>Ga0307374_10006846_pt1 | contig 17708 bp, 16 predicted proteins | sample OX3MG_FD_202532 | JGI IMG/M metagenome (GOLD analysis project Ga0307374, IMG submission 202532) | Soil microbial communities from Risofladan, Vaasa, Finland - OX-3 | ecosystem: Environmental > Terrestrial > Soil > Coastal area > Acid sulfate soil | place: Finland: Risofladan, Vaasa | collected... | reverse complement strand
CGTCGTAGTTCTTGACGTTGGGGTATCCTAGCAGGTACTTCAGCACGAACCACGTGTGGGACGACCTCTCACCTATCCTGCAGTAGGTGATGACCTCCTTCTCTGAGGTCACTCCCTTCGGGAAGTATAGCGCCTCGATGTCCTTCCTGGGCTTGAATGTCCCGTCCGCGTCGTTGACGGTCTGCGCCCACGGGACGTTCTTGGCGCCGGGGATGTGCCCGCCGCGCTGGGCGTGCTCCGTGGGGTACTCCGGGGGAGCGAGGATCTCTCCGCTGAACTCCTTCGGGCCCCTCACGTCGACGAGGACCTTGTCGCCTAGGCGTAGCGACTGGAGCACGTACTCCTTGTAGACTCTCAGGGACGGGTCGGGCGTCCCCGCCTTGTAGCTGGACTTTTGAGGGGCCGGGACGTCCTTAGTGACCGGCTTGTCCTCGAGGAGCCACTTCTTCCTGCCGCCGTTCATCAGCTTGACCTTCTCGACGCCGTGGAACTTGAAGACCCAGAACGCGAAGGTTGCGAACCAGTTGTTGAAGTCCCCGTACAGGATCACCCAGGTGTCGCTGCCGATGCCCGCGTTGCTGAAGAGGGCCTCGAGCTGGTCCTTGCTCAGGATGTCCCTCCTGAGGGGGTCGTTGATGTCCTTCTTCCAGTCGAAGAGGACCGACCCGGGGACGTGCCCGGTATTGTAGTTCGCCGCGGGGTCGTAGTCAACCTCTGCAATCCTCACGTTTGCATCCTTGTGGTGCTCTAAGACCCAGTTGGTGTCTACGAGCACTTCGGGGTGCGCATATTCAACAGTACTCATATTTTTCCCCCGACCATTATTCTCTATATTAATAGCATTGCTCGCAATATTCTATTGCGAATCGCCTTCCCGCTCAATCGTTCATGAAGCGCCTCGCATCCTTCATGTGGACGGAAAGGAGATTGCGAGCGTCTTCTCCAGCTTGAAGGGCTGGGCACGATCCCCGGTCCGGACGCCTCGGCAGATGAGGCTGAGACCTCAAAGCTTTATGCGCACTGACCGAGAACCGGATGTCAGCGACATGTCGGGACTCTCAGGCTATCGTGGGCCTTCGGCGAAGATCCTGACCGAAGCGGGAGCGAGCATAGGCGACGTCCTCGAAGTCCAGACCGGTGGGGAGAGCATCAGGGGCACGCTGGTCCCTAGGTATGAGCACGACGACGACGGGCACATCGTGATCAAGCTGAAGAACGGCTACAACGTCGGCATCGCCGTAGAGAAGGTCTCGAAGGTCGTCAGGCTCGAGAAGGGCGAGGCTCCCAAGTTCGTGGCCCCCCAGAAGGTCGCCAGCAAGGGCCTCCCACGGGTCGCGATCTTGGGGACGGGAGGGACCATAGCGAGCCGGGTCGATTACCGGACGGGAGCCGTCCGCCCGGCGACCACCTCGGAGGAGCTCTACTCCCTCTTTCCAGAGCTCTCTGACGTGGCGACCATCACGCCGGAGATAGTGCTGAGCGTCTACAGCGAGAACCTCGAGCCAGGCCACTGGGAGACGATCTCGAAGAGGGTCTCCGAGGTGGTAGCTGAGGGAGTGTCAGGGATAATCCTGACCATGGGGACGGACACGATGGGCTACACCGCGGCCGCGCTGAGCTTCGCGCTCAAGGGTCTACCTGTCCCTCTCTTCATAGTGGGCTCCCAGCGCTCCTCCGACAGACCTTCATCGGACGCGTTCCTCAACCTGATCGGCGCGGCGACGATGGCCGTCGAGGCAGACTTCTCGGGGGTTTATGTCGTGATGCACGCCGACTCCAGCGACGACAGGCTCACGGTGCACGCGGGGACGCGCGTGAGGAAGAACCACACCAGCGCGAGGGACGCCTTCGAGTCGATGGGCGTCGAGCCCGTCGGCTACTGGTCGCGCGAGGGTATGCAGGTGACGGCGCGCGCGGCGCCCCCTCCCAGAGGAAAGACAGGGAGCTTCGCCGCGAAGCCCAAGTTCGACGCGCGCGCCGCGCTCGTGAAGTTCTACCCCTCGATGGCCGCCCAGTACCTAGGCGCGCTCTTCGGGTCGGGGCTGCGCGGGGTAGTCTTCGAGGGCACCGGGCTTGGGCACATCAACAGCAAGAACATCGAGGTCGTGAGGAAGTTCGTCGCGGACGGGGGAGTGGCCTGCATGACCTCGCAGTGCCTCTGGGGGCGAGTGGACATGAACGTCTATGACACGGGGCGGGACCTCCTCCAGGCCGGGGTGGTCCCCCTCGAGGACATGCTCCCCGAGACCGCGGTGGCGAAGCTGATGTGGGCCTTGGCCAACTCCAAGTCGACCGAGGAGACCAAGGCGCTCATGCAGGAGAACCTCGCCGGCGAGGTCACCGCCCGGACGACCCAGAGGAGGTGAAGTCGGGTGGAGAAACGAGCGAGCGGCCCTACGCTTCCCTTCGACCCTGCCTCCTGCCAGCTCAGGGTGGGGCTCGAGATCCACCAGCAGCTGGCGACCGACACCAAGCTCTTCTGCCCGTGCCCCGTCGTAAAGTCAGACGAGCTCCCCCTATCTTTCGAGAGGAGGCTCCGCCCGACGCAGAGCGAGCTCGGGCAGATCGACCCGGCCGCGGTCTTCGAGTTCAACAAGGGGAGAGTGAACCTGTACAAGTGGAACCCCGAGTCCTCGTGCCTGGTCGAGGCAGACGAGGAGCCTCCTCACCCTCCGAGCAAGGAGGCGATAGAGACCGCCCTCCTGGTCGGAGAGATGCTCGGGTCGAAGGCGGTGGACGAAGTGCACGTCATGCGGAAGATAGTGATCGACGGGTCGAACACATCCGGCTTCCAGAGGACGGCGATCATCGCGCTCGGAGGAGCATTGGACGTGCACGGCGCCAGCATCCTCCAGGTGGGAGTACAGACCATCACGGTCGAGGAGGACTCCTCGAGGGTGCTGAAGGAGGGAGCGCATGCGAGGGAGTACGCCCTCGACAGGCAGGGGGTCCCGCTCGTCGAGATCGCCCTCGACCACGTGGTCGGCATCCCGGAAGACGTCGAAGCGATGGCCCTCTCCCTGGGGAGGTCGCTCCGTTCTACAGGAAGGGTCGCGAGGGGCCAGGGGACGATCCGTCAAGACCTCAACGTCTCGCTGTTGGGGGGGCAGGTCGTTGAGGTGAAGGGGGTACAGAAGCTCAACCTCATCTCGAAGGTCGTCCGATATGAGGCGACCCGCCAGATGGGGCTGGTCAAGATCGCTGAGGAGATCAAGAAGAGGGGGATCGCCCAGGTCGAGTGCAGGGCGAACGAGGCGACCGGGACGATGAAGGAGACCTCGTCGCCGGCGCTGAAGCGCATCCTGCAGAAGGGCGGAGTGGTCACCTGCGTCTCTATCTCCGGGTTCGCGGGGCTTTTGGGGCTCGAGCCGTTCCCAGGCATCCGTCTCGGGAAGGAGCTCGCCGAGATCGCGAGGACCAACGGCCTCGGAGGGGTAATCCATTCGGACGAATTCGCGAAGCAGGGGGTCACCGAGGACGAGTCGGTCGCGCTGCGTGCGCTCGGGGGCTCAGACTCACGCGCGGGCCTCGTCCTGGTCGCCGGGGAGTCGCCTGAGAGGGTCGAGACCGTCGCCGCGCTCGTCTCGGAGCGCTTGAGAAGGGCGCCCGTCGGCGTCCTGGGAGAGACGAGGGCAGCGACCGACGAAGGGGAGACGAGGTACCAGCGGCCCCGTCCCGGAGCCGCGAGGATGTACCCGGAGACCGACATCCCGGAGATCGTGGTGACCGAGGAGTGGAAACGCAGCATGAAGAAGATGCTTCCGGTCCCTTGGAAGGAGAAGGTCGCGGGATACTCCAAGAAGTACTCGCTTAGCGAAGAGGCCGCCCTACAGCTCTTCGACTCCGACAACTCGAAGCTCTTCGAGGAGGTCGCGGCCAAGCTCAAGCTCGAGCCTTCCGTGATAGCGTCCATTCTCGTAGAGATACCCGTCCGCCTCTCGAGGGAGGGGATCGATGAAGTGAGGGTCACGGCAGGGGCGCTCACGTCGGTCCTTGGGGCGGTCGACCGGGGGAGGTTCGCGAAGGAGGCCGCGGTCGACGTCCTCCGCGCCATCGGGAAGGGGGAGGCGCGCGACGTCGACGAGGCCGTCTCAAAGCTGGGCCTGACCGGGATGAGCGACGAAGAGCTGGGAGAGGTCATCAGCGGGGTCTTGAAGCGAAACAAGGCCCTCATCCAGGAGAAGGGAGACCGCGCGTTCAGCGTCCTGATGGGCGAGGTGATGAAGCTGGCCAGAGGAAAGGTGGACGGGCAGAAGGTCAGCAAGCTCCTGAAGCGGGCCCTAGACGAGTCCGGCTAGGATTTGTCGCGTCTTCGCGGAAATTCAGCGAATGACGCTTAAATAACAATGCTCCCTTGTGCTGTTCGTCGATGCCAGAAGACACCAGGAACATCAAGATCAGAGTCAAGTCGGGCGACAGCGAAGCGGAGATCGAGGCCTCGCTCTCCGACATCCGTGAAGCGATAGAGCTCATCCCCGAGGTCCTCGAAAAGCTTCCCCAGGCGAGTTTGGAGAGAAGGTCTGCGGCCGTCGGTTTGTCGGCCCAGGCAGCGACGCAGCGCGCCTCAGAACCTGCCTCGGCGGCAGTCCAGACCTCTCCCGCGCCGTCGTCGTCGTCCGCCCCGACCGTCTCGATAGAGAAGGGAGACTCGCTCAGCGACGTGATCTCCAAGTTCTTCGCGGACCCTTGGGGGAGGAGCCCGAGGAAGTTGATGGAGGTCAGAGAGGCGCTCCAGTCGTACGGCCTGAACTACCCGAAGCAGTCCGTTGCCGTGGCGCTTCTTCGCCTCGCCAAGAGCTCCAAGATCAGGCGGTTCAAAGGTGAGGGAGGGGAGTACGTCTACACGGCTTCCACAGGGGCGATCCACGTCCCTAGCCCAGTCCAACCGAGCGGAGTGCAGCACGCCGCGGAGGACGAGGCCGTGCCGCCGATCGGGGTAGGTGACGAGGAGGAGCAGCTCAACCTCGACGCGCCCTCCGCCAAGTGAGTGCCGCCTCGCCCGACAAATGTTTAATCGGGGACGATTTTCTCCCATCGACCGCGTTTGTCGACTTCCACAGAAAGGCAGCTCGCCGTCATCGTGAGCTACGGCGAAGTCAAGGTCGAGTTCACAGGCTCTCCGGACGTCGTCTTTCGCTCGCTTCACGAGTTCATCTCGAAGGAGATCCCGAACATCGACCTCGCCAAGAGCATCTCGGTCAACTACTCGCTCAACGACCTGATACAGATGTTCAAGGACTACATCCGTTTCACCGAGGAAGGTCCGAGGGTCTGGGTCCAGGACAAGAAGCTGAGCGACAAGGACGTAATCGCCCTTCAGCTGGTGGCGGCGAAGGCCGCGATGCTCTCGGGAAAAGCCAAGAGCGACGACATGAACGTGACGGAGCTCCAGACCGCGACCAGCCTCCTCGCTAAGACGATCGGCTCTCGCCTCTCGGAGCTGAACAAGGCCGGCGCCGTGGACAGGCTCGAAGGAGAGAGCACGGGCAGATACCGGATAACGACGACGGGGGTGCACTGGCTCCACGGGCAGCTCTCGAAGAAGTTCCCGAGGGCGTCTCAGGCTCAGGCGCCCTGAGGCTCGAGCGGCCGCTTCTGCACGTATCGGTAGTTCCTCATCGTCCCGTCCCTGAAGAGGGTCCCCTCCCTCACGAGGTCGACCAAAGAGTGCGAGACGGCGGTGCGGTCGTAATGATACCCCCTGCGAGCAAGTTCCTCGTGGACCTCGCCCAGGGTCTTCTCAGACGCAAACCACCCCTCCTTCCACATCCTCTCGAGTAGCCCCCTGCATGTGTCGAACCTCTTTCCGTCCTCGCCGGGGGCAGGGGAGTCGAGCGAAGCCTCGATCGAGACCTGCTCCTTCGAGACCATGCCCGCGAGCACGCTCTCGACTGCCTGCTGCACCCTGTCAGGGGTGCAGGTGATCTCTATCTCCCATGTGCCGCGCTTTAGCTTGACAGTCACGCTGGGCGGCGAGGGCTCACCAGACAGCTGCGTCGACCCCACTAGACATCGTAGGCGCCATCAGGTCCTTGCCCCGCCGATGTAAGATTTAGGACGCGCCGCATCCCCCGAGCGGGTGGCGTCTCCGACCCTGGCCTCGAGGAGAGTCATCTTGCGCACTAGCATGATGCGCAATACTTATTAATTAAGTTGCGGATAGGCATGTTGCGCAACATGAACAACCAATTGAGCGTCGCAACCGTCGTAAACATGGATACCCTCCTGTCCCTTGCGAAGGAGTTCAAGCAGCGGTTCGAGCTCTCCTCGGGACTCATACACGAGAAGCTGGCGGGGAAGGAGTTCATCTTCAATCGCGACGGGAAGGACAACTACCCGTTCGCGGGCTGGAGCGAGGCGTGCGACGGAGAGCTCCACCCGATACTCCCCGTGGCGGAGCAGGTCACCATCGCCTCGACCGATTCTTCCTGCATCCTCCTCGGCGAGTCCTTCGAGGGAGCTGTCTACGCGGTCCGCGCCGCCGTGGCGTTCAGCTGCGCCGGCCTCGTCAGGGGGTACTTCCGGGTCGGGCCAACCATCGTCTACCTCTCTGCCAAGGGAGCCTACGGCCTCCCTGCGGAACTCGAGCCGTTCGAGCTGCGGGTGGCACTCACAGACCACCAGATCGCGGAGCGGATAATCAGGAACGCTATCGAGCAGAAGATAGCCTCGTCCCTCGTCGCCTCCCCGCAGATCTCAATCGTGATGGCGGACGGGTCTTTGAAGCACCCCTTCGAGCTATACCCGGCCCAGGCGGCCCAATCGGAATCCAACGCGTGCCTCGTGGGATTCTCAAAATCTAGTTCCCTCGTCGCTTCGAGCAGGCTGACCGGGACGGTCTCGAAGGCGATGAGCCCCGCCTATTGCGCGGCCCAGGAAGGCCCCATCCAGACGATCGTCGCGAAGTTCAGCAACGACGGACTAGTCTTCAGGCTGGACGTGGCGAAGCCCATCGCGCATCTCCAGAGGGTCCTAGGACTAATACTCTACAACGACGGGTTCTCGGTCGGCTATCCAGAGTCTCTCAGGGTCGCCCACCACCTCTCGGTCTTCTCGCGGTCAGAGGATTGCGCCCTGAAGGCCTACCTCAGCAAGCGCTACTTGCTAAAGCACCTGCCGGCCTTCGGGCTCCGAAGGATGACCCTCGGCGGCCTCAGCAACTCAGGGTGATTTGGGCAATTGAGAATCCTGCGAAAGGAAGGGGCAAACATCCTGGTGGTCGCCTCCCCCACCGAGAACGTGAGGCTCGGCGACTACCTCATGGTCGCTGACAAGGACGAAAGGAGCCTCATCCTCCAGATCTACGACGAGAACTACCTCGACGTGAGCGGGATAGAGGAGGAAGTGGCCAGGGAGGAGGTCCTCTTCTCTTCCACTCAGGGGGTCACCGAGGACCCGGCAGACGTCGGGACCATCTCGAAGGAGATACGCGACATGAGGCTCCTCCAGTGCAAGGCGAGGGGGAGCATCGAGCACGGCCGATACAGCTCCCGGAACGACTGGATACCGTCGAGGACCTCCTCCAAGATCACGAAGCTCAGCGTCAACGAGCTCCTCGACATGGTCGGGAGGCCGGGAGACAGGTTCATCAAGATAGGCAGGACAGGGAGCAGGAACCACCAGTTCAGCATCCCCGCAGAGGCGCTCGACGGCCGGGTCACGATAATCACGGGGAGGAAAGAGTCGGGCAAGTCCCACCTCGCAAAGATGATGGTCCGTGGCCTCGTCCAGCAGGGTGCCTACTGCATAGTCTTCGACCTCAACGACGAGTACGGCAGCGTCGGGATGAAGGCCGACGGGAGCAGCACAGACATCGCGAAGAAGATCGACGTCAGAAGGCCGGGGCGCAACCTGAAGTTCTCGCTCGCGGGCGCGGGGCTCCGCGCGATCACCTCGCTCTTGCAGCACTCGCTCGACATGACAGGCACGTCGATCAGGGAGTTCATCCGGATATGGGAGGCGATGGAGGCCAAGCACGAGCTTGGCATGACCTCCCTGGGTAACTACATCCAACAGTGGCGCTGCAACGAGTTCGTCCGAGACGCGCTCTATTCGAGGTTCTACACGCTCTCGAACTCGGGAATATTCTACGATGGGAAGGTCGGCGATCCAGACACGAGGGACGACGACGCCCTCGAGACGTTCTTCGAGACCCACCCCGAAGGCGGCGCCCTCGTGATCTCGCTGACGCGCACCTCGCCCCTCAACAGGAGGATGACCGTCGAGCTCATCCTCTCAAAGCTCGTCGAGCTGCTAGAGCACAGGAAGATACCGCCCGTCTTCCTCCTCTCGGAAGAGGCACACCTCTACCTGAGAGAGACCTACTGGGAGGACCTCATCACGAGGATGAGGCACTTCGGGGTCTTCGCGACGTTTGTCACGAACCAGCCCGACGCCATCAAGCAGGAGATCTACAGGCAAGCGGACAACATCTTCCTCTACAACTTCTCGAACGACTCCGACCTCTCGCTCGTCTCGCAGGCCTCGATGGTCGACACCGACACGGTAAGGTCGATCGTCCGCACCCTACCCCCGAGGATGTGCCTCGCCCTGGGGCACGCCGTGAGCAACCTCCCCATACTCGTAACCGTGGACGCCTTCGACTCGCCGCCCACCGGGCTCACCAGGCTCTTCTTCCAGAAGGAGGGCGACGCCGTCAGCGTGGCGGTCCGCGGGCACAGGAGCCCTGAGGCATGACGACCGAGGAGCTGGCGCTCTCATCGCTGAAGGAGAGCGTCGCCAAACCGGAGAAGGCCAAGGTCGTGGCGTGCTCCTTCTGCAGGAGGAGGCTCGCCGACGAGTACTACTTCGCCTGCAGGAAGTGCGACGCGTCCTACTGCTACATCCACGCGTCGCGCCACCAGCCGGCCCTCTGCGCCAGGCAGGTGGCAAGGCGCCAACGGGCTCAAGCCGCGCCTCTCCCGCAGCAGCAGAACGGAGACGCCCACCTCCGGGGTGGAAACCAGCTCCTCCTGGCGGGGCCCGATTCGCGCTACGGCTCTTCGGCAAATGTTTAATACTTATTCACTTTCTTTCGGGCGATATGGAATCGTCCCGGCAGGAGTCCATAGCAAAGATAGCGGGCGAAGTCGTCGCCAGCGAGGAGCCGGGCAAGGCCCTAAAGTCGTGGAGGGAGAAGCTCGGGATCCGGCAGATCAACCTGGCGAGGCAGCTGAAGCTCTCGCCCTCGGTCCTCAGCGATTACGAGAGCGGCAGGAGGCCGTCCCCCGGAGTCCTCTTCGTGAGGAAATACGTGGAGGCGATGGTCACCCTCGACGAGTCGCAGGGGAGGGTCGCGTCGAGGCTGCTCTCGAGGGAGGACAGCTCGGCGATATTGGCGATAAAGGAATTCGTCGAGCCCATCAGCGCGGTCGACCTCCTCCACAGGGTGAAGGGGAAGGTGCTGGCGGGCGACCCTAGCAAGCTCCATCTCTACGGCTACACGGTGGTCGACAGCATCAAGACAATCTACGCGCTCTCGGGCTACGACTTCTATCGCATCTTCGGCGCGACGACCGAGAGGGCCATAATATTCACCAAGGTGGGCATGGGGAGGAGCCCGCTGGTCGCCATCCGCGTCTCCCAGCTGAAGCCGCGGGTGGTCGTCGTCCACGGCCCCGAGCACCTGGACCCTCTCGCGGTGGACCTGGCGAAGAAGGAAGGCCTCGTCCTGGCGCTCTCGCATAGCGCCGACGAGTCCGACATCATCTCCTCCCTCTCGACGCTAGGGCGCGAACGCGCCAAGCCCTGAGGCGCTCGGCCCCCGGGGAACCTTTTTAGGTCGTCACGGAGGCGCCCCAAAAAAAGCGGCTTATCGTGGTCGAAGTCACCCTACTCGCTTCCATAGTCGACCTCGCCGTCGTCGTAGCGTTCGCGATCATTGCCATAGGGGCGAGCGCCATCGACAGGCGCGGCTTCCTGGCCAGCCTCGCGGTGGGATACCCGATCATCCTGGGGGGTGGCTGGAGGTGGTTCGTCATAGTCGCAACCTTCTTCGTTCTCGGGGTGGCGTTCACCTGGTATCGCTACGAGTACAAGAAGAGCCTTGGGAGCGCCCAAGAGAAGGGCGGCACGAGGAACTGGCCGAACATCCTCGCGAACGGCGGGATCGCCTCCCTCCTTGGCCTGGGGGAGTTGCTGGGGGGTGGCCTCCTCTTCGCCGCGCTCTACGTGGGCGCGGTCTCGGCGGCCGCGAGCGACACCGTCGCCACGGAGCTCGGGCTCCTCAACAGGTCACCGCCCCGCCTGATCACCGACCTCAGGAAGAGCGTCTCTCCAGGGACATCGGGGGGTGTGAGCCCTATGGGCTTCGCCGGCACCCTCATCGCCTCCGCCCTCATCGGGGTGGTCGCAGCGGTCCTAGGCGTCGCTAGCGGCCTCCAGCCCGTATACGTCGTAGCCATCTCGATCTCGGGAGGGGTCATCGGCTCGGTCGCGGACAGCGTCGCGGGCGCGACCTTCCAGCGTAAGAGCTACTGTGTGGTCTGCGGGAAGCCCTCGGAGAGCCTCGTGCACTGCGGCGAGCCTACCAGGTTCTCCTCGGGGACGAGGTTCGTCGACAACCACGTGGTAAACGTCCTCGCAACGGTCTTCGGGGCGCTCGGCTCCGTCGGGCTGTTCTTGCTTCTGCGGTGAGCGCTCAGGTCTGCTTGAGGTGGGCCATAAGCCACTCGCCCAGCTTTTCCTTGCCGACCTTTTCTTGAGACTTGTCGTCCCTTCGCCTGACGGTCACCTCCCCCTTCGTCAGCGTGTCGCCGTCGACGGTGATGCAGAACGGAATACCCGCTTCGTCAGCCCTCGCGTACCTCCTGCCTATCGAGCCCGACTCGTCGTAGAACAGGTCGTAGTCCGTGCGCAGCGAGTTGTAGAGCCGCTCCGCCTCGACGTCCAGCCCGTCCTTCGAGACAAGGGGGAAGACCCCAGCCTGGATGGGCGCGACGCTAGGCGCGAGCGAGAGATAGACCCTCTCTCCTCCCTTGCTGTCCTTCTCCGCCCTGTAGGCCTTCTCCAGGATGACATAGAGGCTCCTGTCCACGCCCATCGAGAGCTCGAAAATGTGGGGGAGGACCTTCTTTCCGTTGTCCTCGACCATGTAGTCGGTCCCGCTGACCTCCGAGTGCCGCTTGAGGTCGTAGTCCGACCTGTAGTTGCAGGCGACCAGCTCGAGCCACCCGACAGAGGTCCTCACCTCGAGGTCGAATGCGACCTTCGAGTAGAATGCCTTCTCGACGTCGGTGAGCGTCCGGAGCCTGACGTCCTCTTTGGAGATGCCCACGGCCTCCTCGTAGAAGCTCTGGATCAGGTATAGGTAGTACCCGATCAGCTTGTTCGGGATCAGCCCCGCCGCGATGGCGTCAGACACCTTCGTCGGGACGGGTTCCTCGTCGCCCTTCGAGATGGAGAGCTGGAAATCGGAGGCGACGTCGAACTTGGGAAGCGAGACGTTCTCCGGGTCGAAGCAGACCTCTATCTCTGCCTGGTAGATCTCCCTCACCCTGAGCACGCCCTGCCTCGGGGCTATCTCGTTCCTGAAGCTCTTCCCGAACTGCGCGAACCCCTTGGGCAGCTTGAGCCGCTGCGTCTTGAAGAGATAGGGGAGGTCCGCGAAGATGCCCTGGCACGTCTCCGGTCGGAGGTATGCTTCGTCCCCCTGCGGGCCTATGCCGAGCTTGAACATCATGTTGAACCTCTTGGTGCCCGTGAGCTCGGCCTTGCACTTGGCGCATCGGATGCCGTTCTCCTTGAGGAGCTCGTCGTACCTGTCGTCGGGGAGATTCTCTGGAGTGGGATGCCCCAGCTTCTCCTCAATCAGCTTGTCGGGCCTGTATAGCGAGTGGCAGGTCCCGCAGACGACTATGGGGTCCGTAAAGTTCGAGAGGTGCCCGGAGGCGACGAAAACAGCCCTTGGCATTATCTGGACGGCATCTATCTCAACCATCTCGTCTCTCTTCACGAGTTTCTTTCGCCAGAGCTCCACGTACCTGTTCTTGAGCGCCACCCCGAGCGGGCCGTAGTCCCAGAAGCCCGCAGGCGTGTTGGGATATGCCTCCGCGGACTTCATGAGGTAGCCGCGCCTTTGGGCGACGTTCATCACATCCTCATAATTCGGCTTTTTAGACGGACTACCGGGAACGCCGCTTGGAGTCTGAGACATCAATCGCTACCATCCCTGGGGAGGAAGATTGAGAGGATTAAACCTCTTTTTCCCGACGTCGACCGACCAAACCGGTCATCAAAGCACGGTCCCCGCGGACCGAGTCTCCGGTCGTCGAGAAAACGAAGAGAGGGAGCGCGCGTCGTCTTGTCCAGGAAACGGCTGAATAACGCGACTCCTATGTTGAGGAATACCTGCCTTCGTGCCCGAGTCAGGAAGACGCGTGACCGCAACAGCCGCACGAGTTGCCGTAGCCGCAATCGCATCCCGATCCAGAGCACTTTCCCAGCGGGGTGGTGCGGTTTGCGCAGGTGCAGGTGGAGACGCTACAAGAAGAGCACATGCGCCAGTCTTCAATTTCCTGCTCTATATATCCGAGATGTTGTCTCCAAGAGCCCCTGCTCGCCCGGAGCTTATTTTGGAGGCAGTCGCGAGAACCTGGACTCGCAGACGGGGATTCTCAGATTGCCTTGATCTGTTTGACGACGCTCGGTCTTACCTTCCTGAAGACCCTGTAGCCGCAGATGCACTTCACCTCCGGAAGAGAGGAAAGCTCCTCCTGCGTCGTCCTCGTCCCGCACCTAACGCATTCGTATACCGCCCCTGGGAAGACCTTGACCGGCTGCTCGACGGCGGGTGCAACGGCGGCCGTCGCCTCGCCCGACTGCGGCGGTTGTGTTTCTGACATATCGTTTTTACGCGTCGAGGGGGTGTATTTCTACATTGCCCCATGAATCGCGGCTCTTTCAATGAGAACGGTTAAATTTCGCCTTTCTGACCCTCCCTCTACATGGCAAACGACAGAGCTCTTGGAGGAGTCATACTCCTTGGGAGCGTCCTAGGAATAATAGTGTACGGCGTCCTCCTGTACTTCTTCTCGAAGATCATACTCGAGATAACCGCGTTTCTAGGTGTCGTCGTGCTTCTAGGGATCCTAGGTTGGATAGGGTGGACGATGGCGACCACTCCTCCGCCGGAGCCCATGCCAGAGATGACCGGCGCGACTGGTCAACCCTCCGGGACGCCGACCGCCCCTGCGGCTGCGGGCACGGACAAGAAGCCTACCAGCTAATCAGCTAGTATCTCCTGAATCTGATGCCGAGCACTCCGAAGAAGAACCCCAAGATCTCGCCCGTCCCCATCTTCGAGACCCCCTTCGTCCTTTCCTCGAACGTGAACGGCACCTCGACGAGCCTGAACCCGTTCTTGTTCAAGATGTAGAGCGATTCAACCTGGTAGACGAATCCCGAGGAGCGAGGGGGGTGCGCAACAAGGCACTCCACAGCGCTCTTCCTCAGCGCTTTGAAGCCGGTCGTCGTGTCCTTGACCTTCAACCCGAGAACCTTCCTAGAGTACCAACTCGCCCCTTTGCTGATGACCCTCCTGCTCAAGCTCAGCCCCCTGAAGCTCCCCTCATCGATGTGGCGTGACGCGATGGCGACATCCGCCCGTCCGGAGGCGACCTCCGCGACGAGAGACCCTAGAATCTCTGGCGGGTGCTGGAGGTCCGCGTCCATCTGCACAACGATCTCGGGGTCTTGAGCCTCCAGGACGCGCCGGAAGCCGTCGACGTACGCGGTGCCAAGCCCCCTCTTGCCGGCCCTTTCGAGGATCCCGAAGGCAGGTGTGCTCTCCATCAGGCCTCTTATCTCCGCGCCGGTCCCGTCGGGGCTGTTGTCGTCCACGAAGAGGACGGTCAACCTCCCTCCCATCGACTCAATCATGGGTTCGAGCCTCCTCTTGAACTCCCTGACGTTCTCCTTCTCATTATACGTGGGGACTACGACCGCGACCCGCGGCTGGCCTGTTGCGACGGTCATGCAATCAGCTTTAGGTGATGGGCGCTTCTCCGGTGTCAGCCCTTTACAGCCTTCGCGAACTCCTCGGCGACGAAATCAATCTCTGGCTCCGTCACGCCTGGATGTACCGGGAGCGAGAGGACGTGCTCCGCAGCGCTCACCGCCGAGGGTAGGCTCTTCTCGGCGTACCCGAGCCGCTTGTAGAGGGGCATCCTGTTGACTGGGGTCTCCCAGTATGCTGCCGCGCCGACTCCGCGCGACCTCAGCTTCTTCATGACCTCGTCCCTCCTCTTTGCCAGGAACACGGTGTAGAGGTACCAGACGTGTCTCCTGTCGCTCGAGACCTGTCTCAGCGCCGCGCCCTTCATGGGAGAGATAGTCTCCGTGAGCACCCTGGAATTCCTCCTTCGCGCCTCGATATACCCCTCGAGCCTGTCCATCTGGACCGATGCGACGGCCGCGGCCATCTCGGGCATCCTGTAGTTGAACCCCAGCACTCGCGTGTCGTACCCCGCCTGCATCCCGTGGTTCCTCACCAGCCTGACGCGGTCGGCGAACTCGTCGTCGTCGGTGGTTATCGCGCCGCCCTCTCCCGACGTTATCACCTTCGTCGCGTAGAGGCTGAAGCAGCCCGAGTGGTCGGTCTTCCCGGTCGGCCTGCCTCGGTACTCCGCCCCGAGCGATTCCGCGGCATCCTCTATCACCTTGATCGAGTGCTTGTCTGCCATCTCCCTGATCTCGTCGAGGTCGGCTGGGTACCCGTAGACGTCGACGGGTATTATCGCCTTGGTCTTCTTGCTCACCTTCCTCCGGACGTCCTCAGGATCGATGTTGTAGTCATCCTTGATGTCGGCGAAGACCGGCTTGGCTCCGCAGGCGAGGACAACGTTGGCGGTCGCCTCGAAGGTGAAGGCCGGCACGATCACCTCGTCCCCGGGCCCGATCTCGTACGCGACGAGCGACGTGTGGAGCGCGGCCGTGCCCGAGTTCACCGCAATGGCGTGCCTAGTCCCGACTCTCGCCTTGAGCTTCCCCTCGAACTCCTTGACGAACCTCCCGCCCTCGTAACTGGCGTTGGTCAGAAGACCGCTGTCGAGCACCGCCATCACGGCTTCCTTCTCCTCCTTCCCCAACAGGGGGATGTTGATCGGTATGAACTTCATGCTATGGTAACCTCGCCGCGAGGGGCCTCCCCTCGTCGTGGATTATCGCCATGACCTCCTCGAGGACACTTGTCCCCTTGAAGCGCTCCCTGACGGGTGCGACGACCAGGTCGAGGTTCTCGGCGACCGCCTTCTTCAGGTCAGTGGGGTGAAGCTTTCCCGCGACGTACGCGCTCTCGAGTTCAGCGTAGCTCTCGTACGCGACCGTCCCTCCGTACTTCTCGGGCCTCACGACCTCGATCCTGTCCACCTCGTGGAAGACTATCTGCTTCGCGAAGTCTAGCACAGGATTTCCCTCGGCCTGCCTCTCGGGGCACCACGCCTTCCCTAGCTTCCTCGCTATCTCCTCGGAGCCGTCGTGGATGAAGATGGCGGAGTCGGGTTTGGACTTGCTCATCTTACTCGAGACAACCGTGTCCGACTTGGCGTCGTCTTCGTCGATCCCCGCCCCCTCGGGCTTCTGGAGCCCAGCCAGCAGGTGGTGGTGCACCGCGACCGGGACCTTCCACCCCAGCGACGGGAATACCTCCCTGACGAGGACGTGAACCTTCCGCTGGTCCATCCCGCTGTGCGCGATGTCTAGGTCCATGGCCTTTATGTCCGTGGCTTGCATCGGGGGATAGATGTACTGGGCGACGTCGAGCTTTTCCTTCGTCGTCCTCCCCATTATCGTGAGGCACCGCGTGTCGCGCGCCAATGTGATCTGCTTAGAGAAGCGCAGGAGGTCCATCCAGTACTGGTCTCTCCCCGCGTAGAGCCTGCTCCCTAGCTCGAAGTCGACCCCCGGACAGAAGAACCCAAAGGCTTCCTTGTAGTACTTCGAGACCCTCTCTATCTTCTCCAGGTCCCCGCCCATCTTGTTGTTGATGTAGCTGTGCCAGTCCGCGAGGAAGACCTTGCAGCGGATGCCCGCCTTCATGAAGTCGTTTATCTTGAAGCCCAGGATGACGAGGGAGCCGAGGTGGAGCAGCCCCGAGATCTCCAGCCCGATGTAGTGCTTGGGGTGCGCCTCCTTCCCGAGGAGCACGGCGAGCTCGTTCTCCGTAAGAACCTCCTCGGTTGGCGGCCTCTTCACGAGCGCAAGCCGTTCCTCTAGGTCCATGATTGCTATTCGACGTCTCTTTCCCCTCGTCGCTCTCCATTTAAGCGATTCAAGCGGCTCGGTCCGCGGCTCGAATCCAGGCCGCGTCCGCACTCCCCTCCTTCGAGAGCCACCGCCGGATGGCCAAAACCTTGGTTCTGTTACCTTCACTGGACATCGTTCTCCTTGTTACAGGTCTGGACATGGCTCGCGTTCTGGATTATCGTCAGCCACTTGTTAGCACCCTCCACCGTGATTCCTGCGGCCTCGGCGGGGGTCTTCCCTTCAAGGCCCTCGTGCGTCCTGATGTAGTTGTGGAATATCTGTAGGCCCGCGATTATGGGTGAGTCGGCATTCTTCAGGCCCCGCATCGTCTTTTCGCGGTCTCTGACTTCGCCGTTCTGTCTCTCCATCTTGTTGTTGTGGACGACTCCCGCCATGCGAATCTCCCTGATGTGGGTCGCGCTCTCGCCCTCGCCGTAAAGGTTCGACGGGTGCTTGAACTCTGAGTAGTATGCCGCGTGGAAGTTGTCGGCTCCGTCGCTGATGAGTGTCTTTGGAATCTTGCCCGTCGCCTCTATCGCGGCCTTGAACATCGGCCTAACGTCGTCCGTCCCTTTGTGGTCGGCGACCATCTGGGAGATTCTAAAGCGGGTCTCGTCGTCCATCATCGCGAAGAGATACTTCATGTTGCCCGAGAACTTCACGAACATCTCATCGGTTCGCCATGTGTCGGAGACGTTGGGCGTGAAGTCTTTCAGGTATCGCTCCATGATTCCGACATACTTGCCTATCCATCGGTAGATTGTGACGTGGGAGACCTTCACGCCCTGCATCCTCAAAAACTTCTGGACGTTCCTTAGCGACTCGCCCGTGAAGTAGAGTTGCATCGCGCCCGTTATCGCCTTGGGCGTCGCCCTCATCCCTTCGAACCCGAGGTTGAGGGTGAACCGCTTGCCGCACTCCTTGCAGGAATAGCGTTGAAGGTCTCCGCTCTTGTTGTGGAGCAGGCCATGCTTTACGATGCTCTTAGAACCACACGATAGGCAAGCCTGATAGTCTAGCGGCACGATTCTCTTCGCGCTCTCTATGCGCCGACGAATCTCTAGCGAGAGTTCTACGGCGAAGATGTGCTTGCATTTGATTACGCGAGTGATGGCGTCGGGGCAAGAGCAATACCAACCCGCTTCGGTCGATACGACTTGGTATTTCCCGTTGCCCGATTGACTCTTCACGCGATACTCGGTCGCGTCTAGCCTTCGGACATTGGACTCTACATTTGCGATAGCTTGGCCTCTGATTCTTCTGGATTCGAGTTCTTGTGTGGTTGCCATCTTACGCCATCTAATACCAGCGTATACCACCAATACCATTATAAACCTTCTTATGCCATCTAACGCGGGTGCAACATTGGCAACGAAAGTGACGACTTCGAAGATAACCGTGGCAATGACGGATGATATGATTGACGCTCTTGAGAAGGAGCGGAAGATGCGGAAGATAGCGACCGT
>Ga0307374_10006845_pt1 | contig 17713 bp, 20 predicted proteins | sample OX3MG_FD_202532 | JGI IMG/M metagenome (GOLD analysis project Ga0307374, IMG submission 202532) | Soil microbial communities from Risofladan, Vaasa, Finland - OX-3 | ecosystem: Environmental > Terrestrial > Soil > Coastal area > Acid sulfate soil | place: Finland: Risofladan, Vaasa | collected... | reverse complement strand
AGGTCAGGGAGAACGTCGGCTTGTGCTCGACGTACTCGATCCGCACGCCTTCGGGGCCGCGGAGGAAGACCGCGAGCGTGTTCGGCGCGTCGACGACTTTCTCGACCTCTACGCCGAGGTCCTGCGCGGCGGCGAGATGGTCGTCGGCGGAATCGACGAGAACGGCGAGGTGGTTGAGCAGCGGCCGCTCGGGCGCGCTCGGCGCGCCGGGCTGGAACTCGATCCACGCGCCGCCGACCTCCACTCGTCGGCAGCCGGACGGCCCGGCGGCGGCGGGCCGGAAGCCGAGCGACTCGTACTCGACCGCGGTCGCCTCGGGATCGGCGGAGCGGAGCGTGACGTGGTCGAGGTCGTAGTTCTGGCCCGCGGCGCTCTCGACGAGGCCAAGGACGACTCCCTGCCCGACCTCGAAATAGGCCCCGCCGGCGCGGCGCCGCTCGACCGAAAGAGCCTCAGGGAGCCGGGCCAGCGCTGACCCGAGATCGGCGACGCGCAACGCGACGTGCTCGAGCGGTCCGGCCTCGCGCGGCCCCTCCGCCGCGAACAGCGTCAGCTTCCCACGACGTGCGTCGGCGCCGACGAGCGTGAACGCGTCCGTCCGCTCGATGACGTGCATGCCGAGATGCCGCACGACGAAGTCGGCGACGGCGTCCCGGTCCTCGAGCCAGTACGCGACGTGATCGAGCGTCTTCGGGTTCACCCCGACGTACTCCCCCGTTTCGCGCTTTGCTAGTCGAGCGGCTGGTTCTGGACGTCGTGCTCGGTCGCGTACGCGTTCGTCAAATCGTTGACAGTGCCCATCCCGTCCGGGAACGCGTAGTTGATCTTCACGAACGGCTCCCATTTGTCGGGCAGCGCGTCCTCGGGGAAGATCGCCTCGACAGGGCACTCCGGCTCGCACGCACCGCAGTCGATGCACTCCTCGGGATCGATGACGAGGATCCGGTCGGCCTCATGGATGCAGTCGACCGGGCAGACGTCGACGCACGAACGGTCTTTGATGTCGATGCAGGGCTCAGCGATGATGTACGTCACGAGCCCGACTCTACCGAAGGCACCAGCTCGTTCACGACGGTACTGATCCGCTCATCGAGTGCGGATTTGGCGAGCACCTGATCGAAGCCCGCGGCGTTCGCCGCGCGCAGCCCGGCGGTGTCGGTGTGGTTCGTGAAACCGACGATCGGGATGTCGGGATAGGCGTCCGCGACCTCCTCCGCATCGACGCGCGAGACGTCGGCGAGGACGAGATCGGGATCCTCGGTGTGGTCGGCCGTGATCAGCCGGTGCTGCGGCAGCAGGGCATCGAGTTTGCCCCGTATGAAGAGGTCGACCCCACACAGCAGGATCGTCGCCACAGCGAAAGGTTAGAACGCGGTGCCGACGGCGTTCAAGGTTTCGTCAGGCCGAGATCGTCGAGCACGCGGTTCAGCGCAACATGGAGCCACCAGTCGCGGTGGAAGAAGAGGAGCAGCCCGAGCGCGACGAGGGTGAGCCCGCTCACGACCTGAATGACGGCGTAGCGGTCGCGGAGCCAGCGGAACGCTCCCATCGCCCGCGCGAACGCGACACCGGCGAGGAGGAACGCCGCGGCAAGCCCGAGCGCGTACGCGGCAAGGAGCACCGCGCCCTTCACGACGGTGCCGGTGTTGCTCGCGAGGACGAGCACGGCCGCGAGCACCGTCCCGATGCACGGTGCGGCGCACACGGCGAACGCCCCGCCGAGGAGGAAGCCGGAGCCGCTGCGCCGGGCGCCGCCGAGCAGGCCGGGCGCGAGGATCCGCTCCGGCACGGGCAGCAGCCCGACGAACGCGAGGCCGATGACGACGAGGACGAAGCCGGCGATCTCGGTCTGCGCGTCCCCCGAGACGACGCTGCCGATCGCCGCGGCGCCCGCGCCGAGCAAGACGAAGAGGACGGTGAACCCGGCGACGAACGGGAGGCTCGAGGCGACGACGCGCCGCGCCACGCCGCGCTCCCCGAACCGGTTCGCCTCGATGCTCGAGACGGCGGAGAGGTAGCCGGGGACGAGCGGCAGGACGCACGGCGTGATGACCGACGCGAAGCCTGCCGCGAACGAGATGGCGAGACGCGCGCCCATCAGTCGAGCCCGGCGAGCAGCTCGTCGATCTTCCGCTCGGTCTCGTCGTCGAGCCCCGACCCCGCCGCTGCGGGCGGCTCGTCGTCCGCGCTGCGACTCCAGTGCCAGACGCCGAACGCGAGGATGAGCCCGCCGCCGAGCACGCCGGCGATCGGCAGCCACCACGCGAGGAGGTCAAAGCCTTTGTGGGACGGCTCGGCGAGGATCGCCTGACCGTAGTTGCGCACGAGCGCCGTCTCGATGTGCTGCGCCGTCCAGCACGCCGCGATCTTCTGCGCGATGTACGTCTTGATCTGCTGCGCGGCCTGCGAGTCGGACTGGTCGAGGGTCGTGTGGCACGTCGGGCACATGACCTGCCCCTCGAGGAACGAGAGCGACGTGCGGGGATGCGCGCACGCGGCGGCAGGGCCGGCGAGAACGAGCGCCGCGACGACGACCACGAGCAGCCGCCTGATCACGACACCTCCCGCAACGCGGCCGCGAACTTCGCCGAGAACGCCGAGTCGTTGATCGGGCCCGCGAGGTGCGCGACGATCGTGCCCTGCGCGTTCAGGACGTACGTCTCGGGCACCTGCGAGATCCCGTAGCTGCCCGTGACGCCGCCGGGGCCGTCGGCGAGCATCGGAAACGTCAGGCCGTGGGCACTGACGAACGTCCGCGCGTCGGAGCCGAGGTCGTGGTAGTCGACGCCGACGAAGACGACGCCGCGGCTCCGGTAACGCAGCCAGTCGCGCTCGAGAACCGGCGCTTCCGACTTGCACGGTATGCACCACGACGCCCAGAAGTTCAAGACGACCGGATGGCCGCGGAGCGAGGCGAGCGACACGGAGCCACCGCCCTCGAGCCGCGGGAGGGTGAAGGCGGGCGCCGCCGAGCCGACGGGAGGCGCGTGCTGCTGATGCGTGAGCTTCCAGACGAGCAGCGCGAGCAGTCCCGCCACGCACGCGAGGGCGGCGACCTGCGCGACGATTCTCACGCGGCCGGTCACGACTTCAGCGCCGCCGCTAGATCTTGATGGAACGTGGTCGAGTAGCCGGCGTCGCTGACAGGGCCGGACACTCGCCCGCCGACGATCCGCCCGGCCCGGTTGATCACATACGTCGTCGGAAAGCCGAGCAACGCATAGGGCCCCTTCGCGAGCGACTCATTCTGGTCGACGACGACGGGATACGTGACGCCGTGCGCGCTCATGAAGCGCCGGGCATCGCCCACCGCGTCGCCACTGTCCACGCCCAAGACGACCACACCACGGGAACGGTAGTCCCGCCAGACCTGCTCGAGCGCCGGAGCCTCGCGCTTGCACGGCTCGCACCACGACGCGAAGAAGTTGAGGACGACTGTCTTGCCACGAAGCGAGGCGAGCGAGATCGTGCCGGAGCCGTTCAGCCGCTGGAGCGAGAACGCCGGCGCCCGCTGGCCGACCCGCGGCGGCGGAGGCTGGTGCGTGAGCTTCCAGAGGAGGACCCCGGCGAGCACTCCCACGGCAGCGACGGCGAGCGTCTGCGCCGCGAGTTGCAGCCGGCCGAGGTCGAGACGCACCTCAGCGGGACACGATGAAGACCGGCGTCCCGACCCGTACGCGCTGGTACAGCCACTCCGCGTCAGGAACCTGCATGCGGATGCACCCGTGGGATTCCGAATGGCCGATGGACCATGGCTCGTCGGTGCCGTGGATGCCGACACCCGGGGAGCTCAGCCCCATCCAGCGCGTGCCGAGCGGGTTTCCCGGCCCGGGCGGAACCGGCTTGAGGCCCTTCGCCCACGCGTCCTGCGTCGGCGGGTACCACCACGGGTTCATCTCCTTGATGACGATCTCGAATCGCCCGAGCGGCGTCGGGTAGATCGCCTGGCCGGTCGCGACCGGGAACAAACGGATGCGGTGGCTGCCGTGGAACAGGACGAGGCGGTTGTAGCCGCGGTGGATCACGATGATCGGCCCGGCCTTCACGTCGGGCGCCGTCAGCACCCGGAGCGGCGCGACGATCGTCGTCCGTGTCCCGGTGTCGATCGCGTGGCGGATGAGGAGCCGCGTCGCGTGAATCCGGAGCGCACGGCCCGGATGGTCGTGGAAGAGGACCGGGTGGCCGTGGTGGAGGACGATCGTGCCCGGGCGAGCGGCACGGTGCGTCTCCGCGGCGACAGTCTTGACCCACTTGTGGACGCGCGTCCAGTCGAAGGTCGGTGCGAGCGGGACAACCGTGTTCGCCGGCGCTGCCAGAGCGGTATGCACGGCGGCGCGCACCGGCGCGGCGGTGTGGAACTGGGCCGGCTCGATCGAGAAGCCGTGGTGCGCCACGCGCACGGCGAGCGGCGCGTAGTACGCCGTCTTCACGGCGACCGTCGCGTGCCACGCGGTCATGCCGCCGACGTTGACGGTGCCGATCATCACGCCGGCGGCGATTGTCGGCGCCGAGGAAGACTGCGCGCGCGCGACGTTTCCGCCCACGGCGAGAGCACAGACGACGATGCAGAGGAGGGATCCGGCTTGTTTCACGGCCTTTCCGGCCGGATTGTAGCCAGATCAGCGGCGGGTCAAAGGCGTCGAATCGCGACAACGGCGACGTCGTCGGACAGGTCGCCGCCCGCGAACTCCCGGGCGTCCTCGGCAACCGCTGCGGCGAGCGCGTGGGCCGGCAGATTGTGCCGTGCCGCGAGAAGCGAGTCGAGTCGCTCGTCGCCGTAGAGCTCGCCGTCGCGCCGCGCCTCGACGACGCCGTCGGTGTAGAGGACGAGCGCCGCGCCGGGCGGCAGCTCGGCCCGAACCTCCGCGTACTCCTGGCCTGGCTCTATGCCGAGCACGAGACCGCGGGCAGCGACGTGGGAGACCGTGCCGTCGGCGAGGACGAGCCGCGGCTGCGGATGCCCGGCGCTCGCGGCGGCGACCGTCCCCGCGACACCGTCGACGACGACGTAGCTCATCGAGATGAACTTGCCACCCGCGATCTCGCTGCAGATCACGTCGTTTGCGGCGGAGAGGAAGTCGGCCGGCTCCGCATGCTCGCGCACGAGCGAGCGGAAGACGAACTTCGCCATCGCCATGTCGGCGGTCGCGTCGACGCCGTGGCCGGTGACGTCGCCGAGCACGACCGCGAGCCGCCCGTCGTCGAGCGCGAGGAAGTCGTAGAGGTCGCCGCCGACCTCGACCCGCGACGACTGCTCGTACACCTCCCCCACCTCGAGCCCGGCGACGACCGGACGCGCGCGCGGCAGGAGGGAGCGCTGCATCGTGTCGGCGAACTGCTTCTGCTGCTGGTAGAGGCGCGCGTTGTCGATGGCGAGCGCGGCCTGCGCGCCGATCGCCTCCGCGGCCTCGAGCACGTCGTCGGTCAACGGGCTCCCAGGCCGGAAGCTGTAGATCCCGAGCGAGGCGAGCACCTCGCCGGGCAAGGCGATCGGGACGATCGCGGCCGTCCAGCCCTTCTCGAGGAACGGCGCGAGACCGGGCACGAACAGCTCGCGCGCGTTCGGCCGGAGCCGGAAGCCGCGACCGTCGCGGAACAGCCGCTGCACGTCGTGGTGGCCGAACGGCGCCGCGTGGGCGACGATGCCGCCAAAGGCGTCGGCAAGCTGGTCGTCGCGCACGTGGATTGCATGCGGGAGGAGTTGCTCGCGACGCTCGTCGGGCATGCGCACGACCGCGGCGTCGACGTCGAGCACGTCGACGACGGTGCGCGCGAGCGCCTCGAGCGTCTCGTCGAGCGAGAGGCTCTGGGCGAAGGAGCGCGAGATCTCGTAGAGAGCGCGCAGGCGCCGCGAGGCCGCGCGCTCCGCTGCGAGCGCCGCCTCGCGCTCGTCTCCGAGCCGAGTCGTCTCCTCGTGCAGCTGCGCGTTCCGGACCGCGACCGCGAGCTGGCCGGCGAGCGCGGCGAGCAGCGCGGTCTCGTGCTCGCCCGCGGAGCGCCGCTCCTCGGGATACGCAGCGAGCAGCCCGACGACGTCGCCACGCGCGACCAGTGGCACGGCGAGCGCGCCGGCCACCTCGATGACGGGAGAGAGCCGCGCCGGGCCGAGCGCGAGATCGAGCAAGCGCTCCGCGGGCGGAGCGTTCCGCGTCGGGGCTCCGCGGCCGGCCGCCTCCTCGAGGCTCCCGTCCGCGGAACGAAGGTGGACGGCGACGCGATCGACGCCGAGAATCTCGGAGACGCGCTCGACGGCGGTCTCGAGCGTGTACGCGACCGAGAGCTCGGCCGTCGCCTGGACGATGAGCTCGAGCAGCGCACGCGTGCGCGCGAGCTCGAGCGCCAGCTGCCGCGACTGCTCGCCCGCGCGGAGGGCGGCGGCCGCCCGGACGCCGAAGGTTCCGAGGTGGGCGATCTGCTCGGCGGTCGGCTCGCGGCCGTCCGCGTGGAGGAGCTGGAGGACGCCGGTGGCCGGGTTTCCGAGCGGCAGCGTCGTCGAGACGGTCCCGCCGTTCGGCAATGCGTCGGCTGCGGCTGCCGCCTCGGGGAGCGGGACTCCGTGCGCGGCGACGGCGACCAGCTCGGCTCCGCGCTGCTGCCAGAGGATCGCCGCCGTGGCACCGGCGACGGCGGCCGACAGCCGGACGATCTCCCCTGCCTGATCTCCCTCGTCGAGCGCAGCCGCGAGCGCCTCGCCGGCGAGCTCGAGCGCGGGCCGCGCGAGCGACTCGGTCGGGTCGCCGGCGCCGAAGGCTCGGAGGACGAGCAGCGCCTGGGCCGCGCAGAGCTCGGCGGCGAAGCGCTCGCTGCTCGAGAACGGATCGCCGGCGCGAAGAAGCTCGAGCGCGACGCTCCCCTCGCCTGCCGGAAGGAGGAAGAGCTCCGACGCTCCGGCGAGCTCCGCGGCGCGCCGCGTCGCCGCAGGGGCGCGGTCGAGGTCGTCGAGAGCGCTCCCGGGCAACTCCGAAATCGAGACCCTCGTCCCGGCGAGCTCCGCCGCGAGCGTTGCGGGCCCCGCGACGGCAGCCGCCTCGAGCTCGGCGCAGCCATCCACGGGAATCCGCACGAGTGCGACGTCGGCACCCGTGACCGAGCGCGCGACGGCGGTGATCTCCGCAAGCGCCTCCGTACGCGTCCCTGCGGCAGCTGCGGCGGACACCGCGCGCACGAGAGCCGCGAGTGACACGGCCGGCAACCGGGCGGATGCGGGTGTGACGTCGAGCATGCTGCTCACGCCGCGCAAGTATTGCCGTCAGGAGTCGGAATGCGCCGCGCGCCGCTCGCGTCGCTCCCACACCGTTCCCTGGCACATCGGGCACGGCGGGAGGACGTGCTGGACGACGGCGCCGTAGCCGCAGTCCGCGCACCGGAAGTCTCCGGACGCGTTGGATCCCGCTACGGAGAAGTCGGTGAATCCCGGGTCTTCGACCGTTTCCCCGAGATCGACCGCCACCCCCGCCATCGCCCTGAGGATTCCCCCATACTGCGCCTGTGCAAACCGGACGCGTCGCCTGGATCGCGGGGCTCGTGCTCACGCTCTCGCCGTTCATGGACTGGTACGCGGCGACGCAGCCGAACGGGCTGACGCTCTCGGTCACCGGTTGGCATACCGGCGCCCTCGGGAAGCTCGTCTTTTTCATCGGCCTCGTGACGCTGATCCTCGAAGCCCTCCGCGAGGCGGGGATCGAGCTCCCGGCTTCGGTGCCGGATCAGTTCGTCCTCATCGGGCTCGGCTCGCTCGCGTCGGTCTTCGTCCTCGTCCGCCTCGCCTCGGTCCCGGACACGTACTTCCCGGCGGGCAGCCGCGGCATCGGACTGTTCGTCGCGCTGTTCGCAGCGCTCGGCCTCGTCGCCGCCGGCCTGCTCGGGCTCGCGGGCAATCCCGCCCGGCCGGCACGGAACCTCTAGAGGCTTGATGTGAAATAGGAGCGGCGTCCGGATGCCGCTTCAGGCGCGGCGCGAGGCCGGCTCGTCGCTCTTGCGCAGGCCACCGGCCTGCGCTGCGGACGCCGAACCACCCTCGCTTGGCCTGAAACGGCCCCGAACGGGCTCGATTTCACATCAACCCTCTAGCTAAACCGGGAGGATCGCCTTCGCCTGGTCGACGAGCTCGTCGAGGTCGAAGCCCTTGCCGACGAAGCCGCGCGCGCCGCTCGACGTCGCCTGCCGCTCGCCTGCCTCGTCGACCTGGCCGCTGAACATGAGCACGGGGATGGAGCCGACGCCGTAGCGCTCCTGGATCTGGCGCAGCATCTCCCAGCCATCGACGTGCGGCATCATCACGTCGAGGAGGATGAGCTCGGGCTTGCGCGCCTCGATCGCCGCGAGGCCCTCCGCCGCGCTCGCCGCCTCCTGTACGGAGTAGCCCTCGCGCTCGAGCTGTAGCCGGACGAGCTCGCGCATGCCGGCGTCGTCGTCGACGAGCAGCACCGGCGGGCCGCTCTGCTGGCGTCCGGTACCGGAGCGCACGAGGAACGTCTCGAGGTCGCCGCGGCGATACCGGCGGTGACGGCCGGGCGTGTAGAAGGTCGGGATCCGGCCGTGATCCGACCACTTGCGGATCGTGCTCTGGGCGACTCCGAGAAACTTCGCCGCTTGACCGAGCGTCATCCATTCCGGCTCGCGCCGGCCGCCGTCTTCGCGGTAGCTCATGGGAGGAAACCTGTCCAAATCTGTCTCTTTTTACACGTCATGGCGTGTAATCGACGGCGCCGCGCTGATACGCGTCGAAAGCGGCGGCGAGCATGGTGGTGAGGTCTCGCGGCCAGCTGGGAACCGAGCTCCGCTCGTCGAGGAGCTCGCGCGCCCACGCCTCGGCCTCGCCGTACGCGCCGACGAGCTGCGCCAGCGTGTACGTCTGCCCGACGCGCTTGCGGAGATCGTCGAGGATGAGGTCGAGGAGCTCGAGCAGCTGGTGGTAGCGGCGGACGTCGTTCCGGGCGGCCTCGAGCCGGCGGGTGCCGTCCTCCCACTCGTGCCTGGCGACCGCAACCGCGCTCACGTATCAATAGTGCAGCAGCGGTCGGGCCAGAGCGGCTGGATCTCGGCTCCGATCCGCTCGCCGAGCTCGTAGCCCGGCCGGGCGAGCGCGTACGCGACGTGCGCGTGGAGGCACTTGAGGCTGCCGGTCCGGCGCGAGCCCCCGACACCGAAGTCGAGGGATGCGCCGCCGTCGCTTCGCTCGGCGCTGCCCGCGAGCTGCCGGCGGATGCGGCGCTGCTCGTCGTCCGCCGCGGCGAGGCCGGCCGCGAGCTCCGGCTCCTCTCGCACGGCCGCGCTCCAGCGCTCGACTCCTCCGGCTGCCTCGAGCCGGGAGACGGCGGCGACGAGGTGCGGGCACGTCAGGTAGTACGTCGTCGGGAAGGGGTCGCCGTCGACGGTGTACGGCTGCTGCTCCGTTACCGCCGGCGCGCCGAACGGGCAGCGGACGGCGACGCGGTTGAAGGCGCGCGGCTCACGGCCGAGCTGGCGCGCTACAAGTGCCCGGTCGGCGTCAACGGTGGCCATGGCGCGAGGCATTCTGCCTGCGCCGCCACTGCGGGATGTCCTTGACGAGGAAGAGGTGCTCGCCGGGACGGATGTAGCCGAGGAGTCGCTCCTCCGCCGCCAGCGCCGCCGGCGACGACGCCTCCCGCAGCTTCCGCGCGAGAGCCGCCTGCTGGCGCTCGAGCTTCACGACCTCGGCGACCCGTGCGGCACGCTGCGCCTGTGCGGAGAAATAGTCGTGCAGCGGCCGGTAGTAGAGAAGCCCGACGAGGACGAGCACGGCCACCGCGAACCAGCGGCGCCCGACGAGATACCGCGGCCGGGCGCGAGACTTCGGAGAAGCCATAGACCCGAGTCTTCTCGGGCCGTGGCGCCTTCCCTCCTACGCGATGTCGACTTTGATGACGTTCGTGGAGCCGGGGATGTTCACCGCGGTCCCCGCGGTGATGACGACGCGGTCGCCGGAATCGACGATGCCGGCCTCGCGTGCGGCGTCGACGGCGAGCCGCCAGAGGTCCTCGACGTTGCCCGTCTCGCTGATGAGCACCGGCGTCACTCCCCACTCGAGGGCGAGCTGGCGCATCGCCCAGTCGACGTGCGTGAGCGCGACGATCGGGCGGCGTGGGCGCAGCCGCGCGACGGCGCTCGCGGTGCGGCCGGAGAAGGTCGGGACGAGGATCGCCGCGGCCTGCAGCGCCTCCGCGAGATCGCAGGCGGCGTTCGACATCGCCTGGCCGATCGTCGGGTCGTCCGCGGCGTCGGGGATCTCGTGGCGGTAGCCGAGGCTCGGCTCGACCGCGCGCGCGATCCGGTCCATGTACGCGACGGCGTCGACCGGGTACTCGCCGACCGCGGTCTCGCCCGAGAGCATCACGGCGGACGTCCCGTCGAGGATCGCGTTCGCGACGTCGCTCGCCTCGGCGCGGGTCGGCTCGGGCGAATGAACCATCGACTCGAGCATCTGGGTCGCGGTGATGACCGTCTTCCCGAGCTCGAGTGCCCGTTGGATGATCCGCTTCTGCACGAGCGGGACGACGGCCGGGCCGATCTCGACCCCGAGGTCACCGCGCGCCACCATCACCACGTCGGTCGCGGCGAGGACGTCGTCGAGGACGTCGACCGCTTCCGCCTTCTCGATCTTCGCGATCACGTGCGCGTGCGAGCCGGCCTGCTCGAGCAGGGCGCGCAGGTCGCGGACGTCGGCGGCCGAGCGGACGAAGGAGAGCGCGACGAAGTCGACCCCCGTTTCGAGCGCCCAGTCGAGATCGTCCATGTCCTTGCGCGTCAGCGACGGGATCGGCAGCGGGACGCCCGGCAGGTTGACGCCCTTGTGCGACGTGACGTGCCCGCCGACGAGCACGTGGCACTTCGCGCGGCCCTTCTCCACCGCGTCGACGCGGAGGCGGATGAGACCGTCGTCGATGAGGATGTCGTGGCCCGGCTCGAGGACGTCGCCGATCACCGCAGGGGCGACCGGTAGGTCGCCGGTCGTCGCGGCGTCCTCCGCGCAGACCGTGATCTCGTCTCCGGAGCGAAGGACGACGGGCGCGTCGAGCTCCCCGATCCGAAGCTTCGGCCCCTGGAGGTCTGCGATGAGCGCGATGGGACGCCCGAGCTCGGCGGCGATCTCGCGGACGAGCCAGGCGCGCTCGGAATGGTCTGCGTGCGTCCCGTGCGAGAGGTTGAACCGGACCGCATCGACACCCGCGTCGAGCAGCGCCCGAAGGCGCTCACGCGAGTCCGCAGCCGGTCCGAGGGTGGCGACGATCTTCGTCCGCCGATCCATCGCCATGTCGTCCAGCGTAGCTAGCGGCTTCGCCTCGAACTTGGCACGAAGGTGCAACGAAGCCGTGACGGCGGTTCGGCGACGCTGCCGCCATGAGGATCGTCCCCGGGGTAGCTCAACTGGTAGAGCATCCAACCGTCAATTGGGGAGATGCCGGTTCGAATCCGGCCCCCGGGGCGCTACTCATGGCATACTCGGCCCAGTTGACGGTTGGGTGCTAGTTGAGCTGCCTGGGAGGCCCGCTTCGGCGGGCCTCCCGCTTTCTCCGGTCGCCGACCAACGCTCAGGATAGAAACAGCTCCCGCCGTTCGTAGCGTTACGTTCCGCCTCGTACTCCGATAAGGAGAGTGATGAGCACGCCGAGCGGACTGCCCGAGAGCTACGGGAAGGTGTTGCGGTTCGTTCGACGCCGGGTCGGGTCGTTCGAGGACGCGCAGGATCTGACCCAGGAGGTATTCGCGGCTGCGGCGGCCCGCCTCGACGGCCAAGAGGTCGAGTCCTCCTCGCTCGCCTGGCTGTACACCGTCGCCAAGCGCCGGATCATCGACGAAGCGCGGCGAAGCGGTTGCTCGGTGTCGCTCGAGCTTGTGGCGGAGCCGCAAGCCGGCGATGCGCGGTACGGGGACGAGGTTGCCGAGGCGCTCAACGCGGGCCTCCTGAGCATGCCCGAAGGACAGCGCAGAGTCGTGGTCGGGCGCTTGTTGCATGGGCAAAGGTTCAGCGATCTCGCCCGAGAGTTGGATGCAAGTGAGGAGGCCTGTCGCATGCGTTTTATGCGCGGACTCCAGCACTTGCGTGAGGAGTTCACAAAGGAGGGACTTGAGCCATGAGAAGCACGCCGCCCCTGCGCGACCGCGAGTTGGTCGGGATGCTCGCCGACGAGCCGGAGTTGCTGGCAATCGCCGACGCGTTCGTCGAGACGCAGCGCGAGAAGCACCGCCGCATCCGACCGCTCCGGGGCTGGAAGCCACTCGTTCTCGTCGCCGCCATCATCGTCTCGCTCGCTGGCGCGGGCGTCGGCATCGCGGCAGGCGTCGGCGCGTTCCAGTCTCCGGCCATGTACACGGCCGGTCAAGTACAAGACGCGTTTGCCTCGGAGGGGATCCAGCTCCAAGACGTCACACCGAGCAACTACAACGGGGCCCTCGTCATGCTCGACGGCAGGCCGGCCCATGCCGTCTACGTCTATGTGGAGATCCGTTCATGCAAGTGCGCCCTTCTGCCTCCGATCTCCAACGCGGATAACACCCATCACGGCAACGTCGATGTGCTCTACGACCCGAGCGAGACGGCAGCGGTCGATGCGGCTCTCGCGAAGCTGAACTAGCGCTTCGCGCGCGGGAACGCGTCCCAGCCCGGGTACACCGCTCGAGCGCCGAGCTCTTCCTCGATGCGGAGGAGCTGGTTGTACTTCGCGACGCGGTCGGTGCGCGCGGGGGCGCCCGTCTTGATCTGGCCGGTGCCGAGCGCGACGGCGAGGTCCGCGATCGTCGCGTCCTCGGTCTCGCCCGAGCGATGGGACACGACCGCGCTGTAGCCGTTCGCGTGCGCGAGCCGCACCGCCTCGATCGTCTCGGTCAGCGTCCCGATCTGGTTGACCTTGATGAGGATCGAGTTCGCGACGCCGCGCTCGAAGCCCTCGCGCAGACGCTCGACGTTCGTGACGAAGAGGTCGTCGCCGACGAGCTGGACGGCGTCGCCGAGCCGCTCCGTCGTCGCCTTCCAGCCGTCCCAGTCGTCCTCCGCATTGCCGTCCTCGATCGAGACGATCGGGAACTTGTCGACGAGACCGGCGTAGAACTCGGCCATCTCGGCCGGCTGCGCCTCGCGGCCCTCGAAGCGATAGACGCCGGAGAAGAGCTCGCTCGACGCCGGGTCGAGCGCGATCGCGACGCGGTCGCGGTGCCCGGCACGCTCGGCCGCCTCGAGGATCGCCTCGATCGCCGCCTCGCTCGACGGCAGGTCCGGCGCGAAGCCTCCCTCGTCGCCGACCGCGGTCGAGAGGGCGCGCTCGTGGAGAAGCGCCTTCAGCGCGTGGTACGTCTCCGTCGCGAGCTGAAGCCCTTCGGAGAAGGACGCGGCGCCGACGGGGACAACCATGAACTCCTGCAGGTCGATGGAATTGTCGGCGTGAACGCCGCCGTTGATCACGTTGAGCATCGGCACCGGGAGCGTCGTCGCGCCATCGCCGCCGAGGTGGCGGAAGAGCGAGACGCCCGCGTCCGCCGCCGCGGCCTTCGCGTTCGCGAGCGAGACGCCGAGGATCGCGTTCGCACCGAGGCGGCCCTTGTTCGGCGTGCCGTCGAGCTCGATGAGCCGGCGGTCGAGCGCCTCCTGATCCATGACGTCGAGACCGCGGATCGCGTCGGCGATCTCGCCGTTGACGTTCGCGACGGCCCGCGCGACGCCCTTGCCTCCCCATGCCGGGCCGCCGTCGCGGAGCTCGACCGCCTCGTGCACGCCGGTCGAGGCGCCCGACGGCACGATCGCGCGACCGCCGTTGACCTCCACCTCGACGGTCGGGTTCCCGCGCGAGTCGAGGACTTGGCGTGCATGGACGTGGCTGATCTCGGTCACTCGGTCTGCTCCTTGGCCCGGTCGTAGTACGCATCCTGCCGCTCGAGCGGCAGCTCGCTCCAATTCTCACCGGCCGCCGCCGCGAGCGCCTCAGCAACTTCCACGCGCCGGCGGAACCGCCGGGCCGCGCGCCGCAGCTCGAGCTCGGGATCGGCGTCGAGCTTGCGGGAGACATTGACGGCAGCGAAGAGGACGTCGCCGAGCTCGTCGGCGGACGGCTCCTCCTTCAGCTCGCGCAGCTCGTCCTCGAGGTCGGCCATCGCGCCGGCGAGGTCGGGGTACTCGAACCCGACCGCCTTCGCGCGCTGCTGGACCTTCCGCGCGTAGAGAAGGCCCGGGAGCCCTTCGGCGACGTCGTGGAAGATCCCCTCGCGCCCCTCCTGCTCGACCTTGATCCGCTCCCAGTTCGAGCGAACGCGCTCGGCCGTCTCCGCCTCGACGTCGCCGAACACGTGCGGATGCCGGCGGACGAGCTTCGCGTGCACGCCGCGCGCGACCTCGGCGAGATCGCCTGCGCCGCGCTCCTCCAGCAGCAGCGAGAGGAAATAGACCTGAAAGAGCAGGTCGCCGAGCTCGTCGAGCAGCTTTGCGTCGTCGGCCGCGAGCGCGGCGTCGGCGACCTCGTACGCCTCCTCGACGGTGTGCGGCACGATCGTCTGCGCCGTCTGCTCGCGATCCCACGGGCACTCGCGGCGCAGCCGCTCCGTCAGGGCCTGGAGCTCGAGGAGGGCCGCAGCGAGCCCCTCCACGTCAGGTCGTCGTCGGCAGCGCGGTCGTCGTCGGCGGCGCGTAGCCGCTCTGGTAGCCCACCTTCCCCTGGTACTGCTTCACGAGGTCGGAGATCCACTGCTGCCACAGCTTGTCCTGCGCCTGCTGGAGAAGGGTCTGGTGGATGGTCGGCTCCGCCTGGCTGAACGGCGTCGTATGTGCCGCCGTCGTCTTCAGGGGGCCGAGCGCCTTGATGATGAACCAACCGTACGAGCCGTTCGCGGCGGACGTGGCGTCGACCGGCGCCGAAAGAGCCCCGGTCTTGAGCGAGAACGCCGCTTGGTCGTAGGCGGGAACCTCCCCACCCGTCGCCGTGTACTTTCCGCCCAGCGCGGCGCTTCCCGGGTCCTTGGAGTACTGCTTCGCCAATTTTGCGAAGCTCGCGCCGTTCCTCAGTTTCTGCTCGATCATGTCCGCAAGGCTCTTCGACTTGACGAGGATGTGCTCGACACTGCGCGTCTTCCCGGCCGGGGTGCTGTACTGCGCGCTGTTCTGGGTGTAGTAGGCCTGCTCCTGGGCCGTGGTCACCTTCGCGCCCGAGGTGACCTTCGTGTGGAGCTTCTGCGAAATGAGGTTGTTGTACACCTCCTGCCGCGCCGTCTGCATCGATAGGCCCTGAGCCTTCAGCGCGGCCGCGAGCTTCGCCATGCTTCCGCCGAATCTGGTCTTCGCGACATTCGTGAGGAACTTGTTCACCTCGCCCTGGGTCACGGAGATGTTCTCCTTCTGCGCCTGCTGAACCAGCTCGGCGGACTCCACGAGGTAGGCCACGACCTGGTCGCGCATCCCCGTGTACTGCGGGCTCCCGGGCGTCGGCGCCGTCCCGCCGTTCTGCTGCTTGTAGACGGCAACGGACTGCGCGAGGTACACGTTGAAGTCGTGCGTCGTGATCGGCGTCCCGCCGACCTCCGCGACTGCGTTCGCGGGAACCGCCTGGGAGCCCCCGCCGCACGCGGCGAGAGAGGCGGCGAGCATGAGCAGCAGAGGCAGAAAGAGAAGGCGAGTCTTCATTTCCATCCAGTGAGTCGAGGTCCGCGGGGAGCGCCGACACGAGAAAAGGGCTTCAAGCCGCCCGGCGCGCGTCCAAGATAGCATCGACCAGCGCGACGGCCTGGGCGATCTCCTCCTGCCCGCGCATGCTCACTTCCTGGCTCGACGATGCGTAGATGGCCGTCTTGGCGCGGTCGCGGAGCTCGCGCAGCTCGCCCGACCCGAGCACGAGCCTGCCGACGGTCGCCTTCCCGCCCTGGAAGACGAGGTAATCCGCGCCGAGGAGGGCGACCTTGATCTTCGCCTCCTGGATCCGGAAGAGGTTCTCGACCGGCTCGGGGAGCGGGCCGAAGCGGTCCTCGAGCGCGAGCTGGAGCTCGCGCAGCTCGTCCTCCGTCTCCGCGAGCGCGAGCCGGCGGTGGACGTCGATGCGGAGCGCTTCCGAGTCGACGTACGCGGACGGGACGTACGCGTCGACCCGGGCATCGACCCGAACCGGCCGCGCGGCGATCCGCTTCTGCCCCTGCATCTCCGCGACCGCCTCGTTGAGCATCTCGACGTAGAGCTCGAAGCCGACCGCGGCGACGTGGCCGGACTGCTCCGCGCCGAGCAGTTCGCCGGCGCCACGGATCTCGAGGTCGCGCATCGCGATCGCGAAGCCCGCACCGAGCTCCGTGTGGTCGGCGAGGGTCGAGAGGCGCGCCCGCGCCTCGTCGGTCAGCTCGCGCGCGTCGGGATAGAAGAGGTACGCGTACGCTGTGGCGTCGGAGCGGCCCACGCGGCCGCGGATCTGGTACAGCTGCGAGAGGCCGAGCATGTCGGCGCGCTCGACGATGAGCGTGTTCGCCTGCGGGATGTCGATTCCCGACTCGATGATCGTCGTCGAGACGAGCACGTCCGCGTCGCCACGGAGGAACGCGTGCATCTGTTCCTCGAGCTCCTTCTCCTTCATCTGCCCGTGCGCGACGAGGAACCGGAGCTTCGGGCAGAGCTGCTGCAGCGCGGCGGCCCGCTCCTCGATCGTCTCGACGCGGTTGTGGAGGAAGAACGCCTGCCCGTCGCGCTCCGCTTCGCGCTCGAGGGCGAGCTTGACGAGCTCCTCGTCGTACTCCCCCACGGTCGTCCGGATGGGGAGCCGTCCCTCGGGCGGCGTCTCGATGATCGAGATGTCGCGCATGCCCGCGAGCGATAGGTGGAGCGTGCGCGGGATCGGCGTGGCGCTCAGCGTGAGCACGTCCACCTCGAGGCGCAGCGACTTGAGGAGTTCCTTCTGCGCGACGCCGAACCGCTGCTCCTCGTCGAGGATCACGAGGCCGAGCTCCTTCGGGATCACGTCGCGCGAGAGGACGCGGTGCGTGCCGATGAGGACGTCGACCTTGCCGGCGCTGAAGTCGGCGAGGATCCGCTTCGTGTCCTTCGGCGCGACGAAGCGCGAGACCATCTCGACGCGGACCGGGAAGTCGCGGTAGCGCTCGCGGAAGGTGTTGAAGTGCTGCTCGGCGAGGATCGTCGTCGGCGCGAGGAGGAGCACCTGCTTGCCGTTGACCGCTACGGCGAACGCGGCGCGCACCGCAACCTCGGTCTTGCCGAAGCCGACGTCGCCGCAGACGAGGCGGTCCATCGGGCGCGGCGTCTCGAGATCCTCCTTCACCGCCTCGATCGCCGCTTCCTGGTCGGGCGTCTCCCGGAAGGGGAAGGACGCCTCGAGCCGCGGCAGCCACTCGTGCGAGAGGTCGTACGCGATGCCCTCGCGCGTCTGCCGCTGGGCGTAGAGGTTGATCAGCTCGCCGGCGAGCTCGCGGACGGACTCCCGCGCACGCGACTTCATCGTCTGCCACGCCTTCCCGCCGAGCTTCGAGAGCGCGGGCGCGCCGGCATCGGCGCCGACGTAGCGCGAGACCTTGCCGAGCTGCTCGTGCGGGACGTAGAGCCGGTCCTCGCCGCGGAACGCGAGGAGGAGATAGTCGCGCGTCACGCTCGCGACGGTCTTCGTCTCGAAGCCGAGGAGCTTGCCGACGCCGTGGTCCTCATGGACGACGTAGTCGCCGGTGCGGAGGTCGGCGAAGCTCTGGAGCGCGCGGCCGCCGAGGCGGCGCTCGCGTGGCGCGC
>Ga0307374_10006844_pt1 | contig 17714 bp, 14 predicted proteins | sample OX3MG_FD_202532 | JGI IMG/M metagenome (GOLD analysis project Ga0307374, IMG submission 202532) | Soil microbial communities from Risofladan, Vaasa, Finland - OX-3 | ecosystem: Environmental > Terrestrial > Soil > Coastal area > Acid sulfate soil | place: Finland: Risofladan, Vaasa | collected... | reverse complement strand
CTCAGTGCATAAGCGGTGTTGAGAACCAAAGTATGGGTCACATCGGTCGAGAGCATGCCCGTGAAGGTCATGGTTGCCGAACCGCCGGGTGTCACCACAATGCTGTAGGTCCCGGTCGCGGGGAGATGGAGAGATTCGAACTCCCGACCCCCTGGTTCGTAGAAATTAAAACGCGTGTTTCAGATTTCTTCAGCGCGTTGCAATTTGTTGCTATTTCTTTTTTTAAACAATCACTTGAATCATTTTTGCGCGCACACCGCATTTCATGGTTTATCATGCTAACTCCCTGCAAAAGTATACCCCCGGGTATACCCCAGCCGACCCCCTGGGTAAAAACTAAAGGGTCGGAGGTAAAAGTATGTTTACCGACCGCATGATTCACGCTTTGAAGCCGTCGCCTAAGCGTTATGAGCGCAGCGAGCGTTCCGGATTGCGTATCCGCGTGACACCCAAAGGTGTCAAGAGTTGGGTGTACGTCTATCGTCATCACGGGCGGCTCCGTCGGCTGACACTCGGCACCTATCCGGTGCAGACACTGGCTCAGGCGCGCCTAGCGCTGTCTCAGACCAAAGTGTTACGCGGTCAAGGTAAAGACCCGGCTGCACTTAAAGTTAATGCTTCCCGCGAATTACGGACCGCTGAGACCGTTAAGGATCTTGCGAATCTCTATATCGAGCGCCATGCCAAACTTCGCAAGCGTACCTGGAAAGAAGATGTGCGCGTACTCGAAAAAGACATCCTGCCAACCCTTGCTCATATCAAGATCAAAGACGTGTGCCGCGCCGATATGATCCAGATCATCGACCGTGTGGCGGCACGCGCGCCGGTTGCAGGCAACCGCACGCTCGAGATCGCACGCCGCATGTTCGGCTTTGCCATCGAACGTGAGCTCCTCGATAACAATCCGTGTCTCAAAATCCCTGCGCCCTGCAAAAAGAAAGGCCGCGACCGAGTGCTCTCCGATGATGAACTTAAAGTTTTTTGGAATGCACTTGATGCGGTACCTGCCGACCCTACCCTAATGATTGGTTTGCCTGTCGTGCTCGGATTCAAACTGCTCCTGGTCACCGCTCAGCGTCGCGGAGAGCTTGCCCAGGCCGCCTGGGATGAATTTGACCTGAAAAACCAGTGGTGGACGATCCCGGCGGGCCGCAGCAAGAATGGTCTCGCGCACCGGGTGCCGCTCTCCCCGCTCGCCTTAAAACTACTGGAAAACGTGCGAGCGGCGAGCCCAGTCTCGCCATGGCTCTTCCCCTCGCCAAAAAGCGGCCCGATGGACCCGCATGCATTCACCCGCGCGGTGAGCCGGTTACGCAAGGTATTGAAGATCGAGGCATTCACGGTCCATGATCTTCGACGTACGGCGGCCAGTCATATGGCGAGTCTCGGTATCCAACGGCTCACCTTGAGCAAGATACTCAACCATGTGGAGACCGGAGTCACCGCCACCTATGACCGGCATAGCTATGATGCGGAGAAGCGCCGAGCTCTTGAACGCTGGGCGCGACATCTCGAAGGTCAATTCGAGCAGCAAGAATCGAACGTGGTTCCGCTCCCACAACGAGCCTGAGGAACAATACATTGCCGATAGAATTCATTGCACCCCTGAATGCCAATATTATGACCCGGGTGGATTTTGAATTTACCCCGGAGCAATGCAAGAAGATCCTGGGCGAGCTTGAGCTCACCGAGAATTCTCCGGGTGCCGCCGAGTTTCTAATGCAATCACAACATGCCATCGGCACCTATCAGATCCTCAAATCCAATGCCGAAGCCATGACAACATTAGGCAAAACGCGTACCCGATTGCGCAAGCTCAGCAGTCAAACCGATAAATTATTGAAATCACTAACTACCCCTGATCCCGAGGTTGAGCACTTACTTCGCATTGCATACCAAGACCCCACTCAGGGAGCGAGCATCCGAATTCCACCCGAACCGTGCACACCACTTATTGAGCTTAGCGAACGACTTACGCAGCTTCGAAATCTGCTCGATGACCAGATTGCAAGAATTCCGCCCCGCATCCGGCGCGGACGGGCAACCGACCACTTGCTGCGCCATACGATCTACCGGATCGTTGAAGCGTACGGTCATGCGTTCGGCAACCTCCCAACCTCCACGCGCGAAAACGCGTTCGAGAACGCGCTCATGGTTATACTCAAGACCGGCGGCATTGTGCGAGCTGATCCGCACAAATACATTGATCAAGCCCTCGCGCAAGCCAAGGGGCAGAAATCCGCCTCCATCTGACCGAATTATTGTCCTCGTTATCCCGCCTCTGACCCTCTATCTTTAATCCATGAACCACGGCGATCGTGCCTGGTGAGTGGAGAGCTTCCGTGAAAATACTGCGAATGGCCGAGGTCGTTGAATTAACCGGCCTGTCCCGAGTCACCGTGTGGCGCCTGGAACGTGATGGAAGGTTCCCGGCGCGCTTGCAACTGTCCAGAAACGCCGTCGGTTGGCGGGATGACGAGGTCATCGATTGGGTGCAGTCGCGTCCTCGCGTGGCAAGCCGCGCCACTGTGGCTCCAGTAACGGTAAGAAAAACATGATTGCGGTTCCCATGCGTACCCGAAATATCCATCCGCGATGGGTACTGATACACAGTCTGATACACGGTCTATACAAAATTGATACACGGCTCATACACAGACTGGATACAGACCCTGATACACAGTATCAAGCCTTGTTTAGACGTACTTAAACCGTCTTTTAAGCGACCTGAATGCATATTTAATGCACAACTATGAGGAGATACCAATGTTTAGCGACCAAAAAACGTTTGAAAGACTAGATAATGTGCTCTACGACGCGACCGGCATCGAGACCGCCTATGTCTACCGCCTGGGGCCTAATAACAAACCGATTAAACCATTCATCCGCAAGTACTCGCTTGATGCCAACCTATTGATGACAATTCAGCGGGAACTGGGTGGCGGTAAATACTGGGTGATGATCCGGAACGGGCGGAAGCTGGTATTCTCAGGAGGGATTGCTATTGCTGCCTTTCTTACTGGTACGCGGCTATGATTCTAAATCACGCGCAATCGTCTAACCGACCGATTAACCGCAAATACCGCTAACATATATTCAATCTAATCGAGACAGCACACTCCGCACTTGGTATTATCGATTGAGGAAAGATCAATAACTCGGAAACGAATTAGAAATGAAACATAATATTCTATTTTGTTACTTATGCCCGCATGCACCGCTGCTCACGCTGTTTGCAATGCCATAGAAGTCGTTGGTGAAATAAATTTAATTGATCATCTTAAAAAGATGGTAACCAATCGACGATTCCGATATAAAATACAAACAATGCCTGGTTGCCGGAGGCCACTCTCCCCCCCAAGATTTTCACACTTCGGCTTACAAGCAGGGCGGTCGCCCGGTTTGTAGCATAACAAACATTAGCCGCCCCCCCCTTGGAACTGCGGGGGCGGGGAGCAATGCTGCGTCGTCAATCGGCCCATCATACTCGTTAGTCCTAGCCAGACTCACGCAGAGAGCCTTAGAAAGTCGATACTTGCTCCTCCCAGGCTTATTTGGGAAAGTTTCGAATCCGGAGACAACGCATGTTCACAATAGTAATTTTATTGCTAATTTTCGCCGTTGTTATCGTAGGCTCTATAGCCCTCTGGCAAATCAAGAGCAAATTAGGCGTGAGGGACAATGATGCGACGATTGCCACTATCCGCGAAGAGTTCAGGACTAGCCGCGATGACCAGGCGCGTGCCAATCGAGAGTTGCGGGAGGAATTGAGTGGTGGGCAGACGCGTGCTATCGACACGCTGGTAAAGACCCTTGGCGAGTCAGCCAAGGCATCATACGATCAACTCGAGCGGGTGCGACAACAAATCAAAGAACTCACGGAGAGCAACGACTCGCGGTTGGAGCGTGTAAGAACGACACTAGACACACAGATGAAGCAGTTACAGGAAGGAAACGAAAAGAAACTCGACGAGATGCGCAAGACTGTGGATGAAAAGTTGCAGGGAATGCTCGAACGGCGTCTTGGCGAATCCTTCAAGTTAATCAGCTCGCAATTGGACTTGGTGTCAAAGGGCTTGGGTGAGATGCAGGTCTTGGCGACGGGTGTGGGTGACCTGAAGCGTGTTCTCACTAACGTCAAGACGCGCGGGACATGGGGCGAGGTTCAGCTCGGTGCGATCCTCGAACAAATCCTGACCCCTGACCAGTATGAAAAGAACTGGCGCCCGCGGGCGGACAACCAGGCAACAGTCGAATACGCGATAAAACTCCCCGGCCAGGGCGGCGCTGGCGAGACTGTGTTCCTTCCCATTGACGCAAAATACCCACAAGATGACTACCAACGCATCGTGGACGCAGCAGCGCTTGGCGACTTGGAAGCAGTGGCGGCAGGCCAAAAGGCCCTATTTGCATCGGTCCGGCGTATGGCGCAGGACATCTCTGGCAAGTACATCTTGCCGCCTCTGACAACCGATTTCGCGATCCTGTTCTTACCAACTGAAGGACTTTACGCCGAGGTACTGCGTGAGCCAGGTCTCCATGATGAAATCCAACAACGGCACCGTGTCGTAATCACAGGTCCCACGACTCTGTCGGCGACTCTTAACAGTCTGCGGATGGGCTTTCGTACGCTGGCGATCGAACAGCACTCAAGCGAGGTTTGGAAAACGCTGGGGCGCGCGAAAACGGAGTTCGGGAAGTTCGGTGAGATACTGGATCGCGTCAAACGGCAGCTGACTGCAGCTGCAAATACTATTGATGAGACTGGCGTCAGGACACGCGTAATCGAGCGGACACTCCGGGAGGTCGAAGCCTTGCCCGTGGACGGTGGCGCATCCCTGCCTGTTCTCGAAGCCGAGGATCAGGAGTAGGTCATGTTCAAGGCCGAGAATCCAGTTCAGGCACAGCCACCGCAGGCTGTCAGCGCGCTAGCCCAGAGTGTTATGTGGGTCAGTGCTACCGCGACACGAAATTTCATGTTTGATGACCCCATACTCGATTGGCTCGAGTTATTCGGCGCCGATAAGGGTTTCGTACGTGACGACCTCCTTGATGGATACGATGAACGTGCAGACTACACATGCTTCTTGCTCAAGAAGGGTAAGGAATTCGAAGCCGCTGTTGTACGGTACCTCCGTGCACTAGAAGCGCGGCATGGAACCCCGCATATCCGCACGATCGAGCGGCGTGGTGCTGCAAATCCAGACGACACATCAGGTCGCATGTGCCTGGACGCTACGCATGCAGCAATGCGTGAGGGCGTGGCGGTCATTTACCAAGGTATGGTTTGTGACCCAACAAGCCACACATACGGTTATCCAGACTTTCTTGTTCTAAGCAGCGTTCTTGGGAAACTTTTCCCAAACATGATAGGTAGTGTAGACACGCGTACAGGTGCACCAGGAATCGGTGCGACTGGCCATCACTATGTCGTCGTGGATGCGAAATACAGCACCCTGAAACTCAACGCTCAACAGGAACTGGGAAACGACGATTCTCAGCAGGCCTACAAGGCACAGCTGTTTCTATACAACAGAGCACTGGGTGTAATGCAGGGATTCACACCACGGTACGCCTATCTATTGGGTAGAGGATGGACTCAGGGAAAGCATCGGGTTGACAACGCCGTTGATCACCTGGGGCTGGCACCCCAGGATGGGGCTTTAACTCACGGCGACCCGCTGGCCCCAAAGGTTGAAGAAGCCGTGCAGTGGATTCGTCGCCTCCACCAAGGCGGCACCAACTGGGTTACAACGCCAGCGCCAAGCGTGGAAGAATTGCGGCCTAACTTGAAGAACACAGAGGACGCACCGTGGCATTATGCGAAACACCAAATTGCTAGTGACCAGGGAGAAATCACATTGCTTTGGCAGGTGGGCATAGAAGCCCGTCGCAATGCCGTACGCGAAGGCATTACGAACTGGCGTGATCGACGCTGCACTGCTGCAAGCCTGGGCGTTAAGGGGGCCTACTTGAGTAAGGTCCAGGCAATCATGGCTGTGAATCGTGACGACCTCGATCCACCCGTGCGGCCACCCAGGGTGACTGCTGGAGAAACGACATGGCGCAACGCTCCACCACTCGAGTTCTTCGTCGACTTCGAAACCGTGAACAATCTCGATGACGACTTCTCAGCGTTTCCAAAAAAGGGCGGCCAAGCATTGATTTTCATGATTGGGTGCGGACATTTGGAAAATGGCACATGGCGGTTCGAGTGCTTTACCGCCCGACAGCTGGATGAGCCCTCGGAAGCCGATATCATAGGTCGATGGATTCAGCACATGGAAACCGTGCGAAGAATGGTTGCGCCCAACCTGGTAGCGCCTATCGTTTACCACTGGTCGTTTGCCGAAATATCTACCCTGGAGTCGGCATACAACTCCGCTGTCAGACGCCATCAGAACAACCGTTGGATTACGCCCCAGTGGTACGACCTCCTAAAAAACGTGGTACTCGCCGAACCATTCGTTGTCCGCGGTTCCATGCGATTCGGCCTAAAGTCCGTCGCGAAGGGGTTATATGCGCTCGGTCTAATTGAGACAAACTGGGTGGATGGTATCGCTGACGGCCTCGGCGCAATGGCTGCAGCCTGGTGGGTTGACAACGAAGCACGAGCGACAGGCGTGACTATGGAGACGCTGCCACTCATGAAAAGCGTAATTCAATACAACGAGATCGACTGCCGGGTGATGATGGAGATTCTTCAGTACATTAGAACGCACCACTAACGCTGAAGGCGTCGCGGCTGTGCGGATGCCGAAACTCTTTCAAGTAATAATCATGACTAACACCAGAGTGTATTTCGCGCATATGAACAAACTAATTTACTGCCCACATAAGAACGCGGATATTACACCGGCGACTCCGAACTTTCCATAATTATAAAAATATCTACTTGCGAAGATCCACTATTATTGCTTAGTGAATTGGTACACATTCTTCACTTCTCGATTTAAGAAGCTACCCTTGGATGGTGCACTCATAAGTTCCTCGAAAATTTGACGTGGCACTTGGTGGTAGATATAAACACCACCCGATAGGAATTGTACATGTAGATCTTGATTATCATCATCGTAACCAATGGCTTCGATGTTCGATGAATTAACGTATGTCATCTCAATCATTGTTTGGGTCCTTTCCAGTTACATCAGCCTGATGTCGCCAGTTAACAAGTGCAGACTTGTAGTGCGCAGTATCCGGTCGCGGGTTCCGCCACGCCTTGGGCATTTCAGGGTCGTCACCCCGGGGACGGCGGCGTGCTTTAAAGAACTGAATTCTAGATGGAATCGGCATAGCCTCGCCCAATACGAGGCCTTCTCCAGTTCGCATTGCTGGTAGAAGTCCAGACAGTGCTCCTAAATCATCGGGCATAGCGGCTTCTACTTTAGTCCTATCAGCTGAATTTGTGAGCCTTAACGCGATCATCGTTCCGCACTGGCTCAGCACCGTGCTCTCTATATCTACCGGGCGTTGCGTAACAACGCACAACCCAATTCCGTATTTGCGGCCTTCTTTGGCAATTTTAGATATTGTTCTATGCGCAGCAGAATCGCCATCTTGAGGGAGAAAAATATGCGCCTCTTCGAGAACAACCAGAAGCGGTTGATTGCGACCGCTAATAGGCAGGTCATGAGCCCAGTACAACAAATCATAAACAATCCTAACTAATGTACCTACAATTGTTGACAGGATTTCTGAGGGCAAGCCAGAGACATCCAGCACAGTCAGCGGCTTATCGTGGCCAACCCACGATTGCACCAGGTTATGAAGGTCGCCTGTTATCTTACCGTCGAGATCCGGCAATAGGTCGTTGCCAGGATCAAACAGGAATGCATAGCGCGAGTCTTGAATTCGACTCCGCAACAGTTCCAACTGTTTCGTAATATTCCTCGGTCTTGGATGTGCATATGGTGCTTGATTACCAGGGTTTGGTGCCGGATATTGATTAGGTGACAGAAGATCAGGATTACCCGCCTGCGTCTTTACGCACGGCGTCGTCCGGGTATTGTCTTGAAATGTCTGCCTTTCGAAGTCATCCAAATCGAACCAAAGCCTTTTTAAACTGAAAGGAATCGGAGAGTCGGAGGTGATCACCGTTTCCGGTGGCGCATCAGGTAGTAGGGCCGCGGCAGCTTTTTTTCTTGCCATCACCTCGTCTCTCACGGCAGTTTCAGAGATTGGTTGCATTGAACCAAGGGCTATCGCCTGTAGTTCATCAAAAGGCAGCGCCCAGTAAGGAACGCGCAATGGCAATTCACCCTTACCAACATCTGGCTTGACCCTAAATACCCTCCCATATTGACCAACTGCGGAAGCATATTCACCATGCGGATCAATTATTAGCACACGAGCCGATGGAAAACCTTGCGTCGCGATGGCTTCAACGAGCACAGCCACCAGATTAGACTTGCCGGAACCCGAGGAACCAACTATCGCCGAGTGTCGTGTTACTAGCCGCCCCAAGTCTAGGCTTCCCGAAATTCCGGATGCCGCCGCAATATTTCCGATTGTTATCGCTCGTTCTTCGCTGGTTGATCCATATATAACACGCATATCAGCAGGTGTCACCAGATGGACTTCGTCTCTTATAGTTGGGTACTGACTCACCCCTCTTTCAAACATTCCACCAATTGATTCGCCGAATAGGGTCGCAGAAAGCGAGCGATATCCTAGTGGAAGATGCGATACATCTGTTGTCGGGGTTATGGCCGCTCCAACAAGTGTGCAAACAGCGTAGAGCTGCGTATATCCGAGTGGAATACGCAAAAACGCCCCGACTTGGCCTACTCGGTACGACCGGCCATACACCATCATAAAAGTCGGGGCATCGTCGCGCAGACGTATGGTTACTACACCACCTTTTACGGCATCCACGTAACCAATCAGACTTGGGTTACCTTGCATCATTGCATGTTTTGAGGCATTGCATTTAAGAATTGACAAAACCGATTAAAATCAACTAAGCGCATTCTACCCATTAAGTTTGCAGATGCTGTGGCTGGCGAACCTTCGTCTTCGGGTTGTGCATTACTGTCAAACGCCGCATCCATAAATGAACTGGTCTTTTTGTCTACTGGTTCAGTAAGTTGCCAATCTCCCAAGGCGCCCGAGATAACAGCAGCATTCGGTCCAATTACTGTCAGATTCGAACTTCTGATTGCGGTTTTGACGAGATCATCAGTATCGTGTAAATCCTGAAATTGAAGGGCTATGATGTTAGTCGTATCTCGATTGTCCAATGCCCCGAATATAATCGCATTTATGTGTTCGTCTCTGAAGCTGTATCCACAAGTGATTAAGAGAGCGTGTTCCATATTTAATATTCGCGACAACCTATCTATATAAGCCAAATATGGCTGCTTACGTGATTCCATATACTTCCGGTCAGAGGGTAAAATTAGCTCACCGCTTTTGTTAGGTTGACTTCTGATTATCCTTTTTTTAGATTTATTTTTGGCATCAGTAGCCCCAAGCGACCAGTTTACCGAACCATGCAATTTCCAAAGACGAATCCATTTTGGCTTTGGTAATAGATCATCATCATCCAAACATTCAGAATAGAAGAAGGGTTCGAGTGTTCCGACGAATCCGTCAAATACCGGAACATTAGATGCTTCAAAAGCACGCTCAAACAAAACATCATAATTAGTTGTAAATATTTCTAAGGGGGCAGTTCGGTTGACTTTCTTTACCCAACTGGCGAATTCATCGTGCGGTATCCATTCTGGAATGGCCCTGCCTTCCAGACTGACTGTCTCGGCCATGGTAGAACATATTATTTTCTCAACTTTAACTAGCTGAACCTGATTTAACCCAACTAAAGTTTCCCCTTCGCTGATAGCATCCATCTTCGACCGAACCTTGGAAAGGATGTTTTCAACATTGGGCGGATGATCATGTTGTTTGCACTGCTTGACTAGCGCCTCCCATGCCGCAGTCTCAGGTTTCCCCAATTTCTTAACTGCTGCTGCGCATACTTCTGTCAAGCCATCAATTCCTGGAATCAGTGGTTTGTGTTCAGGTTTCTGGCCTTTCGCAGGTACCGGTGCAAGATTTACAGCACTTGAAGATCCGGCGCCAAAAAGGAAAGCAAGCCGTCTATCATGTGCAGCAAGATGGTCGCGAAGGTCTTCGACAACCTGCTTTGGGTCATGGGTGCTCACATTGCAATCTCCGTAACATTTATTTTCTGTCTCTGACTTCACAAACAAAACACCACAGAGAGCTGCCGCGGTTGCTGTCTGCGGCGTAAAGGAACTTCACATTATACTTTACCGTTATAGGCACCATAATTCACCAAAGGCAGCATAATTTAAAGTGCACTACCAACGATGGAGACGGCCCCATCGCAGCTGTTGCATGCAAATCTTGTTGACGCCGATCGTAGATTGGCCCCGTTGGCACCATAGCATACGAACCAAAGCGCCTATGGAGTTTTAATACTGATCTGGGGAAGCAATGTTTAATCGGCATATGGGGCCATTCTACGATTGGCGTTAGTAGTATTGTATAGCCCTATATTTTTGTCGCGTTCAGTCACATCATTCCTCAAGAATCGATCTTAAAGGCGTCATCATCGGGCTATGGAGCGCAGAAGTGCGGCACTCAGCCTATCTCTATAACGCGCCGTTTACTCTGAATCCATTTGTATAACATTTTTAGAGACTTATTGCGCACGCTTTCAGCAAGGTTACATTCCCACACTGTAGCAACGCGCCAACCAACGCGTAAAAGATATGATTTTTGTCGTGCGTCTCTTTTAATATTAGCTTTAAATTTGTCTTTCCAGAAGTTGCGTCTTACTCTTGGAACACCCGCTTTCCCACAGCGTCTGTGTTGATGCCAGAAGCACCCGTGGACGAATACAATTGCATTGTATTTCGGAAAGACCAAATCTGGGTGTATACCATCTAACGCCGTATGTACTCTGTAGCGTAACCCGACGCCGTGTAAATATGTTCTCACAACCAACTCGGGTGATGTGTCTTTTCCTCTGATACTCGCCATAATCTTGCTTCTGATTTTCGCTTTGTTCGGTTTGAGCATGGACATCTCTAATTCCTCAATTGTATGAGAAATACTTCTGTATCTATTTGATACTTACTATCCTCACTTAGGACTTCTCTGTTCGGATTTCTGATGATTGTTGGCGCATATCCAGCGTCCTCAAACCGCTCGCTGTCTACTAAGTACAAGTAATAGTTGATTCCGAGCGCCTTTGATACATTGACTTCATTTCTAGTCCAGAAGAATCTACAGCGACCTTGATATGACTTTACTTCTATAAACCTATCGATTGTCCCGCTATTAACAGATTCAAAAGACAGGATGTCATAGCCACAGGATACGTTTTTGTCCGACACCCGCTTTATCAACCGCCGATTCCGATGCACGCTTAGTCGCTCACGCTCAAAATCAACGACGTATTGTTCAGCAGCATCGCCACGTTTCTCACGCTGCTTAAGCATCCGATGTAAAGAGTCTAAATCTGTGCCACCTGCAGACATTTCGGCAGCAATAATCGGGATTAATGTATTCTCGAAGTACGTCTGATATTCTTGCTCGACAATCAACAAACCGTAGCTATTGAGACGCCTCAAAACGCCAAAATTAATGAGATTTAGCTTTATACCACGTAGATCAAATGGAATCAGATTTTCATTGATGACCAGTCGTTCGCCCTCGTTGCCGTAGCTCAAAGAACCCGGTGGAAACAGGATAGATAGGCTCATTGTTCTAACAAGAAGAGAGAACAGCCGGCTTGCCACCTCTGACCTTAATCGCCGCGAATCATCCTGGCATGTCCGATATGCTTCATCATCCATTGTGATACTTATTACCCCATCCTTGATCAAAATTAGTCCAGCCCCCTTAAGCAACGACAGTGCGTCAGCGCACGACCCAGCGGACTCAAATGAATGAGTTGCACAATATCGGGCAGCGTAATCAACCGTAGTGGTGGCGGACTTGCTAAGTGCTTGATATAGCACGACGCCTACAGCATCAATGCTACTGGGCGCCTTAATCGCGGCTATTTCGTCGCAGATAGTCATCAATCACTGCTCTGATATCGTTCTCATCAGTGTCGTCATCTTCCATGTTGAGGCTTATAAGCGGGATATCCTGTCCTTCTATAATTTTTAACATCCGTGCTTCCTTATATGCGAGCCGATCATGGATTGTTTCCTCCACCGAGTCGGCAGAAACTATAAAGTGATAATCGACGCTATCTTGTGGTTTGAGTCCGACTCTATGTATCCGATCTTTTGACTGAATGTACATGGCCGCATTAAAATTTCTTTCGAGATAGATCGCACGATGAGTAGCTTTGTGAAGAGAAATCGACTCTCCAACAGCAAAAGGGTTTGCAAGTAGCACCTTAAAAGTCGAATCAGGAGAGTGAAACTCCCTGATAATTCCCTCGCGGGTTTCACTGTCTGACTCATCTATCTCTAATGGAGTGGCTCCATATAACAACCGATTGGGGATGCCGTTCCCGTTGAGGAATGCTGTAAGTCTATGCATAGTTTCGACGAAAATGGCCCAAACTACAATTTTCTCGCCTTTTCGAACGAGTGGAGTAATTAGATTAAGCAGTGCCGTGTACTTCGATGGTATTTCATGTGACTCGTAGGATCTTATCAGTGAGATGATCTCATCGTTCGTTATAAACGCTTCGGAAGGAAGCGCCCCGAAATGCTCATCAATCGGCTTTAGAAGAAGTGCTGGGCTCGAAGCCGCCTGCATTAATCGTATTAGTCGCGCCTTTGCAAAGAGATCTCGAAGCGTTTCGTCGTCGTAGGTTTCCGTCAGCGGCTCTAGAAAAGTACCTTCAAGATATTCATATATCCGCTTTTGAATTGTTCCCATCGCCACGCGTTCAGGTGCATGCTCTGTAGGAACAGGTAAATTAAGATTTGATTTTTTGATTCTTATGAAATATGGAGATACGTTCTTAATCAGTTTAGGAATTCGTGAATCGAATTGATGCTCGGACATTTCACGCAGGTGAGCAGGATTGAATCCAATAACATCCTTATGCGGCCATATAAACTTGAATAGATTGTAAAGGTCATGATACCCATTCGGCGCTGGTGTGCCCGTCAAGACTACACGCGCTCGCGGCAAGCGTGAGAGTCGCAATACCGCATTTGCCCATATGCCCCCTTCGGTATTTTTAATTCTATGCGCTTCGTCCAATACAACCATCACGTGATGGTCTGACCTCATGAGATAACGTTCAATTTCTTCTACGCACGTTGCCGCCCCTTGATAAGAGATAAGGAGCAGTTCGGGAGTTAATGACGGCGGATCTATAGAGTAAAATACGTTTGTCCGTTCTTCGCTGCCCACACCCCCGGACAAGCGCTTGCTCCTCGGTTTGACGCCAAAGCACTCCTCGAATTCCATTTCCCATGGTGCAAATGCACTCAATGGACCAATTACGAATATCTTATTAAGATGCTTTGGGTTGTCTGCTGATAAATGTCGCAGGTAGGCATAGGCAGCATAGACAATAGAAGTCTTGCCTGCACCAGGTACTGAGAAATTGCAAGCATTCTGAGAAAACGCGAGGTGGAATGCGGCTAGAATCTGCAAATCGTAGAGCTTTCTTCCCTTAAGCTCGAGTTCGATCACCTTCACGAATTCCGTGAAATCCTTCAAGTCCACCTCGTTGTTCCATATCCTTCTCGCTTTGTCGGCGAATAGCGAAAAGTCCTCCTCTTCCTTGAGGTAGTGCGAAAATACCTCCTTTGCCTTTCTTGCTCTATTTCCTTTGATACCATGCCGTTCAAGCAGCCGTTCGAGATCTATAAAGGTCGCCTCCTGTTCTGATTCAACGTACGGCACCAGAATAATCTCGGCATTTGATAGGTCTGCCTTATATGTGCTGGATAGATAGCTTGATACCCTCCGATTAAGGAAGATTTCAGTTAGATTCCCCGTCAGTTCAAAGCATTTTGCAGAATTGTTGACTTCAATTTGTATCATTCTCATGATCCTGCCGACGATGCTTCAATGCCTTCTGAAACTCCCAAACGAGTCGTCCCAACTCAGTAACTAGTGGCGCAATTATGGGATCCTCTAGAAACTCGTCTGTCGCAGGATCAATAAGGAACAGCGCATTCCTCGCGCGGTTGAGCAACTCTGCCGGCATGTTCTTCGCGTTGTAGTCATCAAGGGCTCTCCCAGACTTCCCCATGTTTTCCTTTATCTTTGGAAGTACCTTAGACTGCCAGGCGTGGTCTCTTTGCTTGAGCACGTCATCTAGCGGTACGTTCTGCAACGATTGCCTACACTGATCGATGCTCGGCTCACTGTCAGTAATCGGATAGATAGATTGAAAATGGCGATCTTTGAATTCGTTCCAAACAGCCTCATTGCAAAAAAAGCTGTCCTTTTTGCTTGGTTTCCCGATCTTTCTATATTCTTTACCTTCGCCGCCGTGGCGAGCCCGTATATAGTCAAAGTAAATCAATTTTAGATCGTGTATATCTTGCTTATCGTATTGCCACTGCACCATTACACTGCTTTCACCATCATATCTGCCGAAGTAGCCATTTAAATCGACAAAGATTCCTTCAGTATCATCTAGCCGAGTATAGATACCGTCATACTTCAGAAAGGCGAGGTATTCGTCCATCAACCTCATGATGCTAAGCCATTCTTCTATCCGACCCTCCGTCTCACCCATCATCTTCGCAATCTCTTTCTCGTTGAATTTATACAATTCTTTTAAATCTTTGCACTTCAGATATTTCTCAATCGCGTTGTAGTCAAGTTTCTCGTCTTCCCCCATTTGATATGTCGTTTCCAGACGCATGATTTCGCGAGGGTTCTGATCAAGTTTGTCCTCAAGAACAACGGCGAGGAAATAGGCCGGGCGGCTGTGGTCCTCTTCCGCAATACGGTTGAGGAGACATGCGCGACGATTCCCGTCGATGATAATTCCATCTCGCGTTACGATGCCGTATTTCAGCTGGCCGTTCTCCCGCAAATCCTTTATGGTATTTCTGTTTCGTTGCTCCTTTGAATTCCAGAGAAATCTCTCGATGATTTCCTTGTGGTCCGGACCTTCGGCGTTCAATGGTCCATTCTGCGATTCATGGGATTTAACCATGCTCGCTATACGACCGTTGTATTTGTTATAGATAAGCCAGTCCAAATCGATTTGGTATACGGGGAGTTTTATTCGGTCGCCCTTATAGAGGACCTCCATCTCGGCGTAGATTGGGCCATTCTCGCGAAGGTTTTCAAGCCTCTCCAGTCGCTGTTTTGCGTCCATAATCCACCTACCTATTTGCTTTCTTGCATACCAATGCCAAGGCATACAAGGAATAAAGCTGTTTTTTTGGCACTCTCTCTCTCAGGAATAGAGAACATGAATCAGGTTCGCATAGCTCCCCATTCGCATATCTAGACACTAGCTTCTGTATACTCTCAATAAGCTGTACCGGTTCTAGTTTGTAATTTTTCGACATCCTTTGCTCGTATCTGCGCTGTAAACCCTCCGCGTCAGGAACTCGTGAGGCTACCTTAATGGCCACCTCCTTGATAAAACACGGCCCATTTTCGTAGGTATTTCTAATCGTATTCTCGATTTGATTCAGACTACGCGCATCGAATTTCTGAATTACAAAGTCTTTACCAGTTCCATACATGACGCTTAGTCGCCATCTGCCATCGTATTTACCACTCTTTTCAATGTCGTAATTAGACATCGTGACAGTCATGTTGCCGTCCTTGAATGGATGTCTGCGGAATCGTGCTCCCGGATTCCGGTTTGGAGGTTTTTTGAAGACCTTCTTCTTGTGTGTATTCAGATTCGATATGCCTTTAACAGTCACATGGCGTCTCACTTCAGGATTACGCTTAATCGGATAATCCAATACCCTAAGCACTGAATTTGCTAATGAAGCAGAAACAAGAGGGCTCACGGCATTACCAACTAATTTCCATTTTGCATTTTCGGCACCGAGGAATTGATACGTAATCGGAAAGCTCATCAAAGATGCAGCCTCACGCACAGTCGGCATCCTATATTCGCCGTCACCTTTTCTTCGTCTCTCCGATCTGTAGATAATGGATTCTCTCGCTGCGGCGAACCTTGAGGCGACAATCGTCCGACTGGGGCGACTTTCATTTTCAGGAAATGCCATGCGTCCCATATAAGGATGGTTTTGCTTTAGATACTTCGCGTCTAACCAATGCGCCTTATATAGACCGGTATCGTAGAAATGATCGGTGAGCTTCGTTCGAGGTATGGCGATTGGGTAAATTGGATCATTCACTAACTGTTTCGACGATTGTGCATTGGGGGACGGAAGTGCCTGCTTTACGACAGTCACGGACGGTGTGTCGACATTTCTCAATTTGTTGTATCTAACTGAAGAGAGTTGGGGAAAGCCTTTGATACCAAGAATCTCTCCCACAAATAGCCGTTTACGCTCTTGGGGAACTCCGAAATCCTTGGCGTTTAATACCTTGACGCGATCGCGCAAATCAACCGCTATGTCGTCATTCTTGTACCCATTGTCTCTTGCCCACGACCTTAAACCCAAATCTAAGAATCTATACTGTGGCTTAAGATGCAAGGCAGCATTTGGGACGTTTTCCATGAACCATGCTTTTAATATAGAGTTCTTCTTGTGTTTTTTTATAGCGACGATACGTAGGAACGTTTGCATCTGCCGCAGTCCTAAGGATTTGTCCGCACTTCCCATGCGATTCGACATAGAAAAACTAACACATGGTGGACTGCCGAGGATGACATCGGTGTCAGGTAGCGATTCGATTGCCAAATGATCTTTTTCAAAATCGAGCATTTCTCGCCGTTTGCATTCCAAATCAAAATTATAGTTAAAGGTCTCGATTGCCGGCATCCAATGATCAATGCCCGAAACGATATCGAATCCTTGTTGGCGAAATCCTTCGGAAAATCCACCAGCTCCACAATATAGATCCATGACCGAAAGTGATGTATTTTTCGATCTTCCATTTTTTATTTTCATTTCTATTTACTCACGAAGTTAGCAATACGGTGTACAGAGCATCGAGAAACCACCATGTCATGCGTATTCCACCCTGGTAGAATCATGATTTGTAACTATTCAGCGAGGTCAAAATGAGTCCCTTCTTGGTTCACCCTTGATAACCTGACCACATGATACAGCCGCATTATGGGGTACTGATATATTTGGTTTCAGCACCGGTGTCCTGTCCGTCTTTCCGGGATACGTCTAGCTTTGACTTGAGAATCGATTCCTCAACATATCGAGTGATTACTAGCCTTTTAATTTCCTATAAACACATAATTCTGGGTACGTCTTGAATATCGTCTTTAAATCGTTAACGGCCTTTCATTAGGACTGATTTATGGTATCGCAGAGAATCAAGTTATAGTTACCCGGTCAACAATTGGAGGTAATGGGAATTTCTTATTGGGCTCACCAGAAGTCGAACACATTAATGGAACATAGCGAACATGGTTGCAATCCTGCAAGGTGTTTCACACCATGCAAATGTATACCCCCAGGTATACCCCAGAAAAGCGAATGGGTCAGGCTTTAACCTAACCCATTGATTTGATGGCGCGCCTGGAGAGATTCGAACTCCCGACCCCCTGGTTCGTAGTCGGTTTCTGCTATCAGTTCTTAATTTGTGTTGCGCTGCTTAATTCTTCTTACTATCAATACGTTAGCAGCATCCGGATT
>Ga0307374_10006842_pt1 | contig 17722 bp, 17 predicted proteins | sample OX3MG_FD_202532 | JGI IMG/M metagenome (GOLD analysis project Ga0307374, IMG submission 202532) | Soil microbial communities from Risofladan, Vaasa, Finland - OX-3 | ecosystem: Environmental > Terrestrial > Soil > Coastal area > Acid sulfate soil | place: Finland: Risofladan, Vaasa | collected... | reverse complement strand
GCGGTGGGGACCGAGCTCGCCCAGCTCAGCTACGTGCGTCAGCCCTGCGTGTACTGGGATCAGCAGCGCAACTTCAGGGAGGCGCGCAAGTTGCTGCCCTCCGACGTCTTCCAGGCCACCACCGTGAAGGACATGCCGACGTCGTTCTGGTGCACGCCGGTCGCCTTGTCCGATGCGGCCCAGGTCGTGCACACCTTCAACGGGACCCCCGGCGTGCAGATCGTCACGGAGCCCTCGCAGCAGATCCACACCGAGCAGACGGTCATCAACGTTCTCAAATGGGTGTTCCTCGGGATCGCCGTCATCCTCATCGTCTCGGCGTCCGTCCTGATCCTCAATTCCATCCGGATGGCGATCTTCGCCCGGCGACGAGAGGTGTCGGTCATGAAGCTCGTCGGTGCCACGAACTGGTTCATACGGGTGCCGTTCATGTCCGAGGGGCTGATTCAAGGCCTCCTGGGCTCCGCCGTGGCAGGGTTCTTCGTCTACATCCTGTATTGGGTGGTCAACCGCTTCGGCGACAACGGGTCCAGTACCAACATCTTCGGCATGCTCCATCTCACCGCGGGTGAGTTGATCGTGACCAACGTGGTGGTGGTTCTGGTCGGCGTCATTATCGGCTCGCTGGGCTCGGCCATCGCCATCCGCCGTTTCCTCGACGTCTGATCCTCGTCGCGCCAAAGGCGCGCCGCGGCATGATCCGTGTCTCGGCAAAGGCGCGCCAGCTATCCGTGGCGCCAAAGGCGCGCCAGCTATCCGTGGCGCCAAAGGCGCGCCGTGATCGGTGACGCCAAAGGCGCGCCACGGCGGCCGGCGCGGTGTAAACAGGCGTGGTGAAGATCTCCTTGCGACGCCCGGTCGGCCTTGTGTTCGCCCTCGTTCTCGCTGGCGCGGCGCTGGCCGCGTGCAGCAACAGCCCGTCGACTCCCTCCGGGTCGGGCGGCACGACCCCCACCGCGGCGGGAGGGAACAACGGATCGGCCCCGACCACCCAATCACCCGGGGCCACCACCACCACGTCGGGTGCGCCCCGGAACCTGGCGGCCACCGCCGCCGTGAAGGCCTCCATCACCGCGGTGTACGTGGCCGCCCGCAATCTGCCGGCGAGCCAGGTCGCCGGCACGGCGCCCGGCACCGTCTACTACGCCTACGTGCCCTCCACCCAGACGTACTGGGCGATCGCGGGGTTCGAGCCGAACGGGTCGGCGACCATGCAGACCCAGGTCGCCATGCAGGATGACGGGTGCTGCGGCATCTTCACCCAGACGGCCGGCGGGAACTGGACGTTCGTGTCGGGATACCTCGGTGAGCCGTGCACGGGGCAGATTCCCGCGTCCCTGATGGCGCTGTGGGGCCTGCAGCCGCCGGGCGACTGCGCACCGGCCGCGACCACGACGACCTGAGGTTCGCGGTCGGAACTTCTGCCTGCAAGGTTCGCGTCAAGGCTGCGGACAATGCGGGCACGGCAGGCTCCCACTCTCAGACCCCCGCACGTGCGGGGACACGCAACGAGAGCGAGGAAGACCATGGCCAACACCACGACCATCACCGGGAACCTGACCCGTGAGCCCGAGATCCGCTACACGCGGGAGGGCCAGGCCACCGCACAGCTCGGGGTGGCGGTCAACCGCCGCTGGCAGGATCGCACCACCCAGGAGTGGCAGGAAGCCGTCTCGTTCTTCGATGTCGTGTGCTGGCGGGACCTGGCCGAGAACGTGGCGCTGAGCCTCTCCAAGGGGATGCGGGTCGTGGTGACGGGCCGGTTGGAACACCGCACGTGGGAGACCGAGGACGGCGAGCACCGCTCCAAGGTCGAGATCACGGCCGACGAGATCGGGCCCAGCCTGCGTTTCGCCACCGCCGACGTGCACCGCACGGAGCGTAGGACGGCGACCGATCAGCCCGAGGGCGAAGCCGACGAGCAGGCCGACACCTCGGACGCCGTCTCGGTCGAGGTGTGAATGGCGCCCTGGCTGATCACTTCAATGGGCCTGCCGGTCTTGGTGACGACGGGCACGCTCGTCCGCCTGGGCTCCTTGCTGTCGTCCCAGGAGTGGATCCTGCTGGCTGCCTTGTCAGCGGTGTCGGCCACGGTGGCGGGTGCGACGACCACGGCGGCCCGGCTGCGACGCCGGCAATCTTCGCGGCACGAGTCGGCTTCTTGAAGGAGGAGGTCTATGACATCTGCAGTGCGCTCGCGCTGGGGGAGGCGGGGCTGCTGCGCCTAGGTCGCGCCGCCGAGGCGGGCCACCTGGCCCGGGTCTTCGAAAGGGTCGAAGGGCGGCTGGTGACGCCTCAGGACTCCGGGGTGGCCGGGTCCTGCGTCAGTGCCTGCTCCTGCTCCTGCTCGTAGGTGAGCGACAGCGAGTTCACGCAGTAGCGCATCCCCGTGTCGGTCGGGCCGTCAGGGAAGACGTGGCCGAGGTGCCCACCGCAACGGGCGCACAGGATTTCGGTGCGCGTCATGCCAAAGCCGCGGTCGGCGTGCTCAATGATGGTTCCGGCCGACTTGGCCCGGTCGAAGCTGGGCCACCCCGAGCCCGAATCGAACTTCGAGTCGGTGTCGAACAGATCGGCCCCGCAGCCGGCGCAGCGGAACACGCCCTCTCCCTCGACGTGCAGGAGCTCACCCGACCAGGCGGGTTCGGTGCCGGCCCGGCGCAGGACGGCATAGCGATCAGCCGGGAGGGCCTCACGCCACTCCTCGTCGGACTTGGCGACCTCGTACTCGACCTCGGGCTGGTGCTTGTCTGCCTTGCGCGTGAACATCTGACCTCACTCTCGCGAGGTACAACCTCGCACTACCTAGAAGTATTTCGGCTCGACCCCGATCGCGCCGTAACAGGCCTTGATCAGGCGGCGGGACCTCGGGTCACCGAGCATGCCCGAGGACATCTTGTTCATCACGTAGCCGACGCCAAGTTGGTTCTCGGGATCGGCGAAGCCGTAGGACCCACCGGCCCCGCCGTGGCCGAAGGAGCCGTCCCCACCGAAGGGTGAGAAGGGGCTGGACCGCCAGAAGCCCTGCCCGATGGGCTGCTCCAGCGAAAACCCGAGCGAAAGGAAGACCTGGTCGGGACCGCTCGTGTGGACCGTACGGGCTTCCTCCACTTGGGCGGCCGACAGGAGGGGTTGCGCGGGACCGCCGTCGACCGTGCCGATGAGGCCGGCGTAGAAGCGCGACAGCGAGGTGGCGTTGGTGATCCCGTTGGCCGCCGGGACCTCGGCGGCGTGCCAGGCACGGCTGTTCGGGAAACCCGAGTCGCCGAAGGCACCGCCGGCGTTGAGCGCGCGGGCGAGCAGCGTGCGGGCGAAGTCAGCCGGCATGCCCTCGCCCGTCCCGCCCTCGGGAATGAGGGAGCCGACGATGGGGGAGACCCGCTCCTCCAGCGCTTCGGGGAGGCCGATGAAGAACTCGAGGCCGAGTGGCCGCGCGAACTCCTCGGCGAAGAAGGTGCCGAGCGAGCGGCCGGTGACCCGGCGGACGACCTCGCCCACCAGGTAGCCGTAGGTGACCGCGTGGTAGCCGTGAGCCGTGCCCGGCTCCCACACCGGCTCCTGCTCGGCCAGCGCGTCAATCATGGGGCTCCAGCTCTGCACCTCCTCGGCGGTGAGGGTGCGGTCCAGGACCGGGAGCCCCGCCTGGTGGGTGAGCAGCCACAGGACGGGGATGTCCTCCTTGCCGTTCGCCGCGAACTCGGGCCAGTACGTCGCGACCGGAGCCGACAGGTCAAGGTCCCCGCGCTGGGCCAGCAGGTTGGCGCACGCAGCGGTGGCGCCCTTGGTCGTGGAGAAGACGAGTTGGAGGGTGTCCTGCCCGTAGGGCCGGGTGCCCTTCCGGTCGAATACGCCACCCCAGAGGTCCACCACCTTGCGCCCCTCCACGTGGAGGCAGAAGGCAGCGCCGATCTCGCGGCCCACGGCGAAGTTGTGCGCGAAGGCGTCGCGGACGCCCTCGTAACCGGGCTCGACGTCACCGTCCACGTCCGCCCTCACGTCATCGCTCATGGTGCCGTCCTCTCAGTCGGGTCTCAGGCGGCGAGCCGCTCGCCGGCGGTGCCCATGAGGAAGAGGAAGTTGTCCACGTAGAACTGGCGGCGCACGTCCTCGCCGGCGTCGCCGAGGGAGGCCTCGAATCGCTCAAGGGGCTTGCGCCCTCCCTCGACGTGGGGGTAGTCCGAGGAGAACATGACGAGGTCCGGGCCGCCCTGCGCCACTATCCAGCCGACGTCCTCGGTCGGGTACGGGGTGAACCGGACCTGCCGGTGCACGTAGTCGCTCGGGCGGAGCGACAGCTGCTGCAGGCGTTCCTCGTGACGGTGGAACGCCTCGAAGGCCGATTCCATCTGGCGCAGCCATGAGGGCACCCAGATGGCGCCTTGCTCAATCACGCCGATGCGCAGATCGGGAAACGCTTCCAGCACACCGTCGAAGATCAAGGTGGCCAACGTCTGTGCGGGTGGCACCGGGATCCCCATATAGTCGACGGAGCGGAAATTCTCGTCGCCGCCGTGGAAGTCGTGCGGGATGGGCAGCCCGTTGATGAAGTACTCCGGCGCGATGAGATCACCGGTGCCGCCGACGTGGAAGACGACGGGGATGCCGGCCTCCTCGGCCTGCGCCCAGACGCCGAACAGATCGCGGTGGCTGGGGGAGAACGACGGTGGGCAACCCGACGCCACGAGGAGCGCGGCCGCGCCCTGCTCCAGTGCATCCTTGGCGGCCTTGACCGCCTTCTCGGGGTTGACCAGGGGGACGTAACACGACGCCAGCAGGCGCTCGTCGACCGAGCAGAACTCGAGCATGCCGCGGTTGTGGGCGCGGGCCGCGGCATAGGCGAGCTCGTCGTCTCCGCCGTGCTCCAGACCGTAGAGGCGGCCGTTATGAAACGTGTTGAAGACCAACTGGCTGCTGAAGCCCAGCAGGTCGAGGGCGCGCGGACGGTCCTCGGCAATGAAGGAGCCGGTGGCCGCGAAGTTCTTGCGCTGCATGATCTCGACCGCTTCGTCGGCCCGGTACTTGTCAGAGCCGTGCCGCTCGGCCAGGCGGGCGAAGGCGGTCACGAGGTCGCGCTGCTGCTCCTCGGGGATGCCCGTCTGGCGCAGCTCGTTCCCGCCCGGATAGTGCAAGACCGGGAGGCGGTCGCGAAATTTGGCCTCGGCGTGATCGCGCAGCCAGGTGGGGGTCTCCATGATGTGCGCGTCGGCATCGTGCACGATCCGTCCTTCGCTGTAGGGCACGGGACTGACTCCTCCTCTCCCCGGCGTCGAGCGCGTCGGGCGCGCCCGGCGCGCTCGACGCGAGTATTCCAGGGCGGCGCAGCGGATGGGATGTCCCGAGGCCCCGCCTCTCCGGAAGGCAGTTCCCACCAGCGTGTTTCGGGGGCGGTCCGGTTGAGCTGACACCTCGTCAGATCGGGTGTGCCCGCTTCGGTACGCTTCGCAGGCCATGGACCTGCGAGACCGCCCCGAAGACTCGGCCTTCCGGGCCGAGGTCAGGCACTTCCTCGACACCCACCTGGTGGGGGAGTTCGCCGAGTTGGGCGGCCGGGGTGGCTCGGGGGACGAGACCTTCGGGTTCGAGACGCGGCTGCGCTGGGAGAAGGTGCTGGCCCAGGGCGGGTGGACCTGCCTCGGGTGGCCAACCGAGTACGGGGGCCGCGGGGCGTCCATGACCGAGCAGGTGATCTTCTACGAGGAGTGCGCCCGCGCCGCCGCGCCGGGGCGGGTCAGCGTCGTCGGCGAGGGCCTGCTCGGCCCCACTCTCATCCACTACGGCACCGATGCGCAGAAGGCCCGGTTCCTCCCGCCGATCCGTGAGGGCTCCGAGATGTGGTGCCAGGGCTACTCCGAGCCCGATGCCGGCAGCGATCTGGCCAACGTGAAGACACGCGCCGTTCTTGACGGCGACGAGTGGGTGGTCACCGGGCAGAAGGTGTGGACGTCACTGGCGCACCAGTCCGACTGGTGCTTCGTGCTCTGTCGCACGGATCCCGACGTCCCCCGTCACAAGGGCCTCTCCTACCTGCTCGTGCCGATGCACCAGGAAGGGGTCGAGGTCCGCCCGATCACCCAGCTAACCAAGACGAGCGAGTTCAACGAGGTCTTCTTCGACGGCGCCCGGACGCCCAGGGACAACGTCGTGGGAGCGGTCGGCGATGGCTGGCGCGTGGCGCTCGCCACCCTGGCTTTCGAACGCGGTGCGGCCCTGCTCGGCCATCAGCTCAGCTTCGGGCGTGAGCTCGACCACATCATCGCCACGGCCCAGAAGAACGGTCGGGCCAGTGACCCTGTCATGCGGCAGCGCCTCGCCCGGGCCCATGCGGAGCTGTGCATCATGCGTTACAACACGCTGCGGAGCCTGGCGGGCGTCGACCGCGAGGTGGCGCGGCCCGAGGCGTCTATCGCAAAGCTGTACTGGGGCACCTGGCACCGTCGGCTCGGCGAGCTGGCGCTCGATGTGCTCGGGCCCTCCGCCGTCGTTCTGGACGTCGACCCCGACGTCGACGGCAGCGTCGACGGCAGCGTCGACGGCAGCGTCGACGGCAGCGTCGACGGCAGCGGCAGCCACGCCTACGAGCTCAACGAGTTCCAACGGACCTTCCTGTTCTCGCGATCCGAGACGATTTACGGCGGGTCCAACCAGATTCAGCGCAACATCATTGGCGAGCGGGTGCTGGGACTCCCGCCCGAGCCGAAGGGGGTGGCGTGAGTCTCCAGGGTTCGTTCGAACCACCACCGCCGCCTGAACAACCGATCGGGCACGGGTTATTGGACGGCAAGGTCGTGATCGTGACCGCGGCGGCGGGCACCGGCATCGGCTCGGCCACGGCGCGACGCTGTCTGGAGGAGGGCGCGCGCGTCGTCGTCTCGGACGCCCACGAGCGCCGCCTGGCCGAGACGGCCCAGGAGTTGGCGACGGAGACCGGCGGAGACGTGCTCGCCGTGCCGTGCGACGTGACCGACGAGCCGCAGGTACAGGCGCTGTACGCGTCAGCGATCGAGCGGTTCGGCCGCTTCGATGTAGCCGTGCACAACGCGGGGCTCGGCGGCACCGTGCCGCTCGTGGAGATGACCGACGACCAATGGTCGACCGTGCTCAATGTGACGCTGACCGGTACGTTCCGCTGTACCCGTGCCGCGCTCACCCACCTGCTGGCGCAGGGCAGCGGGTCCATCGTCAACAACGCGTCGGTCCTCGGCTGGCGGGCCCAACCGGGCCAGGCACACTACGCGGCCGCCAAAGCGGGCGTGATGGCGCTGACGCGGTGCGCTGCGGCGGAGGCCGCCCCGTCGGGCGTGCGGGTGAACGCCGTGTCGCCGAGCCTGGCCGAGCACCCGTTCCTCAACCGGGCCATCCCCGACGAGGACCTCGCCGTCCTGCGCCGGCGCGAGCTCTTCGGCCGCGGCGCCGAGACGTGGGAGGTGGCCAACGTCATTGTGTTCCTCGCCAGCGACTACTCGTCGTACATGAGCGGCGAGGTCATTTCGGTGAGCAGCCAGCACCCGTGAGCACCGACACCGACGTGCCGACCGACGAGGACCCCCGGGCCGATCTGACCTGGGGCACCATCCCCAACCTGGTGACCGACGCCGCTCAGCGTCACGGCAACCGGGAGGCGCTCGTCGACGGCGCGACCCGGATCACGTACGCCGAGTTGGCCGTCACCGTGGATCGCTACGCCCGCGCCTTCGTGGCGGCCGGCTCGGTGGCGGGCGACCGCGTCGCACTGTGGGCCCCGAACTGCGCGGAGTGGATGCTGGCTGCGCTCGGTGCGCTGCGGGCTGGGGCGGTCCTCGTCCCGATGAACACGCGCTTCAAGGGCGGCGAAGCGGCTTACATCCTGCGCACCTCGGGGGCGGCGACCCTCGTCACGGTGCGCGGCTTCCTCGGTGTCGACTACCCGGCGCTGCTGCAGGGAGAGGACGTCGGGACGCTGCGCCGCACGGTGCTCCTCCGCGACGAAGCCGGCAGCGCAGGCACGGGCGAACGCGTAAGCACGGGCGCGGGCACCGGCCCTGACGGGGTAACCCTCAGCACCCTGGCCGACTTCCTGCGCGGCGGCGACGTCGTCGGACCCGAGGAGACCGAGGCGCGCGCCAAGGCGCTCCAGCCCGACGACGTGGGCGACCTCATCTTCACCTCCGGCACGACGGGGTATCCGAAGGGTGCCGCGACGACCCACGCCCAGTCGCTGCGGACGTTCGGTACGTGGTCGAGCATCGTCGGGCTGCAGCCGTCCGACCGCTACCTGGTGGTCAACCCGTTCTTCCACACCTTCGGGTACAAGGCCGGCATCCTGGCCTGCCTGATGTCAGGCGCCACGGTCGTGCCCGAGCCGGTATTCGACCCGACGACGGTGATGGCGCGCATTGCCGAGGAGCGCATCAGCGTGCTGCCGGGGCCGCCCACCCTCTATCAGGCCCTCCTGGCCGATCCCCACCGGGCCGACCACGACCTGTCCTCGCTGCGGCTCGGCGTGACCGGTGCCGCCGTGGTGCCGGTCGAACTGGTGCACGCCATGCGGAGCGTGCTCGGCTTCTCCACCGTGCTCACCGCCTACGGGCTCACCGAGTCGTGCGGCACGGTCACCATGTGCCGGCGCAGCGACCCGCCCGACATCATCGCAGGAACCTCGGGACGGGCCATCCCCAGTCTGGAGGTGCGCGCCGTCGTCGACGGCGTGCCGGTGCCGCCGGGGGAACCCGGTGAGATCGTCGTGCGCGGCTACACGGTCATGTCCGGGTACTGGGCCGACGACGCCGCCACCGCCGAGGCCATTGACGCCGACGGGTGGTTGCACACCGGCGACATCGGCACCATGGATCCCGACGGCAACATCACCATCACCGACAGGGTGAAGGACATGTTCGTCGTCGGTGGGTTCAACGCGTACCCGGCCGAAATCGAGTCGATCCTGCGGCGCCACGAGCAGGTGGCCCAGGTGGCCGTCGTCGGTGTTCCCGACGAGCGGATGGGCGAGGTGGGCTTCGCCTACGTCGTGCGCGCCCCGGAGGCCGGCTCGGCCGATGGCGAGGCGTTCGCCAAGGATCTGCTGGGCTGGGCCCGCGAGGCCATGGCCAATTACAAGGTGCCGCGCGGGGTCGTCGTCGTTGACGCCCTCCCGGTGAACGCCAGCGGCAAGGTGTTGAAGCGTGAGCTCCGAGAGCGTCACGCGTCCGGGCAAGATCATGTAGTGACCAACGAGAGGAGCAGGTAAGTGCGTGGCATCGTCTACACCGGTGAAGGGGTGGAGGTCACCGACGAGCTCGCCGTGCGCGAGCCGGGGCCCAAGGAAGTGCGCGTCCAGATTGCAGCCGCCGGCGTGTGCCATTCCGATCTGTCCGTCATTGACGGCACCATTCCGTTCCCGGCCCCGGCCGTGCTCGGCCACGAGGGTGCCGGCGTCGTCGAGTCGGTCGGTTCGGCCGTCACCTCGGTCAAGCCGGGCGACCATGTGGTCATCGCCACCCTGGCCAGCTGCGGCGTGTGCCGAGCCTGTGGCACCGGGCACCCCACGTGGTGCAAGAGCTCGCTCGGGAACATCTCGACCCCCTTCACCTTCAAGGGGGAGCCCGCATCCAACTTCGCGGCGGCATCGGTCTTCTCGGAAATGACGGTGGTGAGCGAAGTGCAGGCGGTGCGCATCCCCAAGGACGTGCCGCTGACCTCGGCCTGCCTCATCGCCTGCGGCGTCCTGACCGGTGTTGGGGCCGTGCTCAACCGGGCCAAGGTCTCGCCGGGGGACACCGCCGCGGTGTTCGGGGTCGGCGGCGTCGGGCTCAACGTCATTCAAGGGCTGCGCATCGCCGGGGCGACGCGGATTGTGGCGGTCGACACGGTGGCGGCCAAGGAGGACCTCGGTCGCCAGTTCGGGGCCACCCACTTCGTCGACGCCAGCTCGGGCGACGCCGCGGCAGCCGTGCGCGAGCTCAACCCAGCCAACCGGGAATCGGCCGCCGGCGCGCTGTTCCCGCTCGGAGGGGTGACCTGGGCCTTTGACTGCGTCGGCCACCCGGCCGTGTTGCGCAGCGCGCTGGACTGCCTCGACTGGGGCGGCACCGCCGTGGCCATCGGGATCCCCCCGCGGGGCACCGAGGTCTCGGTGGACGTGAACGCCCTGGCCTATGTCGACCGCGGGCTGATCGGCTGCCGGTACGGCTCCGCGCGCCCACACCACGACATCCCGCTCATGATCGACCTCTACCGGTCGGGACGGCTGATGCTGGACGAGCTGGTATCCCTCACCCGCCCGCTGGACAGGTTCACCGACGTGGTCGAGGAGATGCACGCCGGCCGGGTGGCGCGCGGCGTCCTCACCTTCGACTAAGCACGCGCCATGCAAATCCCCACCAACGCGGTGACCGGGCGATGAAGGGTGTCCTCCTGGCCGGCGGTACCGGCTCGCGCCTCTACCCGCTAACCCGCATCACCAACAAGCACCTGCTGCCGATTTACGACCGCCCGATGATCGCGTGGTCGATTGAGGCGCTGGTCAATGCCGGTATTGACGAGATCATGCTGGTCACCGGGGGTACCCATGCCGGCGAGTTCCTGCGGCTCCTCGGCAACGGGCACGACTACGGCATCGACCGCCTCTCGTACGCCTACCAGGAAAATGCCGGCGGGATCGCTGAGGCCCTCGGGCTGGCCGAGCGCTTCGTCGACGGCGACCCCGTGCTGGTCATGTTGGCCGACAACATCATGGAGCGTTCCATCCGCCCGATGGTCGAAGCCTTCCGGGCCGATCCGAGCGGCGCCCGGATCCTGCTCACCCCGGTGGACGAGCCTGAGCACCTCCGCCACCTCGGGGTGCCCGCGCTCTCAGCCGACGGCAAGGTGGAGCGCATTGAGGAGAAGCCCGAGAACCCCGCCAGCAAGTTCGGGGTCACCGGGATCTACTGCTACGACGCCAACGTCTTCTCGGTCATCCCGACCCTGACCCCGTCGGGCCGGGGCGAGCTGGAGATCACCGACGTCAACAACCATTACGTCGACCAGGGGCAGATGGCCTTCGATGTGCTGGAGGGCTTCTGGGGCGACGCCGGCGAGTCGATTGAGGCGTACTACGCCGTCAACGACTTCGTGCGGGCCAACGGGGCCAACCGGGACTGACTGACGCCTGCCGGCCGGGCGCCTTCGTTGTCCCCCCGGAGCGGCCTTCCCTCATATCGGGAATTCCCGATTTCACTGTATAGGGGCCAATATTTTTGGATAGCTGACGGCCAAGCGGGCCTGCTGGAGCCCTGAGGGAGACCTGACAGCGGGAAGCCGCCGGACGGACGCCAGAGCGCGTTCTGTGCCAGATTCTCGCCATGGAAGCGGGCGCTTCGGAGTTCGACGCACACCCAGGGCGGGGACGTTTCAACGCAGGGTTCTTCCGCCTCATGGATGGCTACATCGACTGGCATGTACGAAGGCATAAAGAGGCCGTCTTCGCCGCTTTGCCCCGAACCGTCGTGGAGATCGGGTCAGGCGTGGGAGCCAACTTCCGCTATCTGGCACCGGGCACGAAGGTCATCGCCGTCGAACCCAACCCCTACATGCACCGGTCGCTCCGCCTCGCGGCCCAACGGCGCGAGATAGAGCTGGAAATACGCGATGTCGTGGGCGAACGGATAGATCTTCCGGACTCGAGCGCAGACGCCGTCATCTCCAGTCTCGTTCTGTGCACCGTCGCCGATCCACGCCAGGTCGTGTCAGAGGTGCACAGGGTGCTGCGACCAGGTGGTCGCTACAGCTACCTCGAACACGTCGCCGCCAAGGAGGGCACGCTGACCCGTCGGATTCAGCGGTGGGTGCGTCGGCCCTGGGCCTGGGTGTTCGAGGGGTGTTCGTGTGAGCGTGATCTCCAGACCGTGATCCGGTCAGCCGGATTCACCTCTGTCGACAACCGCACCTATCGGATTCATTCACCGTTTGTGCCCTTCAACACGCACATCGCCGGCACCGCTGAGGCGTGACGCAGGAAGAACCGCCGCCGCAGGTCGATTCCGTCAGAGCTGGCCGCTCCAGCGCGCGTTGGCCTCCTCGAACAGGCGCATGGTGCCGGCCACATCGCGCGGGCGCTCGGTGAACGTCTCGAAATCCCACTCGGAGCGCTCGGCGGCGAAGAAGTCGCCGCCGTAGACGTGGAGAGCCACCGCGAATTCCCGCCGCGAGTTGGCGACCGAATGGATCACGTCGTCGCCCAGAATGAGGACGTCACCGACCTGCACCTCCCGGCCGCCCGAGCTTTCGAGGCCGTCGGGTGCACGGCGGTAGAAGGTGTTGTCCTCCTGCCCCCCGTAGAGGGCGATGGCCGCCCACATGCGGTGCTCGTGGGGGTTGATCGACATGCCCGGCGTCCACGCCACCTGGAGGATGGTGAGGTCGGCGGCATTGTGCAGTGTGGTGATGCCGCCTCGCTCGACGGGTGCGAGGGCGTCCTCCAGGCGGCTCGGCTCGGCGACGACCTCGTCAAGGACGTCGCGCACGGCCAGAGTCGGGGTGTGCTCCTGCAGTGCCGCCTGGCAACGGTCGACGATGTCCTCAATGGTGAGTGCCGTCACTTCAGCCTCCGACGGCGCGGGCGAAGGCGGGGCAGCCCACCGTGGGCGGACTCAGACCGGTCACCGTTCGGCCGGTGCGCGCAGAAGGGACTGGCGCACCGTCTCGGCGATGCCGCTGCCATTGAGACCGAGGTTGGCCAGGATGTCGTCCGCCTTGCCCTGCGCGAGGAATTGCCGGGGGATGCCGAGGACCCGGGTGATCGGACCGCGTGCCCCGATGAGCTCCGCCTCCATGGCGTCAATGAGAAAGGCGCCGGCCCCGCCGTGGCGGACCCCATCCTCCGCGGTCACGACGAGCGCGTGGCGCGCCGCGTCCGACAGCATGTCCGGATCGGGTGGTGCGACCACCCGCACGTCCCACACGGTGGCGGAAATCCCCTCCGCCGCCAACTCGTCGGCCGCAATCAGGCATTGCTCCACGAGCTTGCCCACCCCGAGCAGACAGACCGAGCCGTCACCACTTCGCAGCTGGCGCGCATGGAGCCCGCTGCCGCACTCACTCTCGTCAATGTGGCGGGGGGCGGTCTTGGGGAAGCGGATAGTGGAGGGCCCGGTCAGCTCCATGGCGGTGCGCAGCATCGGGCCGATCTCCTCGGCCGCCGATGGGGCGAAGACCGTCACGCCGGGAATGCTGAGCGCCAACGCCATGTCGAGAATCCCGTGGTGGCTGGGACCGTCGTCCCCGGTGATGCCGGCGCGGTCGAGCACGAAGACGACCGGGCAGCCGTGCAAGCCCACGTCGAGATTGGCCTGGTCGAACGCGCGGCTGAAGAACGTGGAGTAGACGGCGACGACCGGGCGGATGCCGCCCATCGCCATACCGGCGGCGGACGTGACTTCGTGCTGCTCGGCAATGCCGACATCGAAGAAGCGGTAGGGGAAGCGAGCCTGGAAGGGGAGCAGGCCGGTCGGACCCGGCATGGCCGCGGTGAGCGCCACGACCCGCGGGTCGTCCTCGGCGATCTCAATCAAGGCCCGCGTGAACGCTTCCCCGTACGTCGTCGCCCGTAGCGGGGAGTCGCTCACCGCGGCTTCGGGCGTGGATCCGGGCGTTGCCACACCGCCGCTGTCGGCGCCTCCCGTGCCGCCAACTGCGACGCCGGCGGAGCTCCCGATGGTGTTGTCCAGCACGATCGGTTTGGTGGCGCGGACGTCATGCAGGCGCTGCACGTCGTCCTCTTCGGCCGGGGCGTACCCCCGTCCCTTCTGCGTCAGCACGTGGACGACGATCGGCCCATCCCACTCCGCCGCATGCGCGAACGCCTGCTCCATCAGCTCTATGTCGTGGCCGTCGATCGGGCCGGCGTAGCGCACCCCGAGTGCTTCGAAGAAGGTGTGCGGAGCCACCATTTCGCGCAGCGCACTGGTCACCGAATGCACACCCGAGTAGGCCAGGGGTCCGAGCGCGGGCAGTCCGCGCAGCCGGTTGCGCAGCCGCTCGCGGGTCTGCATGTAGGTCGGGTTCAGCCGCAGGCTCGTCAGGCTCTGCGACAGGTGGGACACGGTCGGCGCGTACGAGCGTCCGTTGTCGTTGAGGACGACGACGACGCGCCGTCCCGAGTGGCCGAGATTGTTCAGGGCCTCGTAGGCCATACCGCCGGTCAGGGCGCCGTCGCCCACGACGGCAATGATCCGCCGGTCGTCGGAATCGCCTCGCAATTTGAACGCGTTGGCCAGGCCGTGGGCGTAGGACAGCGCAGTGGAGGCGTGGCTGTTCTCAATCCAGTCGTGCTCGGACTCGGCGCGGTTGGGGTAGCCCGACATGCCGCCGGCCTGCTTGAGCGACTTGAAGCCGAACCGCCGCCCCGTGAGCAGCTTGTGGACGTAAGCCTGGTGACCGGTGTCCCAGAGGATGACGTCGCGCGGCGATTCGAACACCCGGTGGACGGCCAGGGTCAATTCGACGGCGCCGAGGTTCGACCCCAGGTGCCCGCCGGTGGTCGTGACCGACTCAATGATGAAGGAACGGATCTCCTCGGCCAGAGTGCGCAGCTGGTCCTGGCTCAGACCCTTGATGTCGGAGGGGGTTTCGATGCTCTGGAGGATCATGGCGTTGGGGTCAACGCTACCCCGTGTCACTGGTTCGGTGGCTGCGGTCAGAGCGCACCAGGGAGATGAGCGCCACCCCGAATGCGGCCGCGGCCAGGATCTGGAGGCCGTGTTGGGGGCCGTAGACCTGCGACACCCAGCCGACCAACGGGGCACCGGCGACCCAGCCGATGTAGCCCGCCGCGGTGAAGGTCCCGACAGCGCTGACGACCTGGCTGGCCATCTGGCTCACCGTGCTCATGACGAGGGGCCAGAAGAGCGATGCTCCCGCCGCTCCCAGTGCGAGGCCGATGGCGGCGACGACGGACAACGGGGAGAGCGACTCAAGGAGGATGCCCCCACCAGCGACACAACCCCCCACGATCAAGGCGTGGCGCGCCGAGAGCCGGCCGAGCATCGCGCCACCGGCACCGCGCGTGGTGGCGGCAACGGACTGTCCCACCACATAGGCCCCGGCGCCGAGCAGCACGCCGGTCGCAAGGTGGTTGCGCAGGAAGAGCACGCCCCACGTGTCGACACCGCCTTCGGTCACCTCGGCCAATGCGAAAACGAGCAGCAGAATCAGGAGCCCGTCGCGGCGGATGCGGGCAATCGGATGGGCCGGGGCACGGTCAGCCGCCCCGTCTCCGAAGGCCTCGAGCGCGGCGCCGGAGTCAGTGGCCAGCGTCCAGAATCCCACCCCCAGCGCGGCGACGGCGATCCCCGGCCAGACCCAGCGCCACGACAGGCCCACCCGGATGACCACCCCGGCGACCGCGGCGCCCAGCAGCGCACCGCCGTTGAACAGCGCGTGGAACCGCACGAGCGCACCGGGCTGCCCGTTCAGGCGATGTGACGCCTCGGCGTTCATGGCGGTGTCGATGCTGCCGCCGGCGATCTCCACCAGCACGAGCGCCGCAATGAACGTCCATCGGGTGGATGCCGCGCTCAGTCCGATGAGCAACACCGCCCATGAGGCGAGCGCGATCCATAGGAGGCGGCGGGCCCCGACCCGTTCGGCCAGGTGGGCCATGACCGCGCTGGTGACGCCGGCCACTGCGACGGCGAGGGCGAGCATCAGCCCCAGCAACGAGTCGGAGATGTGAAACGTCTTCTGAATGTTGAAGACCATGACGGCCCAACTTCCCCAGAAGAACCCGAAGGTGATGAAGGCGGCCACCACCGGTCCGGCTCCAACGAGGGACTCGCGCCCGGTCGGTGTTGCGGGTGCGTTAATCAGGATGGGCCGGTGCCCCCGGCCTTGGCCAGGAAGCTGGCCTCGTCAACCAGGACCCGGGTCACGCGGCCAGCACCCACCAGGCCACCCCCGTCACTGTCCAGGCGCGCCGCGGAAACGGTGAAGGTGAGCCGGCGGCCTTCGACCTTGACGAGGGTGGCTTCGGCCAGGACGACATTGCCGATGGCGACCGGAGCGAGGTGGTCGAACTGCACTCGCGTGGCGACGCTCGACTGCGAGTCGGTCAGATGCCCGTCGGTGGCGCGGCAGGTAGCTTCTTCACACAGGGCGATCAGTCGCGGGGTGGCCAGGACCGGGACGTCCCCGGTCCGGAAGTACTCCGCGGTGTCCTCGGCGCTGACGGTCAGCTCCAGTTGGGCGGCGAGGCCCGTGTGCGGCGCGTGTCCGGCAGCCGTGTGGGCCTCGGATGGACGATTGGGCACGGCGATTACGATACCGCCCGTGACCGACACCTCCCTGATTGACGCCGATGTCCTCGAGCGTGTGCTCTCGTCGGCGTTGAGCCGGGGCGGTGACATGGCAGAGGTGTTCGCCGAGGACAGCACGTCATCGGGCGCCACGCTCGACGACCGTCGCGTGGAGGAGCTCTCCTCCGGACGGTCCCGGGGGGCGGGCATCAGGGTCGTGGTCGGCGAGACCACGGGATTCGCCCATACGGCCGATCTCAGCGAAGCCGGACTCCTGGCTGCTGCGGCGGCGGCTGCGGCGGTCGCCAAGGAGGGTGGCAACAGCGTCCGCTCCGTCGTGCTGGGCCCGTCGCAGCACCACGACCGGGGAGACAAGACGCTGCCGAGTTCGGTGGAGAAGGCGGCGAGGCTGGAGCTGCTCAGCAGGGCCGACGACGCCGCACGCGCCATGGGCGATTCGATCACCCAGGTGCAGGTTGGATGTGGTGACAGTCGCCGCCGTGTGCTCATCGCGACCTCCGACGGCCTGCTGGCCGAGGACGACCAGATCCGAACCCGCTTCAACGTCGCCTGTGTGGCCAACGGCGACACGGGCATGCAGACCGGGATGGAGGTCCTGGCGCGCACGGAGGGCTTTGAGATCTTCGACCGCTACGAGGTCGAAGACATCGCACGGGTCGCGGCGAGCCGGGCGCTCGCCAAGCTCTCGGCGCGGCCCGCCCCGTCGGGCGAGGTGCCGGTGGTGCTGGCGCGTGGCAGCGGTGGCATCCTCTTCCATGAAGCGTGCGGGCACGGGCTTGAAGCGGACCTTGTTTCCAAGGAGGCGTCGGTCTACGCCGGCCAGCGCGGCACGCTGGTGGCCAGCCCGCTCGTCACGCTGGTGGACGACGGCACCGTGGCGGGCGAGTGGGGGAACTTCGGCGTCGACGACGAGGGCAACCGGCCGGCCCGCAACGTGCTCATTGAGAAGGGCGTCCTCACCGACTACATGTGGGATTGGCTGCGCGCCCGCAAGGAAGGGCGCGCCTCTTCGGGCAACGGGCGCCGCCAGAGCTACAAGCACCTGCCGATGGTGCGCATGACGAACACGTACCTGTTGGCCGGGACGGACAACGCCGACGAGATCATTGCGCAGACCCCGAGCGGGGTGTACGTGAAGAGGCTCGGCGGGGGTCAGGTCAACACCACGACCGGAGACTTCGTCTTCGGTACGACCGAGGCCTACCTCATTGAGAACGGTCACATCACCGAAGCCCTGCGCGACGCCAACCTGATCGGCAACGGCCCCGAGGTCCTGCGCCGCATTGACGCTGTAGCCGACGACTTCGAAATGATGCCCGGCACGTGCGGCAAGGACGGCCAGAGCGTTCCGGTCGGCTGCGGCCAGGCCACCCTTCGCATCACGGGGATCACGCTTGGCGGCACGGCGTAGTGAGCGATCTGGAGGACCTGGCCGCGTCGGTGGTGGACATGGCGCG
>Ga0307374_10006841_pt1 | contig 17725 bp, 21 predicted proteins | sample OX3MG_FD_202532 | JGI IMG/M metagenome (GOLD analysis project Ga0307374, IMG submission 202532) | Soil microbial communities from Risofladan, Vaasa, Finland - OX-3 | ecosystem: Environmental > Terrestrial > Soil > Coastal area > Acid sulfate soil | place: Finland: Risofladan, Vaasa | collected... | reverse complement strand
TTGCCCATCATACGCAAAAGCAGCCAGCGCGCTATCCGATTTGCGCGTTCAAAGACAGCGCGGTGAATTTGCATCGGAGAACACGCGCCAAGCCAGAGCGCCAGGCGGGGCGCCTTTCTTACATTGTTCTTTTAGATGCGAAGCCGCGCCTGAAGACTCACAACAGTGGCAACGCGACCGGTGGTTGTTGTAGTGCTAGGATGCGGTGCCGAGTTTCGCGAATCGGGCTAGAATGTCCTACGCGGATTCACAGGCATGGGCTGAGTGATGCTCGGGCGTGAAGGGCGGGGAAGATGGCGTTAGCGGCGACGATAATCGGGCTGGCCGTGCTCGTGGTGGTTTTGTGGGACGTGTTCGAGACGATCATTCTGCCGCGGCGCGTCACGCGGCGTTTTCGCATCGTGCGTTTATTTTACCGGTATACGTGGATTCCATGGAGCCGCGTGGCGCGGGCGTTCCGCCGGGGCAGCCGTCGCGAATCGTTTTTGAGTTACTTCGGGCCGCTGTCGCTGCTCGCGTTGTTCGTCGTGTGGGCCGTGGGGCTGATTTTCGCCTTCGCGCTTTTGCATTTCGGCGCCGGCTCGGCAATCAGTCTGGGTGCGAATGAGCATCGCGGCTTCCTCGCTGATTTTTATCTGAGTGGCACCACATTTTTTACGTTGGGCTTGGGCGACGTGACGCCGCGGACGGAACTGGCGCGCGTGATCACGGTGATGGAAGCGGGAATCGGCTTCGGTTTTCTCGCCGTGGTGATCAGCTACTTGCCCGTGCTGTACGGAGCGTTTTCGCGGCGCGAAGTGAATATCTCGCTGCTCGACGCGCGCGCCGGCTCGCCGCCCACAGCCGCCGAATTGCTGCGGCGCCACACGCAGCCGCAAAGCGTCGCGGCGCTCGAGCAATACTTTCACGACTGGGAAACGTGGGCGGCGGAGCTGATGGAAAGTCACCTGTCGTATCCCGTGCTGTGCTATTTCCGTTCGCAGCACAACAATCAATCGTGGCTGGCGGCGCTGACCACAATTCTGGATGCGTCCGCGCTGCTGATTTCATATGGCCAGGGCGCGCTGCGTTGGCAGGCGAAGTTGACGTTCGCGATTTCGCGCCACGCGCTCGTGGACTTGTCCCAGGTGCTGAATTGCCCGCCCAAGCGCACTGACGGGGAACGATTGCCTCCCGCCGAGTTGCAAAAATTGCACGGAGTTCTGATCTCGGCGAAACTGTCGGACTGCTGCTCCGAGGACCGCGACGAATCCGAGCGGCGGCTTGGCGATTTGCGGCGCATGTATGAGCCGTACGTTGCGGCGCTCTCGGAACGTTTGCTGATGCCCGTCGGCGCGTGGGTGCCCGCGAAGCACATTGTGGACAACTGGCGCACCAGCGCGTGGGCGCGCATCTCCACGGATATTGAAACGCCGTTTGCCGAAGCGGAAGAGAAGGAACACTTCTAGAATTGCCCGTGCTGCGGGACGGCACTGACGCGTGACGGCCCTTTTGACCGATAGCCCTTGTTGACACTGGACGCCGCGCGGCGCAGCATTATTCTACGTTGGTGTAGCGCATAGCGAATTTTGGAACCAGCGCGGGCGCCTCTGAATCGGGTCCAGGCCAAGCCGTGAACTACAGCAAAGGAGAGCTCCTATGAAAGCGAAATTTTTCGTGGGCCTTATTGTCCTGGTGGGCATGGCGTTTTCGGCGGCTGCCAAGTCAACGATCGCTCAGCAAGGGCCATCGCCGGAAGCGGAGAAGCGCATACAGAGGGAAGTGCGCCATCGACTGGTCATGCTGCCGTTCCTGGACGTGTTCGACAACCTCACCTACAAAGTGGACGGCTACAACGTGACGCTGGGCGGGCAAGTGACGCGGCCATCGTTGAAATCGAGCGCGGAGGCCGTGGTAAAGAGAGTTGAGGGCGTGGAAAAAGTCGACAACCAGATCGAAGTGCTTCCGCCGTCGCCGATGGACGACCGCCTTCGCATCCGGCTGTTCCGCTCGATTTACGGCTACGCGCCGCTGCAGCGCTACGCCTTGCCGGTGATCAAGCCGATCCGCATCATCCTGAAAAATGGCCACGTCACGCTGGAAGGAGTTGTCGACAGCGAGACGGACAAGAATTTGGTGACTTTGCGTGCCAAGAGCGTTCCCGGAACTTTTTCCGTGACGAACAATTTAGCCGTGGAGAAGTGAATTCAGGAATCCGGGGCTTACGATTGGCCTTGCTTCACGAGAAGTGACACGTTGTGTTGCGGGCATGGCGGGGCGTAGAATCGCGCAGAGTCTTGAAAGTCCCGCCCGGCCATGAGGAGAATCGGCGCAAGCCGGAAGGAGGCAGCAATGGCCAAATCACTTCATTGCAATGACGTCATTCCCGGATGTAACTACGTTGTCAGCGCTGCCACGGAAGAGGAAGTCATGCGCCAAGCCGCGGAGCACACGCGACTCGAGCACAACATACGGCGGATCACGCCGGAAATCACCGCGATGATGCGCGCCGCAATTCGCGAGGAGAAAAGCGCCAGCGCGGCGTAATGTGATCCGAGGACGTGCGCGCCACTTATTTTCATTTCTGCGCGGCGAACTTGCGCGGTGGAGGCGGTGTTAGTGTCGCACTGTACAGACCCGCCACGTCGTGAGCGATCTTTCCGGGATTAGAATCAGCGCGAGGTGAGGCGGGAGAACAGGCGGCCGATGAACTGCATCGCGGCTTGGCCGAAGAGGAAGCGCGTGAGCGAAGCGCCCGCAGCCAGCGGCAGTGTCAGGATTTGCATGAACGCACCGGCTTCGGCCTTGAGCTTGTCGATTTCAACTTGCTGCTCTTCGTTCGACTTCAGCGCGAGATAGCTGGCCCAGAAAAGATCGAAATTCGCGCCGCAACTTTCGCACGTGCCGCCATGCGTTTGCATGTGCGCGCAGTTTGGACATTTGAAAAGCAGCGTGGCGTGGCAGTTCGTGCAGAACTGCACGCCTTCCGCGTTTGCCGCGCCGCACTTCGGGCAAGTCATTCGTGAATTTTACGTGGAATCGGTGGAGGTATTCGCGCATGCGCAAGCGCGCGCCGCGCATTCGACAACAGAACTTCCGTACTACGGCCGATGCGCCCGATGGCCCTTCGATCAGGGCGTCAAATCTTCCGCCTTCACGATGCGCGTAAACGGAATCTTGGCCGTCTCGTTCACTTCCTTGACGTCCTGCGGCGTCTGCGCTTCGAACATGCACATGCACCGCGCCTCTTCGGGAAGGAACATGCTGCGAATGTAGCGGACGGGTTTCCCCTTCGCCGTAAAATCTTTGCTCGTCTCGATTGCGGATTTCTGCGCCGCGGCCAACTGCTCCATCGTGATGCCGGGAAGCTTGCGATCCACCATAAACACTGCCATGGATACACCTCCGTTTGGCGAAATGTGATTTTAGCGCGTTGAGCTGGGAGTCGAGCGTTACGTTAGCGCCGCCGTGAAAGCAAGTCAAGCAGCGAGGGCTGTAGCAGCGAGGGCTGTAGCTCAGGCATGCCCTGAGCGAAGCGAGGGGTCCCGACGCTTTTATCGGGACTGACCTGAGGTTTTTGCGTTTTTGTTTTTGTAGTTTGGCCTGTGCGCACAAGGAAAGCCTCACGTCAGCCCGGCATAAACCGCCGTGCGGGACCCGCTTCAGCGGGCAGGCGTGAGCTACAGGGAAGCGAGGGCCGCGTTTGTATCGCGCGGATTTGTACGCCGGGCATGACCCGCCTCGGCGGGCACGCGTGAACTACAAAGACCAAACCCTTATGTAAAATCCCACGGCGCGGTGATATAAATCTGCGCGCTGTGAAATTCATGCGCATACACGAATGAGCGCTGCCGCCGAGCCTATTGCCGGACAACACGCGCCGCGGGTCCGCGCGCGCAGCAAGATCAGTTTGCTTCCGCTGGTCGCCGCGACTTATTTCATGGTGTCGGGCGGCCCGTACGGACTGGAAGATGTGGTGCAGATGGCGGGCTATGGCGGCGCGCTCGCGATTCTGCTGATCACGCCGCTGCTGTGGAGCGCGCCCGCCGCGCTGATGGTCAGCGAACTTTCCAGCGCGATTCCCGAAGAGGGCGGCTTTTACATTTGGGTACAGCGCGGGATGGGCCGCTTTTGGGGATTTCAGGAAGTGTGGCTCTCGCTGGCGGGCAGCGTTTTCGAAATGGCGCTGTACCCCACGCTGTTCGTGGACTACGTAGGGCATTTCGCTCCGGCGATTACGGCAGGGCATCGCGGAATCGCCATTGAGCTGGCGCTGATTGTGGTGTGCACGGTTTGGAATTTGCGCGGCGCGCGGGCCGTCGGCGAAGGCTCGATTTGGATGTCCGTGCTGCTGCTCGGCCCGTTTGTGATTTTGACGGCGCTCGCGATGGCGCGATGGGGTTCGGCTGCGGCCGCGGCATCGCCGCACAACCCGTCAACACACTTCGATATTCTCGGCGGAATTTTAATCGCCATGTGGAATTACATGGGATGGGACAACACTTCGACGATTGCGGAAGAAGTGGTCCGCCCGCAACGAACGTTTCCGCTGGCGATGCTTTTCAGCGTGTTGCTCGTCGTTGTGAGTTACATTCTGCCGATTGGCGCGGTGGCGCGTTCGGGGATCAGCGCGACGGGGTGGTCTACGGGAGGCTGGGTGGACATAGGGCGCACGCTCGGTGGCGAATGGCTGTCGATTGCCATCGCGATTGGCGGCGCAATCGGCGCGATTGGGACGTTCAACGCGCTGATGCTCTCGTTTTCGCGTCTGCCGCTGGTGATGGCGCAGGACGGTTATCTGCCGCGCATTTTCGCGCGCACTTCGTCGAAGACGGGCATGCCGTGGGTGGCGATCACCGCTTGCGCGCTGTGCTGGGCCGCGTGCTTGTTCCTGAATTTCGAACATCTGGTGATCATGGACGTGCTGCTGACGGGCTTGAGCATTCTGCTGGAATTTGGCGCGCTGATTGCGTTGCGCATTCGCGAGCCGGAGCTGCCGCGGCCGTATCGCGTCCCGGGAGGTACCGTCGGCGCAGTGCTGCTCTCGCTTCCGCCGCTTGTGCTGATGGTCCTCGCCGTGCTCCGCAATCGCACGGAAACGATTGGCTCGACGAGTTCGCTCGCCGTCGGCGTGGTGCTGATCGCCTTGGGCCCCATTTTGTATTTTATGAGCCGCCCGCGCGGAAGTCATGGAGGAAATGGATGATCAAAGTCAGCGTGCTATACCCAAACCAAGAAGGCTGCACATTCGATATGACGTACTACTGCAACACTCACATCCCGATGGTTCGGCGGCTACTCGGTCCCGCAATAAAAGGAGTGGCCGTGGAGCAGGGCATTGGAGGCATGGCACCGAGCTCGCCCGCTCCGTATATAGCCATGGGGCATCTCTTGTTCGACTCGATTGAAGCGTTCGAAAAAGCCTTCGAGGACCATGCACCAGCGCTCCTTGCTGACATTCCGAATTACACCAACACCCAGCCGGTTATCCAAATCAGCGAGGTAAAGTTGTAAACGCGCTCCCGCTAGAACGCAGCGACCAGTGGCAAAGGGAATTGTATGCGCGTGAAGCGGGCAGCTCGAACGCACCGGTAATCTACTTTGAACTTTCGATCGTGGTTGCGGAAGAGCGCGCGAAGTTGAAAAAGCCTGTGGCAATCGACGACGTCTGATCGAGGAAATTTCGCAACTGGTCCGGAACGACTTTTCTCAGCACGGTAGACGACCAGCGTGTTGCCCGCACCCTCGATGTGCCACTTCTCATGGGGGTCAAGCCCTTCTGCGAACGAAATCAGGCCGGGCGTAAATAAGTCCCGTACTTTTTCCGGCAGCGCGCCTTGCAGAACGTAACGGCGTGCGAATTCTGGATTCGCATCGAAGTGGATATTCTTGTGCGCAAGAGTGTCCCACGCTTTATCCAGGAGATTCGCAGGTCGCATGGCGAAATAGGGAAGGTAAACATCATCCTTCGAAAAAGCTGCGACGGTTTGCGCATAGGTATGCTGGCTCTTGCCGGTTCCCACGACGAATGAATAATCAAAGAGGCTGATTCTGGATCCCGCTCCGCTGCCGATCATGATGTTCTTGATCTGATGGTCGTACCCTTCACCAAATAATTTCGTGCTCAGCAGGGGCGCGCGGCCTCTGTCGGGCCACTCCTCGCCGCCGAATGTAAAACCGATCTCGATTGCGGCGGTTGTGAGCGCTTCCGTTCTCTTGCGGCTCAACGCATTTCCAAATTTCCATATGCCGACGAGCGTCGCGGCGGCGAGAATCGCAAGGGCAAAAACGATTGTCCGCGGTTCGGGGCTCGAACCGTCACTCGTGACCGCGTGTAACGCTGCTGCAGCTGAGCAGGATATCAAATTGCGCCTCGCGACTATCGTGCCGCTGAAAAATCCTTCTTATCACGAATCGCTGCCCGCGCCGCTGATTTTGTCCGCGCTCTTGTCCTACGAAGGAATGGTGGCATTTGTAGCTCTAATGCGGCGGCATCTTGGGGCGGCATGGCTACGGATTGAAATGCGGAAAAACCTCACTCAGCCCGGCACGAATCGCCGGGCGGGACCCGCTTCAGCGGGCAGGCGTGAGGTACAGCTCACCAGCGCAGCTATTTTTTGGGTTTCGCGGGGGCGGCGGCCGGTGTGGCGGCGGGCGCGGCGCCGGTCAGGCCGAAAACGGATTTTGCCTTAGGCGGCAAATTGTCCAGGTGCGACAGGAAGGTGACGACCTTCCAGATTTGCTCGTCCGTCAGCGCGTTTTTCCAGCCGGGCATTCCGGTCAGCCGTATACCGTGCAGCGTGATGTAGTAATTATGATTTTCAGGCATGTCCGGGCGGTCGTCGCCAAAGAATTGCGGCGGTGGAGGATTCAGCGTTTCGGCGAGGAGCGACTTCGGATGCGCCGGATCGCCGTGGCATTGCGCGCATTTAAAGGAGTAAATTTCCGCGCCATCGACAAGGTTCTGCTCCGTCGGCTGTACGGGATTCGCAATGCTCGGCGCATTCCGCGCGACGCTGGCATCCATGGCGTGCCCTGCAACGCTCGTTTCCAGCGATGATGGCGGCACGTCGGCGCGCATGTTCACGCGCCCAGTCTCCAGGACGAAAAGCCCCACGGCGGCAATCACCACGATCGTTACGATAATCCCCAGAATGAATCCTCGCATCGTTTTCCGCTCCTTCGCCCGCCTGCTCTAATCCAGGGAAGGTATCATACATCTAACGATGCATGGCGCAGCCCTCCGGCTACCCGTACTTCCGTACAGCTACTTCTTAAGGAACCCCGATTCCGAAGAGAAATTGACGAAAAGTGGCACCTCCCCTACGCTGGATTGCAGAGCAGATCTTGCTACAGAGGCACCTGTAGGAGCGGAACGGGTTGCGCAAAGACCGTATTCGCAGAGGAATTGGGTTGGCAGCCGTAGAATACTCAAATACTTGATACTAGAGGAGATACAGATGAAGAGACTCATTTGGGCAGCGCTCGCCTTTTCGCTCTTGGCGATGACCACACACGGGCAGAACACGCCCGTTGCGGACCTCGCGGGTGGGTATTCCTATCTACACCTGAACGGGTCAAATGGTTCGTCGGGCGCAAATCTGAATGGCTTTAGCGGATCGGTCGGGTTCAACGTCGATGACTGGCTCGGCATCGTCGGCGACTTCGGCGTGTATCACGGTTCTCCAAGCGGCGTGGGCTTGACGACCGAGACATTCATGTTCGGTCCGCGGTTTTCGTTCCGGCAATCGGAGAAGTTCGTGCCATTTGCGCAGGCGCTCTTCGGCGCTTCGCATCTCTCCGCTTCGGCGGGAGGCCTTACCGCATCAACGACCCCGTTTGCCTTCAGTTTCGGCGGCGGCGTTGACGTTGGGATCGGCGGTAGTGGCAAGTGGGCTGTTCGGCCGCAAATCGATTACATCGGCATGCGTTCGAACGGTACCACGCAGAATTCCGAGCGTATCTCCATCGGAATCGTCTACCACATCGGCGAAAAGTAACAGTCCTGTAGTTTTCCTCGGCAGATCGCGCCCGTCCCGGTATATTGGGACGGGCGTTTTTTTTGTCTCTCCGCATCGACTTCCGAAACAAAACCGACATCCGTTCTTTTCCGCAAAATCGTGTAGGGTAAAATACTACTTGCAGTATGCAAGTGACATTTGATAGCGTGCGGGCCGTGAAGGGAAAGGCCAAGTCGAAGCAGCGTTCCGCCTGTCCGGTGAGCATTTCGCTCGAGGCGCTGGGAGATCGCTGGTCGTTGCTGATCATTCGCGACATGATGGTGCGCGCTTTCCACACGTTCAAGCAATTTCAGGAATCCGACGAGAAAATCGCCACGAACATCTTGGCGGACCGCCTGCGCAAGCTCGCCGCGGCGGGAATCATCACGGCGGAGCCGGAGAAGAACGACAGACGAAAAGTGAATTACCGCTTGACGGAGAAGGGAATTGACCTGGCGCCCGTGGTTTTGGATTTGCTGATTTGGGGGACGCGACACGAAGCGACCGGCGCGCCGAATGCCGTCGTGGAGAAAATGGCGGCGAACCGCGACGAGGTTCTGGCGGAAGTGCGGCGGCGATGGCGCGAGCGGGACCCGGTTCCATTTCTGCCCAGCTTCGCGAACGTTGGTGGCGATCGCAATTCGTCGCGGACTCGCGCGCGACGTCGGCCTTTGAGGCGGCTGCGAGCAGAACATTCTGCGTGAACGGATTTGTTGAACACCAACTAAGCGAAAGGAGCGAGCCATGCAAATGAATCCGTATCTTCTTTTCAACGGCCAATGCGAGGAAGCGTTCAAGTTTTATGAGCAGTGCCTGGGTGGCAAAATAGTGGCCATGATTCCCCACGAAGGAACTCCATCTGCGGAGCACATGCCCGCGGAATGGCGAAAAAAGATCATGCATGCCTACATGGTTGTGGGCGAGCAGGCTTTGATGGGTTCAGACCCGCCGCCGCAGCACTACCAGGCGCCAACAGGTTTTTCCGTCACACTCAACGTCAAGCAAGTTGCGGAGGCCGAAAGCCTCTTTAAGGCGTTGGCGGAAGGCGGACAGGTGAAGATGCCGATTCAGCAAACGTTCTGGTCGCCCCGCTTCGGCATGCTGGTCGACAAATTCGGAATTCCGTGGATGGTTAATTGCGAGCAGGCGGCGCCGCAAGCTGCTGGCAGCGCAGCTTGATTCTCGTCAGCGCGAGCCGGGGAATTTGCTTCGTTCAGAAGTCCGCGCGAGCAAATTCTCCCGGTGAAACTCGATTTGGAAGCCAGGAAAATAATCGAGAGAACGGCATCGAAACCACAAAAATATCGGATGAAATAGCCGGGCTTGTGTTTGCGTCCAGAATCCCATGTTCCAGGAGAAAATTCATGGTCCCAAAGATTATGAGGACGATTGCACTAGGAAGCCTCGCGCTCGTCGTCGCGTTGAGCGCGGCGTGGTCCGCGCAAGGACAGGCCGCCAAAGCGCCGTATCCAAGCATGGCCCCGCTTGACGAGTATTTGATGGCGGATCGAAATGCAGAGATCGCTCTGGCGCGGAGCGCCGCTCCCGATTCCATCTCCCGCGACGCCGAAGTCTTGGTCCTCGGACGCCACGGCTACGAAACCGCCGTCAAAGGCAAGAACGGTTTTGTATGCCTGGTGGAACGAGCATGGAATGCTCCCTTTGATAATCCCGAGTTTTGGAACCCCAAAAACCGGAGTCCAGACTGCTACAATCCGCCGGCTGCGCGAACCATACTCCCCCTGATTCTAAAGAGGGCCGAATTGGTCTTGGCTGGTCAGTCAAAAGATCAAATCAGGAAAGGAGTTGAGGCATTTGGCAGGAAAGAAGTGCCTGCTTTGCAGCCCGGAGCCATGTGCTACATGTTGTCCAAGGAAGCGTACCTGACCGATCAGGGCAGTCACAACGTGGCCCACTTAATGTTTTACGTTCCGGAAGGCACGGCCTGGGGTGCAAATCTGGCTGGGTCCCCGGTTCAGGTGCTTCAACAACACATTCCGGGCGCTCCCAGCCCGATCAGCATGTACATCGTTCCTGTGCGCCGGTGGTCGGACGGAACGTCTGCGGTAGCAGTCGCGCACTGAGGTTCGACCGCAAATGAACAAAATTTGACATAGAGAGCTTTGCAGCACCGTGGTAGATTTCGCGGCACGCGAAAACTCGACAAGGAGACGAGGATGAGCAAAGTACGCGTACTAGTTGGCACGCGCAAAGGCGCGTTCATTTTGACGGCGGACGGCAAGCGCGAAAAGTGGAACGTCGACGGCCCGTTTTTTGCGGGCTGGCCGGTTTATCACCTAAAAGGCTCGCCGGTTGACCCGAATCGCATCTTCGCCTCGCAGACGAGCGACTGGTTCGGGCAGGTGATTCAGCGCTCCGACGATGGTGGCAAAACGTGGATACAACCGGGCACGCCGCCTGGCGAACCGACGACCGCGCCAGGAGGAATGCCCAAAGGCGAGAGCAATAAGTTTGTCTACGATACGTCGGCGCAAAGCGGCAAGCCGCTCACCACGCACCAGTGGTACGACGGGACGCAGCATCCGTGGGAATTCAAGCGCGTGTGGCACCTCGAACCGTCGCTGAAGGATCCCGACACGGTCTACGCGGGAGTCGAAGACGCGGCGCTTTTCCGTTCGAGCGACGGCGGCAAGAGCTGGCAGGAGCTTTCAGGACTTCGCGGCCACGGCACGGGCCCCCAATGGCAACCGGGCGCGGGCGGGATGTGCCTCCACTCGATTGTTCTCGATCCCAGCAATGCGCAGCGGATATTCATCGCCATTTCGGCGGCGGGCGCGTTTCGCACCGACGACGGCGGCAAGACCTGGAAGCCCATCAATCAGGGACTCCGTTCGCAATACATTCCCGACCCAAAGGCCGAGATTGGCCACTGCGTTCATCACATCGCCATGCACGCGTCGAAACCTGGCGTGCTGTTCATGCAAAAGCACTGGGACGTGATGCGCACGAACAACGCGGGCGATGTGTGGACCGAGGTCAGCGGCAATTTGCCGACGGATTTCGGCTTCGTGATCGACATTCACGCGCATGAACCCGAGACGATTTACGTGGTTCCCATCAAGAGCGACGGCGAGCATTTCCCGCTCGACGGGAAATTGCGCGTCTATCGCAGCCGCACGGGCGGAAACGAGTGGGAGGAGTTGTCGAGGGGCCTGCCGGAACGCGATTGCTACGTGAATGTGTTGCGCGACGCCATGTGCGTGGATTCGCTCGACAAGTGCGGCGTGTATTTCGGCACCACCGGCGGGCAAGTGTACGCGTCAGCGAATGCGGGAGACAGCTGGACTCCCATCGTGCGCGATCTCCCGGCCGTGCTTTCGGTCGAAGTTCAGTCGCTGCCGTGAGCTGAAGAAAAATGAGCCGAATAACGATCCAAGTCGCATTGCCCGCGCATCTGCGGACGCTGGCGCGCGTCGAGCATGGCGACGTGACGGTGGAGGTCGAGGGGCGCGTCACGCAGCGGTCTGTGCTTGACGCGCTAGAAGCCCGCTATCCCATGCTGTGCGGCACGATTCGCGATCACACCACGCAGGAGCGGCGTCCGTTTGTGCGCTTTTTCGCCTGCGAGCAGGATCTCTCCCACGAATCGCCCGACGCGCCGCTGCCCGAAGCAGTCGCGTCAGGCAAGGAACCTTTCTTCGTCATCGGCGCCATCGCCGGCGGCTGATCTGGGCGGCATAAATGCGCCGCAACAAGAAATTTCCACAATGGGCATTGTAGCTCACGTCCCGTTGCGGCGGTTCTCGCCGCAACTGACGTGAGGCATTTGCATGTCCGGCAACACACCCCCGCGAAGAAAATACCTCAGGTCAGTTCGCGCAAACGTCGCGCGAACGGGACCTGAGCTACAAAAGATGCAAGAATGGACGGGGCAAAGCCGTCCTCGGAACCACGAGGCAAGCGGACTGAACCCTACAAAAGCACCTTGTCGGTGCGATTTTGCTTACGCCGTCCTGCCTTTCGTCTGACCGCGCGCAAAAAAAACGGGTGGGATAAACCCTGCCTCCGGCAGGCAAGCCGCCCCTACAAATTCGTCATGCGCGGCTGCGGTTCAGGAAGAAGCGAATCAGCGAATAGCCGCCCGTGATGGGCAGCAGGATGATCTGCTTCCATATCGCGGCTTTTTCGACCTGCTTTTCGCGCTCGCTCGAGACGCGAGTCTGCTCCTGCGCGACGAGCATGAACGCGTACTTCGCAAAATCAACGCCGCATTTGTCGCACGTCCCGCCATGCCTCTGCGTAGCCGCGCAGGACGGGCATTTGAAGAGCAGGGTAGCGTGGCACCGCCGGCAGAATCGCTCCGCGTCGCCATTCGGCATCTTGCACTTGGGACATTCCATGCATCAATCTTACCGCGCCGCGCCGCCACACCTCCGGGGCACACGAGCTGATGTGTGCCGCCGGCTAATGTCCCGTGGTACAGGTTCCACGCACGCCGCCAACGCCGCAGTCTCTACGGCTTGCTCGCGCTGGGCGGCCCCACCGGAACCATGGCGTGCTCGTACGGCGTTCCCACCCACATCATGTACGGCTTGTTCGGGTCCGGGTCAGGCTCGCGTGTGTATCCAAGCGTTTTCGCTGCCGCTCCGACGATCATGAGGTGCGGGCCGGTAACGATCCAATGATTGCCCGCCTTCTTCCCCGTGGCATCGGTCTGCGCGTTGCCGGCGCCATGGTTGTTGCCCATAGCGTAGGGATCCGTATTGCTCGCGCCATGGTCGCCGGCGAGCATGTACGAAATTCCCAGCTTCTCGGGCGGCGCCGTGTGGTTCATCACCGCGCTGAAAAACTCCATGGCGTTGGCGTCGTTGCACATCCGGTCCGTCCCCATAATCATGCAGGTGAAGCCATCGGTTCCCTCGCGCAACGTGCGCATTTTTCCGTCCTTGCCCATGCGAACCACTGTTGCGTGCATGGCGATTGCGCGCGGCGCGGCGGAAAGCGCTTGCGCCATGTACTGCGCGTCGGACGCCTGTTTCTGCTGAGAAGGCGCTGTCGCTGCCGTAAGCAGCAGCGCCGCTGCCGTCAAAATCGTCGCTAAAATTGTCGTTAAAGTACGCATGTTTCCTCCGTCTCGTGTGTCTGCAATCAGTTGAAACCGCAAGGTGCCGCAAAATTTGGGCCCGCGAACAGGAAACGTCGGGTATCGGGCAAATGTCCAACGAGCACTGGCCTGACCGATCAGCCCGCGCTGGATTTGCGACGAAGTCTACTGCGAATCCCCCATCCAGGCAAGAAAGTGGTCGGCGAGTCCTGGCGCATCTTCACCCTGTAGCTCAGGTCCCGTCCCGATTGTTTTTCATCGGGACTGACCTGAGGGGGTTCGGGTTGGGTTGGTTGTGATGCGTGGCGCGGATGCGCGCCGACACGAAGTTCTTGCGTAGCGCGGCGTGGAACGGAAAAGCCTCACGTCAGTTGCGGCAAAAGTCGCCGCAACGGGACGTGAGCTACAAGTTGCCGCCAAACCGCCGCAACCCTTCCTTCGTCAGGGCGAGCGGGACCTGCCTAGGCGGGCAGGCGTGAGCTACAGACCGCGGCGCTCTAATGCCGCAATGCGAAAAACTGGTTGAACGGATTCTGAATTGGCAGGCGCTCGAAATGCGTGAACCCCGCTTCTTTTGCGAGGGCGCGCGCGCCGCTTTCGCCGATCACAGTGCCGAGGCCCGCCCCATTGAAAGCGAGCGAAACCGTCATGCAATGCATCGGGCTGATGGAATGGAACGCCTTGCCAACCGGATTGCGATTCTCGTGTGCGTTCGCCGACGCGTTTGGCTCAGACCACAAATAAACGCCATCGTCAGCGAGCGCCTCGCGGACCGCTCGTAGAGTCGCCTTGGGATCCACCATGTCGTGGATGCAATCGAAGCTGCAAATCAGGTCGAACTTGCGCCCTTTGGGAATTTCGTGAGCTCCGGCTTGCAGGAATTCCACATTCGTCAGGCCCTGCTTCGTGGCGAGCTTGCGCGCGCTCTCGATGCTTGGCCCGTGATAGTCAATGCCCAGAACTTTCGACTTCGGATAGCCTTTGCCCATGGCCACCGACGATTGCCCGCGCCCGCAACCGATGTCCGCAATCGAAGCGCCTTTTTCGAGACGCGTGACAAGTCCCGGAACCGCGCCGAGCCACTCCTTGGCGAGGAAGTTCAGGTAGCCGGGGCGGAAAAAGCGTTCGATGGCGTGCGGAATTTCATCACCGATTTCAGAATAGGGAATGCCGCCGCCATTGCGAAATGCCTCCATGATTTTCGGGAAATTTGCCGTGGATGGCGTGGTGAAATGAAACGCTCCGCCCACGAACATCGGACTGTCCTCATTGGCGAGGACAAAGGCCTGTTCGTCAGTCATGCGGTACATATCCGTGCCCGGGTCGTAGTCGATATATTCCGCCGCGACCATGGCTCGCAACCATTCCCGAACGTAGCGCTCATTCAATTGTGTTTTTGCAGCGAGTGCAGAACTTGCCAGCGGTCCGCCTCCGGCCATCGCCTTGAACAGGCCGAGCTGGTCGCCCACGTATCCGAGGGCCATGGTGAACGCGCCGCCCATGTCACCGACGACGCGAAATGCCAACTCCTCCACTTTTTTTTCGTTCATTGCAATCCTCCTCATTCGAATATAGAGAATCCCTGATGTGAACAGCCTTAGCTTTGAGTTTGAGACAGAACAGTTGCGTCGCGTTTGGGAAACTAAATGTGCGGGAAGTTTATACGGGCAAAACGAGTTCTGTCAAACTGCGGGAAGTACGATTCGGTTAATCGCGACAGCAGCGCTATTTTTCGAATTGCGTCAGGAATTTCATCACTACTTGCCAGGTGACCGCCGCGCCTTTCGGGTTGCGGTCCGCGATCAATGTGGACGAACCGTGCACCGCGTATTTCGCCGAGTAATGCACTTTGTTGCCCGAAGCCACCGCGTCGAAAATCTTTGTGGCGTTTGCGACGGCGTCCGCGCTGTTCTCCGACGTGATGAACACCGGCACGCGGACTTTCTTCGCCGCGTCTTCAACCAGCGTCGGCTGCGCTGGAAAATATTCGCCCGGCGAAAACGCGAGCACTCCCGCAACTTCGGCGGGATGCCTGGCGGCGATGACGAAAACGAGAGACGCGGAGTAACTGCTGCCCCAGAGAATCACTTTGCGTCGCGGATCTTTTGCGTGCGCCCAGGCCAGAGCGGCTTCGAGATCCGCTTCGAATCCTGCGACGTTGTGCGATTGGGCGGCGGATTTGCTCATGTGCGCGTCGGTTTCATTGTCCTCGCCGAACATAGTGCCGCCGAAACGCTGGTCGGTGGCAAGGCAACTGAACCCCAACGATTCTAAACGTGGCGCAATAGTCGAATACTCGTAGCGATTCGAATGCGCTTGATGAAACAGCAGAATCATCGGCTGCGACGAGTCTTTTGCCGGATAGTAGTCGGCGTAAATCGTCACGCCGTCGGAAGTCTTGAATTGCACCGGCGTTTGCGCGCGCAACGGCCGGGCGGCCGCCGAAAGAATTAGAGCCGCGAGCGTCATCAGCCAGAGCAACCGCGTTTTCCGCATCGAGAACCTCCAGGAAATCGAGCCCGCAAATATACAACGCGCTTGCGAAAGTCAGAACCCTTCCGAGGCAGCCTGCTGCGTGGGATACATGATGATGACTTTGTGCACCTGAGTCATCTTGAAAACGCCATCGAGCATTCCCGTGACTCCGGCGAGCCGCAAATCACCGCCGGATCTTTTCAGTCGTGCGAACGATTTCACAACCTGCCCCACGCCCGCGCTGTCGATCTGGGACACGCCTGAAAAATCGAAAATCACGCGCGTCTCGTTCGCGGCAATCAGCTCATCAATTTCCTTGTCGATGAGTTTGCAATCCGGGCCCATCAGGAGTCGGCCGCGCATCTCGAGTACGGCTACACCGGGCTTGATCTGTTTTCTTTTGAGCTCCATCGAGTCTCCTCAATCGCGTTGTTCGCCCTCGTAGGGGAACTGGCGAATCATGCGCATGCAGTCCGCGAGCGCTTTCAGCACGCTGTCTCCCCAGCCGGACGGAACGATGGGCGCCGTCTTTTGATTCACGGGCTTATCCGCTTCGGCGAAGAAACGCACGTATTGGCCCGGCGGCGCGACCGCGAATTCTTTTACGGTGATCCGGAACTGGACGTCGCCGTCCGGCTGGCGCTTTTTCATCGTGAAAAAGCGCAACTCCGTCAATTCTTCCGTGCGATCTTCCTGCGCGTAATGCCATTCACTCACCGCGTTCCTCCCGCGAAAATCAGAAGATGGCGCGCCAGCTTTTCGAAGTACGCGAATCGTTACAAAAAGCGGCGCCGATTTTGCAGCGGCATCTTAGGCCGCGCAGCGCATCAAGTCAACGAGCCGCCGAAATATGAGGACAGGCGCCACCAAAAGTACCCATTCGCGCTTGTAGGCTGTGCTTGACGGGTTGACTACTCGTAAAGTAGCTTCCTCACCGTCCGGATCAGATGGTCCCACACAAACGGTAAGCCCGGCTCTAATTTGGCGCTGCGGCGCTTGAAAGATTACGTTAGGGGGAATCGAGTGAAAAGCATATCCAGACTGTTGCTTCTGCCTTTGCTGCTGTGGCCTCTGGGTGCAACAGAGACCGCCAGTACGAAATCGATGACACTTGCTATCACCCACGTCACAGTGATCGACGCGACCGGCGCGCCCGCGCGTCCCGACATGACCGTGCTAATAAACGGGAATCGCATCACGCAAATGGGCAAGAGCGGGAAGATTCGCGTGCCCAAGCACGCGCAGGTAATCAGTGCGAGTGGGAAGTTTCTGATTCCCGGCCTGTGGGACATGCACGTCCACTGGTACGAAAAGGATTATCTGCCGCTATTCATCGCCAACGGCGTGACTGGCATACGGATAATGTGGGGCATGCCGATGCATCATCAGTGGCGCACGGAAATCGAGGCGGGACAATTGCTGGGCCCGCACATGCTGATTGCCAGCCCGATTGTGGATGGACCGAAACCTGTTTGGCCGGGTTCACTTGCAGTGGCCAATGCGTCCGAGGCTCGGCAAGCTGTAATTCAGTCCCAGCGGGACGGGGCCGACTTCATCAAGGTCTATTCCCTCCTTCCTCGCGATGCGTACTTCGCCATAGCGGATGAATCGAAGAAGCAGGGCATCCCCTTTGAGGGGCATGTCCCGATTTCAGTTTCGGCGGAGGAAGCATCGGACGCCGGGCAGAAGAGCATTGAACATCTCACCGGGGTCCTTCCTGCTTGTTCGACACGCGCAGCGGACTTGCTCAAGTCATCGCAGGCGGCGCTAGCGGCGATCATTGCAGGACAACAGCCGCCGGTGAGTGCTGTACATGGAGCGGCCAATCGCGAGTGGGAGGAGTTGGAGCTGGAAACGTATAGCCCACAGAAAGCAGGAGCCCTCTTTGCGGAACTGAAAAAGAACCAAACTTGGCAATGTCCTACTCTCACTGTTTTGCACAGCATCGCCTTTCTTGATGACACGTCCTTCACCAACGATCCTCGGCTTAAATACATGCCGCGTGACATCAGAACTTCTTGGGACCCAAAGACTGATTTTCGCCTCAAAACCCGGACCGCCGAAGATTGGGCGCGGAGCAAGAAGCTGTTCAGTAAAGACGCCGAGATCGTGGGTGCCATGCAACGGGCAGGCGTGAAGATCTTGGCCGGCACGGATACACTCAACCCTTATTGCTTCCCAGGCTTTAGCCTTCATGACGAGCTGG
>Ga0307374_10006839_pt1 | contig 17731 bp, 9 predicted proteins | sample OX3MG_FD_202532 | JGI IMG/M metagenome (GOLD analysis project Ga0307374, IMG submission 202532) | Soil microbial communities from Risofladan, Vaasa, Finland - OX-3 | ecosystem: Environmental > Terrestrial > Soil > Coastal area > Acid sulfate soil | place: Finland: Risofladan, Vaasa | collected... | reverse complement strand
AGGGCGAAAATGGCTGAAACGGGTCGACCGACCGAAGACGAGTTGGCCAGTTGGCCGTCTTCCATTTTGCCCGAGCGGAGTTGGCCATCTTCGATGGAACCAGCCTTTTTATGAACCACGGATTTCACGGATCACACTGATAAAGGAACATCCGTGCCATCCGTGCCATCCGTGGTTGGCCATCTTCGCTATCGATCCCGCCTCTCTGCGTCTCCGCGGCTCCGCGTGAGCCACCTTGCCGGCCGGCGTTGGCCATCTTGGTCGTGAGATCGTTCCAAGCTCCAAGGCGATCGGGCGGATTTGGCCATCTTCGGGAAAGCCCAAACTTCACACGCAGATCGCAAACCGGAGGGTCTCACGCGGAGCCGCGGAGACGCAGAGGAGATGATTGAGGGCGAAAATGGCTGAAACGGGTCGACCGACCGAAGACGAGTTGGCCAGTTGGCCGTCTTCCATTTTGCCCGAGCGGAGTTGGCCATCTTCGATGGAACCAGCCTTTTTATGAACCACGGATTTCATGGATTGCACTGATAAAGGAACATCCGTGCCATCCGTGCCATCCGTGGTTGGCCATCTTCGACTATGAATCCCGCCTCTCTGCGGCTCCGCGGCTCCGCGTGAGCCCCTCGCGACGCAAGCGCCCCAGATACCGGTTGAAGACGCATTGGATGGCAAGCCCGCAGAAGGTGGCGGGCCAAGTTGGCCATCTTCGATTGAACCAGCCTTTCATGAACCACGGATTTCCCAGCGCCGCCTTCGGCCGCAACCCATTGAGCCACGGATGGAACACGGATGAAACACGGATGAAATGCAGAATGAGGCTCTTCCGCAGAATCTATGAGTGGTTTTATCGCCCCTTAGCAGGGTTGGGGTTGCGTTTTCCAAGGCATTGCCGGGCAAATCAACGTGGCGTTGGTAAGTGAGACGCCGGTGAGGAGCCGAATTGGAAAACACCATATCCGATCCGTGCTCGATCCGTGTTTCATCCGTGGCTCGCCTCCGCCAAAAGCGCCCCATGAATCTTCGCGGGACGCGGAGAAATAGAACGTTTGTAGTATGGATTGCACTGATAAAAAAACTCGAATCATCCGTGCCATCCGTGGTTGGCCATCTTCGCTATCAATCCCGCCTCTCTGCGGCTCCGCGGCTCCGCGTGAGCCCTTGTCAGAGTCGACGGACGCCCGAAAATCCAGGCTGGAACTAGCCGCAGTGCGATTCTAACTTCAAATCGGCTTGGCGCCCAACGTTCCCCGTGCCGGGCGAGCCCTATTTTCTTGCGACCTCGCCGCCGATCTCTTAAGATCAAGAATTGCCGATGAGAGGCGAGGATCGTCGCCATCGGTCCTGCCTAGGAAACCTCCGCCCTGTTCGCCCCCGAGAGTCGTGCCGATGAGGAGCTGCTTGCTCGGATGTCTGTTCTGCCTGGCGGCGAGTTCTCATCTCGATTTTGCCGCGGCGGCCGAGCCTGCCGGCGCTCGGCCGGTCGATTATCGCCAGGACATCCAGCCGCTGTTGGCCAAGCGCTGCTACGAGTGCCACGGCCCCGACGTGCAGAAGTCGGGCTTGCGGCTCGATACGGTCGCGGCCGCCATCGAAGGGGGCTACAGCGGCGCTGCGATCGTCGCAGGCAAAAGCGGCGAAAGCCTGCTCGTTGCGGCCCTCTCCGGCGCCAAGGACGTCGAAAAGATGCCGCCCAAAGGCCCGCCGCTGGCGGAGGCCGAAATCACTTTATTCAAGGCCTGGATCGACCAGGGGGCGAAGCGACCCGCCGACGATGCGCCGGCCGCCCCGAAAGCGGCCGCCAACAAGCACTGGGCTTACCAGCCGCTGGCTCAGCCGGCAATTCCGCAGGTCTCGACGCCCGCGTGGGTGCGCAATCCGATCGACGCCTTGATTCTGGCCCGGCTCGACGCGGCATCGGTCAAACCGGCGCGCGAGGCCGACCGCGTGACGCTGATTCGCCGGCTGTCGCTCGATCTGGTCGGCTTGCCCCCGTCGCCGGCCGAAATCGAGGCGTTCGTGAACGACCCGAATTCCGACGCTTACGAGCAGCTCGTCGATCGGTTGCTCGGTTCGCCGCACTACGCCGAGCGTTGGGCCCGGCACTGGCTCGACCAGGCGCGCTACGCCGACTCGAACGGTTACACGATCGACGGCGGCCGCTCGATCTGGAAATATCGCGACTGGGTGATCGACGCCATCGGCCGCGACATGCCATTCGATCGGTTTACGATCGAGCAGGTCGCGGGCGACATGCTGCCCGAGGCCACGCTCGAACAGCGGATCGCCACCGGCTTCCACCGCAACACGCTGCGCAACGAGGAAGGAGGGACCGACCCCGAGCAGTTCCGCGTCGAGAGCGTCGTAGATCGGGTGAGCACGACCGGCGCCGTCTTTCTGGGGCTGACGCTCGGCTGCGCCCGCTGCCACGATCACAAGTACGACCCGATCTCGCAGCGCGAGTTCTATCAGCTCTTCGCACTCATGAACGGCGCCGACGAACCGACCTTGCCCGTGCCCACGCAACAGCAGGCCAAGGAGCAGCCGGCGCTGTTGGCCGAGATTGCGCAGCTCGAAAAGCGGATCATGGAGGTGGACGCGAACCTCGGCGTGCGGCAGGTCGACTGGGAGCGCAAGCTCCTCGCCGATCCGGCCGCGCAGAGCGTCTCGGACGCGATCAAGCAAGCCGCCGCCGTCCCCGCCGGCGAGCGGACCGAGGAGCAAAAGAAGCTGCTCTTCGAGGAATTCAAGAAGATCGATGCGGAGCGCGTCGCCATCGCGGCGCAATACGGCGAATTCAAGGAGCGGCAGAAGCAGCTTGCCGCGGCGATCACGACCACGCTGGTGATGAAAGAGCGACCGCAGCCGCGGGAGACGTTCATTCACATTCGCGGCGACTTCCTGCGGCCCGGCGCCCGCGTCAAGCCGGCGACGCCCGCCGTGCTGCCGCCGATCGAGCCGGCCGGCGCCGAGGCCAACCGGCTCGATTTGGCCCGCTGGCTGGTCGATCCGCAGAACCCGCTCACGCCGCGGGTGGTCGTCAACCGCATCTGGCTGCAACACTTCGGCCAGGGGATCGTCGAGACCGAAAATGATTTCGGCACGCAAGGCAGCGCGCCAACGCACCCTGAGTTGCTCGACTGGCTGGCCCGCTATTTCGTCCAAAGCGGCTGGAGCATGAAGAAGCTGCACCGGATGATCGTCACTTCGGCGACATATCGGCAGTCGTCGGCGTTTCGCGCGGACCTGGTCGAGCGCGACGCGAACAACAAGCTATTGGCCCGGCAGACGCGGTTGCGGCTCGACGCCGAATTGATTCGCGATACGGCGCTGGCCGCCAGCGGGCTGCTCTCTCGCGAAATCGGCGGGCCGGGCGTCTACCCGCCGCAGCCGGCAGGCATCTACCGCTTCACGCAGCAGGTGAAGTACTGGCAAGAAAGCGGCGGCGACGATCGCTACCGCCGCGGCATGTATACCTACTTCTGGCGTTCGAGTCCCTATCCGTTTTTGATGACCTTCGACGCGCCCGACGCCAACACGGCCTGCACCAGGCGGCCGCGTTCGAACACGCCGCTGCAAGCGCTGACGCTGGCCAACGACCGCGTGTTCGTCGAAGCGGCGCAAGGCTTGGCCTGCCGCGTCTTGAAAGAGGCGCCGTCGGCCGCCGATCCCGAGCGGTTGCGGTATGCCTTCCGGCTCTGCTTTGCCCGCGAGCCTTCGGCGGTCGAAAGCGCCCGGCTGGCCCAGTTGCTCGCTGGTCAGCGGCAGACGTTTGCGGCGGCCGAAGAAGACGCGAAGAAAGTGGCGCCCGCCAATCGACCGGCGGAGGTTGCCCTGGCCGACGCCGCGGCTTGGACGGCCGTGGCCCGGGTGTTGTTGAATTTGGACGAGTTTATTACGCGGGAGTAAGTACGTAGGTCAGGCTTTGTAGGTCAGGCTTTCCAGCCTGACATGTTTCGTCTGCCACCAGCTTTAGCTGGTGGGACTGAGCAGCAATGAAATGTTTTTCAGCCGGCTTTAGCCGGGCTTCGTACGCGATGCCTTGTCGAGAAGCCCGGCTAAAGCCGGCTGAAAAAGGGGAAGGCATGTTTCTCACCACCAGCTAAAGCTGGCGGCAGACGAGCTTGTGGAAAGATAGTTAGGCAATCTCTAGCTCAGATCATAACCATGACTGATCCCCGAATTCTCGCAACACAGCGAAATCAAACGATCGACCTGCTGCAAACCCGCCGGCACTTCTTCAACCAGTGCGGCCTTGGTCTCGGCTCGCTGGCATTGGCCGGGTTGCTCTCCGAGCAAAAACTGCTGGCCGATTCGAGCGCCGGCGCCTCGCCGCTGGCGCCCAAGGCGCCGCACTTTGCGGCCAAGGCGAAGCGGGTGATCTACCTGTTCATGGCCGGCGGCCCGAGCCAGTTGGAGCTGTTCGACTACAAGCCCAAGCTGCAGGAACTCGACGGCCAGATCGTGCCCCCCGACTACGTGAAGAACAAGCGTTTCGCCTTCATCAAGACCGACGCCAAGCTGCTCGGCACGCGGCGAAAGTTCGCCCGGCACGGCCAGTCGGGCGCCGAACTGAGCGAGTTGCTCCCCGGCCTGGCCTCGATCGCCGACGACGTGTGCATCGTGAAGAGCATGGCCACCGACGTGTTCAACCACGGCCCGGCCAAGCTGGTCGCCAACACGGGCACGCCGCGGTTCGGCTTTCCGAGCATGGGCGCCTGGCTGACCTACGGCATCGGCAGCGAATCGCAGGACCTGCCCGGCTTCGTCGTGCTGCAATCGGGTCCGCGAGGGCCGCGCGGCGGCGCGCCGTTGTGGGGCAGCGGCTTTCTGCCGACGACCTTTCAGGGCGTGCCGTTTCTGCTCGGCCCCGAGCCGATCTTGAACCTGGCCAGCCCCGAAGGCTTCAATCGCGAGCGGCAAAGCCAGTTCTTCAATGCCGTGAAAGACCTCAACGCGGCCCGGCTCGACGCGGTGGCCGATCCCGAAATCGCCACGCGGATTTCGGCCTACGAAATGGCCTACCGCATGCAGTCGAGCGCGCCGGAGTTGATGGATCTCGCGGGCGAAAGCGCCGAGACGTTGGCCGCCTACGGCGCCGAGCCGGGGAAGCCCTCCTTCGCCAACAACTGCCTGTTGGCCCGGCGGCTGGTCGAACGCGGCGTGCGGTTCGTGCAGCTTTATCACGCCGATTGGGACCATCACGGCAACGCCGACACGCACCTGGGCAAGCCGCTCGACGACCGCTGCCGCGAAATCGACGGCCCGGCCGCGATGTTGGTCAAAGACCTCAAACGCCGCGGTTTGCTCGACGAGACGCTCGTGATCTGGGGCGGCGAGTTCGGCCGCACGCCGATGGGCGAGCCGCGCGACATGATGGGCCGCGACCATCACATCGATGGCTACACGGTTTGGATGGCCGGCGGCGGCATCAAGGCCGGGCAGACGGTCGGCCAGACCGACGAACTGGGTTTCTATGCCGTCGAGGACCGCGTTCACGTTCACGACCTGCAAGCCACGATCTTGCACTTGTTGGGGCTCGACCACCTCAAGCTGACCTACAAGTTCCAAGGCCGCAACTTCCGCCTGACCGACGTCGGCGGCAACGTGGTCGAAAAGCTGCTGGCGTGAGCCCGGCCTGCTCAAGGAAGATCGCGTTCAGTTCTTCGGCTCCTTCGATTTTCGCGAGATCCGAGGTTTTCCGAGATATCCGAGAAGCTTTTGGATGCAATCCTTCGGGGCATTTCTCAGTTCATGTTCCCAGAACCGAACAGTCGTGATGCCTCCGTCACGGAGCAAGCGATCGGTTTCTGCGTCTCTGCGCTGGTTTCGTTGGATCTTCGCCTTCCAGAACGGCCTGTTGACATGGGGCACATGACCGCACTGGGGGCAGCCATGCCAAAAGCAACCGTCTAGAAACACGGCGACCTTACTGTCAGGGAAGTAGAAATCCGGCTTGCCCTTGATCCCCTTCGTCTTCGTCGTCCAGCCACGAATGCCAGCGCTGACGAGCATTGCGCGGAAGCGAGCCTCGGTTGTGCGGTTGCCCCTACCCCGGACTGCTCCCATCCTACGCGAGTGAGTCTCCGAGACCTTGCCGAAGCTGCCGCCGACCAACTTCTCTCGTAGTGCTCTTTCCACGTCTCAGATCCCCTCGTCGTAAAACGCAGACATAGCTGCTGCCAGCCATGTCAGTTCATGTTCCTTGAAATCCTCTCGGACCCACTCGGGCAGACCGTTCCGAGGGAATGACAGTTTTGTCAACGCATGTGAGAGTTGCTGGATCTTGAGGTTCACCCGTTCTTCAAGGCTGGCGGCGGTCATGCCTTTTGATAAGGCTTTTGCCATGCCAGAAGGACTTCCAGGTAAACAAAGCCCGCTTGACTCGGGCTGGACGGATTGCCGATCAGCGACCAAAAATTGATGCCGATACAACGATAGACGCGAACCGAGCGAGTCGCCGAGTCAATGAGGACGCCCGGCTTGCCAATCCGGTCTTCTTCGACGAACCCTTTTTGGAGTAGTTTGACGAGGATCTGGTTCTCCTTGTTGTTGGTGGTGCGGTCTGTGCCATAGGTCAGGCCGATCACGATGTCCAGTGCCGTGACGCCGGGATACGTCTTTTTCGTCTGCCCCATCCATGTCTTGTACTGCTGGGCTATCGCATCGGTCATTCCTTTGACCTGCGTGTCGTTGATGCAGTTCGGACCGCTCTTGATGCTGACCATGTATCGGCGATTGCCAACGACGCACGCCTTGTCCACTTCCCTCCACACAGAGTCGATCCGTTTCTGGGCTTTCTCCTCTTGCGCGAGGTTGGCCAACGTTTTACTTTCTTCAATCTTCTCGGGCGGCTCCTTCCATCTGTCGCGCAACGCGGTTCCTGCCGGGTAGGGCACGACGAGCACAGACTCGATGGACTTCCCGAATGAAGTCTCCAGTCCCATGTAGAGCTTGTTGTTGAACAGAAAGCTGGCGAACTGGTCCGACTCGACTAGTCGCATTACGCTCGCCGAGGTCAGCAGAACGTAGGGATTGGTGCAGTATTCGGCCAAGCCCTCGCGCCGCTCGATTGCTTCCGGGAGGTTCTTGACGATGTACGTCGAAATGGCTTCAGACAGGGCTTCCACGCGTTCCTTGTCGGTCAGGGCCAAGAGGGACGCGACGAGGGCGGGTTGAAAGCCGTGACTGCGCGCCTTGATCGCCTTGTAGAAACCTCTGCTTGAGGCGCCTCCTGTTTGCGTTTTTTTGGGGCTTTTCGCCATCGCTCACTCCTTCGGCGGCAACCTGACCTTGCGCTCGGTCTTTGCGGGGCGGTACTTGGCATGGCCGTTGTCCTCGCCGTGCTGCCACACGAAAGTCTCCCCGGCCTTGTACCACTGGCGCGTCCGGATGTGCGACTTGACGTAAACAATGCGATAGGGCGGGCGGTCGCCGTCAGGCTTAGTGAGGCCGCTCCTATAAAGAGCAGCGAGTTCTTGGGCCAATACGCCCCCGCAGACCTCTCCCAGTCGGATGGGCACGGCGTTGCCTACTTGAGCGTACTGCTGCTGCGTCGTACCAGAAAACTCCCACTCGTCGGGAAACTCCTGGACGCGGGCGCACTCCCGCAGAGTCAGGGCCCTTGTCTCGGTCGGATGGCAGAGAGCGGTGCCGGCATGGTTCGGCATGGTCACGATGGTCGGGCATGGGAGGTCGAACGTCAGTCGACGCCACCAGCCGGACCGGCCTCCCTTGGCAAAGTACGCCTTCCCCATCGACTCTTTGGCGACCTCGGACGGCAAAGACCGCCAGTTGCTGCCTTCGGAAACCATCGACAGATATCGCTTCTTGCGCGGGCTGAAATCCATGATCAGCGGGTCTGTCTCGACAAGTCCTTCCAATGCCTCGCGAAGCGTCCGAAAGGGCTTGAGGTCGCCGCTCTCGATGTCGTCGAACAGGGTCCGCTCCTGTTGCCGCCGCTCGCCATGCGTCGGCTCGCGGAACTCGACGACACGGTTAAAACGATTGCCGATGAACAGCGCCCGCTCGCGAAGTTGGGGCGCGCCATAGTTCTCGGCGTTCACTTCGAAGCAGTCGATCCGGTAGGAGTGCCGAAGATCGAGGAGGAAGCGGTTGATGACGGATCCGGGCTCCTCATCCGGCTCGAGCGGCGGGCCTCCCTTATTCGGGCGATCCTTGATGGGCCGGTGACGCAGCGCCGCCGACATCAGGCCGCGGACGTTCTCCATCAGGAAGAACTTCGGCTGAAGCTCTTGCACGAACCGGAGGAACTGCCAGAGTAGCGTGCCTCGCGGGTCTTGGACGCTTGCTCGCTTGCCAGTCGTACTGAACGTCTGGCAGGGCGGTCCTCCGACCAGCAGATCGAGTTGGCCGGCGCCAAGCCCAAGATCCCGCACGACCTGTTCCGTAGGAAGGTCGGCAATGTCTTTCTGGTAGACTTTGAGGTCGCGGTTTCCGAGACGCCCTGCATCTTGGTTTCGGCGGATCGTGTCGCAGAAGGCAGGGAGCTTCTCGACGCAAGCGAGGAGCTTGAAGCAGCCGGTCTTTTCCAACCCGATGTCCAGTCCCATGCCGCCTGAGAACAGTGAAAGGACCGTGAACTCCTGCTTCGACACGCCTGCTCCCTTGGGTAGGATGACGGGAAATGAACGTAATTCTAACCGCAGAAGTGGCGTCGGACTAGCAGATCAGACCCGACACCAGGGCCTTTCCGTTTTTCAAATTGGCGAAAGGGTGCCTGGGGCAAAGCGCAGCGTGCCCCAGACCGAACTCACTCTGGGGCTTCGCCGAGGCTCAGCCCCAGGCACCCGAGACACTTTACTAACTTGAAAAAGGGAAAGGCCCTGGATCCGACACACGCCGAAGAGGCCCTGCGCCTACCTATTGGTTAATAAAAACCTGACAGCGATGCGTGTTGACTGCCATAAAAAAGCGTCGCTCCCGCTTGGGGCGGGAGCGACGCTTGCGTGGAAGCGAAAAAAGAGTTGCTCGCGGGATCCTTTCCCGACAATCCGTTACGAGCAACCCATGCTGTTGCCGCAGTTGTGACACAAGTAGCAGTTGCCGTTGCGCACCGTGATGGCGCCGCAATTGTCGCAGGCCGGTGCGTCGGTTTGGAAACTGGCGAACTGGTCGCTGCGGGTGAGTCCTTCGGAAGACGCCGAGGAGAGATCCCACTTGGGCGCCACGCCGGCCCGCTCCAGCAGGCTGGCGCCACCCTCCGTCGAGTGCGAAGCGCCGTTCTTGTACGGCGCCGCCCCATTGGCGGGCGCCTTGGCGCCTGCGACCGCGCCGTTGGCGGGCTTGGCGGCGGTTGTAGTCTTGCCGCCAGTTGCCGTCTTGCCGCCGGTCGCCGCTTTGCCGATCAATGCTGCGCCGCTCGATGCTGTGCCGCTGGAGAGGGGCAATCCTGTGCCGGCAACCTGCCCGCCAACCTTCATGGCGGCGGGCTTAACCTCCCCCGGCAATTCTTCTCCCGTGCTCTCATTACCGGCGTCCGCTTCGGCCGGGGCCGGCAGGCCGGCGCTCGCCTCGCGATAGCCCGGCAGGAACGTAATGCCCAGCCAGCGGAAGATGTAATCGACGATGCTCTTGGCGATCCGGATGTCGGGATTCTTGGTATGGCCCATCGGCTCGAAGCGCGTGTGCGAGAACTTGCTCACGTACACCTCGAGCGGCACGCCGTACTGCAAGCTCATCGACACGGCGGTGCCGAAGCAATCCATCAAGCCGCCGATCGTACTGCCTTCCTTGGCCATCGTGATGAACAACTCGCCCGGCCGGCCGTCTTCGTAAAGGCCGACGGTGATGTAGCCCTCGTGCCCGGCGATGTTGAACTTGTGGGTGATCGAGTGCCGCGTGTCGGGCAACCGTTCGCGACGCGGGATGGCCTTTTGCTTCTCCGCCGCCTTGTCGCCTTCGGTGCTGGTCGAAAGGGGCTGGCTTTCCTTCGAGCCGTCGCGGTAGACGGCCAAAGCCTTCAGGCCCAGCCGCCAGCCTTCGAGATACGCCTCGGCGATGTCGGCCGGAGTGGTATCGCGAGGCATGTTCACCGTCTTCGAGATGGCGCCCGAGAGGAATGGTTGCGCGGCGGCCATCATCCGCACGTGGGCTCGCCACGAAATCGAGCGCGTGCCGTTGCGCGGCTGGAAGGCGCAGTCGAAGACCGGCAAGTGCTCGATCTTCAGGTCGGCGGCGCCCTCGATCGTGTCCTCGCGATCGATGTAGGCCAGGATCGATTCGATCTCCGGCTGGTCGTAGCCCAAAGTCTTGAGCGCCAGCGGCACGGTATTGTTGACGATCTTCAACATGCCGCCGCCGGCAAGCTGCTTGTACTTGACCAGCGCGATATCGGGCTCGATGCCGGTCGTGTCGCAATCCATCAAGAAGCTGATCGTCCCGGTCGGCGCCAGCACCGTCGCCTGGGCGTTGCGGAAACCGTGCTGGCGGCCGCTGGCCAACACGTCTTCCCACGCTTCGCGGGCCGCCGTCTTGAGATACTCGGGGCAGGCGTCGTCGATCTGTTCGACGGCGTCGCGGTGCATCTGCATCACGCGAAGCATCGGCTCGCGATTCTCGGCGTAGCCCTCGAACGGCCCGACCGCGGCCGCCAGTTCAGCACTGGCCAGGTTGGCGGCGCCGTGGAGCAAGGCGGTCATGGCGCCGCACAAGCCCAAGGCGCCGGGCGAATCGTACGCCAGGCCGCTGGACATGACCAGGCTGCCCAGGTTCGAGTAACCCAGGCCCAAGGGGCGGAAGCGGTGGCTGTTCTCGGCGATCTGCTTCGTCGGATAGCTGGCATGATCGACCAGGATTTCCTGGGCGACGAAGAAGATGCGGCAGGCCGCCTGGAACCGCTCGACGTCGAACGCGCCGTCCGGCTGGCGGAACTTCATCAGATTGATGCTCGCCAGGTTGCAGGCCGTGTCGTCGAGAAACATGTACTCCGAGCACGGATTCGAGGCGTTGATCCGGCCCGAGTTCGGGCAGGTGTGCCAGCGGTTGATCGTCGTGTCGTACTGCACGCCCGGATCGCCGCAGTACCAAGCGCCTTCGGCCATCTGGGCCATCACGTCGCGAGCCTGGAACGTGGGGCCTGCGTGCGAGGGATCGGTTACCCAATGCGTGGTCCAGGGCTTGTTCTCGACCGCGGCCTGCATGAAGTCGTCGGTCACGCGCACCGAAAGGTTCGCGTTCTGGAACAAGATCGAACTGTAGGCTTCGCCGTTGAAGTTCGACTCGTAGCCGTTCTGGATCAGAATGCGGGCCTTCTTTTCTTCCTTGGCCTTGCACTCGATGAATTCCATCACGTCGGGGTGCCAGACCTTGATCGACTGCATCTTGGCGGCCCGCCGCGTCTTGCCGCCGCTTTTGACGACCGCGGCGATCTGATCGTAAACCCGCATGAACGACAGCGGTCCCGAAGGCCGCCCGCCGCCCGAGAGCCGCTCGCGATGCGAACGCAGGGTCGAAAGATCGGTGCCGGTGCCCGAGCCGAACTTGAACAGCATGGCCTCGCTGCGGGCGAGTTCCATGATGTCTTCCATGTTGTCGTCGACGCTTTGAATGAAGCAGGCCGAGCCTTGCGGATATTCGTACGGGTTATCCGGCTGTTTGACGACCGCGGTCTCGGCATCGAAGTGCCAGTTGCACTGCGCCCCCTTGACGCCGTACTGGTGATACAAGCCGACGTTGAACCAGACCGGCGAGTTGAACGCCCCGTGCTGGTGCAGGCAGAGCCAGGTCAGCTCGCGGTAAAAGGTCTCGCCGTCTTCAGGACTGGCGAAGTAGCCGTCGTGAACGCCCCAATCGGCGATCGTTCGCGTCACGCGATGGATCAACTGCCGCACGCTCGTTTCGCGCTGCTTGGTGCCGACCTCGCCGTAGAAGTATTTGCTGCAGACCACGTTGGTGGCCAACTGCGACCAGTGCGCCGGCACCTCGCAGTCGGGCTGCTCGAACAGCACCTCGCCCGACTCGCCCTTGATGGCGGCGATGCGCAAGTCCCACTCGAGCGTCTCGAACGGATCGGCGACCTGCTCGGGACAGAACGTCGGCTTGATGCTCAGCCCGCGAGCAAATCCACGCACGCGTTTTCCCTTCGGTCGTTCGGCCACAGCATGCCCTTTATCGGGGCCCATCCCTAAGTCAGCCACAGGCGCAATCCCCCTGCAAAGAAATACTAGGCATCCGTTCCTTAAGTATACAAGAGTATACCATAACACTGATTGAGATCTTCGGCAAATTTGGCCTTAGGGATGCCATTCTCCGGCCAGAATTCGACGTTGACGGTCCAGAAAGGGAATCGGACTCGATCACTGGAAAACAACAACATATTGTAGCTTTATTGATTCCTTGCCACAATATCCAGTTGTTGCAGGCTCAGAGTTTACTCGCTTTCCGAGCGGAGTCAATCAACTTTTCGAAATCGCCCGAACGGCTTGCAGCGAGGGGTGTTAGGGAACCGTTAGCGATTGACGACGATTGCATTGCCAGCACTGCTGGCGCCACATAAACCATTACAGATTCATCGTTTCGGTGGGTTTTGGCAGCGCTGAAGCGCTGGACGGCCGGCGAGAAAAATTTTTTTGACATTTTCGATCGCTGAAACTGCGAAGACTCGCTAGTGCCTCTTCAAAGCCATTTTGACAGTCGGGTGGCTGGCGGCTGAGCCCAGGCGAAGCCCCAGTTCGCTCTCGTATCGCTTCGCTCCGCCGCCAGCCACCCTCCTCACCTAGCAACTCAGACTTGAAGAGGCACTAACCCGGATTATTCATCAGCCCAGCTATTGCTTGACAAAGCGCTCCATACAAACCCGAAGCGCCAGCGAGGTAAGTGCGTTGCTCCGCCTCGCTTGCGCTTCGGGTTGGTGTGGGCTGATGAATAATCCGGGCTAAACGCTGCCCACCGAGCGTAGCGAGGTGCAATCGGGAAGCAGGTTCCCCATTTAAAGAATGGCGAGCAAGGCATCGCAACGGCAAGCAAACAACCAGCCTGGTTGCCTGGAGGGCAGCCGCACTGCGGCAATTACAATGAACCGGGCTGCCCACGAAGTCGAGACCTTGCCGCGATCGTTCGCATCAATCTCTGCTCGGCCAAGATTTCTGAAGCGGGGGGAAAAAACAGAAACTATTTGGATTAATCAGTGCGCTCGGTACAACGCTTGCTGATGTAGCCGCGGCCAGTCAGAGATTAGGACATCAGGGGGTCGCGCATCGTTGACGTAGGGAATTTCTTCTATGTGGCCGTCTTATTCGAGCAAGTCGTTTCGGGGAAAGTCGTCGCGCCGTTCGCGTTCAACCGCCAAATCAAAGACCAAAGCCAGTCGTTCGCAGCGCATGCTGGAATCGCTTGAAAATCGCAACCTGTTGTCGGCTGGCTATCTGGAAATGAACCTGGTTTCCAATCAGGCCGGCGCAGCGCTCTTGCAAGATCCGGCGTTGAACCTGCCTTGGGGCGCCGCCGTCGCGCCGGCCGGAGGCAATTTTTGGATCGCCGACACGGGCAGCGGAGTCGTCACGTTGTACGGCGGCGACGTCAACAGCAATCCGTTGACCGAGAATCCCCTGATCGTGAAAGTCCCCGGCGGCTTCCCCACGGCCGAGGTCTTCAACAACACGGGCAGCAGCACCGATTTCCTGGTCAGCGGGCCCAACGGCGCAAGCGCGCCGGCAACCTTCCTGTTCGCATCGCTCGACGGCAAAATCAGCGCCTGGAGCAAGGGCGTCTCGGGCGATCAGGCTCAAACGGAAGCGCAGGTCGGCGGCGCCTATTTCACCGGGCTGGCGATCGGCAATAACGGCTCGGGCAACTTGCTCTACGCCGCCGATTTCCAGAACGGCAAGATCGACGTGTTCGACGGCAATTTCCAGCCGACGACGCTTTCGGGTTCCTTCACCGATCCGAATTTGCCGGCCGGCTACGCCCCATTCAACATTCAAAATATCGGCGGCAAGCTGTACGTGACCTACGCCGCGCAGCAATCGGCGTCAGGACATTTTTCGGACCAGGACGGCGACGACCAGGGCGAAGATTCGGCGAGCAAAAACCACGGGAATGGGAACGGGAATCATGGAAACGGGAATGGGAACGGCAATGGCAATGGCGGGCAAGGCGACGACGACGGCGACGACGACCAGAGCGGCAGCGGCGGCGTGTTTACGCCGGCCGCCACGGGCGGCATCGTCGACGTGTTCGACATGAACGGCAATTTGCTCAACCGCTTCGCGACGGGCGGCACGCTCAACGCGCCGTGGGGACTGGCGATGGCGCCGGCCGGCTTCGGCGATTTCGGCGGCGACTTGTTGGTCGGCAATTTCGGCGACGGCCGGATCAGCGCCTTCAAACCCGACGGCACGTTCGACGGCCAGTTGAGCAACACGTCCGGCAAACTGATTTCCGTCAATCACTTGCTCGGCCTGACATTCGGCAACGGCGCGACGGCCGGCGACGCGGGCACGCTCTTCTTCACGGCCGACGCGGCGTCGTTGTCCAATGGTTTGACTTCCGCCAACAACGGCATCGTGCTGCTGGACGGCTCGGGCGCCGGCGCGTTGCGCGAAGTCGGCAATGCCAACGTCAGCGTGACGGGCGGCGCCATCAGCGTCGATTCGAGCAATGCGGGAGCGATCTTCCTGGCGGGCAACCCGTCACTGACCGCCTCGCAGTTGAATGTCGTGGGAATTCCAGGCTTGACCGAGCACGGGCATCCGAGCGTCGATGCCGCCGTCGATTCCGGCGCCACGGCCGCGGTCGATCCTTTGGCCTCGCTCAATGCGCCCACGGCGCCTTCGAACGCGTATGGCGCGGTCAACGCCAGCAGTTTCGACAACGTGACATTGCAGCCGGGGTTGTACAACGGCGGCATTACCATCGACGGAAACGCCACCGTCACCTTGATGCCGGGAACCTACTACCTGATGGGCGGCATCTCCATCGCAGGACAGGGCCGCCTGCAAGGGCAGGGCGTGACGATCTACATCGTTTCCAGCGGCAACGGTCCCGCGGTCAAGGTCGCAGGCCAAGGCGTCATCGACTTGACGGCGCCCACGACCGGCGATCTGCAGGGCGTGGCGCTGTTCCTGGCCCGCACCGACGCCGGCGGCGTTCGAATCGACGGCCAAGGACTCATCGATCTGACGGGCGCGCTCTACGCGCCGAGCGCGACGGTCGATATTGCGGGCAATGGCAAGCTGCTGCTGGCCAGCGACCCGCAGGACAATATCGGCGCCGAATTGATCGCCGCCGATTTGAACGTCGCGGGCAACGGGACGGTCAGCGTCGGCGCGACGGCGAGTCACGGTCCGTTCAGTCTGTTCGGCAGCTTGCAGCCGGCCAACGCCGCCAGTCCGCTGACGGCGCTCGGCGCCAGCCTCACGGCCACCGAAGGCTTCGTGTTCCAGGGCGCGGTGGCCGCGGTTGCGGATTCCGCCACTGCCGCGGCGGCCGATCTCACCGCCACGATCGATTGGGGCGACGGCACGTCGTCGACCGGCGGCGCGGTCATATCCACCGGCAACGGCGGGTTCCTCGTCTCGGGACATCACGTTTACGCCGAGGAAGGGTCGTACAACGTCGTCGTAACGCTGAACGACAAGAGCGGCAATACAATCACGGCGGCCGACGCCGTCCAAGTCTCCGACGCGCCGTTATTAGCGGTCGGCACGGCCGTTAAGGTCAGCCAGGGCCTGAGTGCTACGAACGCGACCGTCGCCAGCTTCGTCGACACGGGCGGCGCCGATGCCGCAGGAGACTATACCGCCACGATCGATTGGGGCGACGGTACGACCACCATCGGCACGGTGTCGGTCAGCAACGAATCGCTCAACGTCGCCGGCAGCCATACGTACGCCGCGACCGGCCAATACCCGGTCAAAGTGACGATTACGGACGAAGGAGGCGCCACCGCTACGGCCAACTCCGTCGCCTTGCTCGGCTCGTCGACCTTCGACGCCGACGATATCTTCGTGGAAGACGCGTTCGAAGATATCTTGGAACGGGCCGTGGATCAGGCCGGCTTGTTGTTCTTCGTCAATGCCCTTGAGCACGGCATGACGCGAGAGCAGTTCGCGGCCACGCTGACGAACAGCGTGGAATTCTTGGAAGACAAGATTCGTGCGGACTATCAACATTACCTGGGGCGCGACGCGGACGACAGCGGACTGGCCTTTTGGCTGGCGTTTCTGCGCGGCGGCATGACCGACGAGCAACTCGAAGCCAACTTCATCGGCTCGCCGGAATATTTCGAGCACAGCGGCGGCACGGATAAGGGCTGGGTCGACGAAATGTACTTCGATCTACTCGGCCGGCTGCCCGACGCCGAGGGCGAAGCCTATTGGATCCAGGTGCTCGGTTCCGGGGGCGCCCGATCGGAGGTTGCGTTGGGCTTCGCCGGCAGTTCGGAACGCGAGGGAATCACCGTTGATAACGACTATCAAACGTTCTTGGGCCGCACCCCAGCCAGTTCCGAAGTGAATTTTTGGGTCGATAACTTCCGCCTCGGCACGAGGAACGAGGAAGTCGTCGCCGGCTTCGTCGGCTCGACCGAATACTTCAACCACCACGGCGGAGACCAGGGTGCCGGAAACGGCAATCATGGCGGCGATTGAAGTCGATCGCGGTCGCTTCGGCGGCGGCTCATGGAAATCGGCCCAAGAAGCCGTTGGCCATGCCGCCGCTGAGGGCGCCGCCCATGTACGGGCCGAAAGTTCCGTAGTTGAATTGTCCGACCGGCGGCGGAAAGATCGTATGCCGGTAGAAGGGCGACAAAAAGGCGCCCGGACCTGGGCCCATGCCGTAAACGCCCGGATTGTAATTGTAGCGGCGGAGCCAATAAGAATCCACGTAGCTCGGTTCGGGGAACGTGGGGGTCAGCGCCGAACGCGCGGCATCGAGCGCCGCTAGACGCTGGCGCGGCCCTTGTTCGGAGGCAAGCCGCCCCTGGGTGCGATCAAGCTCATCGCCGATCGTCGGCTCCAGGCCGCCGACCGGGCCCCAGCCTCTGGCGGCCGCCAATGCGGGCGACGGCTTTGCGTCGATCCATTGTTTTCCGTTCCAAAGCACCCAATGGCCGCCGGGCATTCGATACCACCAGCGGCCATGTTCGTATTCATAGCGTTCGCGCCCCTTGACGTTCAAATCGACGGGCGACTTTTCGGCTGCCGGCCGGGTCGGCACGCCCAAGAATTCTCGTTCGCCCGCCGAGGCGACCGCCAGGCTGCTCATCGCCGCAGCGAAAATCGCCGCAATCAGAAGTTTCTTCGTGACCGCCATGACTCGCCCTCCTGAATTCAATGGCCGCGCCGCTTTCCGCCAATTAGCGCCCTGTCACATTATTCTACGGCACGCCAGGGCGCCAGGCTTTCGCCAAGCGGGGAAGATTTAGGTTTTTCCGGCCAGCCCGTTTGTGGCAATCGCTTTTGACTTGCGGCGTCGGACGGCAAGCCGGAGGCGTCAGCAGGCGAGCCGGAGGCGTCAGCCTCCGGGTCACACCGCAACGCACCCGGAGGCTTACGCCTCCGGCTCGCCGACCTCTCCGGCTCGCCGATCTCTTCGGCTCGCCGGATGAAAGCCGCCATGTCGAAAGCCTTTGGATATCGGAGTCATGCCTTTTCTAGGCTTGTCAAGAGGCGTTTGGAAAGCGGATTGCGGGCCTCGATCTCCGTACCACGATCGGGCGTTTTTTTCGATGTTGAAAAAAACGTGCAGCGAAAACGGCGAGGGTTCGGTC
>Ga0307374_10006837_pt1 | contig 17734 bp, 12 predicted proteins | sample OX3MG_FD_202532 | JGI IMG/M metagenome (GOLD analysis project Ga0307374, IMG submission 202532) | Soil microbial communities from Risofladan, Vaasa, Finland - OX-3 | ecosystem: Environmental > Terrestrial > Soil > Coastal area > Acid sulfate soil | place: Finland: Risofladan, Vaasa | collected... | reverse complement strand
AAAGGGGATATAACACCACCCTGAGGAGTTCCCTCCCCGGTGGGCGCGAACCCTTTCCCGGCCTCGAAGACACCCGCTTTCAGCCACCCGGCGACCGTCCCCCTCGCAGGGAAACCGCCGAGCGTGCTCAGCAGGTGCTCGTGGCTGATTTTGTCGAATGCGGCTGCCAGATCTGCGTCAAGAATCCACACCCGCCTGGACTTCCCGTGCAAGGTGATGAACAAGGACGCGATCGCATCATGGCAGCCGCGGCCAGGCCGGAACCCGTAACTACGGGGCTCGAACCGGGCCTCCCACTCAGGCTCCAGCGCGTTCCGTACCCTGCCCTGATGGCAGCGGTCGGCCAGCACCGGAATCCCGAGCGGTCGCATTTTTGTCTTATCACTGGCTTTCGGTATGTGCACCCGCCGGACCGGGGAAGGCTGATGCGAGCCGATGCTGGCGTGCACGTGCACCGCCATCTCGGCCCGCGCCTGGCTGGACAAAGCGACCAGCCCGTCAATCCCCGCCGTCCGGCGGCCCGTGTTGCGCTGCGTCACCTGCCGCACGCTGACCATTCTCTGAACTAAAGATGATCATCGATATAGCCCGGGTTCGGGGCGTTTCCCGGACGCATGCAGGATCGCGGTGACCAGTCGCTGGATGTTGCGGTCGTCGAGGCCGGTAGCAGCATCGCGGAGGTCGACCGGGATGCCGCCGGCGAGGCTGGCAGACAGCATCAGGACGCGCCGTTCGCCTCCAGAGCAGGGAATTTCGCCGGCCTGAAGGGCAGTGATCACGGCGTCCCAGTCGATGGCAGCCATCAGGGTGGTGCCGTCGCTAATGCTGGTGCCGGTTGTGATGAAGCGGCTGGTGAAGTCGTCACGGCGGAGGAGCGTACCCTCGGCGGTGAGCAATGCGACGCCGGCCTCAAGCGAGTAGAGCCCGGCAGCGCACGCATGAAGCGCCCTGGTGAGTTCGTCAGTGGTCATGGCGGGTGCTGACTTCCTGCTGGGGGCCGACGGGGATCGTGGCGCCGAGGCTGACCGGGCTGTCGCGTCCGGTGCGGCGGTCGATCTGGGTGAGCTTGTCCTCGGCCCCGGCGAGGCTGACTTTCAGGCCCTCGATTTCGCCGAGCCAGCCTTCGCGCCCGGCTTCGGCGATGCGGGCCAGGAGGTTGTCGCGGATCTCGGCGATGCGGGGCCGCTGGGCGGGGTCCGGCCAGTGCATGCTGCATCGCAAACAGCTATGCTCATGAATGCAGGGCGTGCCGAATGCGCGCCCGCATGTTCCGGTCGCGACTTTCCGGCGCTCGAAATGCCCGAGGAATTCCTGCCATTCCTCTTCGCTGGGGACACGGTATTCGTCGGTGGGCCGCTGCGCCCGTCGGCGGGCCAGGAACGCCAGGTGAGACTGGATGGCCTCTTCAGGATAAACGGCCTTGTAGCCCATAGTCGTGTTGATATCCTTGTGGCCTGCGATGACCTGCGCAATATGCGGCGGAAGGCCGTTCATGACGGCATCCGTGATAAAGATTCTCCGGAAATCGTGCGGCGTGTAACGTAGGGGGAGGCCGTCGGCGGGGTCGGTCAGGCCGGTGCAGGCCAGCGCGGCATTGAGCATGCGCCGCAGGTTCCCGTCGGTGATGGCCCGGTTCTCGGTGGTGAACCGGCGCTGGAACAAGACAGGCGACGGCGGCCGCCATACGCATTCGGCCCGGTCGTAGGCGGGGACCAGCGGGACTGTCCCGTCGGGCTGGCGGATCCGCTGGATGACGGCCGACAATACGTCCGCCAGCTCCGGGGATACGACCAGAAGTCTCTCCTCATCTGTCTTGGAGGGGATGATCTGCAGCAGGGGGACGATCTCGCCGGTGGTGGGCAGCCGGTACTGGATCAGGCTGTGGTGGCTGATCTCCAGGAGTTCCTCGATCCGGATGCCCGTGAGCCGCAGGACTTCGACGGCAGCCCATGCCCAGAAGGCGTAATCGTCTTCCAGGCCGAGGTCCCGCCGCTTGCCGCTGGCCGGGTTGCCGGCCCAGATCTTCCCGGTGCTGGCCTTGCCGGATGAGCGGGCCAGGGTCTGGCCCGCGGCGGTGAAGGCGGCCCCGGGCGGGGCCTGCCGTGCGGCCTCCAGCAGTGCCGCGGCTGCCTTGCGCCGTTCGTCGACGGTGCGCACCAGGACCGGGAGGACCGGGAGCCGTTCGCGGGTGCGCGCGTCCATGCGCGCCTTGCGGCGGCGCGCGAACTTGTGCAGGCTGATCTCCTCCTGGCTGACGGGGCAGGGAGCCACCCACTGCGCCCAGCGGCCGGGATCCTCGACCGCCCACTGGGACAGGTCGAGGTAGAAGGCGCGTACGATGGTCAGGCCCTGGCGGTAACTGGTCCGCTCGACCTCGGTGACCGTCTTCTCGCCGGCCGCCGCCGTGACGGTCTTGGGCATGGTCTGCTGGCGCTGCTTCCAGGCGTCAATGACCTCGCGGGGAAGGTTCAGGCTGCCGAGGCCGGGATTATGGTGCTCGAGGTCCTGCCAGAACCGCTTGCCCAGGTGATAGGCAAGGGCCTTCAGGCTCGTGTAGTCCAGCCCGGGCTGTCGTTCCCGCAGGTAGTCCACCAGCAGGTCGCGGACTGGCCGGCAGGCGAGGTTGTAGCGGTCTATCAGCCCGGCGGGGGTGAGCTGGCCGGGGGTGCGGAGCTCCCGCAGCCGGGCGGGCGCCTTCTCCCCGAAGGCCCCCATCTGGCGCAGCAGCCGGTAGAACACGGCACCCTGCGCCGCCGCGGAGCGGGCGCTGGTCTCGGTGCCGAGGATTTCCAGGACGTCGCCGACGGTGATATCGGCGATCGTGCCTCCTTTGGCCGCGAGGATCAGGGTGGCCCTGCGCAGGGCCATGTCCGCAGCGGCTTTCGAGATCCCCGGGTCGCCGGCGCACAGTTCCCGCATCCGGGCGAACCCTGCCGGGTCACGGGCCCGGGCCAGGTCGCGGCCCAGGGCGCCCTTGCCGGCCAGGCTGAACACCAGCCAGCCCAGCGAGGGGCGGATCAGGTCGGCGCAGATCACCGCCCCCAGGGCGCTGGCGAGTTCGGCCCGCAGCCACTGAGAGCGGCGCCCGCGGTCCTGCAGCCACCGGATCGGCAGCTGCGCCCAGCCAGCGCCGGCGCTCTCGGCGCCGCCGGCCAGCCAGCGTTCCTGCCAGGTCGCGCCCGTCTGGCCGGCCAGCCAGTCCAGCAGCCGGGCAAGCCCGCGGGCGCGGGTTTCCTGGCTGCTGGCGACCTCAAGAGTGAACGGCGGCCGGGTCAGCTGATCCCGGGCCGGGCCGCGGCCGCACCTGGTGGCGGGCCAGTCCGCAGCCGCGGCCCGTGCGGGCAGGCACCCGGGAAGGGACAGGGCCACCCGCTCCGGTGCCTGCGGCGAGACGCCCGGCGCTGCCAGTACCGTGGTCACCGGGGTCCGCTCCCGAACAGGACGTCCAGCGTCTCGGGCCGGTAGCCGGGCGCCGGCACCGGGCGCGCCCGCGCGGCGGCCTGGCGCGTCTGCTCCGCATGGTGGGCCAGTACCCGGCGGATCACGTCCTCCTTGCGGGGCGTCAGGTAAATCTGCGTAGTCGTCAAAAGCGCATGTCCAAGCACGGTCTGCACGTCGCTCAGCGGCAGCAAGGGGTCCTCTGCCATGCGGTAGGCCGCGGTATGGCGCAAAGAATGCAGGGTCGCGCTGCTTCCCGCCGCCTCGCCGGCCCGCTCGAACATGCGGTGGACCGCGTGGTAGGTCAGCGGGCGCACCGGGCGGCGCAGCGTCCACCACACCGGCTGCATCCGCCCCCGCGGGATGAGGCCTTCCATCTCCACCTGGCAGAGCCGCAGCCACACGAACGCGTCGGTCGACGCCGGCAGTTCCTGCAGCTCGCGGGTGCCCTTGCGGGTCACCGTGATCACCTGGCGGCCGGGATCGACGCCGGCCAGCGTCGCCGACAGCAGTTCCGAGGCGCGGGCGCCGGTCGAGACGTAGAAGGCGACCAGGGCCCGGTCCCGGTGCGAGGGCAGCCGGGCGAAGATCTCGTTGAACTCCTCATCCGGGACAGACCGCGGGATCCGGGACGGCACCCGCGGCCGGTAGAGCCCGGACCGCTCACGGCGGAACGGCTCCATCGGGTTGTGATGGGCGTGCGCCCGCCCGCCCCGCCGCGTCCGGTCCAGCGGGAACGGGTTGATCACCGGCCCGCTGCCCGCCTCCAGGTGAAACTGGTAGAAGCAGCGCAGCACCGTCTCGCTGTGCGCCCGCACCGACGGCGCGTACGCTTCCCCGCTCGCCGCGGACGTGGCGTCCGGACTGCGCCAGTGCGGGCGGGACGGCTTGCCCGCCACCAGCATCCACCGGCAGAAATCACGGGCCTCGATCCTCGTCGCCCGGTTCCACGGCACCCCGGCAGCCCAGATGAAGCGGAACCAGCGGAGAAGATCGTGCCCGTAGGAGCGCAGTGTCGCCTCCGACCGGCCCGCGGCCTGCAGGTCGCGGAAGAACTCCGCGACGGCCGCCACGGGCTCTCCGCCGGCGTCGACGATGCGGTAAGGCTCCCACGGGTCTCCGGTCGCCTGCAGCGCGCCGGCTAGCGGGACCGGCAGCGCCGCCAGGTCCCGGATCACATCCTGATCTTCGGTCACGAGCAGGGACCATAGACACTCTGTTCAGTATTCGTCTCTGAAATGCTGAAACTCGTGATTTAGTTCAGTCAATAGGTAGCGTGTTGCTCCAGCTCCGCAGCATCAGCTTCTGCAGATTCCTGGCCATGGCCAGGTCCCCGCCCTGCACCGCCTTGAAGATCCTGCCGCGCAGCCGCCGTACCTGCTCCTCATGACGCCGCCAGTCCACGTTCTCCCAGGCGTCACCGTCAAATGGGGGCAGGCCCTCCGGTCCGTTCACCGAGGTGTTTAACTTGCCCATCAGTACCGGCCTTTGCGCTCGCTCTCGCTTCAAAGACTCACCTGCTCACGTCAGCGCCCTTGCGGGCCGGGCATCTGCCCGTATCCGGCCGGTTATACGGGAGCCATCCGGGAGGAGGTCCCGGTCCTGCGGCCCGCTTTCCCGCTGCCTTTCAGCCGCCGGCATTGGCTTCCTGAGCACCCTGTCCTGCCAGGGGATTCCGCCCCCCTTACGGTCGGCCTACCGCACCGCCTGCGCATACCCGCGCCTGAGATGCGGACCCTGGCAGGGTTTCCACGTTCCGCACGCTTGAGACCCGGACCGGGCCGGGCGCCCTCTTTACCCCGGGGACAGCGGTGTTCGCTGGCCATCGGCAAGTCCGTGGCCGCCGCCTGCCGCCTCACAGCGGCCGGTCCCTGTCATCCCGGCATAACAACCCAGCCCGGGATGTACGCCTGACGAGGCATCAGCAAGGGTTCCCTGATAGTCGCCCCTCCGGTCCATTCCCCTCACCTGTGACCACCATGGCTGGAGCGGCGGCCCTTGGGCTTTTCCGTGAGCTCCGCACCCAGCCGGTCAGGAACCGGCCACGCACGTCACGGCGGGGACAGGTCGAACACAAACCTGTAGCTACGTCCCTGGCATAAGCCAGACCTCCTCGACCAGCTCACTCATAACGTGCGACCTCGTGTCGCAACTGGCCTGGCGTCTACGAGCGTCCGCACGCGCCGGATGCGCAGCGTCCCCGCGGTCAGGTCCACCTCGCGCCAGCGAAGGCCGCATGCTTCCTCGGGCCTGAGCCCAAGGCACTGGAGGGTAATCACCGGCGCCAGCCGGTCACCAGCTGCGGCCCGCTCGAACCTGGCCGAGTCTGCGTCGCTCCACAAGTCGTGCTCCGGCCTGACCTGGCGGGGCCTCTTTACCAGCCGGGCAGGATTCGCGGTGATCAGGCGCTCAGCCACGGCGTCATCTAGTGCCCGCTGGAGAACGGCAAGGGTGTCCTTGACGGTGCGCGGCGACAGGGCGGTTCCTGGCTTGCCGACGCGGACGCGGCCAGCCTTGAGCATCCATTCCGCCAGGCCGTCGACGTCCGCCCGGGTAACCGACTGGAGCGGCCTGCCGCCGAGCCGCTCGCGCGCCGGTCGCAGCAGATGCCGGACGGTTGCTGCCCTGGCAGCAGACAGGTCGCGGCTGTGCGCGGGTTCCCATCGGTCCAGGTAGCCGGCCAGGGTGAGCCCGTCTCATGCGACATACCGCCGCTCGCTGATCTCGTTGATGATCCTGGCGTGATCGGCCTTCGCGTCCTTAAGCCGATCGAACGAGCGGTAGACGCACGCGCTTGCCGCTGGCGTTCAGCCCGGCGGAGATCCGGAACCAGTAGAACGTGCTGCCATCGGGCCGGGTGCCCGCCTTGATCGGGTCAGCCACGGGACCTCCGCCGCTTGCCCTCGGGGTACGCGGATTGCAGGAAGTCCCGCAGCTCGCCGAGCATTGCGCGGGCGGCGTGCCCCCGGCGCGCCTGCAGCGTGCCGGGCGGCTGCGCCCCGTTGCCGGCGCGGGCATCGCGCTCGGCCTCGAAGCCACGCTCCCACATCGCCCAGCTCGCGAGCTTGAGCTGCGCCGGCTCGACATGCAGCCGGCTCGCGGCGCGGGCCTCGGCCTCGGTCGGCGGGAGGAATGCCCGGTGTATATCGTCATCGGGAACCGGGCGGGGCGATGCAGCGGCGATCGGCTGGACGAGCTGGAGGAGGCGGTCCCGCTCGGCACCAGCGATGGCGAGCGCGGCCTCCATCGCGGTCTCGCCCGGGAATGAGAAGTCAGCCGGGGAGCGCGGGAACTCGCGGAAGTCGCCGGCCAGCAGCGCCCGGACCGCCCGCGCGCTCATGGTCGCCCCGGTGCCAAGGTCGATGGGCTCATCGGTGTCCGGTACCAGCTCCGACACGGCGACCTCGAGAGCTGCTGCTGCGAGCAGCAGCTCGCCGAGGCTGGGCTTGCGGACGCCTGCTTCGACCTGGCCGACCGCGCCGGGTGTCCATGTCGGCAGGCCGTAGAGCCTGAACCAGTACGACGCGTCCTGCTGCCGCCAGCCCTTGGCCAGACGGGCAGCCCGGATGCCAGCGCCGATCGCCTCGTGAATCCTCACGGGCAACATCATCGCGGACATAGTCACGGACTGACCGTACCTCTTGGTACCCGCAGATATCAAGAGGCTTGACCGGACGCATCGGCGCCCGGTAGCGTCGTGCCATCAGATATCCATAGGCACGACGGAGGACTCGATGCATCCGACGCTGGACGAGATCCGGCAGTGGCCCGCGGCCGTCAGCATCGCGCAGGCCAGCAAGGCTTTCGGCTTCTCCCGAAGCCACGGTTTCGAGCTGGCACACCGGGGCGAGTTCCCCGCGCGGGTGATTAAGGCCGGCGGCCGGTACGTCGTCGTGACGGCCGACGTCATCCGCCAACTCGGCGGAGGAGACCGGAGTCCTGGTGCAGCCGCCTGACACAGCAGAACGGCGGCTCCCGCCCGGGAAAACCGCCGCCCACCAGAGCACATCGACAACCGCCACGATACCGCCTCCGGCTGCCTACGTGTCGCTGCTCTGGCCGTCCGCGCGCCGAACCAGGTGGTGGTATCTGGTGCGCTGCGCCACCTGCGGCACACCGCATCTCGGCCGCGCCGCCGCCCTCGCCGACGTGACCTGCGTGCGCCGGCTCCCGTGCGGGCACCGCGTCCGGGTCATCGTCGCGAGGGCTTACGGCCGGCCGGGCGGTGAGGCATGAGCGGCTTCGCGCTGAGCGTGTTCCCGCAGCATCAGGCTCTCCTCGCCGCGTCGGCCATCTCGCCCGAGGTGGCACGCGAGCGGGGCTACGTGAGCGCGGACAGCAGGAAGATGCTGGAGCGGTACGGGTTCGCCGGCTACCAGCAGAGGGTGCCGGCGCTGGTCATCCCGGTGCGTGACGTGACCGGGGCGATCGCAATCTACCAGGCCCGGCCCGACTCGCCGCGGGTCAGCAGGTCGACCTTCATGTAGGGTCCGGATGATCACGAGCAATCACGTGCCGCTGATCTGCGGTGTTCTCTTTGGCGAGCAACGCGGTCTTGCTGCCGTTCCCGATGATCATGAGCAATCAGGCACTGTAGCCGTGGCGCGGGACCAGATTCCATGGGACAGGTACTTCGTGGACCCGCGCTGACAGTTACCGGGAGCGGCGGTTTCATTCCGGGTGGTCTTGGCCTTGGCGGGGGAGCCATTCCAGCCAGGTTCCGTGGCCGTCGGCCAGGGCCAGGGTGGTGTCGCCGTCGCGGGCGAGTATGAACGGGACGCCCTGGTAGGGGGGTATGGGCTGGTCCGGGACGACGCCGGGTGCCTCGTTGGATAGCCAGGTCGCGGACAGGGCGCGGACGGTGGCGGCGAAGCTGCGCCGGTCGCCGGGGGTGAGGTAGGCGAGCACGGCGGAGTGGTAGATGACCAGGGTGGCGCCGGGCGGGGCGAGGGCGGCTAGGTCGGGCAGGCCGGTGAGGATGTCGCCGCGGCGGACGTGCGGGGGGTCGCGGCGGGCGGTGGCGATCGCTGCGGCGAGTTGCTGCTCGCGGTCGCCCTCGCCGGGCCAGACCAGGCATTCCAGCCAGCGGACGTCGTCGTCGCTGGTGACGTCGAGGGGGTTGAGGTCGATCCCGGCCCGCCACGTGATCTCGGGGACCCGGGCGGGCAGGGGGACGGGACCGCGGGGCTGGCAGCGCAGGACCGGGGCGAGCGGGTCGCTGCCGGTGATCTGGTGCCCGGCGTAGTCGTAGGAGTAGCGGTCGAACAGCAGGGTGAGCCCGGCGCTGGCGCCGGCCTCGATCAGGGCCAGCGGCTGCGGCAGCTGGGCCAGGGCGGGCAGGAGCGTGGCGCACCGGGCTGGCTCGTTGGTCTGCGTTCGCCGGGCCATGATCAGCCGGGCTAGCGCGGTGCCGTCCTGGCTGGCTAGGTCCCGCAGCCCGTCCGGGTCAGGGGCGCCGCCGAGCAGGTAGCGGGCGGCGGCGAACAGCAGGTTCGGCTGGCGTTTGGCCGGTGGCAGCGACCCGAGGAAGCCCAGGACGACAGGGTCGCCGGCGACCGCGGCTGCCAGCCGCTCATAGGCCGGGCTGCGGCCCCGCGCTTCCTCGCCGAAAGCCTGGTAGTTCTTCGCGATCCCCGCGAGTACCTCGTCCATGCCCCGCTCTCTTATCCGGCAGTGCCGCCGCGATCACGATAACCAGCCGGAACCGCCCGGCGTCACGCCAGCACGGTCTCCTCTGCCAGCTGGTTATCCGGCCGGTCTCGTTGCTCCTGGGCGATCCGGAGGATCTGGGACGCTTCCCGGATGAATTCGCGGCCTGCCGCCGTTGGGGCCAGCGGCCTGCTGGACCGGTCGATGATGGTGAATCCGGCGGCCGTTTCGATCTTGTGGAGCATCTGCACCAGGGCGCCTGCGCGGCCGCCGTAGATGGCGCGTGCGGCGGCGGCGATGCTGTCGTGGCCGGGGATCTGGGTGATCAGCGTCAGCCGGCTGAGTGCTCCTTCGCGCATGGTGACGGCGCGCATGGCGGGTGAGGGGGGTTCGGGCAGGTCGAGGTGGCCGATGCCGCTGTAGTGGCGGTGCCCGCGGATGGGCAGGCCCCAGTTCCTGGCCAGGTTCATGAGGTATTCGGCTGTGACGCCGCGCTCGCGGGCCAGCGCGTCGATGCTGCGCATGTTGGCGGCGTATTCGCGGCGCAGCCATTCCCTGGTGATTCCCGAGCCGGGCGGCGGGCGCCGGTAGTTAGGGCGCGGGGGCACGTGGTCGATCCGCAGGAGCACGCGGATGGTGGCCGTGGCGCAGCCCGCCATGGCGGCGATCTCGGTCATCGGCATGTTCTGGTGCTCGTAGAGTTCCCGGAGGAGCTCGGGGGCGAGGATGCTGGCGCGGGCGGGTGACAGGGGTATGCCGTTCGCGGTGGTGGCGGGCGGTCCGGTGCCGGTGATCTCGCAGCAGAGCCGGATGTGCTCGGGTGTCAGCCTCAGGGCGGCGGCGGTGTCGTGAACCGAGCCTCCCGCTCGCAGGACGGCGGCCAGGTCGTCTTCGCCGATGCTGGCGGGGTCGGCACCGGGCGATGCTGGCCAGGTGACCCAATGCGCGGGTGGTTCCCAAGTGACCGGCTCGGCGATGCCGTGCCGGGCGAGGCTGGCCTTTGCTTGCTCGTGCAGGAAGGCGCGCAGCGGGCCCGGGCCGCTGTAGCGGAAGTCGGTGCACTGGTGGCTGAACGGTTTCCTCGCGCCGGGGATGGCCGGGTGCTCGCCGGTGAGCAGGACGAGCAGGTACCAGCGCAGCACGGCCTCGCGCGGGGCGTAGCCGACGCTCCAGCCGTGCTGGAGCCGCAGCCTGGTGTAGGCGTCCTGGTCCAGGGTGACCGATCCGGGGCTGGTGAACAGGGCGCGCCGGCGGGCGTAGTCGATGAGGCTGCCGTTGGCGTCGAGGGCGAGCGCGAGCTGGGCGAGCACTGATGCCAGCGGGGTGAGGTCGCGGCCCTGGTAGATGATCTTCTCGACGGCGCCGCGGGTGGTCTCGGCGAAGCGGTTGCCCAGCAGCGGGCTGGCACGTTCGTAGTTCAGCCGCGGCGGCCCGCCCGGGAGCAGCATGAAGCTGGCGCAGCCGCGCCGGAAGGATGCGAACGATACGGTGCGCGGGACCTCCGGGACCGATCCGGGGCCGGCTGGCGGGGGCGGGAGCAGGCGCATGGTCCACGAAGGCCACAACATCGCGGGGATCATCGCCGCGCGGCGGGTGATGGCCCCGGCGGGCAGGTCCGGCCAGCGGGGCCTCGGTGTGGCGCTGCCGTAGCGGAGCCGGGAGTGCAGGCTCGCCTCGCCGTCCAGGCGGCTGAGGACCTTGCTGACCATGTCCGGGCCGCTCCAAGCCCACCGGCGGGCCAGCGCCCCGATACCGGGCACGATGCGCCAGTCCTGGAGCAGGGTGCGGTCGGCACGCAGTATCCAGTCGAACAGTACGTCGTGGTCAGGGTAGGTGTCGTCGAGCGCGACGCGGGCCAGCGCGGCACCGATGGCCGCACTGCGGGCGTCGTCTCCGGGGTCGGCGCTGGCCGGGCCGGGCAGTCCTGACCGGACCTCATCGAGTACGGAATATACGATCGGCGGGGCCTGCCCGGCGATGGCGCGGAGGCCGCGCAGCGCGCGCCAGGCCGTCGCGTAGGTCTCCCGCAGCGCGGTCAGGGCGGCGGGCCGGACATCGGGCGGGCTGGCCATGAGCGCGGCCAGGTGCTGGTGGGCCGCCAGCACGAGCCCGCCCGCGGGCAGCTCAACGGCCGCGACGCGGGTCAGGTCTGCTCCGCACCCGCCGCGGCGGGTGGACGCCGCCGGGTTATCACGGGTGCAGGCGCCGCCCGCACGCGGTCCCAGGCGCCGGGCGTTCCACATGTTCGGGGGGCGCTGGCAGGCCGGGCAGAGGTCTTCAAGCAGCACGGCGTGCGCCGGGCAGGCGAAAGACCAGGGCAGCCGCCACGTGACCGGCCCGCGGCCGTCGCTGGCCCGCAGGCAGGCCGGGCAGTAGCGGGCACGGGCGGCACCGAACCGGCCGGCCGGCGACTGGCTCAGCAGCGCGCGCCGGCCGGGGTGGATCGCGATGGCCAGGCCGTCGTAATACTCCAGCGTCATGCCGGCCAGTACCCGGCCGCTGACGCTGGTGGCCCGTTCCAGGATCGCGGCTTCCCGCTCGTGCAGCCGCAGCGCCATCTGGCTGACGCGGGAACCGCCAAGCCCCAGGTGCGCGATGAGGCCGTCGCTCGTGGTGTGCAGGCGGCGGGCGTAGGCGGCGATCCAGCTTTCCAGCGCCTCGCCGGGAAGCGGTGCCACGGCGATCGGCAGCCTGTCCGCCGTCCACATGCTCACCCGGCTGTCACCGTCCGGGCGCGGGTAGCGGGGCGGGAGGTCAGCAGGCCGGTCCCGATCGCGGAGAGCAGTTCCTGCCGGTCCGCCTCGGCTGCCGCGTCGTTCTTCACCAGGTCCATCAGGCTGGTGTCGAGCCGTTCGGTGCCGGTGCGGATCGCGCGCAGGCAGCCCCGGCTGATCAGTGCCATCAGGGAAGCGAAGTGGCCGCTGGAACGGGCGAACAGGTAGTCCGGCAGGTCATCGGCGAGCATGCCGGGATACCGTCCGGCCAGGACGAGTTGCCGCTCGACCGTCAGCAGCAGCTGGCGCCACTCTTCGCGTCCCGGCTCGTCCCGGATGCCGAACGGGCGCATGGTCAGCGCGGTGGTCCGCCGCCCGAACTGGGCTTGCAGCGCCTGCTGCGGAGCCCGCCCCTCGGTCAGCAGCCCCCGGCCGGCTACGCCGACGCCGATGTAGATGAGGGTGACCGGGAAGGTGTTGGCCAGGAACTTCAGGTGGTTGGCCATCTTCACCGCGTTGGTATCGGCGTGGCTGGGCGCCAGGAAGTGGATGTCGTCCACGATGAAGACGGCTGTCTTCAATGTCAGTACGGCGTCCTTGGCCCGCTCGGCGAGCGTGTCGGCGTCTCCGCGATCCGGGAGGCCGTAGAACCGGCAGATCGCGGCGTTCAGCCCGCGGATATGGGTGTTGCCGGTCAGGGCGATGTAGATGACCGGGACCCGGCGGTGCCCCTCGGGGGTGGTCTCGCCGCGCAGCGTGATCTGCTGCCGCCAGTAGTCGCGGCCGTACTCTCGCACTGCGGTGCTCTTGCCCAGTCCGGGATAGGCGTCTACCAGGGCGGCTGGCTTTGCCTTATCGCCGTCGTGCCGGTTGGACTCGACGATCTCGGCCAGGTCATCGTGCAGCTCAAGTAGCTGGGGTGTCTTGATCGGGCCGATGTTGGCGTGCCAGACCGCGCGCTGGTCGTTGTAGCGCACCCGCTCCCGGTCCGGCAGCGCGGCTATTTCCGCGCCGGACAGCCGCCGCGGCCGGGCGCGGTCCGGGCCGCTGACGAACTCCAGCCAGCCCCGCAGCCGGGTCGGCGAGTACTGCCGGTCATCCCCCTCGAAAACGTCCAGCGCCGTGGCCTGCCCGGCGACGGCCGTCACCGGGTTTCCCAGGCGCCGGCGTAGAACTCGTCCTCATCGGACTGGCCGGGTTCCTCCTCGCCCGGGAAGGCCGCGCCGCACTCACCGTCCTCGTCATCATCCCCGCCAACTGCCCGCGCGTCCCCGGCGGCGGCGTCCAGTTGCTGCCGGGCGGTGACCTGCCGGACGGCGGGCAGCGCCGCGGCCCGCGCGCCGGCGGTTTCCTGCCCGGCGGGTGCGTCGCCGGCTAGCCGCAGCCGGTCCTGGGACAGCCGGATCGCCATCCGCCGCTCGGTCCGGTTGGCGGTCAGCCCGGCGCCCCACCGGTCCAGCAGTTCCGTCAGCGCGCGCTTGGTGTCGGGGAAGCGGTGGGTGGCGAGTGCCAGCTTGCGGGCGTAGGCGGCGGCTTCCCGGCTGAACGGCCGGCCGAGCGCTGCGGCGTGCTCCCACGCCAGCTCATGCCAGGTGCCGTCCCGCGGATCCTGGAACCAGACCCGGCTGAGGTCCCCGCTGTCGATGGCGACAGGCCACTTCCCGGCATGCGGGCCGCGGAGCGTGCTGCGCTGGTTGCGGAAGGCGTTCAATCCCGGGCCGTTGTAGCGCAGCGTGCCGATCTCCACGCCGTAGTGCTGGATGGTGACGTGCTCCACCTCCAGGAACTCCAGCGCCATGTCGGGCCGGGCCGGGATCATCAGCGGCCCGGCGCGGGTGATCCCGTGCTCCAGCATCTCCAGCGGGCTCAGCTGCAGCCCGGGAAACTCCGGCACCGTCAGGCCGCGGTGCCGGCTGCGGTGATACAGCCCGCACCACTCCCGGATGATCTGCTCCAGCTCATCGAGGAAGAAGAACGCTTCGTCCTCGGGCCTGGCTCCCCGGCTGTGCACGTCCGGGCCCTTGTAGCCCGGCAGCGCGGCCAGCAGCCCCTCGCCCAGGGTCCTGAAAAACCGCTCGACCGGCTTGTCGGTAGGGGTGTAGGGCCGGGCGGGCTGCAGCGAGATGCCGAACCTCGCGCACACGCTCTTGATGTGGTTCGACAGGTACACCTTCCCGTGATCGAACACGATCGTCTCCGCCGCCACGGCCGGGAGCAGGGGACGGCCCCTGACATCAACCAGCTTGCCCGGATCCACCACGACCGCAGAGGGCACGCCGGCGTAGGGCAGCGCGCTGCCGGGATCGCGCCGGCTGGGCGCGTGGACGGTCTCGAACAGCACCCCGGCCACGTCGACCGACTTGGTCGACACCGGGGTCAGCCGCAGCCCGGTGATGCACCGCGAGTACAGGTCCATGGCCACGGTCAGTTCCGCCTGCACCCACCGGCAGGTCACCGGCTCCATCGCGAATACATCCAGCCGGTTCGTTGTCCAGCACAACGTACTCGCCCGGGCGGGTCGCCCTCAGCCTGCCGTAGGCGCCCGGCGGGCGGTTCGCGATCGATCTCTTGCCCTTCGTGCTGCCGCTGAAAGCGTTCGTTCCCCTGTCCAGCTCCCGCAGCAGCTCATACCCCGCCGTCCGTGACGGCGCCGGCACCACGCCGGCCCCGTGCTGCTGCGCCAGACGCTCCTCTATCTCGGTCAGCAGCAGGCCGCGGACCGGGCGGCTCCTGGTCACGTGCCGCGCGATCACCTGCCGTGCCGCGTCCAGCCAGCGTGGATCAGCCCGGTCCAGCACCGCCCGCGCCGGCCGCTCGGCCACCAGTCCGGCCGGGCCGTCCTGGGCCAGCGCCACCCAGCGGCGCACCGTGCTCACCCCGACCCCGAGCTCGGCGGCCTTGGCCTCGTACCGGTCCATCACCGGCACACCCGGCGCGTACCGCAGCCGGGGCTCGCCGTCCAGGGCCAGCTCCGCGCAGCCGTGCTGGTAGCCGGTCCTGACCTCCTGCACGTGCCGGTACCTGGCCGTCAGCTCCTCATCCTCATCCTCGTCCAGGCCGCCGATCGCCGCGGCCACCGATGCCTGCGGCTCCGGCGCGCTGACCAGGATCCGGGTACCCGGATGCGACAGCAGCGCGACCAGGTCCACCTGCCGCCACGACGGCGCGCCCGCCGCACCGGAGCGGCGCAGCATGACCCGGCTGCCCTCGATCCCGGCGATGGTGAACTGCTCGCCGTCGAAGCTCACCGGCAGCCCCGGCCGCAGCGGCACCGACCAGCCCGTCATGCCGGCCTGCGCAGCACCGACTCGCCGGACAGCGGCCGGGCCAGGTCCGTGACCAGCCTCCCGGCCCACAGCAGCGCCAGCAGCGCGGGCCGGGCCTCATGCCGCGGCCCGCCCGCCGCGAGCCGCAGCTCGGCGTCCGCCAGCTGCTCGCCGTCCCGCACGCATTCCCAGGCCCGCTCTACCTGCTCGGCGGGCACGACGCCGGGGCGGCGGTACCCGGCCAGGAACCGGATGTTCTCCAGCACCGTCACATCCGCGCCTGACCACACCTCGTACTCCCAGCCGTGCCGCTCGGCCAGCGCACCCGGCCAGGCCAGGGCCTCGGCGACCTTCGGATCTTCCAGCCGCGCAGCCGGCTTGACATTCACCAGCCAGGCAGTCCCGGCCGCGGACACCAGTAAGAAATCCGGCACATGCCGCCGGACACGGCCACCGACGCGGGCCACCAGCAGGAACGGCTGCGCGTAGATCCCGCGCACCTTCGGATCGAAATCGGCTAGCAGCAGCCTGGCCAGCTCCAGACGGCTCTCATACACCACGAACCCGCCCATTGTGGCCGACGCATACGAACCGGAATAGTGAGTCTGGCCGTGAAGCGAGCGCACCTGCCGCCACGGAACCGAATCGCGGAAGTCCGCCAGCCGCAGCCGGTCCAGCGCGAACTCCCGCACCGATCCGTCGTCATACCGGACCGACGCAACAGGATCGGATGCCTTCACCAGGACACCAGATTGTGCCAGCATGGACAGACAGTAAAGATCAAGTCCGGAGCCATTGCTCACGAAACCCGGATTTTGCTCATCCGGTGCTCATGATCATCCGGAATTGCTCACCGATCCCGGGATCCTACACCTTCGTAAGCTCTTCAAGTCTCGCCATCATTTGCCTATCGCTCCGCCAGAAACTAAGGAAACGATAGCCACAGATTCCGACAATCAGTGTGTCGGAGAGTGGGTCATGCCGATTGGCCATGACCGGGCGGCGAGTAAACGCCTTTCAAATATGTTTGATCGAAAGCAATTTCGGATAACCTGCTGAGTGGAATATTTAGCATCCGGCCTCGGCTTCCCGGTCAGTACATAGTTCAGGCGGGCGCAGCGCGGACAGTTCGCTCGGCTCAGCTGAAGCGAACACGTAGTTGATGACCGGCGCCGTACTCCGGATCGGATCAACCATGCCGAACGCCGGTGCGGCGCGGCTGGCGTCGGTGCTCTCGGCGGCTCTGATGACCAGGCGTGTTCCCTCGGCGTCGAGCAGGGCAGCTTGCCGAAGCAGCGTCTCGTCAACAACCTCCAGCCCGCGAAGCACGGACTCAAGCGGCCCACGCACGACGAGGTCCGCCTCGGACTTGGCAGAGGTCTGCTCGCGGAGCGGCACTCGCCCGCTGCCCCGAGTTGCCTCGCGGGCAAGGGTGAGCATATGGCTCGGCGCGCCGATCGCCTCGGCGGTGATACCGACGTGCCGAGCTGTTCGGCTGGAAGCGATGGCGGCATCCCCGTAACCGTCTGTCAGCTGGCCGAGCCGATCCTGCGGTGCCGGGGAGAACGGGTGTGGCACTTCCATGGTTTCGGGGAGCGAGCGAGTCGGCACGAGGAACCTCGTGGCCCTGCTCGCCTGGCGGATCTGGTCGCGACTGGCGCGTGCCAGGCCGGCCAGGGCGTCGCACGTGTAGTGCACAGCGCTCACGACGGTTCGCATGTCGTCCATCGACTGGACGAGGCTGGACGCGGGCCGGACTGGGTGCCTGGGGCCGGCGGCGGGTGTCCAGTCGCTGTCGGTGAACGCGAGCCGGCCGGTCCACAGCGCCAGGTCGTTGATTTCGGCTGCCGATGGTGAGAGGTATCCGCGCGTGTCGGTGGTGACGTCGTCGAGCGACCGGGCGACGCCTAACCAGCTTTCCCGGGAGCAGACAGCCGCTGCGGCGGCTCCGAGAAGTTGCTGCCGGAACCTGCCGGCGAGGGGACTGTCGGCCAGGGAGGTGAGTACAAGCTCGCAGTTGTGGCTCGTGATGGTGGCCGCGCCGGCGACGCGGCCGAGCGAGGTGATATTCATCGCCGGGGACCAGACCGCTTCCGTGACGAAGTCCCTGGCCAGGCGGCGGCCACGTTCCGCTGTGTCGATCACGCCTCCGCAGAGTTCGGCGACGGATTCTCCTCCGACCGGAACCCACCGCTGCGGCATAACGTTGAGCGGCAGTTCGCGCAAGAGGGTGCGGGCCAAGCCAGAGACCGGTGCCTCACGTTGCGCAGTTCTGACGGCGCGGACGTAGACCCAGAGCCATTGGCAGGCGGTGTTGAGGTTACGGCGAGCTTCCCGGGTGCCTCGCTCGGAGGGAGCCGTCGCCGTCCCGGCGGCCTGCGCTGCAGCCCGATGCGCGAGCACAGAAAGTTCGATCAGCATGCCCGCGGTGACAGCGTCCGAAGTAATCGCCGGTGCCCAGTGGGACCGGTTCTCGCGCAGGCCGCCGGGCTTGACGACGTAGTGCGTCTGGAGCAGGTCCCGGCCGGCCTGGAGCGACGAGGCTGCGGCAGACAGGCGCCTAGCAACGGGCAGCGTGGGCCCGTCCGCCGTGACTGGCTCGGTGTCGGCCCCCTTGCTCGGGAAGCGGCGCTGACGGAGGAATCGAGCCGCGTTGTCGAGGGCGTC
>Ga0307374_10006836_pt1 | contig 17735 bp, 15 predicted proteins | sample OX3MG_FD_202532 | JGI IMG/M metagenome (GOLD analysis project Ga0307374, IMG submission 202532) | Soil microbial communities from Risofladan, Vaasa, Finland - OX-3 | ecosystem: Environmental > Terrestrial > Soil > Coastal area > Acid sulfate soil | place: Finland: Risofladan, Vaasa | collected... | reverse complement strand
TTCCAGAAACATGAGCGGTCCGCCTATCCAGGAGCCAGTCACCAACGCACAGATGGCTACCGCACAGAACAAAAACGCCAGGTGCTCAGAGACCTTTCCCTTCTCGCATCGTGCTGTGTTCGCGGACACTGCACTGTCAACATAAAGGGGCGGCGAAAGACCTTTTATATTAACGGTCCCTATCTGCGTTACTCTGTCGTTACTACACCCACTATATGGGGAGAACAAGAGATCGTTGGCTTTTTTCTCTCGCCGGGAGATTGGATCGCGACCTATGAAGCGCACGACCACGATTTTCTGATCGAAATCGACCGTCGCATCTTTCTTCTCAACCCGCAAAATGAACAACACGAATTGCGCCTGGCTCTGTATTTGGTAGAACTCTGGAGACAATTGGCAAAGCAGGGAAGTTACAGTCAACCTCTTACCATGATCGAGTTACTCACCGCCAGCATGATCCCCGTGGATAAGGTCAATGTGACACGGTTTGCCACTCGCATTGAAAATGCTCTTGAGGTACTCTGGAAACGTGGAATTCTCGGAGCTAGACCGGAACCCATTACCCCCATTGACAAAAACAAGACGCGTTGGGGAAATGATTGGCTCAATTCGCAGTGGATTCTTGTGCCTCCCATTGAAATTAGGGAACACTTGACTACTCGTCAAGCAAAGCAACTTCCACCTCCACAGCCTCATGTAAAAGGGCGTCAAACGCGTCTGCTCTAACACATAAGGAGATTGGAGATTCACACCTGCCGCCGGGGTCGGTTGAAATAGCCACCGGGGTCGGTTGAAATAGCCACCGGGGTCGGTTGAAAAAAGCCACCGGGGTCGGTTGAAATTTTACGCTCAAACATTCAAAATTAGCGTGAAAGAGGGGAGGATGTATGAAGCAATTTGCTCTTGTTCGCTCCCTAGCATTCAGGAGAGTTCTCTTGTAATATGTTTTGAAGGATATCAGCAGAGTCTCTGGCCAGGGCCCACTGTGTTGCCAATAGCGTTTACCGTCTTGTTCTTGGGAGCAGCAGTGGAAATGACCGAAAGATGTTATGTACCCAAGTCCCCTGAAGGGATGGGCTTGTAGTCCCTACCTGACCCGTCCTCCGGGAAAGGTCGTGTGGTGGCATAAACTAAAGGCATTAAGGCAAAAAGAAAGCCAGTCGCAGTATCGACGCTACCTAGCGTGCTCGCAAAGCCCACGTAGCGCCGAACTTAGAACTGGCAACGCATTCGCACAGAGACAACCAGTGTTGTCACAGTGCGAATGCCGCGAAGGGTGTGTAATCCGAGCGGATTACAGCAACATATATTCCGATAGATACAGTATAACACCGTCACATGAATGTCAAGGGACTGTAGTTCTACTGGTGTTGCCTCGGACATATGCACCCTCCATTTCGGTAGTCCTGTAGAGAGGAAGGGTTGCGCGTATGTCCATGCACGCATCACTCACAACGGAGGCGAACGCTGAACAGCCTCCAGAATCGGAGCCAGTCCCTATCGCCCACAACCCGGCGCTGCTGAGTGTTGACCAGGTGATCGCGCATCTGTTCCCTGCGCCAACAGTTGGACAGCTCTTTTATACACGCTTTCGTGAGCGAGCCTCCCGCGAGCAGACGATCCTGCCAGACGAACCAGCGGATACCGTGGCGATCTGCACGAAGAGCATTGCCACGCTTGCCAGGGAACTCCGGATCGGCCCCGATACCACGCAAAAATATGTCGTCATCTACCGAGCTTTAGGTCTGCTCAAGAAGCGCAAGATGATGGGCAAGCTGGCCTTTGCCATGTCTGCAGGAATCTACCATCCCCCAGATCTCCTAGAGGCCAACCTCACCCGTCTTCTTCAGAAGAGCCGTCCCAAGCTGCGCGAGATGACCAGCGACGTGCTGGCACGCTGCAAGGTCTCTGGCCTGATCTCGCAAGACTTCCAGGCAGCGGCAGCGCTCTTACAAGACCTGCTTCAACCACAACAAGGCGAAACCCGGCGCACACTAGAACAACGCCTCCTGCAAGCCGGGCAGGTTTTCAGCCAGGTGCTCAGTTCCATGCAGAATCTACCCAGAGCGCGCACGCGGGAAGACGCCGAGTGGTTTCATCTTCCTAGCGTTGCGCCCACCAAAGCCGTAGAATCTACCCACACAAAGCCATCAGGAAGACACGATGAACACCACATTGACGGAAAACCACCTCAATCAGTCCATCGGGGAGATTCTTTTGCTGCTCATGTCACGCAAGAATCTCTCCAAACTGCCATACAGGGTAGATTCGAGCAAGAGCCACCCGCGCAGAATCCCCCCAACTCGTTCCAACAGGGAGATTCTGCACAGCCTCGCACAGCACAAGAATCTACCCAAACCCTCACACAGGGTAGATTCGAGGAGAAGAAATCTGTTTCGCATCTCCCTCCATTGCCAAGCAGGGTAGATTCTTCTGCCGCCAGCCCTATCAAACGAGCCGCCGAATCTACCCAAACCCTCACACAGGGTAGATTCGAACAAAAGGCTCCCATGAGGAATCTCCCCAATCTGCCACATCGGGGAGATTCCGCTGCTGGCACTCCAGACACGTCTGCTGTCGAATCTACTCAACCTGCCACACCGGGGAGATTCAACCAGGAAGCTGCCGCCTCGAATCCACCCAACCTGGCAGCGCAGGTAGATTCCAGCACCCCCGTTAACGTTAACGTAATTACATTAATTAATACTATTACGTTAAACGTTAAGCCCGTCGCGGCCTTTTGCTGCAACGCATTGGGTGAACCGCTTTCCAAGCAGCCTATTTATCTCAAGCTCTTCCGCGACTGCGAACGCGATGCCCAGGCGATCAGCGCGGCCCTGCTCTTCACGCTCGTTCACCGACGAGATGGGACCATGCGCAATCCGGCCTCAGTCTTTCTTGCCCGGTGCCGGGACTACCACGCACAGGGCGTACCGGACGAGGTGGCCGCCCTCGTGAAGCAGTACGGGTCGCTGACCTACGCGCAACTGTTGGATGTCCTGAGCAAGCCGGCATCCTTCACGCCTCCCATGCGAGGTGCTCTCCCTTCCGCCAGGCCTGGGTATCCCCCAGCATATGTGACACCTGCGTCTCTCTCGCCGCTCCCGCGCTGGGGGACAATCCAGAGGTTCATCGGGGTTGAGGACGGTCGGCCGGGCATGCGCCGAGAGGAAGCGCTGCAGGTGATCAGGCTCGCGCAGGGGGATCGCCGCACGAAGATGTGCCACGTTGACCTGGAACCGCTTGCTGATGGCTCCTACGCGGTGCTGCTCGACAATACGATCACGGCGATCCCGCGACAGACTTACTTCTACTCGGTACAGGACTGGCAGGCGCGCACCTCTGCCATCCAAGATTGTTTTGAGCTCTTTGGAGTGGCGCGCACGGGGCGGCAGTGCTTGGCTGACGCGTTGAGAGCAAGGAGGGCGGCGAAATGACCCAAACGCCAAGAGCGATGGAACGGATGTTGCCGCAAAATATCGAGGCAGAGTGCGGCCTGCTGGGGAGCATCATCATTGATCCGGAGGCGCTTTCCCTGGTGGCTGACTTTCTGCGTGCCGAGGATTTCTATCGTGACGCGCACCGAAGCATCTATGAAGTCATGCTGCACCTCTATAACCAGCGCACGAGCGCCGATTTCATTACGATCTGTGACGCGCTGGAAAGCCAGGACAAGCTGGAGGAGGTAGGTGGAGCCAGCTACATCACCTCGCTGATCAACCAGGTGCCCACCTCGGGCAATGTGTTGTTTTATGCCAGGATCGTCGAGCGGACCGCGACCCTGCGCAATCTCATCCATGCTGCTGGACAGATCGCGGCTCTGGCCTATGATGCCGAGGACGATGCCACGCCCATTGTGGAGCGCGCCGAGCAACTCATCTTCGCCATCAGCCAGCGCTCTCTGAGCCTGGGGACCGATGCGAGCCTGGCCGAACTGCTGACCTCCTACATGGTCCGGTTGGATCAACTCTCACAACAACGAGGAAGCGTTGTGGGCGTCCCCACGGGCTTCGCCGACCTGGACCGCTTGACGGGTGGCCTGCGCGGTTCCGACCTGATTGTGCTGGCAGCCAGGCCTAGTATTGGAAAATGTCTCACGGCCAGTACCCTTATAGATGATCCTCAAACTGGTGAGCGAGTAACGATTGAGGAGTGTGTACGTCGTCGTTTGCCTACTGTGTACAGTGTTTCTAAAGAAGGGAAGGTGCGTCCTACTCCGATTGCGGATTGGGTAGATAGCGGAATACAGCAATGTTACCGGGTTCAGACACAAACAGGAAGAATGGTTGAGGTCACCGGACATCACCCATTTCTCACAGTTCATGGGTGGAAGCCATTACATGATTTACGGGTTGGGCAGTACATTGCGGTACCAACGAAAGTCGCATGCTTTGGCAATGACGAAAGTCTTCCCTTGGGGAAGATAAGGCTTTTGGCTTACTTTATTGCGGAGGGAGGGCTGACTCACAATCAGGCGAGATTCACAAACACTGATCCTGCGATAGTAGAAGACTTCAATGGGATTGTTGCGATTCACTTCCCTTCATGTACTCTTCGTCAGGCACGCATTACCTACACTGTTGCCCAGTCCAAGAAGTTATACACCCAACAACGAATTGCTATTCTGCCGAAAAACCCTGTAGTGGCATGGCTCGACGAACTGGGATTGATGGGCAAATTAGCGAAGGAGAAATTTCTCCCCTCCTGTGTGTGGAAGTGGAGCCGTCGCTATTTAGCTGAGTTTTTGCGAGTACTTATGAGTTGTGATGGAAGCATTTATGCCGCAGGTGGCCATCCCGTTATAGAGTTTTGTGTTGCTGCTCCACGACTTGCTGCTGACGTGCATCATGCGTTTGTGCGCTTCGGCATTGTGTCGAAGCTCTACAAAAAGGCCGCAACGTGCCAGGGAAAGGTGTTTGATGCTTGGCGTGTAGAGATCACCAATCCAGAAAGTATCAGGATCTATCAAGAGGAGATAGGATGGATAGGCGAGAAATGTGCTCGCTTTGCTGGGTATGAACGAAAGGTTCTGAAGGAAGACGGTGGGAATAAGGGCCATGCCCCGCAAGAGACGTGGCAACTGGTTCGTGCAGCGGCTCAGCGCGACGGATTATCGTGGATAGAGCTTGCGCGCAGGAGCGGAGAGACATCGAGACGAGGAAAATATGCTGGCTACAACCCTCACACGAATCGAAATATTCCTCGCTATCGTCTTGCTGAGTATGCGGAAGTGTTAGATGACCCTCATCTGCGATGGATCGCCAGCCCAGATGTCTACTGGGATGAAATTGTCTCTATCGAGGCAATAGGGGAGCACCAAGTCTATGACTTATCTGTACCCGATGGCGCAAACTTTGTGGCTCAAGATGTGTTTGTTCACAACACGTCGATGGCCCTGAGCCTGGCGTACAATGCGGCGTTACACTATGGGCAGCGCATTGGCATCTTCAGCCTGGAGATGAGCCAGCAGCAATTAACGGAGCGGCTCATGGCCATAGAGACCGGCATCAACCTGCAACGGTTGAGTACGGGCAATCTTGAAGATGACGAGTGGGAGAGGGTGGTGCTGGCGCAGAATACCCTCTCCGACGTACCCATTCGTGTTGATGGCACCTCTGTGCTCTCGCCGGTGCAGATGCGGAGCCGGGCCAGGCGCTGGGTGGTGGAGCATGATGGCCTGGATTTGATCATCGTGGACTACATGCAGTTGATGCAGCCTAGCGATACCGGCTCAAAGCGCAAGATGGAGAACCGGGTGCAGGTGATCGACGAGATCAGCCGCAATTTGAAGCTGCTCGCCCGTGAACTCAACATTCCCATCCTGGTGCTGGCGCAGTTATCCAGGGCGGTAGAGAGCCGCCTATCGAAGGTGCCGCAGCTTTCAGATCTCCGAGAAAGTGGCGGCATAGAGAATAACGCAGATATCGTGATGTTCATCTATCGGGATGAGGTCTATAACCCGACGACGGAGCGCCAGGGGATTGCTGATATTATTGTGGCCAAACATAGGAATGGGCCCACGGGAACGTTCTGCCTCGCGTTTGAAGCCCAGACGACCCGCTTCCGGAATCTCACGGATGAAGTCATTACCCCGATGACGGTAGAGCCAGAGGACGAGTGGGAAGTGGACCTGGAGGCAGACAATGACGAGGAGTAACTGGACAAATAGCTAACTTGTCCCCAGGCAGGAATAGACCGGATCGGACATCGGGCAAGATCATCCCCTCTCAAGCAAGAACACGCACGCGCATCCGTTTTTTCAGGCTCAAGTGTTGATGTAAGTTAGCCATTTGTCTCACCAAATAGCTGACCGTCTATGATGACGGTCAGTATAGACGAGACGCAACAAGCAAGCTGCGAGAGAGCAGAGACGCGGTATCGCAGGATCGCGGGTGACCCAAATAGGAAGTTATCTGTTTGTCTCACCAAATTAATAGCTGTCTATAGTGACGGTCACTATAGACAGCTATTAGACTATCTCACCAAATAGCTAACTTACTGGATGACACCCTGTTAGCTTGCATGCTAAATGGCGGTTTTTGGACGCTTTGTGGTGGAGTCCTCGTGCGTGCCAGGAATCGACCTGTATATGCTCTCCTATGGTACAATCTCACCCAGTAAAACTACAAGGAGAAACAGTAATGGCGATCCGTTTGCTTGATCTACAGCTGCTCTACGGCGTCGCCGGAGCGCAGAAGCACTTTGAGAACCTATGCGCCGACCTGATTCGTACGGAATGCTCTGATGCGAAAGGAGTGCGGTGTGAACCTGGCGATGGGGGGGTGGATGTATACGTCGGTGACTGGGCAGACCCGGAAGGAATCTCCGTCTTTCAGGTAAAATATTTCCCTATAAGTTTAGGCGCGAGCCAGAAGGATCAAGTGCGTCGGTCATTTCGCACCTGCATCGAGAACGGCAACTTTATCGTCAAGCGCTGGACACTGTGTCTGCCTGTCGACCTCAGCGAGGAGGAGACAGTCTGGTTTACCAATTGGAAAAACCGGCAGGCGACTGACTTCCTCGCCGCCAACCGGATCGACTGGTGGGGAGAAAGCGCATTACGCCAGTTACTGCTACAACCGAAAAACTCAGGCATCAAAGAAGCGTACTTCCACCAGGAGCACGTCGCCCAGATCCGTGAGATGTATCATATGCTGACTCATCTCCTCGAAGACTTCGTGACGCGCCCTGAAGAATCGGTTATGACCCTGGCCTTGCGGCAAGATGCCAAAGATGCAAATCTGCGCTACCGGGATGAAGTCTATGGGCCTCTCCATACTGAACTGAAACGCATCCGTGACGAGCTGGAGCGTGCGCATGGCCGGACGGGACCGTACCCACTACGAATTTTGTTGGGGGGCGAACCGTTGCCAGGCCACCTGCGGTACACTATGCCAGCATCATGGGGACCAACCTTTCTCCACTGGTATGCCTGTAAAGAAGCGTATCGTCTGTATGGGGCATTTACGCTTCCAGCCCGTGATCGGCTCAACGAGATCGAGGAGGCTATCACGGCATATCATGCCGCAGTCGAGGAGGCCCGCAAAGCTGCTGCCTCATTGCTGAGCGCTCACGTCGCTCAAGCCCTCGAAGCAGAGACTCAGCTCCCCGACTACCTTGAGTGGAAGCACACCTATAAAGATACTCCTACCCCGCCTCCATATCAATCCTTCCCCTGGTTTGAACTGCTCGAGCGTCTAACGTCGCCCGGTTCTTATTCCAGTGAGCAGATTGCCGTCGCTTGGCTGCGAAATCCGCTGCAGACCTTTGGTTGGCTCCTGGCTGGCCGACCTGATGAAGCTGGCCAGTGCGTTTCAGACGACTATGACCGCGGCGTAGCCATACCGAGATCACTACCCTTGTTTCAGCACACTCTCACACGGGCTATGCCAAAGCTCGAAGAGGCAACACAGTTTCAGCAAGCAAGGCGGGAGCAAGAGCGGTTGTATCGCCTTGTCGCCTCTCTGGAGACGGCTCTCCTGAATGTCCTAATCAACATCCAGCATGAGTATGAAGGAGGCTCACCTCAGATTTAGAAGAGGCCCGGCCGGGCATACGAATGCTGATACACGCCGTCAGAAAGCATCCCAAAACACCGCCAGAAAGCGTGCAAATGAACAGACACCCATATACACCCGCAATCAACGCCGAGCCTTCTCACCGTTCACACCAGCTTCTCTGTCCGGCTTCGTCTATACTGACCGTCATCATAGACGGTCAGCTATTTGGTGAGACAAACGGCTAACTTCTCTTGACGGTCGGTATCGACCCCCTGTATACTAACCAGGGGCGGTGGTGAGCCAGGACGCTCACGCGCTTCAGAAAGGATTTATGACGATGGCAGAAGAGACCTCTTCTCAGGAGCAAGCGCAGGCACCCTCGCGCGTCGAATATGTTGAAGAGTTGGCAGGCCCCGACGATTACTGGTTGTCGATCACCTCAGCGGCTCGTGTGGTCAGACGACAAGATATCACCATTCGTCGCTGGATTGCCAGCGGGATGCTGCCCCTGCGTGGCGATGCAGCCAAAGCCGGTCAGCCAGGCGCGCCCCGTCCTTCCGGTCTCAACAAGCGCACCAGGTACGTGCGCGCCAGCGACCTGGAGAAGCTTTCCCCGATTGTCGATCCCGGCGCGGTCATCATCGGAGAGGAGGGACGGCTCGACCTGCCCAGTATCCCCGCTGAACAGGCGGCGATCAAGGCCGCACACCAGCAGCTTCTGGGTGAGGTTGGCGACCTACGCCAGCAGGTGCAGACTCACACGCAGACGTTCCAGGCAGCCCTTGCAGAGCAGGCAACCGCATGGCAGCGCGACCTGGAGGCGTTCCGTACTTCGATCAGCACGCAGATCACCGAGATGGAGCGGGTAGCAGAAACGCAAGCTGGCCAGCTGACGTCGCTTGGGCATCTCATCACTGACTACCAGAGCCAGCTTGAGCGCGTCGGAGAAGCACAGCGACAGCAGTACGAGTCCTTCACGGCGCGCATCGATGACAGTCAGCGCCAGGTAGAGGTGCTCCGCAAAGAAGTGACCGAGAGTTTGGAACGACTCACCTCAACACACCAGCAGTCCCGCCAGGACTGGGAGCAGGCGATGGCTTTGCAGAACACGATGCTCGTCGATCTCCAACACGCGCTTGAGCGCGTGGAGTATCGGGAAGAGAAACTGGCACGCCAACAACACGAGGCCAATGAAGAGGCGGCACGAACGGCCACAGCCGTAACCAGGCGTCTGGAGCAGTTCGAGCAACGACTTGGGCAGATCGCGCAAGCAGCAGAACACACGGCACGAAGTAGCGCGCAAGCGTATCAGGAGCGAGCCGACGGGCAAGATCGACAGATGGAGGAGCTGCGCCGGTTGCTGCAACAAGAGGTCGAGGCGCGCCAGCAGCAAGCGAGACGCACGGCCACACACGCGCCAGGCACATCAGCTACAAAGCAGAAGGAAGACAGACGGTAACAGATGCTTCTTATAGCCATTGGCTCTCGCAGGAAGACAGAGCATATAATGAGTGCGAGCTGACTGTGGAGGAGTCGTACTGACAGTAAGAAGTGCTCTCTGCTACACACAACAGGCTCGCCGGAAGCAAGGAGGCGTCCCATGGACAAGGAAGAAGCTGAACGCCTGGCCAGGGCCATCCGCAAGGCCCCTGTGGATTGGATTCAGGTGAGTGGTGTGGAACAGAATCCCACCACGAACACGTATGAAGTGACGTGTGAGTACAAGCAACCGCAGAAGGGATTGTTCCATGCCAGGGAGTCTTGGACGACGCTTGTGATCAAAAGCCCCCGCCAGTGGATCGACTTCCTGACCCAACACGGGAGCGGCTTGGGACTGCCCTAACCACGCTGAGAACGAGTGCTTCATCGCGGTGCATCACATTGAGGCAACGGCGGCATACGCCGCCAGTGTACTCCCTGTGTCAAGCACATCAATTTGGTTATTTGGTTTTTGGACTGTCAGGCAGGGCTACGGAGCGGCTGGTGGAGTCGTGGATGCCGGAGGCAGCGTGGCGCGCAGCTCTTTGACCTGGCGACCCTCGGTGCCGAGCAGGCTGTCCAGGTGATCGATACGTTCAGCGAGGGTTGGGATCTCGTTATCGGGCTTATTCGCGCGGTCGAGATAGGCGAGTTGATGGACGAGCAGCTTGCGCAGCCGCCCGCCCTCATCGCACTGCCACGCGAAGCGGTCGCGGTCCAGCACCCGCTCTTGCTCCGCCGCTTGCCAGCGCCGCTCACAGGAGCGTGCCACGATGAGCGGGAGAGGCAGCAGCAGGGAGTACCAGGCCGACGTTCGCGCCAGTTCGGCCATGCGCAAGAGCCGTTCGACCCACGCGACCGGGCTGTTGTAGTCGTGCAGCAGCCGCGCGACGAGCGGCATCAAGACCACGACCTGCTCCGGTTTGTCGCCCAGATGCATCTTGCAGATCACCAGTTCCCGGCCTACCAGGTAGATTTCCCGCTCCGGATGGGCCAGCATATCGAGCTCGTCCTCCCCTTCGCCTGGCGCTCGGCGTGAGTAGAAGTAGAACATGCGCGGCGTCTTCAGGCGCGCGACTGGCGGCGGTGCGAAGCGGGCCAGTCCTTGCCGGTAATAGCTGTAGACCTGTTCGAGCAGCCTGCACAGGCGGCCATCCTGGTGCGCGCGCGAAAAGGTGCGCAGCTTCTCCGCCGTCTCGTGCCGTGCGCGCTGCCACAGCCTGATGTGTGCCAGCACGTAGAGGCCTACTGCGACCTCGATGCCGAGGGCAGACGGCGGCGGGGACCAGGAGAGCGGCGACAGTGTGGCAGGGGAGATGACCGGGGAGGGAATGGCGATCCAGGCCTGTTTGACGAAGAAGAGGATCGCCGCGGATACCGCCACCACCAGGAAGAGCACGATGGTGCATCCCCAGTCGAAACCTGCGTCTTTGCGTTGGACATATTGCCGGAGGATGGCGAACGCCAGACAACACAGGATCAGCAGGGTCGCAATGTCGAGCGGGAGACTGGCGTGCAGGATGACGTGGCCAAACTGGATGAGCCACCCGACCGGCGGCACGAGGAGCGCGCCGAAGAGTGCGCCCAGCACCAGCGCGAGCAGCAAGCCGGCCAGGTCAGCCAGGAGCAGCTCTACCAGGATGTCATGCGCGCCGGTCGAGCGTCGGAGGGCCTGTGGTGTGGTGAGTGGTCCTGCTGGGGTCTGTTGTTGCTGCATCTGCTCCTCCGTTTCTCTTGCGGCTACTCGGCCACGTTGCTCCAGTCGATCTGTGTGGACGGAGCCGGTGCAGGCGCAGGTGTCTCGGCTGTCTCGGCTTGCCGCTTTTTGGCCGATGGGCGGGCGGGTGGTGCAGGCCTGGCCGGGGCCTGGTGCTTGTCCGATGCCAGGAAGCTGTCAATCGTGACCTGCTCCAGCGGTGGTGGAGTCTCGCTTGGCGGCTCCGCTTGTTCGCGCGGCGCGGCTTTCGCGCCCGTCTTCGGCTTGGGCTTCGGTTTTACACGGGCCGCTGGCTCCTGTGGCGCGGCCTCTTGCGGGTGAGGTGCTGCGTCCTGCTTGGGCTTGGGCTGCTTCGGTGCCAGGTCGCGCGCGGTCAGGACGCGCTGCTGCTGCACATGCGTGCGCGGATCGATCTTTTCAAAGTACAGCGCCAGCACCGGGGCCAGCGGCAGCAGCAAGAGCGTGCGCGCGACGAGTGAGGGTTCGAGCAGCGGTGTGAGGGAGAGTTCGCCGGGCAGGTGGGCGCGCCAGAGTGCCTGGAGCGCGGCCGTCATATCTGGAAAGATCCAGACCTGCGCGCGACTCAGCGCCGCGACGAGCAAGACGAGCGTCACGAACACGTCTCCGCGCCGGGCCAGCGCCCCGATGCTTGCCCAGCGATCGCGCCAGGCCCACGACAAGCTGGCCCACAGCCACAGGGCGTAAGCGACAACAGGCAGCAGTGGCGAAAGGACGATGAGGAGACAGATGGGCAGCAGCAGCAGCGCGACGCGCTGCGGCGGCAGGTCGGCCCAGTGCCAGGCCTCGCGAGAGAGGTGCTGCTTGAGTGTGAGCAGCTGGGACTGGTTGGGTGGAGCGCTTAGCGACATGGCAGGTAATCCTCCAGCAGCAGGACGCGCAGACGCCGTCGTTGTTCGTGGGTGGCCAGGAACTGCTTGCGTGCGTCAGCCACGGCCTGTTTGATGGTCGGCGTGAGACAAAAATACCAGACATAATCGTGGTGGGCGACCAGGTCCGGCAGTATCTCAGAAAGCCGGTGGTCACTCTTTTGGTGGCATTCGACTTCTATCCCCAGGAGTTGCCCTGGCTGCATCTCGACGGTCTCCAGGATGGTGCCGTCTTTGGCGGTGATCGACCAGGTGCCGGCTTCTTTCAGGGAGAGGATGCCATCCGCTTTATGTGGCCGACGCACATCCCTTTGGCGTGGGGGCAGCGCGAGTTCAATGGCGCGTTCGCCCTTCCAGGTGTGCGGAGGCGCGCCTGCTCCTCGGCGGGCCAGCAGCAACCGGACCTGATTGATGAGATGGTTGTGTGAAATGAACTGGTCGTCGTGGCGCAGCCGATCTTCCAGGTCTTTGTAATTGTCCGGGAATGGGATTTCTGGCCAGTCCAGGCTGAGATAACGGAGGCCGAATGCGGTCGCGCGAAACCAGGGCGGCTGGTCGTCCCAGGGCTGGATGACTTCCAGGTATCCGCGGTCCGATAGCTTGCGCAGCAGTTTGGAGACGGCCATCTGGCGATGGCGCGAGTCGGCAGGCCACGCGCGCTTCGTGGGGGCGGTCGTATCGGCGAGTTGGGACGCGGGCGGTTCGGCGACCGCCGGGGTGTGTCCGGGGGCCAGGTACTCGCCGAGGCTATCCGCGCGCGCAAACGTTTGTTCCGCGGCGAAACGGATGATATCGCTATCGCGGACCCGGAATTGGACCGAGCCGGCATCGGTGCGGCGCTTCTGCTGGACGCGCCGCCGCTTTTTACGTAGGGACGTGGCGGGTTCTATTGCCATCTGCTCTCGCTGCTTTCTCTATCGTCTCAACTGGCTTCTCAGGCCGATGTGACGACGCTATGACGATACTCTACAAGGCTTTCCAGGTCGGGAATGCGGCCTACATCGGGCGACATTGGCCCCGATTCGGCCTAAATAACGAGGACCACTCGCGAATTGTCGCGAGAGAAAAGGGGTGTTGATGGGCTGGCGCGCCCAGGCCCCCAGGTCCCGGAAAGCGATGGAACAAGATCGTCAAAGCATCAGCGAGCGCTGGCAGAGGGTTGGCAAAGCACTGTCAAGCGGTAGACTCTCTCGTTGCAGGCTGCCCTGTTCGCGTCCCTCCCCAGGCGGGTGCGCATTCTGACTACTCTATAGTAATTACTGATTCTCTTTTGTCTGTTAGTTATCCGGCGGATAAGGTGTGTCTCTTGCTCGCCGGAGATCTCTACCACTGGATCACACTCCCCGCCATTAGGATACCATAAAACAACCAACCAGGCAACAGGTTCGGAAAAAAGAGCGAACTATGGCGACCCCTCAGAGTATCTCCACACTCAATGAACAGGACACAGACAAGGTAATTGCCCCTCTTTCAGGCCAACCAGATCATTCCTAATCGCCTGCCCCTCAACGGACACACTCATCTCTTTCCACTGCGCTGCCGACCTGGTCCCGCGCTGGCGAAGCGCCTGGCGCGATGTCCCGCGCGCGAAGCTGTGGTGTGAACCCTGGAGCGAAAACAGGCGAGACGACGGATGAGGGCTTTGAGGGTTGAGAGCCCGCTACTCGCAGCGCCACTCAACAAAGGGAAAGGAAAAGGGGTAGAGTTCGCCCGGCCGTTCTTGTGGGAGGTTGTGCCTCAGATATTCAACGAGCGGCATCACCGCTGGTGGAGCATGTTTGATTAATGTCTCAAGATGCTCAAGGACGACACCTGCATCTGGGGAATCGCCATGCTCAAAATCTTTTTCGATCCAGTTCACCTGGATTTCATAGACGAGGCAGGCCAGAATGCGCTGGGTGTATTGAAGTTCCAGTTGGGCTGCTGATGGACCACTCATACGATTCCTCTTCTCTGGTGTGTGTCTTGAACAATCGGAGACGCTTCTCTCTATAGAGTACTGAAGTATCCAAACCCTCTTTTCAAGAGCAAACGTAACACGTCGCGAGCTGCGCCGGCGCGTTACGTTTGCATGGGTAAACGTGACAACCAGGTCGATCAAGAATGAGGTCTGAGGCTCTTGAGTACGAATGGACCGGAAGACAACGCGAAGGCCCTTTGTATGGGGAGCCTAGAAGCTACTCGGTTGTCTCGTCCTCTTCTTCCTCCCTCAGCTCCTCAAGATCCACATCGATTTTACTGGCCGCGCTTTCTATCCGGTCGTAGTGTAGTCGAAGAGCTTCCTCCCATGCTCCCATTGCACGCATCAGTGTTTCGTGGAAGTCGTAGGCGAAGTCATACTGCTCAAGCGCTTCCCTGAGTGTTTGTCGATCTTCCAAGTCCGTATCGGACCAGTCATCGAGCAACTCCATTGAGAAGTTGAGCAGTTGGATCAGGTCTACTTGCTGGAGGAGCGTATCGTTGTGCTGTTCGTCGCCCGCGAGCTGCGCGAGGTGGCTGAGCATGATCCGAAAAAGAGCCAATGCCTGGACGTTGTTGAGCGGGAGTGGCGCTGCACCACCAATGATGGTGGCATAGCGTTCAGGGTGCTCTTTGGTGGCGTCGAGCGTGCAGGAAAGACCGTCGGCGAGCGGGATGCCCGTTCGTTGTTCTCCCATGTGCTCTCCTTTTTTGTAGACAACTCTCCATTCAATACTGCTGACCCTACTCAGGAGCCCCTCATTGCGCCCAGCAGGGGAAATGTCCAGTGGTCAACCTCCAGGAACGTGCGAGATCCCCTTTTGACTTGACGCACCTCGCTCATGTCGTAGTAGTGCCAGTTATAGGGAGACGCGCTCTTCAGGGAGGCGAACATCTGGGGAGTGAGCTTCCCCTCTTTCGCGAGTTCATCGAACTGGCCCTCTTCGTCGAGTATCACCTGCTCAAGCGGGACGCCACAGAACCGGATGAGGCCAAGAGCGGCGGCAAGTCCTGGGCCGCCTTCGCCGAAGTGCGTGTTAAAGCCGTCCGGGACCACCGTGCTGTGACGTTCGCGCGGCCAGTCCCAGATGAAAAACAGCACATCATCATCTGGCTTCCCCATGAAGTAGCTGGAGGCAAGGCTCACCATCGTGATCTTTTGGGGGCGAAACGGGCTGGTGAGGATAGCTACCATCGCATGTAGACAGGGGAGTGTCATCCCGGTTTCTCCCAGATAGCTAGGCGAAGCGTAACTGTAGAAGTCCTCATCTTCAACGTTTTCGTAGATCGTCCTGTCAGGCATCGTTGGCTCTCAACTTTCCCTCAATCGTTCATGCTTTGCTCACTTGGGGTCGGAGGACAGCATACATCTACTGGCTGCTCCTCAGCGACCTCGCACAGGTCCAGGTCACATGGATCTTTCTCACTCTGTGGGCGACTTGTTCCCTTTTGAGGAATTCTCCCGCCCGCATTATTATAGTACGAGCGCGGCCAGTGGTGAAAGTGGTCCGATACGGCATTCCGTTTCACTGCTTTCCTGACGAGCATACCGTCGAACTCTGTGAAAAGCAGATTGCCCGCTGGCACGAAGAGCATTCGCGCGAGCCGAAGCAGACGTTTTGGGAAGAATGACGGGCAGGCCTGCGTGGAGGAATGCCAATTCCCTAAAAATCAGGTATACTCCTCATTGGAGGGCGGTGCTTTCATCACGCCCTACCCTCACCGCTCAATCCTTCGATGAAAAGCCATTCGGGAGAACAACAGCATGAACAGAGAAAATAAGGGAAAAGCTCTTCATACATATCTTTCTGGGAGCGGACTCCTGCCAGCAAGCAAAGTGCAAAAGAGTTGAGGTAAGGCTAGGATCACTGCAAAATTCACTCACAGCGCACTTTTGTTCTCTTTTTGAGATGCAGAGCTACGAATAACAGTCATGAGTGGAATCGAATAGGAGTCTGTCAAGTCTTTTGTGTAAGTCGGTTTTCATGATTGGGGAACCCTGCCAGCAAATTCAATGGAAAAGCAATTGAGGGCAGGCTTCCAGTTGTGAATAGGCATGGTCCACTTCTTGGCGATATTCTGGATGGCCAGGTAGACCACCTTAAAGGCCGCCTCATCGGAAGGAAAAATCCGATGATTGCGCGTCACCTTGCGTAACGACATGTTGACCGACTCAATAGCATTGGTGGTGTAGATCACCTTGCGAATGTCTTCTGGGAAAGCAAACAAGGGGATCACATGACTCCAGTGGGTGCGCCACAGCTTGCTGATGGTGGGATAGGGCCGATCCCACTTCTTGGCAAACAGATCGAGATAGACCTGCGCTTCGGCCTCGGTCGGCGCGCCGTAGATCAGCTTCAAGTCCGCAGCCACCTCTTTACGATGTTTGTAGGAGACATACTTGAGCGAGTTGCGCACCATATGCACCATACAGAGCTGGACGCGCGTGTGCGGATAGAGCGTCTCTACGGCTTCGGGAAGACCGGTGAGTCCATCCATACAGGCGATAAAGATGTCTTTGACGCCGCGGTTTTGCAGTTCGGTGAACACCGAGAGCCAGAATTTGGCTCCCTCACTCTGCGACATCCACATGCCCAACAATTCTTTCTGCCCCTCCATATCGACACCCAGCGCCAAATACAAGGCCTTATTGAGTACGCGTTGGTTCTCACGCACCTTGACGACCAGGCAGTCCACATACACGATGGGGTAGATGGCATCGAGTGGACGAGTCTGCCACTGACGCACCTCTTCCATCACGGCCTCTGTGATGTTCGAAATGAAGGTCGGCGAGACCTCTACCCCGTAGAGGTCCTGGACTTGTGCTTGAATATCTCTGGTAGTCATGCCGCGAGCATAGAGCGCCAGGATTTTGTCCTCAAAGCCTTCTAAGCGGGTCTGATGCTTCTGAATAAGCTGCGGCTCAAAGCTGGCCTGCCGATCTCGCGGCACGGCAATCTCGATCTCGCCCTGCGCTCCTTTAAGCTTCTTGCGGCTGCTGCCATTGCGCGCATTGGTGGTGCCTTCCTCTCGCCGTCTATGCTTCGGGTAGCCCAGGTGCGCGTCCAGCTCGCTCTCTAAACAGCGCTCAATGATCGCCTTGGTCAGTTGTTTGAGCAATCCTCCCTCCGCCAGCACTTCACGCGGATCTGAGCAGTCTTTCAGCAATTCGTCGATCAATTCGGGTCGAATGGTCATCGATTTCCTCCTCCACTTGTCTTCTTCTAAGCTCTTCCATTGATAACCAACTTACACACTTTATTTTACACCCTCTCGAATATAGGCCCTTTTTCTTCCACTCATGCGCAAAAAACGGACCGTTAAGACCCTAAATTCACTTCTACTAACAAGTTTCGACCGCTTTTTGGCCTCCTTTCGAGCAAAAATGAGAACAAATATGTCTAGTGATAGATTTTTACAGTCTTCCTAGCCTTACCTCTATGTAATGCTGCAAATACACGGCCAAACATGCTTCTTAATTTGGCCGATCCTATCTTCCATTTGCAAGAAATGCGGATTCAACTTGAGTTTGGCCGTTTGACCAGCCTGAGTGTGGCCACAGCGGTGAAAAGTGGTAACAGGCTCTACAGGCCGATCTGCTCGATTTAACACATTCCAGGCGCAGTCAAGAAAAGTGAAGAGCGTTTTACTTCTCACATGGCTTTACAGGCCATCTCAAGGCATTCTAGCAAT
>Ga0307374_10006835_pt1 | contig 17735 bp, 17 predicted proteins | sample OX3MG_FD_202532 | JGI IMG/M metagenome (GOLD analysis project Ga0307374, IMG submission 202532) | Soil microbial communities from Risofladan, Vaasa, Finland - OX-3 | ecosystem: Environmental > Terrestrial > Soil > Coastal area > Acid sulfate soil | place: Finland: Risofladan, Vaasa | collected... | reverse complement strand
CCGTAGCGCACACGAAGGCCCATTGCATCGCGCAGATTGCTCATTTGAATTGCTCCTTCCCAGATGAATCCCCTGATCGGGGGCTGTTATGTTCCGGCCCGGACGTCGCGATAAGGCGAGCCTGGACCTCCCGCGCTGATTAAACGCTGGTTCCTGACAGCGTGCAATCTGTCACGCTAAAGATGCTTCAGAAATCTCACCGTCTTTGGGGGACGTGAAGTCCCGTTGCGACGGGCTTTCGCGGCCGCGGCACTGTGATTTTTGTCACACTCTTCTGTACCGCGAAGGCACTCGCCAACGGCGATGGGGCCTCGAATTCGAGGGCGAGGTGTCCGCCTCCTGTCAGTCCATGCGCGCAGTCGGCAGCACGCAAATTGCGGCATATTTCCTGTGGGTGCGCGCCCCGATTGGGAGCATGCAGCCCTTTTCAATGAATCGAAAGCGAAAGCGACGCACGAGTTTCGCGTGATGGCCGAAGATCTCGCCGCCAATGGCGGTGGGCATGCCTTGACGCGTGATCGCCCAGGCGAGTCAACCCGCTTGTGCTCGAGGCTCGGCGCGGCGCGCCCGACTGTGGAGCGAAACTTCCAAGCCCTGCTGGAATAGTTGTCTATACATACGTGATCGACCCGCCCAGCTGCGCCATCAGCTTTATCCAGAGGCTATCCGTGAGTCGGGCTCCTGGGTCGTCCCCGCTCAGCCACGCCAACTGGAAACTTGCGGTTGCAGCTGCGTGCTCGATGCTGCGCGGATCAACTCCCCCCGGGGCACGAGACCGTTTAAGCGCTGATCCCGCAACGCCGAAATTCGCCGCTGGGTGCACGATGTGCGGTGACAGCCAGTTGCAAACATGGGCTGCCGGGCCGACCGCCTTGTACGTGCCTCGAACAACCACTTCCGCGCGCGCCGTTTCCGCAACACGCCTGCTGCCTCGGGGCGCTTAGCCGCGATGCCCGAGCCGCGCGGGCCGAGTCGCGCGTTGTGACTACAGCCGCCACGGCGCTGCGCCTGCGTGGGCACAAAGTGGAACTGCCCTTTCGGGGAGCTCGACGAAGCGATAGGGAACGCCGAGGCGCTGGCGCGCCAGCGCCCCCCGGGTTGGAAGAATGCCCGCAGATGGGTTAAAGTTTTTGCTGGAGCGAGTCGCGCCGCATTTTCGTAGGGGGCAGGATGTACGCGATCGTCTACAAGACCGACGGCTTCCCCGTTTGCCGGCAGGTGCAGGGGGTGACGCCGGATCCGGTGGTTACATGGAATACCGAGGCGGCGGCGATGGCGTTCATTTCATCGCGGGACGGCGACGCCCTGTTTCATCCGGTACAGCTGACCGACGACGCGATGGACCGGATTGCCGAGGTCATGGGTTGCCCGGTTCAGGCCTTGACCTTCGACCCGTATCCGACCCCCTAGTGGGCCGCTTCTCCTAGAGAGTCAGTTCGAGGTTGTCGATCAGGCGCGTCGCGCCAAGACGCGCGGCACCCAGCACAACCAGCTCCCTGTCCCGGGGCCCCGGCGGCGCGAGGTCGCGCTGGCGCCGAACTTCGACGTAGTCAGGCTGCCAGCCGGCGGCGACCAGGCTGCGCGCAGCGTCCGCTTGCAGCGCCGCGAAGTCCCGGTGGCGGCCCATCAGCTGGCCCTTTACGTCAGCCAGCGTGCGGTACAGGCGCGGTGCCTCGGTGCGTTGCGCTTCCGACAGGTAAGCATTGCGCGAGCTCATCGCCAGGGAGTCGGGCTCGCGCACGGTCTCGCCCGCCACGACCTCGATCGGCAGGTTGAACTGACGCGCCATGCCGCGCACGATCATCAGCTGCTGGTAGTCCTTCTTGCCGAATACGGCGACGCGCGGTTGCGTGCAATTGAATAGCTTGAGCACCACGGTGGCCACGCCGTGGAAAAAGCGCGGCCGGAACTTGCCCTCGAGCTCGTTGGCGATGGCAGGCGGCTCGACCAGAAAGACCTGCGGCTCCGGGTAGAGCACGCCTTCGTCCGGCGCGAATACGACCGCGACGCCCTCGGCGGCAAGCTTCGCGCAGTCGGCTTCGAAGGTGCGCGGGTAGCGGTCGAAGTCCTCGCTCGGCGCGAACTGCAGGCGATTGACGAAGATGCTGACTACGACGCGACGCGCGCGGCTTGCCGCGATGCGCACGAGCGAGAGATGCCCTTCGTGCAAGTTGCCCATCGTCGGCACGAGCGCTACGTCGCGTTCCGGCGCCAGGTTGCGACGCAGGCTTTCGAGGTCGTGGACGATCTGCATGTGCCATTCAGCCCAGGTTGAAGAACTCGCGCCTGCTCTTCATGCCGCGCACGCGCTCGATCAGCAGCTCGAAATCGGCATCGCGCTCCACGAAATTGAGGTTCTCCGAGTTGACGATCAGCAGCGGCGCTGCCGCGTAGTGGTAGAAGAAGCGCGCATAGCTCTCTGCCAGCACCGCGAGATACTCCTCGCTGACGCGGCGCTCGTATTCCGCGCTGCGACGCCGGACGCGCTCGACCAGGATGTCGGGTCGCGCCTGCAGATAGACGACCAGATCCGGGGCCGGCGCTTGCGGCCGCACCGCATCGAAGATGCGCTGGTACAGGCTCAGCTCGTCGGCGGAGAGCGTGACGCGCGCGAACAGAGGGTCCTTGTCGATCAGGAAGTCGGCGACGGTGGCGCGGCCGAACAAGTCGAGCTGCGCGAGCGGCTCGAGCTGTTTGGCACGCTGGAACAGGAAAAAGAGCTGTGTCGGTAGCGCATAGCGGGCCATGTCCTGGTAGAAGCGGGCGAGAAACGGATTCTCGTCCGGTTGCTCGAGCAGGAGGTCGGTGCCGAGTCGCACGGAGAGGCGGCGCGCCAGCGTGGTCTTGCCCGCGCCAATCGGACCCTCCACCACGATGTAGCGCAGCTTATTCACGCAGGGCCCGATTCGCGGCGAAGATCGTTCGGCAGGGCATGGCTACGGAATCCTTTCCACCCTTTGATCCGCGCACGCCGGTAGCAAGTCGCCAGCCGGTCCGCGCCCTGGAATCAGCGCTTGGGGCGCGAGCTCGATCAGCGGCACCAACACGAAGGCGCGATTGTGCATGCGCGGGTGAGGCACGCTGAGTGCGGGCGACTCGATGCGTGTCTCGCCGTACAGGAGAAGGTCGAGATCGAGCGTGCGCGGCGCGTTGGGAAAGGAGCGCTCGCGGCCGTGCCGTCGCTCGATCGCCTGCAGTTCGGCGAGCAGTTGCTCGGCGGCCATTCCGGTCTCGATCCGCGCCACGGCGTTGACGAAATCGGGCTGCGCCGCATACCCCGCGGGTGCGCTGCGATAGAGCGAGGAGCGACCAGTGACACGCGTCTGCGCCATGTGGTCGAGCTCGTCCATGGCCGCGAGCACCTGCGCACGCGGCGCGGCGAGATTGGCGCCCAGACCGACGAAGGCGGTCACCACCCTCAGCCTTCGGCCGCGGGCTGCCGCGCAGCAGGGTTTTTGCGTCGGCGCCGGCGGCGCTTCTTCGGGCCGGTTTCCGGCAACAGCATCGCGCGGCGCGTCTCGGGATCGGCGTCCTGGTAGGTACGCCACCATGCCTCGAGGTCGGCGGGGACTTCGCCGCTCGCTGCTCGCAGCGCAAGGAAATCGTAGCCCATGCGAAAGCGCGGAACCTCGAGCAGGCGGTGCGGACGCTGGCCCGAGCGCTGCTCGAAGCGCGGCTGCATCGCCCAGATCTCGCGCATGGTGGCGGTGAGCTTGCGCGTGATGGCAAGCTTCTCGCATTGCTCGTCAAGCACCTCGTCCATGGCGGTCTCGAGCGCGGGAAGCGGGCGCTCGCCGCGCGCCTGCCCTGCCTTCCAGGCCGCGAGCACCCGGTGCCAGAGCAGCGCGGCAAAGAGAAATGCCGGCGACACCGGCCGCTCGGAGCGCACGCGCTCGTCGGTCTGTGCCAGCGCCAGCGTGACGAATCGCTCGCCGAGCGGTTGCTCCAGGATTACATCGAGCAGCGGCAGCAGTCCTTTGTGCAGGCCATCGTCGCGCAGCTGGCGCACGCAGGCGCTGGCGTGACCGGAGAGCAGCAGCTTGAGCATCTCGTCGAACACGCGTGCCGGCGGGACGTGCTCGATGAGGCTTGCAAGCCGGCGGATCGGGGCGCGCGTTGCAGCATCGAGCGTCAGACCGAGCTTCGACGCCATGCGCACCGCGCGCAGCATGCGCACCGGGTCCTCGCGGTAGCGCGTCTCCGGATCGCCGATCACGCGCAGCATGCGTTTGCGCAGGTCGGTCAATCCGCCGTGGTAAGCGATGATCTCGCCGCTGCCGGGGTCGTAATACAGCGCGTTGATGCTGAAGTCGCGCCGGCGCGCGTCTTCCTGCTGCGAGCCGAATACGTTGTCGCGCAGCACCCGTCCGTGCTCGTCCTTCTGGTCAGTTTCGAGGTCCGCCGCGCGGAAGGTCGACACCTCGACCGTTTCCTGGCCCACGATCACGTGCACCAGGCGAAAGCGGCGGCCGATGATGAACGCGCGGCGGAACAGCGGCTTGACTTGCTCCGGACGCGCGTCGGTGGCCACGTCGTAGTCCTTGGGGACGATGCCGAGCAGGAGGTCGCGCACCGCGCCGCCGACCACGTAGGCGGCGAATCCGGCCTCGGCAAGGGTGTCGCAGACCTTGAGCGCAGCCGGGCTGATCGCGTCGCGGGTAATGCCGTGCTTGCCGGGTGGCACGCGCTGCGGCGCACTCCCGCCCAAGCCCAGAACGCGGCGAATGAACTTCTTGATCATGAAGGGCGAGGATTTTAGCCTTTTCTGGCTGTCACCGAGAACGTCGCTTGCGTCCGAGGCACTTCACCGAGCCTCCGTCCTGAGCGAGATCACCGGCCAGCCGCGCCGGGTGGCCTCCGCAGCGAGCTGCGTATCCGGGTCGACTGCGACCGGGCGCGTCACCAGCGCGAGCAGCGGCAGGTCATTGTGGGAATCGCTGTAAAAGCTGCTCTCGGCAAATCCTCTCAGCGGCCGGCGCAGGCCGGCGAGCCAGTCCTCGACGCGCCGGATCTTGCCCTCGCGAAAGCAGGGCATGCCGGCGACCCGCCCCGTGAAGCACCCGTCGACGGCCTCGGGCTCGGTGGCGATGAGATGCGGTACGCCGAACTCGCGCGCGATCGGCGCGGTTACGAAACTGTTGGTGGCGGTGACGATCGCACACAGATCGCCGGCTGCCAGGTGGCCGCGTACCAGCTCGCGCGCAGGCTGCGTGATCATCGGGCGAATGCGGCTCGCCATGAACTCAGCGTGCCAGCGTGCCAGATCCGCGGCCGAGTGCTCGGCCAGCGGGCGCAGCGCAAAGCCGAGGTACTCGTGAATGTCGAGAGTGCCGGCGACGTACTGCTCGTAATAGACGCGGTTCTGGGCCTCGTAGGTCTCGCGCTCGATTACCCCACGGTCGACGAGAAACTGCCCCCACTCGTAGTCGCTATCGCCTGCGAGCAGGGTGTTGTCCAAGTCGAACAGGGCGAGCTTCACGTGTCCAGTTCCTGCAAGGCCTGGCGCACCAGCGGGAGCGTAACCGGGCGGTGCCGCTCGAGGGAGTAGCGGTCCAGATGCTCGAGAATAGCGTTGAGCGAGGGCATGTCGCGCCGCACGTGGGTGAGCAGATACCAGACCACTTCGTCGGCGAGCCGCAGCCCGCGCCGCTCGGCTTCGGCGTGCAGCCAGAGCGCCTTGTCGGCGTCGGTGAGCGGTTTCACCTGGTACACGAGACCCCCTCCGAGGCGACTCCTGAGATCATCGCGCAGCGCCAGCTGCGCGGGCGGGGCGTCGCCCGCCGCGAGGACGACGCCGCCGGCGTGGCGCGCGTGGTTGATGCGGTGAAACAGCGCGATCTGTTCTTGCTCCGCGAGCCGCTCCGCGTCGTCGAGCGCCAGCAGGTACACGGTGGGCGCGCCGAGCACACTGCGCGCGTCGACATACGCCGCATCGGACGCGGCGCTGGCCGCGGCACGCAGAAGGTGCGTGCGTCCCGAACCGGGTTCGCCCCACAGATAGATGACCGGTTCGCCCGGGCGTCCGGCCGCTGCCGCGTGCAGCCGGGCAAGCAGCTCGGCGTTGGCGCCGGGCACGAAGTTGCCGAATGTAGGCTCCGGAGCCGGCTGGATTGCGAGCGAGAGCTGCCGCATCCTCAGCGATCCTGCGGTTGGTCGCCGTAGAGCGGGCTCGTCAGATAGGCGCGCTTCAGGTGGCGCAGGGCGACCAGCAGCGCTGCGCTCGCCGGGAGCGCGAGCAGGATGCCGAAGAAGCCGAACAGCTGGCCGAAGGCGAGCAGCGCGAAGATCACCGCGATCGGGTGCAGACCGATGCGCTCGCCAACCAGCAGCGGCGTCACCACCATGCCCTCGAGTGACTGGCCGATGCCGAAGGCGAGCCAGACCCAGACCACGCCCGTGAAGTGGTCGAACTGCATCAGCGCGGCGATGGTGCCCAGCGCGAACCCGGTGAGCGCGCCCACGTAGGGAATGAACACCAGCACCCCGGTGATGACGCCGATCGGCAGCGCGAACTCCAGGTGCGCGAGCCAGAGTGCGAAGACGTAGTAAAGGCTCATCACCACGATCACCACCATCTCCCCGCGCAGGAACTCGGCGAGCACGGCGTCGATCTCGCCCACGATCGTGCGTGCCCGGGTATGTAAGTGGCGCGGAATCATGGCGTCCACGCGCGCCAGCACAGCGTTCCAGTCGCGTAGCAGATAGAACAGCACTACCGGCACCAACAGCACGTTGACCACGAACCCCACAACGGCCAGGCCGCCGACCTTGAGCGAACCGAGGACCTGCGGCACCAGGCCCTTTTGGCCCGTGAGCAGGCCGCTCAGCATGCGCTTGATGGAGCCAAAATCGAGGCGGAGATCGACCCCGTAGTGGCGCTTCAGCCACGTACCGAGCTCTTGGTTGATCCAAGTGACGAAGGCCGGCATGCGGCCCGCCAGCATCTGCAATTCCTTGTAGAACAGGGGCACGATCACCAGGGCGAGCGCAACAATCAATCCCAAGACGAGCAGCAGTACCAGCACGACGGCGAAGCTGCGTCGCAGGTACCGGCCGGTGAGCTTCCCCACCAGCGGGTCGAGAATATAGGCGAGGATCCCTGCGAACAGGAACGGCGCCAGTATCGGCGACAGCAGGTACACGAGCCCTGCCGCGGCAACCGCAATCGAGAACCAGACCCAGGATTGCTGTCTGGCGAGGACCGGCGCAGCCATGTCGGGTAGAATCGGGCGCAATTCAGGCAACTCTAGCACGCCGCACCGCGGCGCCTATCCCTGTCCCATGTCAGAGCCGCTGTCGTACCGTGATGCCGGCGTCGACATCGACGCGGGCGACGCGCTCGTCGAGGCGATCAAGCCATACGCCAAGCGCACCATGCGGCCGGAGGTGCTGGCCGGAATCGGCGGCTTCGGCGCGCTTTGCCGGATTCCGGTCAAGTACCGCGAGCCGGTGCTGGTGTCGGGCACCGACGGCGTCGGCACCAAGCTGAAGCTCGCCTTCGCCCTAGGCCGTCACGACACGGTCGGCATCGATCTGGTTGCGATGAGCGTCAACGATGTTCTGGTGCAGGGCGCCGAGCCGCTTTTCTTCCTCGATTATTACGCCTGCGGCAAGCTGGAGCACGGCATCGCGACCGCGGTGATCCGCGGCATCGCGCGCGGCTGCGAGCTTGCCGGCTGCGCCCTGATCGGCGGCGAGACCGCCGAGATGCCCGGCATGTACCCGGAGGGCGAATACGATCTGGCCGGCTTCTGCGTCGGCGTAGTCGAGCGCGAGCGGATCCTCGACGGGGCCGGCATCCGCGCGGGCGATCGCCTGCTGGGGCTGGCTTCGAGCGGCGCGCATTCGAACGGCTACTCGCTGATCCGCAGGATCCTCGAGCGAGCGAGGCCCAAGCTCGACGTCGATTTCCATGGCCGGACGCTGGGCGAAGCGATCCTAGAACCCACGCGAATCTACGTGAAATCCGTGCTGGCGCTGCTCGAAGCCGTCCCGGTGAAGGGGCTGGCGCACATCACTGGCGGCGGCCTGACCGGCAACGTGCCGCGAATGCTGCCCCGGGGCACGCGGGCGGTTATTGCGAGAGCGGCGTGGCCGCTGCCGCCGTTGTTCTCGTGGCTGCAGAGCGCGGGCGACGTGGCTGATGCGGAGATGCACCGCGTGTTCAACTGCGGCATTGGCATGGTCGCGGCCGTCGCGCCGGAGCACGCGGCGCGCGCGGCGGAGCTACTGAGCGCGGCCGGCGAGACGGTGTACGAAATCGGTGCCGTCGAGCCGGCTGACGGCGAGCCCGTCGCGGTGGTCGGTTAGGCCGGCCGTGCCGGCGATCCTTTTCTGAGAGTGGCACGGCCGCCGTGCCACCCCGTAGCGAGGCGATTACGATTCGTGCCGCAGCCGCGCTCAGCGCCACTGGTTCCAGCGCTTGAGCGCTGCATCCAGCCGTAACCGGGCGACCTCGACGGCGTGCCGGAGCTCCTTCTGGCGCGCGAAGTACGCCGGGTCCAGGCGGCTTTTGCCATTTACCATGCCTTGGCGTTCACCCGGCAGCGGCGTGACGCCCTCCTTGCGCCGCGCCTGCGCGCGCTTCAGCGCTTTCCGGGCGGCGACCACTTGGTTGTAGGCGCGGTCGAGCGCGGTCCGGCCCGAGGCAGCTATCAGCAGCTCGCTGTTCGGGGGATGTAGCCGCGTCGCCGCGGCCGGGTCGGCCGGCGACGCCACCACCAGCGTGCGCTCGGCAGCAGCGCCATTTGAAGGGGGATGGTCCGAGAAGGTCGGCACCCCTGCGCGATCCGGGACGACGTAGACGTTCATGCTGGCGGCTGCGTTCGTGGCTGCCGCCAGCAGGATTGCGAGAGGAATCAGGCGGTTCATGTGCTTGCCCTGGGCGCAATTGGACTTAACGCGCGGGTGCGAGTTCCCTGCGAGCTTGCGCGTTAGGTCTGGGTTAAGCGAGCTCAGACACCGGCAGTGTTCGGCGCGGTGGTAAAATTTTTTTGCACCCATGATCACGCCGCGCTTCGTTCACCTTCGCCTGCACAGCGAGTACTCGGTGACGGACGGGATCGTCCGCATCGACGAGGCGGTGCAGCGCGCGGCGGCTGATGCCATGCCCGCGCTCGCAGTGACCGACGCAGCGAATGTGTTCGGCATGGTCAAGTTCTATCGCGCGGCGCGCTCGCGCGGCATCAAGCCGATCGTCGGCGCCGATTGCTGGGTACGCAACGAGATCGACCGCGACAAGCCGGCGCGGCTGCTGCTGCTTTGCACCTCCCGCGCCGGCTATTTGCGGCTGTCCGAGTTGCTGACCCGCGCGTGGCTGAAAAACCAGCACCTGTCGCGCGCCGAGATCGACCGCGCCTGGTTCACCGAAAGCGGCAGCGATGGCCTGATCGCACTCTCGGGTGCGGCCGCGGGAGATATCGGACAGGCCCTCTCGGCCGGCAATCGCGAGCTCGCCGAGCGACTGGGTCGCGCATGGGCGGCGCTGTTTCCCGGGCGCTACTACATCGAGCTGCAGCGAGCGGGCTTGCCGCACGCCGAGCAGCTGGTCGCGCGCAGCGTGGAGCTCGCTTCCACGCTCGACCTTCCCGTAGTCGCGACGCATCCGGTGCAGTTCCTCGCGCCGGACGATTTCCGCGCGCACGAGGCGCGCGTGTGCATCGCGCAGGGCTACGTGCTCGGCGATCAGCGCCGTCCGAGGCTGTTCACGCCAGAGCAGTACTTCAAGTCGCAGGCGGAGATGGCCGAACTGTTCCGCGACGTTCCACAGGCACTGGAAAACTCCGTCGAGATCGCGCTCCGCTGCAACCTCGAGATCGAGCTGGGCAAGAGCCGTCTGCCGCGCTTTCCCACGCCGGCGGGCGTAGGCCTGGACGACTACCTGCGGCAGCAGGCCGAAGCCGGGTTGGCGCGGCGTCTCGAAAAGCTGTTTCCGGAGTCGGCGCAGCGCGAGGGCGAGGCCGTGCGCTACCGCGAACGGCTCGCGTTCGAGATCGGCACCATCGTGCAGATGGGCTTCGCCGGCTACTTTTTGATCGTCGCGGACTTCATCAATTGGGCAAGGCACAACGGCGTTCCGGTTGGCCCGGGGCGCGGCTCGGGCGCCGGCTCGCTCGTCGCGTATTCGCTCGGAATCACCGACCTAGACCCGCTGCGTTACGACCTGCTGTTCGAGCGCTTCCTCAATCCGGAGCGGGTGTCGATGCCGGACTTCGACATCGATTTTTGCCAGGACGGGCGCGACCGCGTGATCGATTACGTGCGCCGCAAATTCGGCGAGGACAGCGTGTCGCAGATCGCAACTTTCGGCACCATGGCGGCGCGCGCGGTGGTGCGCGATTGCGGGCGGGTGCTCGATCTGGGCTACAACTTCTGCGACCAGATTGCCAAGCTGATCCCAGTGCAGCCGGGCAAGACGATCACGCTCGCGATGGCGCGCGAGATGGAGCCGTTGCTCGCGGAGCGGGAGCGCAAGGAGGACGAGGTGCGCGAGCTGCTCGCACTGGGCGAGAAGCTCGAAGGGCTGACGCGCAACGTCGGCATGCACGCGGGCGGGGTGCTGATTGCGCCCGGGCGGCTGATCGACTTCTGTCCGCTGTACGCCGCCGAGGGTACGGCCAACGCGGTGTCGCAGCTCGACAAGGACGATGTCGAAGCCGTCGGACTGGTGAAGTTCGACTTTCTCGGCCTCACCACCTTGACCATCCTCGACTGGGCGGAGCGCTACGTGCGGCGCCTGGGCGAAACGGATTTCTCGCTGGACAGAATCCCACTCGACGACCGTGACAGCTACCGGTTGTTGTCCTCCGGCAACACGACTGCCGTGTTTCAGCTGGAATCGCGTGGCATGCGCGATCTCATTCGGCGGGCTCGGCCGGATCGCTTCGAGGACGTGATCGCGCTGGTGGCCCTGTATCGCCCCGGGCCTATGGACCTGATTCCGGAATTCATCGCGCGCAAGCACGGCCAGCAGCGCGTGGAGTACCTCGATCCGCGCCTGGAGCCGATCCTCGGGCCGACCTACGGAATCATGGTCTATCAGGAGCAGGTCATGCAGATCGCGCAGGTGATCGGCGGCTATACGCTGGGCGGAGCCGATCTTCTGCGCCGCGCGATGGGCAAGAAGAAGGCCGAGGAGATGGCCCAGCAGCGAGACATCTTCGTCTCCGGTGCGCAGAGCAACGGCCTGAGTCGGGCCAAGGCGACGCAGCTGTTCGACTTGATGGAGAAATTCGCCGGCTACGGCTTCAACAAATCGCATGCCGCGGCCTACGCCCTGATCGCGTTCCAGACCGCGTACCTGAAGGCGCATTACGCCGCAGCATTCATGGCGGCGAACCTTACGGCAGTGATGGACGATACCGACAAGGTGCGTGCCATCTACGAGGACAGCCGGGACAACGGCCTCACTATTCTGCCGCCGGACATCAACGTATCCGAGTACGGCTTCGTGCCGGTCGACCGCAAGACCATCTGTTATGGGCTGGGGGCGGTGCGCGGCACCGGGCGTGCCGCGATCGAGGCGATCGCGCAGGCCCGCAAGAGCGCGCCGTTCGCCGATCTGTTTGACTTCTGCAGCCGGGTGGACAAGCGCGCGGTGAACAGGCGCGCCATCGAGGCGCTCGCGCGCGCGGGCACCTTTGACGCGCTCGAGCCCAACCGCGCCAGCCTGCTCGCCAGCGTAGGACGCGCGCTGGAGGTTGCCGAGCAGCAGGAGCGCCAGGCGGCGCAGACCAGCCTGTTCGGCGAGGCGGAAGCGGCGCACCACGGCGCCTTGGCGCTGCTCGACGCGAAGCCCTGGGACCTGCGCCACAAGCTGACCGAGGAGAAGGTCGCGCTCGGCTTCACGTTATCCGGGCACCTGTTCTCGATCTACGAGCGCGAGCTCGCCGCGTTCCCGCGCACGCCGCTCGCCAGGCTCGGCCCGGCCGAGCACCGTGTCTGGCTCGCCGGCATTGTCGCTTCGGCGCGCAGCCAGATGACGCGCCGCGGACGCATGATGGTGGTGATGCTCGACGATGGCACGGCGCAGGTCGAGATCTCCGTGTTCAACGAGCTGTTCGAGCGCCATCGGGACAAACTGAAGGAGGACGCGCTGCTGCTGGTCCAGGGCAAGGTGCAGCGCGACGACTTTTCCGGCGGCCTGCGCGTGACCGCGGACGAGCTGCTCGATCTTGCCGCGTTGCGTGAGCGTTACGCGGCGCGCCTGCGCATCGCGATGAACGGGCAAGCCGACGCCAATCAGCTGCGCGAGCTGCTGGCCCCGTACCGGGCGGCGGGCGAAGGCGGCTGCTCGGTGCTGGTGCACTACGAGAGCGGCGCAGCGTCGTGCGATGTAGCCTTGGGCGAGAGCTGGAAGGTGCGTCCGGACGGCCGCCTGATCGAGGATCTGTCGGCCTGGCTGTCTCCGGAAAGCGTCCAGGTCGTGTACGCCAACGCTGCCTCGACTGCCTGAAGCGCTCTCACGCGGCCCAGCGCACCGGGCATTGTGGCCCGAGTAGCCGCCTGAAGTGGCGGTACCAGTCGCTTTGCAGCAGCTCGGAGGGATCGTAACGTCGCTTGGCCGCCAGGAAGGCGGCGAGCTGCGGATAGCACGCCCGGACCTGCTCGAGGGATGCGTCGAACCCGGATGCGATCGGAAAGGAGCCGCCCAGCCCGAGCGCCGCACCAATGATCCAGCGGCGTGCCTCCGAGGCCTGCACGCTGCCCCCGAGCGTGCGCCGTAAACGAAGGCGCAGCGTGATGCTCGAAAACTCTTGCGTTGCCCACCGCAGGAACGTGTCGTCGTCGGCTAGGGTACGACGCACGCGAATACCCTCGAGCTCGATGCGGCGCTCCGCTGCCTCAACACGCACGAGGTCCAGGAACTGATCGAGCCGCTGCGGGGGCACCAGCGCTTCGGCGTTCCAGGTGGCGGCATCCGCACGGCCCGCGGGCTGCCAATCCTGCTCGACCGGCTGCTCGGCATCGCGGGCGCTGCGCGCAAGGGAGCTGAGGCGCAACGTCAGGCTATAGAGCATCCCGAATGCACCGTGGCCGCCGAGAACGAGCTGCAGCAATTCCCGGTTGCCGTGGCGCGCGGCGCGCCGCAGGTCGCCGTCCGCGGTTACGAATGTGAGTGCCTCGATGTGTGCCGCGATCGGCCGCCCGTCGGGGCCCGGTGCATTGACAGCAGCGCTTTCACCCACGGTGGGCGGCAGGCCTTCGGCCGCCGCGAAAGCGTCCGCTTTGCAACCTGCTTCGCGCAGCCGGGCCGCGAGCGCGCCCCAGCTAGCGCTCGCCTGGGTCTCGACCAGGCCGCCTGCGGGGTCGAGGTGCAGGATGCGGTCCAATTCCGTGACATCGACTGAAAGCCGCTGTCGGCGTGCCTGCCGCAGCGCTTCGCAAAGCTCGGGCGCGGAACGAACCCGTACGGCGGGAATGGGATACGCGGCACTGATTTCGGCCGGTGGCGCCGCGGTGACCGTCGCTTGCATGGCCCCTCCTTCTTCTGCGATATCGGGTGACATTCTTGGTTGCGCCTGTGTTGCATCGCAACAGAGATATCGTAAGTATCAAAATCTGATACTGTCAGGTACATGACAGCAGCGAGCCGCATCGTCGGGGCGCTCAAGGAATGCCTGCGGCTTCGTGGCATGACCTATCGCGACCTGGCCAGTGGCCTCGGCCTGTCCGAGCCGAGCGTGAAGCGCATGTTCTCGCGCGGCAGCTTTACGCTGGCGCGAGTCGAGGAGATCCTGAAGTTGCTCGACCTCGATTTTCACGAGGTTGCACGCATGAGCCGCAACCGGAGTCACGGTCCAGCGGAGTTGAGCGAGCCGCAGGAAAAGCTCCTCGCGCAGGACGAACGGCTGCTATCCGTGTTCTGGCTGCTGCTGAACGGCTGGGGGTTCGGCCAGATTCTCGAGGAGTTCTCGATCTCCAAGGCGGAGCTCACGCTCGCCTGCGCCAAACTCGAGCGCGCAAAACTGATCGAATGGGGCACGCGCGACCGGGTCCGCCTGCGCGTGCCCAGCGACTTTCAGTGGCGTGCCGCGGGACCGGTAAAAAAGGCCTACGGGGCGCGCGTTACGCAGGAGTTTCTCAAGGCGCGGTTCGCGGCCCCGCTCGAGCTGCTGCGCTTCGAGGCCAGGGAAGTATCGCCCGAGTCGGCGGCCGTGATCCGGCGCCGGCTCGAGCGGCTGGTCGCCGAGTGCAACGAGCTTGCAGAGCTGGATTCCAGGCTGGCTGCGCCCCGACGGGTGGGGATTGGCGTGCTGGTGGCCTGCCGGCCGTGGGAGTTCTCTGGGCTGAACGCACTCAAGCGGCGCCGGCCCTCCGCCTAGACCGAGGACAGGACGTCGAATCCGATGTAGGTGCGCTCAAGATCTCCGCGCGCGGCAGCCGTGGTCAGCGTCAGCGTCGCGACGTGCGCCGCTGCAGGGCCGCGTCTTGCCCAGGCGATCACCCTCTGCACCGCGGCCTCGGACCCCTGTACGACGGCCTCGACGCTGCCGTCCGTGCGATTGCGGACCCAGCCGGCCACGCTCAAGCGGACCGCCTCCCGCTGCAGCGATTCACGGAAGCCGACACCCTGCACGCGTCCGGTGATGCGCAGATGTGACGTGAGCATGAGGGGGGCAGGAATCGCTGGCGCTCGCTGTGAAGGGTGCGCGGGCGCATGGTAAGCTGGCTTTTGGGATTCTATCCGCCCGTCCGGCGACGCGCGATAGAGCGGCAGGGTACTGGGAGCAATCGAACAATTGGGGGAGCGTATATGCGGATAGCGTTGCTAGTGATCGCGGGATTGGCTCTGGCCGGATATGTCGTGGTGGCGTTCGTTCTGCCGCAGATGGCGGGAGCCGAGGCGAGCGAGGCGGCCCAGGCGCTGATCGCCGGGACGAGCTCCGCGCAACACCAGGTCGCTGCGGCGGCGCAGAAGGCAGGCAAGCTGGCGGGCTCCGGCAACGGCATCAAGCTGGCGGCGCGCAACGGTGACAAATTCGGCGAGCTGAAGTGGCTGGTCGATCCGAGTGGCACGATTCACGGGTGGAACGACAAGAACGCGATCGAAATCGCACTCACGCCGACGCTGCAGGCAGGCAAAGTAGACTGGGCCTGCCGCGGCTTTCCGATTTCTGCGATGCCCGCTAACTGCGGCGGACACTGATCGCCGTCAAGATTCCCTGTACGATGGCCGCCGGCGGTGGCGGGCAGCCCGGCACCGCCGTGTCGACGGGAATGACATTGGCCACGCGGCCGCAGCTCGCGTAGGTCTCCCCGAAGATCCCGCCCGTACAACCGCAGTCGCCGATCGCCACCACCAGCTTCGGTTCGGGCGTCGCGTCGTAGGTGCGACGCAGCGCCTGCTCCATGTTGCGCGACACCGGACCCGTGACCAGCAGCAGGTCGGCGTGGCGCGGGCTGGCGACGAACTTGATCCCGAGCCCTTCCAGGTTGTAGTAGGGATTGCCGGTGGCTTGGATTTCCAGCTCGCAGCCGTTGCACGAGCCCGCGTCCACGTGCCGAATCGCGAGTGCCCGTCCCAGCAGTCGCAACACTTCCTCGTTGAGCCGGCCGGCGATCTGGCGCAGCGCTTCGTCCGGTGGCGGCGGCGCCTCGGTGCGGATGCCGACGCGGACGATCTGGCGGAGCAATTTGTGCATGGCTACAGGTCCTGCCCGGCGTAGGACAGGTTGAACGACTTGTTGATGAGCGGAAAGTCGGGAACGATGTTGCCGAGAATCGCGTATTCGAGCGCCGGCCAGTTCTGCCAGGACGGATCGTGCGCGTGGCAGCGCCGGATCGAGCCGCCCGCGCCGGCCTCGAGCGCGACGAACAGCTCACCGCGCCAGCCCTCCACCCAGCCGATGCCGAGCGCGCCCTCGGCAACCGTTCCCCGCGGCAAGCGGACTTCGCCCGCAGGCAGGCGACGGAGGATTCGCCGCTCGAGCCGGAGCGATTCGAGCGCTTCGTCGAAGCGCACATTGACGCGTGCGGCGACGTCGCCGTTTCTCTGCGTCGCGATGCGCGGCCGCAGCTCGGCGTAGGGGGCGCACGCGGGGTACACGCGCGCATCCATTGCATGGCCGCTCGCGCGTGCGGCAAGCCCGACTACCCCGAGCCGGCCGGCGGTCTGCGACGTGAGCCTGCCGCAGGTGATGAAGCGGTCCTGCAGACCAGGGTGGTCGTCGTAAATCAGCCGCAAGACCTGAATTTCGCGTTCCAAGTGGTCGGCTTCGTCCAGGAGCATCGCAATCGCGGCGCTATCCACGTCGAACGCCGTGCCGCCCGGCACGATGCGGTCCATGAGGTAGCGGTGACCGAAGACGCGCGCGTTGCTGCGCAGCAGGTCCTCCTTGAGACGGGAGAACTGCGCCAGCCCGAACGCGAGCCCGCCGTCGTTGCCGAGATAGCCTAGATCGCCGAGATGATTGGCGAGGCGCTCGCGCTCGAGCAGCAGCGCGCGAAGCAGCAGCGCGCGGGGCGTCGGCTCGACCCCGGCCATCGCCTCGAGCGCCATGGCGTAGGCCCAGCTGTAGGCCGCCGTGCTGTCGCCGGAAATCCGCGCCGCGAGGCGAGCGCCTTCCTCGAGAGTCATCGACTCGAAGCGCTTCTCGACCCCCTTGTGGGTGTAGCCGAGCCGCTGCTCTAGCCTGAGCACGCGCTCGCCGACCACCGAGAAGCGGAAATGTCCGGGCTCGATCGTTCCGGCGTGCACCGGACCGACGGCGATCTCGTGCACCCCCTCGCCCTCGACCGTGACGAACGCGTAGCGGTCGTCGCCGCGAGGCAAAACCGCATCGAGCGCGACCTCGCGCCGCAGGGGGAAAGTGTCCTCGCGCCAGGCGCCGTGGCGCAGCCAGCCGCGTGCGTCGCGCAGCTCGCCGTGGGCGCTGTGCGCGCGCAACCCCATCAGGTCGCAAGCGGCGCGCTGCATGCGCGCCGCGCAGGGAAACACGTCCGATATGTCAGGATAGCTCGCCTGCGGCTCGTTCACCGGGAGCGTGAGGACGACCAGCCCCTCGTATGCGACCGCGAGCAGGTGGAGCGCAAAGTCACCGGAGCGGGCGCGCCGGTCGCTCGCCCATAGCGCACCGAGGCGCCCGCCCGCCCCGGCGAGCGCTGCGCAGGCGCTGCGCCAGCTCGTTGCGTCCACCGCGGCGTGCCACGCGGGCACGGCGCCCGGAAGCGGTCGCAGCTCGAGTCCGGGGAGCGCGGGTTCCACGTTCATCCGATCAGGCGCGCGGCCTGGCGATACCACTCGGCCAGGTAGGGCGGGATGTACAGGCCCAGCACGAGCACGATCGCCAAGTGCGCGAACACCGGCAGCAGCGCCGGACGGTGCGGCAGCCGCTGCGCGGTCGGGTCGCCGAATACCATCGGCTGCACCTTGCCGAAGATCGCTGCGAATGCGACCCCGAGCGACAGCAGCAGCACCGGCGCGGCCCAGGGCTGCTCGGCGATCGCCGTTGTGAGGATCAGGAATTCGCTCGCGAACACCCCGAACGGCGGCATGCCGAGGATGGCGAGCGCGCCGAGCATCAGCCCCCAGCCGACCGTCGGACTGACGCGCAGCAGGCCGCGAATGTCCTGCATCACCTGGGTGCCGGTTTTCTGCACGGCGTGGCCGACGGCGAAGAAGATCGCGCTCTTGGTGAGCGAGTGCACCGTCATGTGCAGCAGTCCCGCGAAGCTCGCCACCGGTCCGCCCATGCCGAAAGCGAACGTGGTCAGGCCCATGTGCTCGATCGAGG
>Ga0307374_10006832_pt1 | contig 17739 bp, 13 predicted proteins | sample OX3MG_FD_202532 | JGI IMG/M metagenome (GOLD analysis project Ga0307374, IMG submission 202532) | Soil microbial communities from Risofladan, Vaasa, Finland - OX-3 | ecosystem: Environmental > Terrestrial > Soil > Coastal area > Acid sulfate soil | place: Finland: Risofladan, Vaasa | collected... | reverse complement strand
GACGGCTATTTCACCTTCTCGGGACCTTCCGGCGCGACCAGTTATCGGCAGATGTGGTGGTACGACGAGTACTCGGTGGACCTGGCGACCGGGCAGGCCACCGGCGACGCGAGCCACACGGGCTACCTGGGGTACGCGACCGGGAATGCCCAGCAGCTTGGCAACGGAGTCTGGCGACGCGACTACGACAACGGCATCGCGCTCATGAACCCGACCGGCTCCGCGCAAAGCGTCAGCCTGGAGACGACCTACCGCCGGATCAAAGGCACCCAGGACCCGAATATCAACAACGGCGGAACGCTCACCGGTCTCACCCTCCCGAGCCAGGACGGCATCATCCTCCTGCGCCGAGCGTAACGCGGAACCTCGGATCACGCGCGGGGAAGTCGCCGCTCGACCGGCGGCAGGGTCGGGAAGGCGAGGTGCGGCTCGGTCTGGTACCAGTAGGCGGTCGAGGACCAATCGCCCTGCTTGTCGTTGGCGTGTCCGTGCTCGATCGTGACTCGCAACGACGTTTTGAAGTGGACCGGATCCTCGACGTGGAAGCGGTACTGGCTGTGTTTGCCGGGGTAGTCGTCGCCGGTCTTGAGATGGTAGCCGAAGTAGGGTGTATTGTAGGTCTGCTTCAGGTAGTTGTAGTCCCAGGCCCCGCCGAAGTAATCCTCGGTGCCGGTGCCGTGCAGGCGCGGTGGCCAGGGCTCGCCGTCGATGAAGAACATGTCGTCGCCCTCGCCCCACCAGCCGGGCTCGGGCATGTCCACGTCCAGGTGGCAGCCGACGTAGTGGCCGCGCCCGACCGCCTCGAGGATCAGGTAATTGTCCTGGCCGGTCAGGTTCAGGCGCCGGCCCTCCGGGCTGGTGGCGTCCGGCCGGTTCACCACCGTGGGGTTCTCGCGCCGCCACTGGGCGTGGAACCGCGCCTCGCCGTCCGGCAGGCGATCGTAGGTCTCGTAGTCGAGGTAGTGGAAGTAGCGGACTTTCACGTCGGCCTCGTTCTGAACGGTGACGCGGGCCCGTCGGGCAAACGGCATGGGGAACCAGCAGTTGAACCCGCGGTAGAACATCTGAAGCGGAAGCGAATTGAAGTAGGTCACCCGCGCGTGCCCCAGGCCGAAGAAGTCGCCGACCGGCGCCTCGACGCTCGGCGTGGACTCGTCATCCCACCACATCCGGAGCACGACCTTCCGGAGAAAGAGCGGGTCCTCGCTGGTGACCGCGGACCAGAAGTGGGTGATGCAGCCCGCGCCTTGATAATCCATCAGCGTGGCCGTCTGGCCGGGCTCGAGGTGCAGGCAATCGGTGTTGCCCCCGGTTCGGTCCCAGCTCGATGCCCGGTGCGATTCGGCATCGCGCAGCCGGGAGAGCTCGCGGAGCGAAGAGCCAAGAACGCGCACAGTCATTACCTCCCGAAGATCAGGTCGCCCGGTGCACCACCGGTCACAGCTTCAGCGCGCCTTCCTGCAAGCCCCGGACGAACCAGCGTTGGAGGAGGATGAAAACGACGATAACCGGAAGCATCAGGAGCACCTGACCGGCCGCCTGGGCGCCGTAGGTGGCGAAGGCGCTCGACTGGAACAGCGCGCTGGACCAGTCCGAGATCGCCGCGATCGCGACCGACAGAGTCATTTTCTCGGGCGAGTCGATCATCGTCAGAGTGAAGAGGTAGTCGCCCCACGACGTAATGAAGGTGAGGATCGCCACCACCACCATGCCACCGGTCACCAGCGGCACCTCGATCCGGGTGAACAACTGCCAGGGATTCGCGCCGTCGATGATCGCCGCTTCTTCCAGCTCGGTTGGCAACGCGAGGAACGTCTGGCGCATGATGAAGATGGGAATGCTCAGCGCCCCGGAGAACGCGAGCGCGAGTCCCCAATCCGAGTTCCGCAGGTGCAGGAAGGCCATCAGCTCGTAGGCGGCCATCAAGCCGCCGGCTCGCGGCACGAACATGAGCATGGTGATCGCGTAGAACAGGCCGTCGCGCCCGGGAAAGCGTAGTCGGCTGAAACCGTACCCGGCCATCGTCGCCAGGAGAACCGTCAGCAGGAGCGTGCTGATCGACACTTCGATGCTGTTCAGCAGGTTTTGCGGCATCGCCTCCATGCCGCGCCGGGTCAGGATGAAGGTGTAATTGCCGAGGGTGGGGTGGGCCGGCAGCAGGGATGGCACCGCCTGGTACAGCTCTTTCGCGCCCTTCAGCGACGACGAGACCGCCCAGACCACCGGCAGCAAGCAGATCAACACGATGACCGTAAGCACCACGTTCGGTAGCAGCCGATCGAGGCGGAGCTGTCGGATCACGCCGACCGCCAGCCAGCTATCCAAGACTCCAGGTCGTTCACGCTTGACGATCATCTCGCTATTCCTCGACTTGATCGACCATCATGCTCGAGAGTAAGACGCGGAATCGTGCGGCTCGCCGAAGATTCCCACGGTTCCACGTCATGCCTCATGCTCGCTCGGTGCGGAAGAACAGGAAGACCGCGCCGGCCATCGCCATCTGGATCAGCCCGAGCACCAGGTTGATCGAGGCGGCGTAGCCCAGTCGCATGTCCCCGACGAGAAAGGCGGTCCGGTAGGCATAGAGGCCCGCGGTGAGCGCGGACTCGCCCGGTCCACCGACCGACCCGAACATCAGCAGCATCTCTTCGGTCGCGCTGACCACGCCCGCCGACAGCACCAGCACCAGCACGAAGGTCGGCTTGAGCAGCGGCAGAGTGATGAAGCGAAGCCGCTCGAATGCCCCGGCGCCGTCGATCGACGCCGCTTCGTAAAGCTCGCTGCCGATGCCGTAGAGGCCCACCAGGAAGAGCAGCATGTCGTAGCCGAAGTTGCGCCAGATCGCCGGGATCACCGCCGCGACCAGCGCCCACTCCGGCGAGCCGAGCCAGTTGGGGGGCGATTGGATCCCCAGGACGGCGGTCAGGAACTGGTTCAAGTAGCCGAACTGGGTGTCGTAAATGCTCTTCCAGACCAGCACCGCCGCGGTGACCGGCAGCACGACCGGCAGGTAGCAGATGACCCGATAGATGCCCTCCAGCCGCGACGAGCGGACCTGGCCGATCAGGACGGCGACGAGCAGCGCGAGGAGGATCGTCGTCGGGGTGTACATCAGCGTGTAGGCGGCGGACACCCGGAGGCTGTGCCAGAAGGTGTCGTCCTGGAGGAGCTCGGCGTAGTTCGCCAGGCCGTTGGTACACCAGACGCACTGGGTCCGGGGCACCAGCCAGCGGTAGTCCTGGAACGCCATCACGATCCCGCGCAGAATCGGCCAGACGTTGAAGATGGCGAAAACGATCAGCGGCGGCCCGACGAACAGGTAGCCCCAGAGCGGATTGCCGTAGAGCCGATACGACGACCGTCGCCCCGCGATGGGGCGCTCGAGCGTCGCCGACGCGGCGTTGCCCCGCTCGGTGAGGACACTCATCGCCGCCCGACCGATCCGAGCCGGAAGCAGGGGCGGGCGCCCCCCACGACCTGACCGTGAACGTTCCGGATCGTCCGTTCCAGGTAGGGATCGAGCGCCCGCACCTGCTCGGCGCTCGCCACTCCGAGTTGTCGGAGCGCCTCCACGGTCGCCAGATAGCACGACCGGGGGGCGAAGCCACCATCCTCGGCCTTCACCACGATGCCGACGCCCCGCGGTCCGAGGGTTCCCGGTCGAAGACCGACGCAGAAGATCGACTCGGCGCCCGATTTGCCGACGAGGGTTGGCGACAGCGTCCGGACGAGGGCGCTGGTCAGGTTCCGGGTGTCACCTTCCGCGCCGGCCAGCAGGTCAGGGTGCGCCTGCATCGCCGCGACGATCCGTCGGCAGGCGCCGCGCAGCGGCTCGTCGAGGCCCTCGGGATCGATCAGCCGGGCGAAGGCGAGCGCCATCTGGCGCAGGGACATCGCGAACGTCGGGACGGAGCAGCCGTCGCTGGCCGTTGGAATCGACGCTGGCTCGACGTCGCCCAGGGTCCCCAGCACCTGGCGGATCCGCCGCTGAACCGGGTGGTCTGGATTCGGGTAGGTGTCGAGTGGCTCGCCAAGGTGGCGGGCGGTGACCAGCATGCCGGTGTGATTGCCGGAGCAGCCGTGGCGCGGCGCCGAGCGCTCCGGGACCTCGCAGCGCAGCGCGCTGGTCGGCACCCCGGCCCGTTCGAGGGCCTCGGTCACGGCCTCCACGTGGTAGTCGCGCCCGGCGTGCGACGCGCACATCACGGCCAGGTGCTTTGGCTCCAGACCGAAGCGATCGGCGGCGCCGGTCGTGATGACCAGCAGCGCCTGGAGCGGCTTGGCCGACGATCGCCAGTAGGTGACGAGGTCGACGTCGCCGACTTCGTCGAGCAACCGACCGTCGGCGTCGACCACCGCGATCGATCCTCGATGGCGTGACTCGACGACGTCTCCCCGGAGCACCTCGGTCAGCGGCGCGACCGTCGGAGGGCTGGCCCGGCCAGCCCCGCTCTCACTGCTTGACGCCAAGATCCGACTCCAGCTTCGCTCCCTGGGCGCGCGTCTCCTTCATGACCGTGTCGCCCAGCTCCTGCGGCGTCATCTTGGAACCCTTCTCGAGGAACGCCACCGCGTACTTCATGAAGACGGTCTGCTGGATCGACCAGAGCAGGGTCGCCGGGAGCGGATTGTTCGCCGCGACCTGCGCCCGCATCGGGACCATCCAGGCGTAGTCGGCGTAGTTCGGGTCACCCTGGATCATCGTCTTGTAGATCGATTCGTAGATCGGCGTCTTGCCCGAGGTGATAATCGCGTCCTGCATCGGCTTGTTCTGCGGGCCGAAGGCGAAGACAATGAAATCGGCGACTTCCTGCGGATAGGGCGCCTTGTTCAGGATCGTCGTGTTGTTGTTCCAGAAGTAGCTCCCGTTCGACGGACCCCCCTTCTTCTGCAGCGGGACCGCGGTCGTGTCGACACTCTTGAGCCCCCAGATCTTGCCGGTCCAGAGCCCGCGCGAGCTCTGGCCGATGAGCGCGGCGAGCTTGCCCTTCTGGTCGAGCGGCCACCAATCGTCCCAGGTGTGGGGTGGGACGAGATCGTTCTCCACGAACTTGCGCATGAACAGCATGCTCTGGATCGCCGCGTCACTGGTGAGGTCGAAGATACCATCCTTGGCGTAGGGGTTGTCGGTGGCGCTGTTCATCAGGGTCGCGACGCTGGCGTCCAGGTCCTGAACGAACGCGAACGGGGTCACCCCCTTCAGCTTCGCGTCCTGCTTGATCTTCATCGAGGCCAGGAAGAGATCGTCCCAGGTGGCCGGTGCCTGGGTGATGCCGACCTCCGCGAAGTAGTCTTTGCGCCAGATGAAGCTGTCGTTCTCAAAGCTGTAGGGGATACCGTAGAGCTTGCCGCTATAGGTGCTGCACTTTTTCACGGTGTCGATCATGTCGTCGAGCAGCTTGGACGCGCCATCCTCCTGGGAGTTCTTCAGGAAGTCGTCCATGGGCTGGACCATTCCGGAGAGAACCGAGTTCGCGAGACCGGTCGGCGACGTCATCACCATCGAGCCGCTCCATTGGAGGGTGCCGGACTTGATCTGGCTCAAGAGCTTGGTGTCCCAGCCGTCGCCCTTGATCTCGACGTTCACCTGGACCTTGCCCTGGTACTTGTCGTTGAACAACGAGGCCTGGCGGTCGATCGGGACCTCATTGACCGCCCAGGAATCGCAGAGGAAGCGGACGATCTTCGGACCGTTACCCGTTGGCGCGGCGACGGCGGCTGGGGCCGTGGTCGGGGCCGCCGCGCGCGCGGAGGTTGGCGCGGCCGCGGGGGCGGCGGCCGCTGGCGCCGTGGTTGGCGCCGGCGCAGGGGCTTGCGAGCAGGCCGCGGCGACGACGGTGGTCGCCGCGCCCGCCGCCACCAATGCTAGAAAGCGCCGTCGATTCGTGGACCCTGAGCTTTGCATGGTCGCCTTCTCCTCTCCTACCGTTCGGTTGCCTCGACACGCGAGACGTTAGATTGCCCATATACATATAATAGAGCGTTAGATCTGGCCCCGCGACCGTGAAGCGGCCCCAAGGCGGACTCGGGGCGGCCATCCATCGAGAGGGGGTAAGGCCCGTGCGCGCGGATCTCGTCTTTCGACCTTTCTGGCGCCTCGATGCGTCGGAGGCGCGCGATAGCGACCGGAGGCTCTGGGAGGACGGCATCGTCGAGTGCCAGACCCAGAGCCTGAAGCTGGTGGTCACCCTGGAGATGGTGCTCGCCTGGCTCCTGGCGATCCCCTGGCTGATCGAGCTGGTACCGTCTGGCCTGGGCTGGGCGGTGCTCTGGCTCGTCCTCGGGGTGGTCGCCTCGTCGGTCGTCCTCCGGGCGAGCTACGGCCTGGCCGCGGCGGGGGCCATCGGGTCGATGTTCCTCGCCACGGTCGCGGCAACCCAGACCCTCGGCCTCACGCCGGTCGCGTGCTGGTTCGTGGTGGTCGTCGAAGTGAGCGGCGTTTTGCTTGGTCCATTCGCGGCTGGCGGGACGGCGGCGCTGGCCAGCGTGGTGCTCTTGAGCGATGGCGGGGCCGCCGATCCGGTCACCAACGGCTTCCGCTCGATGGTCGTCGTGCTGATCTGGATCGTCGCCTTCGTCACCTGGCTCGGGCTGCGTCCGCTCCAGCGCTCGCTGGATTGGGCGACGAGCAGCTACGCCGACGCCCGGGCACGCGCCGCCGAGGCCGAGCGGCACCGCGGCGCGCTCGGGCGGGTGGTGAAGAGTCTGAATGAGACCCACGAGCGCCTCGAGCGCCTCACCGTCGAGCTCGACCGCGCCCGCCAGCTCGCTGAGAACGCGCGGGCCCTCAAGGCGCGCTTCGCGGCATACATCAGCCACGAGCTGCGCACGCCGCTCAACTTGATCATCGGATTCAGCGAGATGCTCCTGATGGCCCCGGACTCGTACGGTGGCGAAATCCTGCCGCCGGCCTACCGGGGCGACGTGAACTCGATCTACCAGAGCGCTCGCCACCTCTCGACGCTGATCAACGACGTGCTCGACCTGAGTCAGATCGACGCCCACCGCATGGCCCTCGAGCGCGAGGACCTGGCACTGGCCGAGATTGCCCGGGAAGCGGTGAGCACCGTCGAGGCGGCGTTCGCCGAGAAGGGACTCACGATCGCGCTGGACGTTCCCGGCGACCTTCCGCCGCTCTACGTCGACCGGACGCGGATCCGCCAGGTGCTGATCAATCTGCTTGGCAACGCGCTTCGCTACACCGATCGCGGGGGCGTGACCGTGCGCGCCGCGCTCCAGTCGGGCGAAGTCGTGGTCTCGGTCGCCGACACCGGGTCCGGCATCCCCGCCGATGAGCTCCCCCGTCTGTTCGAGGACTTCCGCCAGGCCGAGCAGCCCGAGGACCAGCGCCAGGGCGGCAGCGGCCTGGGGCTGGCGATCGCGCGGCGCTTTGTCGCGTTGCACGGTGGCTGGATGCGCGCCGACAGCGGACCGGACCCGGGCACGACGGTAGCGTTCGGTTTGCCGGTCGATCGCGGCGTGGGGCCGCTCGACGGAACGGCCGGCTGGGAGACGCTGGAGCGCCCGGTCGCACTTGCCAGCGCGTTACCCCGGATCGGCGTCCTCAGCGACGATCCCTGGCTGACTCGTCTGGCTCAGCGCTACCTGGACGGATATCGGGTCGTTCCGATCAAAGACTCCGGAAGTCACCCCATCGGCCGGGCGCAGCGGCCGGAGGTCAGTGCGCTCCTCGTGGCCACTCCCTCGGACGCGGAGGGCTGGTCGCAGCTCGAGCACGCCATCGCGACCGGGGACCGTTTGCCGGTGATCTGCTGCTCGCTTCGGGGCGGCCGGGAGGCGATCGGCCGCCTCGGCGTCCAGGACTACCTCGACAAGCCGATCACTCGCGAGCGCCTGGCCGAGGTGCTCGCGCGCTGGCGCCCCGGTCGGACGTCGCGGACGGTGCTGGTGGTGGACGACAATCACGAGGTCGTTCGCCTGCTCTCGCGCATGATCCACCTGATCTCGCGGCGCTTTCGGGTCAGCCGCGCCTATGGCGGCAGTGAAGCGTTGGAGATGATGCGCCAATCGCCGCCGGATCTTCTCCTTTTAGATCTGCTCATGCCGGAGGTCAACGGCTACGACGTGCTCGAAGCGATGCGCCAGGACGCCGATCTGAAAGACGTCCCGGTCGTCATCATCAGCGCGAAGGGCATGGAAGATGATGCCGTCGTCGCCGGGATGTTCGGACTCGCTCGTTCCGACGGCTTTCACGCGGGCGAGTTCATGCGGTGTTTGCAGAGCACCCTGGACAGCCTCCTGCCGAGTGCTCAGCCAGTCGCGACCACGCCGGACAGCGCCTGAAGCAGCGCGTCGCGGGTGATCGGCTTGGCGAGAAAGTCCGCCGCGCCGAGCGAAAGGGCCAGGTCTCGCTCTTTCAGGACCGAACAGACGACAATGGGAATCTGGCGGGTCCGCGGCTGGGATCGCAGTGTCTGGAGGAGCTCCCAGCCGTCAGTCGTCGGCATCATCAGATCCAGGGTGACCGCGTCGGGCTGGACGTCGGTGGCGAGCCGCAGGGCATCCGTCGCGTTCGACGCCTCCAGCACGAGGTAGCTCCGTCCGCTCAGGTAGCGGCGCATCAGCCGGCGCATGCCGGGGTTGTCGTCGACGATCAAGACCGTCGGCTGCTGGGCGGTTGGCAAAACCAGTTCGATCCGTCCGGCGGCTCCGGATCGTCCGGTTCGGATCGATCCGCCCTGCATGCTGGCCAGCTTCGATCCGACCGCCAGCCGTCCTTCCGCGGCCTCGAGACGATCCGAGCTCGCCGGCTCGGCCAGGCTGAACGCGCTGCCAACGCGCAGGTTACCCCGCTCGACCTCGGCGACGACCTCGATCTCCTGGAACGGCGCCGCGAGCTCGACGACCCACATGACCACGCTCAGCAGAATCTGCCGGACGACGGTACACTCGGAGGCGAGCGGTGGCAGGTGGTCCGGGCTCCGGGTCCGCAGTCGAAGCTCCTTCTTGCTTGCCAGGTGCGCGACGATAGACAGGACGCCCGCGAGCGCGTCGGAAAGCGGCACGGGCGAGTGCGGCTCGGGCGTGCTGATCCGGGCGACCTCCTTGTCCAGGGTCAGGCCCATGGCCGCCGCGGATTGGGTGATTGGTGCCGAGGCGCGAGCTCCCTCCTGGTAGGCGCGGAGCGCGGTGCCCAGGCGCTGTTCGAGCAAATCGGCGACGGCCAGGATGGCATCTTGGCGGTCGCGGCGCGTCTGGCGCTCGCTGACCCCGAGCTCTTCGGCGATCTGGATGACGGTCGCCTTCTCGATGTAGCGCATCGCGGCGTGCCGGTAGCGACGCCAGAGTGGACTGTGGGAGGGCGTTCCGTCGGGTGGCTTCAGTCGGTTGATCGTCTCGACCAGCAGCCGGTGGAGCGTCGTTCCGCGCTTCCACCCATTAGCTTCTCCATCAACCGCCACGGCGAGCGGATGGTTTTCCAGGAACATGTAGTCGTAGAGATGCTCCAGCGCCTCCCGCACGTCATCCTGGAACTGGTCCACCTCGGGCCTCCCCCGTCAAACCGGTATCTCCGTGCCGCGCTCGGGCTGATTTTACCGCTTTTCCCGGAAGGGTATGGGGGTGAGTCGCATTTCTACAGTAGTGAGCGACATGATCGGACTGACGACTGTCCAAGCGCCTGTAGGGGTGATTCACGAACCGCTCCTACAAGTGGTCAGACGTTCGTCAGCTCAGAAAATCCGCTCGTCGCTCTAGAAGGTGTCTGAACAGTGGTATACTTTACACAATATAAGTATACCAAGGAGGACACCCCATGCGGCGAACGGACCCGACGGATTTGACCGATGCCGAGTGGGCGATCCTCGCGCCGCACCTCCCGACGCCGAAGACCAGCGGACGGCCGGTGACCCACAACCGGCGCGAGATCGTCAACGCCATCCGCCACGTGCGGCGCGGCGGCGAGGCGTGGCGGCTGTTGCCGCACGACTTTCCGGCCTGGCAAACCGTCTACCATTACTTCCGCCTCGGGCGCATCCAGGGGGTCTGGGAGCGCGCCCACACCGCCCTGCGCGAGCACCGGCGCCGCCAACTGAATCGATCCGCCACCCCCCAGTGCCGCCATCCGCGATAGCCAATCGGCGAGGACGACGGAAAAAGGGGGGCCCCATGGCTCTGACGGGGGCCAGAAAGTGAACGGTCGCAAGCGCCACCTGCTGGTCGATACCCTCGGCCTGGTGCTCCGCGCGGTGGTCCAGCCGGCGAACAGCTCCGACCCGGCGGCGACACCGCTGGTCCTGGCGGGGGCGCGCGACGCGTTCCCGCGCCTGCGCCACCGGTGGGCCGATCTGGCCTACCAGGGATCCGCCAAGGCGTGGATCGAGACGGTATTGGGCTGGACGGGGGAGATCGTCCAGCGCCCCCGCCGCTCTGTCCGCGTCCCCGTCGGCACCGAACCCGCGCCGCTGCCCAAAGGCTTCCAGGTGCTGCCCCGCCGCTGGGTGGTCGAGGTGACCCAATCACAATGCCCGTTCGAGCCGGAAACCGTCTCGATTGGTTCATTGTCCGTCACATCCTCTCTTCAGGACCATCCGTGACCCGACCGTCACTCCCCAGAGTTGCCGCGCCCTCGCTCCCAGCACGCCACTGGGAGCGCATCTGATCGGCGATCGAGCGGCGCTTAGAGGCACGTAGCCGCTCCTGTTCCGCCGGATTCGCCGTGATCACCCAGCGATGCAGTGGCTCGTCCAACTGGCGCGCCTGAACAATCCCTTGGCGGATCCAATGGTAGAGGCTCGACTTGGGAATGTCCAGCGTCCGACCCAAATCAGCCGGCCACCACTCGTCCAGGCCAAGTCCGGTGCGTGAGCGGATGCGTGGCCGTGGCGCGACCACTCCGACCTGCCCTTGGAGAGCCCGGATCGTCGGAGTGGCGAAGCGGGCACGCGCATGGGCCGGTCGATACCCCTCGGCGTTCAGTTGCTCGGCGATGGCCGTTGCCGCCCACCCTTCCGTCGTGAGCTGACACACCCGCTCGCAGAGCTGAGCGTAGGAACTCACGTCGCTCAGTTTCGCCACCGGTCGGATGACCACCCGCTCAGTGTGTCCCCCACCCACCCAGTCAATGCGCACCTTGACCTGCTCGCTCGTGCCCTGTGCCGCGACCACGATGCGGTCGACGACCTGACGGATGATCTCCTTCCGGTCCGCCGCCGTGGTGGTTGGCGCGTGCCACAACGACGGAATGTCCGCCGCGAGTTGCCGAATGGCTTCGCGCTCCGTCGCGGCGAGTCCCCGCGGCTGCTCGCGCGCGAATCGATGGTAGTCCTCCTCCAGCTTGTGCTGCGCCGCCAGCTTCTCTTCCCAAGCGCGCTCCAAGGTCCGCGCCACTAACCGATTCTCCGGCTCGACGGCGTGGTACTGTCGTTCCGCCCGCGTCGCCTCGTCGGCCGCCCGCTCGCGCCGTTGCTGCCAGAACCGATCCAACTCCGCGCGTTCTTGCTCCAGGTGCTCGGTCGCCGCCAGTGACAGCTCCAAGGCCGAGGGCTCGAGGGCAGCCAACACTTGCTCACACAGGAACTGATCCAGGCACACCCCCGGCACGTGCTGACAACGCGGTCCGCCATCGTTGTTCACCCGGTTCACACACTCGTAGACAAACGATCCGCCGCTCCCATGGTCATAGTGGACTCCCAGCCGACACTGGCAGCGCGCACAGACGACCAGGCCGGCGAGGAGGGCCGAGCCCGGACGCACCGCGCCCATCGCCTCGGCGCGCGCCCGGTTCGCCGCTAAGCGGGCCCGATTGCGCTCGTAGTCTTCCCAGGTGATGTAGGCCGGGGCGTGGTCGGGAACCAACGCGTGCCACTCCTCCTGCTCGCGCACCACCCGGCCACTCCGTGGGCGCTCGGGAGATTTGCGCCGGGGATCGTCCTGGCGCCGCCCATAGGCGTAGGCCCCGGCAGAGAGTGGATGCTTGAGCATCTGCTGCAAGGTCATCCGATTGGGGCGCCGCCAGACCAAGTTTCCTTTCCCGGGACCTTCCCGGATCCGTACCCCAATTGGAATGCTGGTGCGGGCGAGATAGCGGAGAAGTCCGCCGAGCGTCCCCAGTTCCTCGAACTTCTGGAAGATCAGTCGGACGGTCTCTTGCACCTGTTCATCCGGGTCGAAGCGAATCTGGTCGTCCTGGTCCCAGACGTAGCCCACCGGGAGCGCAAACTTCAGCTCTCCGCGTCGGGCCTTGCTTAAACGTCCTTCATTCATCCGTTGCTTGAGAATGTGCAACTCGGCCTCGGACATTGTGCCTTTCAGGCCCAAGAGGAGCCGGTCATTGTACTGGGCCGGATCGTAGATCCCATCGAGATCGGCGATGAGGGTCCGAAAGAGAGTGCAGATCTCCAGGAGTTGGTACCAATCTTTGCAGGAGCGGGCCAGACGGGACATCTCCACGCCGAGGATGATCCCAACGTGGTCGAGGCTCACCTCGCTCACCAGGCGTTGGAAGCCGATGCGGCTGTCGGCCCGAGATCCCGACTTCCCCAGATCGTCGTCGATGCTCAGAATGCGCTCCGTGGGCCAGCCCAGCAGTTCCGCGCGCCGGGTCAGACCATACTGGAGCCGGGTCGACTCCTGATGATTGAGGACCTGTTGGGGGGTCGATTGCCGCACGTAGACGATGGCGAGACGATCCCGATGCCACGGGTGGATTTTGGCGGCTCCCGCCTCCGCCAGCACCGAGCCGGCGAGCTTATCGATCGCACGTCGTGCCGTCATGACCGACCTCCTCGCGCGCGATCAAACGATGCGCTAGTTGCCGCTCGACCAGTTGGCTCAGCAGCCAGAGCAGACGCTGGCGATTCCTCGCCGGGATCTGCTCCCAGCGACTGAGGAGCCGTCCCGACGGAGGCGGGGGGGAACAACGACGAGTAACTGCCGACACATAACCGACCACCTTCCTCGCCGACTGAGATGGGGACGGCTCGTTTCTTCGCGGTGAAGGCCACCAAGTTCAGCAGTCCCGTCAGCCCAATGATCGGTGTCGCATGTTCATCTGTCAACAAGAGTGGTTCATGGGTCTTATGATTGGGTGATTGAACCGAGCTTCGCCTGGGCGACCCGTTTCCGCCGCCTGGCCAAGGACTACGAACGGCTCCAGACCACGCTGGTCGGGATGCACTTCGTTGCCTTCGCCTGTCTCATGTTGCAACAAGCGGCCCCTTTGCTTGCTCATGGTTCATAACGTGGTACGGAGGGCTGGAGGTAATTCCGGGTTGAAATAAAGGTGTTTTTCGTCCGTCTGCCGGGTCTCGATCTTGAGCCAGTCGGTCCCATTCCACTGAGACTGCGTAATGTAGTGGCGATTATAGACATCATCGTAGTAGATGCTTAGCCATGACCAGTCTGGTATCGACGTCGGATTTCCTGCATTGTAGTTGTAAACTAACACTCCGTCGCCAGGACCCACGGGATCGGCGGTCGTACGGTCCTCAGTCACGTACCCGTGTACCTCGTCCTTTGCTGACTTTGCTGAATCGTTCGGATAGCCGATCCGTAGCTTAATTCGACCGTTGAGGGCTGCGCCTGGACCCAGATTGACAAGCCTGAGGTATTGGGCATCTGCACCCAGCAAACGCGCATTCCAGACAGCGATTAAGGCCTTTTCCGTTGATTTCGGATTACACCGAGGAACAAGGATCGGCCGGTGATCGTCCTTCATCTGCTCTACGGACTGCTTCGTCGCATCGGCTGATTGCTGGACAGCCCGAGCCGCTAATTGCGTTGCATCAGCCGAGTCTTTACTCGAATTGTTGATACCGCGGGTAAGGTCGACATATTGCTTAGTTACCCAAATGAGGGCACCAGCGAGAATCACTTGCGCCACGGCGGCGATAGCTTGGATGGTACCTGGATCCATTCCGCACAAATCTCCTGACAATTTGCTTGACATCCAGTCCCGATCATATCTTGTGTGAACGTTAGAGGGGCGTGAGAGTCTTCGGGACTAAACGGTAGGCCAGTAGCTGCGTTTGTTGCAGCATCCCCCTGGTGTCGCCCTCGCACTCGCCTGTTTGCCTATGTCCCGCCACGCGCGGGTCTCGCCGCCTACCAGGTCGCGCCCACCACCGGCGCCCCATAACAAAATGTGGGTGGGTGTCCGCTCACCTACGATCCCACTAGTTTCGCATTTTTTCCGGATGGCGCCGATGAAGGCCTGGCCGTGGCCGTTATCAAACTGCCGAGCGGCGGCAAAGCATTCGGCCGATAGGCCGAAATCCGCAGCGCCACGCCTTTCCAGATCGAATTCGGCCCGTTGGCTCCTCCCTGGCACCCCCGGACCGCATCAAGACCAGTCTACCCAGCAGTCTGTTGACTGCGGTCGTCGAAATTTGCGAAACTAGTGCTCGAGAAACGCCCCGACAAAGGACGGAAATGACGGATAGACCGCATCCGGCGCTGGTATCTGACGCGATTCGTCGCCCGGCCGGTACTTTCCGGTCTGGACGAGGACACCAAAGCCCAGCCCCGCGCGTTTCGCCGCGGCGACGTCTACCCCGGCGTCGTCGCCCACCATCGCCAGCTCCCGAGTTGCCACGCCGAGCGCACGCGCCGCTTCGGCGAAGATCGCCGGATCTGGCTTCCCGAGAGTGCGCGCCTTCACGCCGGTCGCGTGCTCGAAGAGCGCAGTGAAGGGTCCAACGTCGAGGGCCGGACCGTCGGCCGCGTGCCAGTAGAGCGTCCCACCGAGGGCAATCAGCTCAGCGCCGCCGAGCAGAAAACGCAGGACGCGGTTGAGCTCGGCATAGGTGAGATCCTCGCCAAGGTCGCCGAGGACGATGGCGTTGGGATGCTGATCGTCGAGCGCCACGCCAAGCTCGCGAAAGTCAGCCCCGGCATCCTCGCGCGTCGCGAGGTAGGCCGTCTTTCCCTGCTCGGTCAGGTATCGCGCGGCGGCGACCGCCGGCGAGAAGATCATGGCCGGATCGACCGAAAAGCCAAAGGACCTCAGGCGTTGCGCCAGCGTCGCCCGACTCCGCTGCGTCGAGTTCGTGACGAGGCGGAAGGGCACGCCGCGCTCGACGAGCGCCTGCAGGGCGGCCGGCGCGCCCGGAACGGCCGCGTTCCCTTGGGTCAACACCCCGTCGACGTCGAGAAGCAACGCCTTTATGCGCATGCATCCTCCGATCCAACTCTGATGGGCATTCGAGCCCTCTGGTCATCCGCCAGATTGTACCAAGGGCGGTGCCTCCGGAGATCCATAGCAGTTCTCAGGGCGTCGGAATGACGAGAATTCCAAACTCTCTCGCCGCCTTGATCAGCTCCACGCCGATTGGCTCATCCGAATCGACCGGTAAGTCGCTTTCTCCACCCTGACCGAACAGCGCGATACCCAGGCAGCGCTGGGACGGATCGTGACTGAGTCGGTAGCAGATTCCCTCGAAGCCCGCGCGAGAAAACGCCTCGGCCCACCTCTGAGTCGCACGGTAGTCCTCCGAGGCGTGGATCGCTGCAGTGATGCCGAACGCGCGGGCGCTTCGGACGGAACAGTCCGCTAGCTTCACGTCCCGGAGAACGTGTAGAGTCGCGAGGTGGCGCTTGGCGACATCGGCGCTGGCTACCAGGGCGGTCGCCCGGAAAACTTCGATGAACGCCCCGATCGGCTCGGTCGCTAGGTAGCAGGTACCACGGGGTGGTGCCAGATTGAATCGACCGGAGCCGTCGTCCGAAAAGTACCAAGGTCCGTGGTTCTGGCGGTGAATGCGGTAAAGCGGCTGGCTCGCTAACGTAACGCAGGCGGGGAACTCATGAAGAGAAGGTGGATCCTCCGGCGGTAGGGCGAGAGGACTCAACGCCCTCTACTGCCCCAGGCGAGACGCGGTACGTCGTGCCGCTTCCACGACGACAGAAACGTCCCGCCCGGATCGCAGCCAGCAGACCGGGCTCTCTCCGGCCAGCATCGGCTGCGGTGTGACGAACCACGATGCGAAGGTGTATGGATTCACATCCGCCATCGCGAAAAGTTCGAGTATGTCCGCTAGGCATGCAAGCGGTCGGCCGGTGGAAGTGAATTGAAAAGACGGAAACCGGAGGCGCCCTTTCGCATCAGGTAACGCGAGCAGCCGCTTGCGCTTCGCAAGGTCGCTGATCGCCTGCCGCGTGCATCCCCCCAGCATCATCTGAACCTGCTTGCAATCAAGCATTGGACCGAGATGTCGCTTCCAGACAACATCGGAGACGGCGAGTAAGGCTCCCCGCTTTCCGAGTTCGGCCGCATCACCCAATTCGGGCTCGTCACCCGAGAAGCCCAGGTCGTGCAGAGTCTGCTCGAATGCCGTCGCGGCGGTTGCTAAAGCATGTGTCATAGCATGATTATCGTTTGTCAAGTCTGTCAAGTCAAGATCGATGAAGAAGCGCGGCCTTCTGATCGGCTATCGGTACAACTCCCGCAGAGTTTGCCGCCACGACGCGTCAGAGCGAAGGTCGGTGCTGTCGCTAAACTGATCGATGCTTCCGACGAGTCGCCGCGAGGCGATCCGCTATGCCCACGGGGTAGCCCGCGAAAACCGGTGGAAGCTCCTGGCGCAAGGTCTCATTGATCTGGTCGGCAAGGTTGGTATCCGCATCCTCGAGGAAGATGAGAACCCGCGGTCCCCAGTCGTGGTCGGTGGACATCTCGGTGTCGAAGCCGAGCACGTCGCTACCCGGGCCAATCAGCGCGGCCGCGTGTGGCAAATCGGTGAAGCGGTCGTCGAGGATTGGCCGAACCACCTCGTGGTAGAAGCGCCGACTGAGCTCGAGACCAGGGATGACCCGGGGCATCACGGTTACAGCCTACTCAGCCTTGGTCTCCCGGTCCACCTTCAGCCAGCGGATCAACTCGCGGTCGCGGCGCTGGCGGATGCGCTCGGCGCGGTCGCCCGGCCACGCGCGGAAGCCACGGCCCGCCTTCACCCCGGTGTGCCCGTCGGCGATAAGCTCCTGGAAGAACGCGTGCGGCCCGGTCGCGTTGTCCAGGTCCGGGAACAGGTACTGTGAAATATTGTAGAACAGGTCGGTGCCGTTGATGTCGGCGGTCTCGAGCGGCCCGGCCGTGGTGAGCCGGCGGCCGAAGCTCATCTTGACGACGGTGTCGATGTCCTCGGCGGTGCAGACGCCGTTCTGCACCAGTCCCAGCGCCTCGCGGAAGAGCGCGTACTGGAGGCGGTTACCGACGAAGCCAAGCACGTCCTTCTGGACGACGACCGGCACCTTGCCGATCGAGCGAAGCGCGTCGACCATAGTGGTGATCGTCGTCTCGGCAGTCTGCTCGCCGCGAACGACCTCGACCAGCGGGATCAAGTGCGGTGGATTCCAGAAGTGGGCCACGACGAAGCGGTCGGCACGGCCGGTGGCCGGCGCCATCGCGTTCACGCTGAGTCCCGAGGTGTTCGAGGCGAGCAGCGTCCGCTCAGGGCAGAGGTCGCCAATACGACGGAGCACCGCGCGCTTGCTCTCGAGGTCCTCGAACGTGGCCTCGACGACGAGATCGGCGTCGCGCGCGGCCCGCGTCAGGTCCGCATCGGTGCTGATCCGGGCGAGCGTGTTCCCCAGCTCGGCCGGGGTGATCAGCGCCTCGTCGACGAACAGGCTGAGATTGCGCCGGATTCCCTGCACCGCCCGCCCCAGGCGTTCGTCGTCCAGATCGTTCAGCACGACCGGGTATCCAGCCTGCGCGAAAACCTGCCCGATGCCGTGCCCCATCAGGCCAGACCCGACCACCAGGACCTTTCGAATTCCCTC
>Ga0307374_10006831_pt1 | contig 17739 bp, 21 predicted proteins | sample OX3MG_FD_202532 | JGI IMG/M metagenome (GOLD analysis project Ga0307374, IMG submission 202532) | Soil microbial communities from Risofladan, Vaasa, Finland - OX-3 | ecosystem: Environmental > Terrestrial > Soil > Coastal area > Acid sulfate soil | place: Finland: Risofladan, Vaasa | collected... | reverse complement strand
GTGATCCGGGCAAATGAGGGCGGCTGGAGCGGTACCGTGATCGCTCTCGTTCTGCCCGCCGTGGCTGTGCCGGCGCGCGGTGGGACGCCTCCACGACCATTCACACCAGGAGGAGAAAGCGCCGGCACGCATCACCGACGAAGCCGCGCTTTCCATCGGTGCCTTTCGCGCGCCGGCGTGTCGGTCGGCAGGGCTTGGCAGGAGAGCAGTGCTTGACCGGAAGGAGGAGTCCCGTGCCGCGTATGCGCGCCTCGTCCAGCGGCTCCCGAGGCGGTCCGGACCGCCGCGTCCCGGCTGAAGGGGGAACTGGCCGCGGCGCGTTCGCGACTGGCCATGGCCAAGGGCCGAGTGTTGCCCATCCTCCAGGGTGAGCCGGTGGACGAGGAGACGCACGAGGGCGCGGAGGAGGATCTCTGGTCGGCATTGGAAGCGTATATCTGGTTCGGCCAGGTGGTGGCCATGCCGTCGCTGCTGGGAGAGGAACAGCGGGACACCGCGGCGCCCGCACCCCGCCGCCGCTCGCGGGCCATCCCGGAGGTGAGCAGCCAGCGCTCGGTCCGGGCGATGGTGCGCCCCTGCCCGGAGGGCGGCGGGGGCGGCTGGTGGCCACGCCGGCGGCGGGGTGCGGGCGCGGCGAATGGGCCGAGGATGAGCTCAGGGAGCTATGGGAGAACAAAAACTGGCGCCTCTCCGCCGACGAAGTCCAGTTCCTGGCTGAGACCAAGGAGCTTGAGCGACAGGGCGCGATCCGCGCCGATTCGTATATGGCTGAGTGTCCGTTCGACCCGGTGTGGGTGACGACCCGTCCGGTGACCATCCTGGGCCGGCAGATGGGACTGGGTAGCCAATTCGCCTACGATCACCATCACGGGCGGGGGCAGTTGATGACCAGTTTCCAGTCCGTCCCAGACTTCCAGGAATGCGCGGAGGACGAGGACGACGAGTAAGAGGATAGCGAGGCCCGCTGTTGGCCGATCGGCAAAATCCCGGCCCGACCACAGTGGTGCTGCCTGGATGCCCGCTCCCGGCGGCCCGTTATAACGTGATAGTGCCCCTGAACCGGAAGTACCGGTTCAGGGGCACTATCACGTGGCCCAGCACCACGTAGGGCGTCTCGGCACCCCTGTGCTGCCGTGCGCCTACCCCTCGCGCACGGTAGATGATTTCGCGCGGCTCTCCAGAGGACGATACGCACAACCGGAATGACCAATCCGACTTGAATTGGCGCTCACCGACACGCCCTGGCACGGAGCGTCTCGCGGATCGAGGTTAGCCTTCCCTTGGAAGGATAGAGCAACAGCGATGCCTCTCCACTGCCGCACCCTATGGGCCGCCGGGCCGCACCGGATTCCTGGTTGGGGAGGTAGGCGGAAGGCGGCGATCCGTTGCTGTTCGCGCCTCATGCAACCACGTGCCGAACTCTGGCGATTCCATCAGGTCCCGCGCTCTGTGCCACCGTTCGAGCGCCAGATGCCGGAAGTCATACTCTATCTCGCTGGTATCATGCTGGATGGCGCTCCACAGTGTGGACACCAGGTTCGTCATGCAACGATACAGCCATACCCGTGCCGACAGGCTCCTGCTGGTCCGGCCGAAATAGGCCGCGCACAGTTGCTCAACCTGATAGGGCGCGAACTCCCCCTCGTTGCAGATATACCCAAGATCGCAGCAAGGATCGTTAGCGCCGCTGTAATCGTAGTCCACCAACCGCAACCGTGTGCCGTCATCAATGAAGTTCTCCGGCATTACATCGTTATGACAGGGGACGGGAGGGAGCGGCCGTGCCTTCAGGGCTTCCTCTATGCGGTGGGCAATGGGGAGAGCGACGCCGTAGCCCTCGGGGAGGGTCATGCCGTGCCGGTGCACGGTAGCCAGATAGGCATCCATGGTGCGAAAGAGGTTAAAGGTGTTGGCGAAGCGTGGGCCGGCATGAAGTTGACGCACGGCATGGACAACGCGAGGAAGCATGCCGGGTGTATGCATGCTCTGAGGGTGGAGTGTCGGACCGGCTATGAATTCCAATACCATGACGGAGAGGTCGGGCAAATAATGGACCAACTGGGCGCCGACCCCTGCCTGTGCGGCCGCCAAGGTGTTGCGATAGGCGTGCTCGGCGTCGATAGCCAGCAGTGCCGTATTCCGGCCGGGAATACGCACGATGTAGGCCGTGCGGTCCACGTCTACTCGATAATTGCGGTTCGTCAAGCCGGCTCGCATGGGCGTCGCGCTCACCGACCGCCCCTGCCAGTCCGGAATGCGTGCGATCACGTCCTCGATACGTATCATCCGCCGTCTTCCAACCCACCACGCCGCCTACGCTGTAGACAAGCATGTCCATGCAGTACAAGCGCTCATTGTACGGCGCAATGCCGTCTACATCGAGGATCAGTCAGTACGGATCTCACCCAGGATTGATCTCGCCTGATGAGGTTTCGCCTCTACATACCGACCGGCCCACGGTAATGGGGCCTATTGCCGCAGGGCGCTGCATACGCTCTCTCAGCCCGCGACGTGAGTCGGCGTCCGCGCTTGGACCGCGACCCGGCTCCGGCGCGATCGCCTGCCCGGAGACGGCCGCAGGTTCCCCGCTTCGGCGATTCAACAGCGGCGTTCCCCGACCACCAACGGCATCTGGGCGCGCTCGGGCAGGCAAAGGATGGCGCCAAGCCGCCTGCGCAGTCGGCCGACCATGGCACGGGGCCGGTTATGCACCGATACCTCCCGGTAGGAGAGTCCCGTGCGGCGATAGGCCAGCCGAAGCGCCGCGGCCGCGATGTAGCCCGGGCCGGCGGTGCCTTCGCCCACGGAGCCGTAGTGCAGCCGCTGGGCGGACAGCCGCTGCGCCACCACCGCCTGCCCCAGGCGCGGATCGCGATAGATGGGCGTGTCGAGTAGGATCAGCGCACCGCCGGGACGGAGCACTCGCACCGCCTCGGTCACCGCGGCGGCGAGGTTGCGCGCATAGTGCAGCGCAGCCGCGGCGATCACGACATCGAACTGTGCATCCAGGTACGGAAGTCGCTCCATTGGCGACTGTATGCGACCGAACGCGAAGACCGCCGTCGGCGCCGCAGCCAATCCGTCGAGCGGATCAACGTTAATGTCGACCGCTTCCACGCGATGACCGCGCCCGGCCAGTTGCCGGGCGAGCCAGCAGTTGCCGGCCCCCAGATCGAGGATATCCAGTGAGCCGCCACGTGAGCGGACAGTGAGCAGAGCGAGCAGTCGCTCGAAGGAACGGGCACGGCGGCGCCAGATTGCCCTGTGCGGTGTGCCGGGCGGCGGATAGGGCAGAAGGCCGAGGTGCGTTGGATTGACGGACCAATTCTCCGCGTGCCGTACACAAAGGTAGTGCTCCAGGAATGGACGATACGGCGCAAGGCCGCCGTCGGCGATCAGCGACACAACACCGTCTACGATGGGAAAGCCGCGTCGGCAGACCGTGCAGCGCACGGGCACCACGGCATCCCCGTATGCGGGCTCTCGCAGCGCCTCATGGCCGCAGGCGGGGCAGCGGTAACGGGGCCACGACCGCCGGTACAGGCTTGATTCGGGTGATGCAGTACCCATAATCGACGATACGTTGCGGGTTACACCCTCGCGTCTCTTCCCGGTCCGCGGGATGCGTGCGCGGACTGCACCGCCCACGGCACGTGGCCAGGGAACGCCATCCTGCACACACCTCGCCAGAGGAGAGGGGCTCTACCGCAATCTCCACACTGATGCGAAGACGCAGCATTTGACACCCCTCCTGGGGTGGGATATCATATAAGTTAAGGCACCCCACCTGGGTAGGGATGAGGGGCGATCCGCGACTAGGTAAAGGATTGATCGGTATGCTGCCGGAATATAAGAAAGAGGCCACATTGCGGTTGAAGGTTGCCGCCGGCCACCTGGACGGCGTACGACGCATGGTTGAGCATGACGAGTACTGCGTAGACTTGATGAAGCAATTGTCCGCCGTGCAAGGGACACTACAGCGCGTACAGCAGATCTTCCTGCGCAACCATCTCTCCAGTTGCGTCTCCACGGCCATCAAGGACGGCATGGGCGAGACGATCATCGACGAGTTGATGGGCGCGCTCAAGTACGACACCAGCCTGACCGACGGCCGCGGTGCTGTCGGCGCCGACCTTCTGCCGGCAGCCGAGGGCCAGGCAGACGCGGCGGCGCTCGGGGCGCCCTGCTGCGGCCCGGTGGCGTCTATAGCGGCCCGCGAGGCGCAGAGCGGCACGAGGTGATTCGATGAGCATGACCATCAAGGAACGGACGTCCGCGGCCGGCGTGGCTACAACCCCGGAACCGGGCGCGACACACTCGCTCGCGCAGGCCGATCTGGCCGTTGGCGGCATGGCCTGCGCCTCCTGCGTTGCCCGCATTGAGCGCAAACTCGGCAAGCTGGAGGGGGTTGAATCCGCCGGCGTGAATCTGGCTACCGAGCGTGCCCACATCAGCTTCGACCCGGCGCGGGTGACGCTCCCCGACCTGGTCCGGACGGTCGAGGCCGCGGGCTATACCGCTCGCCCGCTCGTCCCCGAAGCGCCCGCCCCCGTAGAGCGATCGGGCGGCCTAGCGGAGCAGGAACTGGCGATCACCGGCATGACCTGTGCCTCCTGCGTGGCGCGCATCGAGCGTAAACTGGGCAAGCTGCCGGGTGTCGAGTCGGCCGGCGTGAATCTGGCCACCGAGCGGGCCCGTGTGTCGTATGACCCGACCCGCGTGAGCCCGGCCGCACTGATCAGCGCTGTCGAGGCCGCGGGCTACGGTGCCGCACCCGTCGCGGAACGAGCCGCGACCGGGTCGGATGAGGAGGAGACCCGAGCGAGCGAGTTACGCCGCCGCCGACGCCTGCTCGGCCTGGGCGTGGCCCTGAGCGCCGCGGTGCTGGCGCTGGCCATGATTCCGAGCTTGATGGATTTCCCGAGCGTGCGCTCGCACAACTATCTCTTGGCGCTGCTGGCCTTCCCCGTCTGGGCCTATGTGGGTCGCGGCTTCCACCGCGGCGCGCTGGTCAACGCGCGACACGGCGCCGCCAACATGGATACGTTGATCTCGCTCGGCTCCTCCGTTGCCTACCTGTATAGTCTGGCGGTGACCGTTGCCGGCTCCGACCAGCCCGTCTACTTTGACACCGCGGCGCTGATCGTGACCCTGATCTATCTTGGCAAGTATCTGGAGGCGGCGGCCAAGGGGCGCACCGGCGAGGCGATAAAGCGCCTGACCGGCCTGCAACCGCGTACGGCCCGGGTGGTGCGGAACGGGCAGGAGCGCGATATCCCGATCGCACAGGTGGTCGAGGGCGACACATTGTTGGTCCGTCCGGGCGAGCGCGTGCCGGTGGACGGCACGGTGCTGTCGGGCGAGAGCACCATCGATGAGTCAATGCTCACCGGCGAAAGTCTGCCGGTGAATAAGGGCGCGGGTGACGCCGTGATCGGCGCCACGGTCAACGGTACCGGCCTCCTGCGGGTGCGGGCGACAGCGGTGGGCCGGAACAGCATGCTGGCCGGAATTATTCGGTTGGTCGAGCAGGCGCAGGGCTCGAAAGCCCCGGTACAGCGGCTGGCCGACCGCATCTCCGCCGTCTTCGTGCCCACCGTACTCGCCCTGGCCACCCTGACCTTCCTCGGCTGGCTCGCCACCGGGCACGGTCAGGGAGCGGCGCTCGTCCCGGCTATCGCCGTGCTGGTGATCGCCTGCCCCTGCGCCCTGGGACTGGCCACGCCCACCGCGATCATGGTCGGCACGGGCAGGGGCGCCGGTATGGGCATCCTGATCAAGGGTGGCGAGAGCCTGGAGCGTATCCAGTCCCTGACGACGGTGGCGCTGGACAAGACGGGCACCGTCACCGAGGGCAAGCCGCGCCTCACCGACGTACTGCCGCTGGGCGATCTGCCTGTTGAGCAGATCCTGCGCCTGGCCGCCGGCGTCGAGCGGGCGAGCGAACACCCGCTGGGCCAGGCGGTGGTGCGCGGCGCCCAAGAGCGCGGCCTGGTGTTGCCTCCCACGCCCGACTCATTCCGCTCCATCACGGGCGGCGGTGTGCAGGGCATTATTGAGGGGCACGAGGTGGTCGTCGGCTCCCGACGGCTGCTGACCGACTGGGGGATCGACGTGGCCGGCGCCGCGCACACCTTGGAGGCGCTGGAGGCCGACGGCAAGACGGCTCTCCTGGTGGCCGTGGACGGCGCGCTGTCCGGCCTTGTCGCGGTGGCGGATACGGTCAACGTCGGCGCCCCGGACGCCGTGGCCGCGCTGCGGGCACTGGGCCTGGACGTGGCGCTGATCACGGGCGACAACCGGCGAACGGCCGAGGCGGTGGCGCGGCAGGCCGGTATCGAGCGGGTGCTGGCTGAAGTGCGCCCGGCAGAAAAGGCGGCGGAGATTGCCCGTCTGCAGGGCGACGGCCGAGTAGTGGCGATGGTAGGTGACGGCATCAACGACGCCCCCGCGCTGGCCAGGGCAGACGTAGGGATCGCCATGGGTACCGGCACCGATGTCGCGATGGCCGCCGCCGATATCACGCTGGTGCGTGGTGATCTGCGCGGCGTACCCGAAGCGATTGCCCTTTCCCGGGCCACGATGCGGATCATCCGCCAGAACCTATTCTGGGCCTTCTTCTACAACGTGATCCTCGTCCCGTTGGCCGCCTTCGGCTTCGTCAATCCCATCTTTGCCGCCGCCGCGATGGCGCTCTCCTCGGTCACCGTAATCGGCAACAGCCTCCGTCTGGGCCGTTTCGGGCGCCGAACTCACCCGCTCGGGTCGGTCGTTACGCCGATAGGGAGTCCCGCACCTCTCTAGGAAGGAATGGATTATGGAAAGCAGCGCGCCGATCCGACCCGGCCGGCACCGGCGGCCATTGCAGACGCACTAAGCAAGATCCCAGCGCTCTATTCGGCGAGGATGAGATTTCCCACCAAGTCGGTCACCCTGTGTTGTACTACCGGGCGACTCAGCAAGGTAGCGCCGGCCGCGGCAGGTAATCCGGTGCAGGCCGAGGAGTGATGGCCACGTCGGTATGCGGCACGCGCTAACGCCGGGCGGTTTCGCTCGGGGGATGTCGTATTGAGCAGAGATCAGCATCATGAAGGAGAGATGAACCATGGAAACCGCTATCTACACCGCACCCGCCATTTCTTGCGAGCATTGCCAACGCACTATTGAGCACACCGTCGGCGCTCTGGCCGGTGTGCAAGCGGTGCACGTCGAAATTCCAAGCAAGCGGATCGAGGTGCGATTCGATCCGTCGCAGGTACAGGCCGCCCAGATCGAGGCCGTCCTGGACGAGGAAGGCTACCCTATTCAGCGCTCGTAAACCAGGCATCACACCGGGCCTCGCGCACTCGTATTCCGCGAGACCCGTCGTTTTGCTCCGTTCCCAGTGCATGGAACGATGAAAGGAAGTGACAGCATGCACCGTGAGCCGCCGGGCGCCGTCTCTATCCTGGCTATAGCCGCCCACCCGGACGACATCGAGAGCTGGTGTGCGGGAACACTGTCCGTGGCGATCGACCGCGGCGCCACGGTGCGGTTGTTGCTGGTCATGTCCGGCGATAAAGGCTCCCGTGACCTTGGCGCCACCGCCGAGGAGGTAGCACGTGCTCGGGAAAGCGAGGCCCTGGACGCGGCCCGGATCCTGGGTATTGCCGACGTAACCTTCCTGCGTCATCCCGACGGCGAAGTCGAGGACAGTCGGGCCCTTCGTGGAGAGATCGTGGGCGCCATCCGTCGTCTGCGCCCTGCCGTACTATTCACGCATGACCCTGAGCACCCGTATCCGCCGTACCTGACGCACCGCGACCACCGCGTCGTCGGACGCGCCGCGCTGGACGCCGCCTATCCGCTGGCGCGCGACCGGCTGAGCTTCCCGGAGCACGAGCGTGAGGGTCTGGCGCCACACGCTGTGCGGGAGATCTGGCTGTTTGCCGGCTCCATGGCCGATGTACACATCGACATCAGTACGATGTTCGATCGGAAGATCCGGGCCCGCTTGGCCCACGCAAGCCAGACAGTCGATGTGGAGGCGCTTCGCCGGAGTTGGCAGGAGCGGGCGGCCCGGGTCGGCGCTCCCGCCGGCCTGGGACTGGCAGAAGCGTTCACAGTACTGCACCTTGACTGATGTGCCGTGATGGCGGCGTGTGACGCACCGGCCCTGAGCGGAACCCGCCGCTGCGATTCGGAACCGCTGGATCGCGCAAGGCTGCGGCGGAACCTGGCGTCGCATCTGCCGCAACCAGGCGGGCTAACCGCTAACCTGCTATACCGGATCGTGGGAGCATATAAATGATGCGAGGCGGCAAGCCCACTGTACAGCCCGCCCTGGGTACCTATCCCGCGAATGGAGCACTGAGTGCGGCACACCGACCATAGGGTAGGTCTCTTGGCTGTGCTATTGGTAGTGTTGGCCGCCCATCACCTGATTATGACGACGACTGAGGCACGGGCGCAGCCGACGCCGCTACACACTGCACTACTTGCCAGGTGCGAGAGCACTAAAAAGTCCGGGGGTCAGGCCACCATCACTGTTGCTGTGCGCACCATCTGGGCAGGCCAACAGCACGACTACCAGGCAGAACATGGGCCTACCCTCTCCTGCGTGGGTGCCGTACCCCCGACTTTTTAGTGCTCTCCTATCCTAGCTAACGGTTTGTCTCAACTCTAGGAGTTTCAGGGCCGGACGACACAAGTAGCCGGCACAGGTGGTCAAGATAGCCGATCTCGACTTCCGGCACACCCTTCGCTTGGTGACGGCACGACGACGCACGCTCTCCCCTGCCGGGCATGCCTTCGCGACGCTGGTCCGCGAGAGCGCGCAATGAGCCGCGCACGGTGCGGCGGAGCGGCGATCGCGGCGGTCGGCGAGGCGGCCACGACTCAGCCGGCGAGCATTGGGCCGGGGACGATCCTATCCCGTACCACGCGAATCCGGCTTCCCAGGCGGGAACGGCTCCAGGCAAGCGCCGGAGCTCTCGCCGTCCGCTCTGGATGCGCGAGGGGGCAGGACGCGCGTTGGCGTCGCCGTGGGTGGGGCGGTCCAGGGAGCTTCTCGGTAGGGTGCAACGAGCGCCACACGGACTATGTCGAGCGGTTCTTCGACCTGCGACCGCACTGTCACGAGCCTTGCATACCATAGGGGGGTATAGTATACTGAAAACGTGGTGGGGATGTAAATATATCTTCGACACGAATAACCATACCGGGGTATGGTTATTCGTTCGCAAAAGATGTTAGGAATAGGAAAGGGAACCAGACGGATGAGTTTCTTGAATCGATTGCTCGGTTCGGACACGGGCACAACCACGGATGTCGATGTGCAAACCGCGCATACGCTGCAGCAGGAGGGATCGCTCCTGATCGACGTGCGTGAACCCTCGGAGTTTAGAGGTGGGCACGCCGCCGGTGCACGCAGTATCCCGCTCGGGCAACTGGCGGACCGGGCGGGCGAGATCGCGAAGGATCGCATCGTGCTGTTGATCTGTGCGAGCGGCAATCGCAGCAAGACGGCCCGGAGCATCCTGCAGCGGATGAACTTTGCCGATGCCCGCAACGTCCTGGGCGGTACCTCGGCCTGGCAACGGGCGGGCCTGCCGATGAAACGGTAACCAGCCGATGGCGGAGATTCTGCTGACCATCGTCTTCGGTGTACTGGTCGGACTCTCGCTGGGTCTGGTCGGGGGCGGCGGCTCAATCCTTACCGTGCCCATTCTGGTCTATGCACTCGGCGAAAGCGTGCATCTGGCCACGGGCACGGCCCTGGCGATCGTCGGCGCCAACGCGTTGATCGGCGCCTGGGATCATCGGCGCGCCGGCCGAGTGAACATGCCGGTTGCCCTGACCTTTGGGGGGATCGGGATCATCGGGGCTCTTGCCGGTAGTTGGCTGAACCACCTGGCGCCGGCACGCGCCGTGCTGGTGGGGTTTGCGATTCTGATGCTCGCCGCGGCGGTTGCCATGGTTAAGCTGCGCCTGAGCGATCGCCCGCCGCGGGCCCGCTTCCACTTCTCACCGCGCGTGGTAGCGGCAGGTTTAGCGGTGGGGGTGCTCACCGGCTTCTTCGGAGTCGGCGGCGGCTTCCTCATTGTGCCGGCGCTGGTGCTGGCGGTGGGATTGCCGATGCGCGAAGCGGTCGGCACCTCTCTGGTGGTAATCGCGATCAACGCGGCGGCGGCCCTGGCCGGCCACCTGCGCTTCGGCGGCGTGGATCTCACCGTCACCCTACTGTTCATTATCGGCGGCGCCGCGGGCACCATCCTCGGCAGCCGACTTTCCGGACGCATCGACGAAAAGCGCCTGCGCCAGGGTTTCGCGGGGATGATCGTGCTCGTGGCCTGCTATATGCTTGCCCGCACATTCCTGGGTGCCGGGGCATAGCCGCTACCGGGCGGTGTACCGCGACACGATCGCGGTCTACAAGAAAGAGAGAAGAATCATGACAACCAAGTACGTCGAGACAAAGACCGCGTATGGGTTCGGCACGCACCTGGATCTGCCGTTCGATGAGGCAATGCGTCGTACGCGGGACGCGCTCAAGGAACAGGGATTCGGCGTCCTGACCGAAATAGATGTCCAGGCCACCCTGAAGCAAAAGATAAACGCCGACTTCCGGCGCTATGTGATTCTCGGCGCCTGCAATCCAACCATGGCGCACCGCGCCCTACAGGCCGAGCTGGACCTCGGCCTGCTGCTGCCCTGCAATGTGGTGCTCTATGAGGAAGACGGCGGCACCACCGTCCGCGTGATGGATCCGGTTGCCGCGCTGAGTCTGGCCGCCAATCCGGCCATTGCCCCGGTTGCCGCCGAAGTGCGCACGCTTCTCGAACAGGCGCTGCACACCCTGCAGCACGCCGAGACTTTTGATCGCTGAAGAGGAGAATATGGTGTTTCTACGACAACTCTACAACGACCAACTTGCCCAGGCAAGTTACCTGGTCGGCTGCGCGGCCACCGGCGAGGCGCTGGTAATCGACCCCAATCGCGACCTTGAACAGTACTTCACCCTGGCGGAACGCGAAGGCTTCCGCATCACTGCCGTAACCGAGACACACATCCATGCTGATTTTGTCTCGGGCACCCGGGAACTCGCAGCGCGCACCGGCGCGCAACTCTACCTGTCCGCTGAAGGCACGCCCGAGTGGCAGTATGCCTTTGCCCAGGAAGCCGCCGCGGTACTGCTACACGACGGCGATACGTTTATGGTCGGCAATCTGCGCCTCAAGGTGCTGCATACGCCGGGCCACACTCCCGAGCATCTCTCTTTCTTGCTCACCGATACCGCGGGGGCCGATCAACCGATGGGGCTGTTCAGCGGGGACTTCGTCTTTGTCGGCGACGTGGGACGTCCGGACCTGCTTGAGCGCGCTGCCGGTTACGCGGGCACGATGGAGGCCGGCGCCCGTCGGCTCTATGCCTCGCTGCGGCGCTTCGCGGCCTTGCCCGACTATCTGCAGGTCTGGCCAGGGCACGGAGCGGGCAGCGCCTGCGGCAAGGCGCTGGGCGCCGTACCGCAAAGCACGGTCGGCTATGAAAAACGGTTCAACTGGGCACTGTGCATCCACGACGAGGACGCTTTCGTCGCCGGCGTTCTGGAAGGCCAGCCGAACCCACCGCTGTATTTTGCGCAGATGAAACGGATCAATAAGCAAGGGCCTGCCCTGCTGACAGGGCTGGCCGCGCCACAACAACTCCATATGTTGGAGCTGGAGTCGCGACCGACATCCGACGTGGTGATCGCCGATACGCGGCCCGCCGATGCTTTCGCGGCTGGGCACGTCCCGGGGACGATCAATATTCCGCTCGGCCCCTCGTTCGTTACCTGGGCCGGCTGGCTGCTGCCCTACGATCGTCCGCTGTTGCTGATTGCCGACGCGCATGCCGCCTCCGATGCGGTCAACCAACTGCGCTTGATCGGTCTCGACATGGTGGACGGCTACTGGACGTCCAGTGCGATTTCCGCGTGGAGCGCGCAGGGACACGAACTTGCCACGGTGCGGCGCGCCGATGCCGCATCCGTGGTTGAGATCCTCAAGCGCGACGACGTAACGGCGCTGGATGTACGCGAACCCTCGGAGACGGCCTACGCGGCAATAGCCGACAGTCGCAACATCCCCCTTGGCTACCTGACGCGCCGCCTGGCGGAGGTGCCGCGCGATTCGACGGTGGTCGTCTACTGCCAGGGCGGAACGCGTTCGTCGATAGCAGCGAGTCTACTTTCCGCCGCCGGGTATACCCGTGTAGTCGACTTAATCGGCGGGTTTGACGCGTGGCAACATCATCAGGCAGCGCTCGAATACACACTATTGCCCGCTTCGCCAAGCAGATGAGGAGCCCAGTATGAAACGACTTGACGGCCAATCCGCGGCGACGCTGCTCGCCGGCCTTGTCCACCGCGGGCTGCCCGATCGGGCAAAGGGTGCAACTGCGCCGGTGGCGCGCTTTGTCCCGCTCTTGGACATCGCCGCCCTGGATGAGTGGTTCAGTCGCTCGAATCAGCACGCGGTAACCCTCTTTCTTCACGATCCCGGCTGCCCAATCAGCGCGCATGCCTATCGGCAAATGGCTCGGGTCGACGCCGAGATACCACTGGTGGACGTGCGATCGGGGCGGCTAATGACGGAGGCCATCAAGACGCGCACCGGAGTGCGCCACGAATCGCCGCAGGTGCTGGTCCTTCATAGGGGTCGGGCCGTCTGGTCGGCTTCACATTACGGCATCAAGACCGTCGCGGTCGAGGAAGCACGGAGGCACGTTGAGAGCAACGAACCCGGAACGTGACGTGCCTGCTGGGAGATGTCGCTCTCTGCGGGATCCAAGAGAGCGACCGCATGACTGGGGTTTCACGTATGACGATGCGCCGGGATCGAAGGGAGGCGGCGCATCGCCGCTTGACGGCATGGATGGTGGGGTTCAGTACAGGCCGGGGATGAACTTCCGCACGCGCCGGCGATAGCCTGCGTACTCGGGGAATCGTTCGATGAGCCACGCTTCCTCGCGACGGGCCTTCGCGTCGAAAAAACCGACCGCGGCCAGGGCGACCGCCAGACGGGCGAGCCGTCCACTCGCCAGGGCGCTCCCAAACAATAGAAAGATAATCCCGCTGTAGAGCGGATGGCGGACGGCGCCGTAGATACCATCCTCAACGAGCACGGTGTCCGCTTTCGGCCTGGGTAGCGGCGTCAAGTTACGGCCCAGTTGCCGGGACCCTGCCGAGAGGAGCGCGGCCCCCACCAGGACGAACGGCAGGCCGACGGCGCGACCCAGGCGTTGCAGGGCAGGCGGCCATGGCCCTTCCCAGCACGGCGCCGCGGCAGCCAGGGCGAAGATCCCGAGCTGGGCCGCTACCCACGCTTCGCCGCGATCCTCGTGCGGTCTGGTCATCATGCGGTCTCCCGGCACGCGGTATCAAGCGATTTCGAGAATGGGAGAAACCAGGACGGCTGCCGAGCGCGCATCCCTGGACGCCGGCAAGGAACACATCGTGATCAATTACCCTCCCGCGGGTGCGCGGCAACGACCAGCGTGACTCTCCCTCTCTTGACGGCACGGTCATTCCTAATCTTCACTATACAACGCACTGCATCACCGAGACGTGTGCCGATCGGCTACTTGTGGTGGCCCACCTGCCGATATCACACCGGCTTGCATACCATAGGGGGGTATAGTATACTAGAAATGCGATGGGGATGTCGCACACCAAACGGCTGTTACGCCAAGGAGAAAATTATGAGCGCGAATGTGATAGCAACTGATGATCGTGGGTTTGAGCGAGCCGTCCTCCAAGCCGAGGTGCCGGTATTGGTCGATTTCTGGGCGCCGTGGTGCGGCCCCTGTCTCAGGGTTGCTCCCGTGGTCGAGCAATTGGCCGGCGAGTATGCCGGGCGGCTGCGCGCCGTCAAGGTCAACGTGGATGACAGTCCCACGGTGTCCGGGCGGTACGGTATTCAGAGTATCCCCACCCTGGCCATCTTTCAGCAGGGTAAGGAAGTGCGCCGGCTAATCGGCGTGCGGCCCAAGGCCGAGTTGGCGCGAGCCATCGATCAGGTGCTGGCGCCGGCAACCACTACCGCTGAGACGTCGAGCGGCGCCGCGAAACGCTGAGCGTGTATAAGGCCGGGACGGCACCCCGGCGGCGCGGCGTGATCCAGGATGATCGTGCGATAACGGCGACCGGCGGCAGTGTATCGGGCAGCAAGGGATGCCGTGGATCCGAGAGCCGCCGGACAACTCCGCGCATCCCTTGAACGACCTGAGGAGGAGACACATGCCCGCCGACCTTCCCGCGGCGACCATGGTATTGGCCGTCTGCGCGCACCCTGACGATGAGTCGTTTGGGCTTGGCGGCATCCTTGGCGCCTATGTGGCTGCGGGGACGCGGGCGGCGGTTCTGTGCTTCACGGCGGGCGAGGCATCCACGCTGGGCAGCGGGAGTGCGGATCTCGCCGAGGTGCGGGCGCGTGAGCTTGCCGCGGCAGGCGCCGTGCTGGGCATCGCACATGTAGAGCTGTTGACCTATCCGGATGGTGCGTTGGCGACGATACCGCTTATCGACCTTGCCGCCCACGTCCGCCGTCTCGCTGCGCGGTTCTCGGCGGATCTGCTGCTGGTGTTCGATGAAGGGGGCATCACAGGACACCCCGATCACTGTGTGGCCACGGAGGCGGCCCTGGTCGCCGCGCGGGAGATCGACCTGTCGGTATTAGCTTGGGCGATGCCGAAGGAGACGGCGGACCGGCTCAATCGTGAGTTCGCTACGCACTTTGTGGGGCGAGACGACGCTGAACTTGATATGGTGATTAATGTAGATCGCGTACGTCAGGGACAGGCAATCGCCTGTCACGAGAGCCAGGCCGGACAAAACCCTGTCCTGTGGCGGCGCCTTGAGTTGCTTGGCGAGCGGGAATGGTTGCGCGTCTTGGCCGCACGTAGGCGGCAGGACGCGTCTGAAGGCTGAAGGGAGTAATGAAGATGAGCGACATAGCGGTCACCTGGGTACAGGGCGAGCAATTCGTGGCCTCGGGCAGCGGCGGGCACAGCATCGTACTCGACGCACCGAATGGGCGTGCCGCCTGGCAGGGCTTTAAGCCGAGCGAGCTTTTGCTGGCCGCGCTGGGCGGCTGCACGGGGGTGGACGTAATCGACATCCTGCGCAAGAAGCGACAACAGGTGAGCGGCCTGCGGATCACGGTGAGCGGAGAGCAGAGTGAAGAGTATCCGCGCCCTTTTAAGAAGATCGGGGTGCATTATGAGGTGCGTGGGCACGGTGTCACCGTAACGGCGGTGGAGCACGCGATCAGTCTCTCCGAAGAGAAATATTGCTCGGTGGCCGCTACGCTTCGCGGCGTCGCCGAGATTACGACATCGTTCACGATCGTGGAAGATGGGGACGCGATGGAGGCTTCGGAGCAGGTTACCGTCGCTATCGCCTGAGCGACCGGCGCCCCCCGTTCCGTTGGCCCCTATGCCTGGGTCCGCTGTCGGGTGGAACCGGGCAGGCGGGCTGCAGGACGGTTCGGGATCCGGCTTCGCCATTATAGGAACACGACAGAGAAGGAGGATGCGTGGATACGCAATGGGATGGGGAAACCATTCAGAATCTGCAGGATCGCCTGGCCCGGATCGAGGGTCAGGTACGCGGCATCGGCAAGATGATCGAGGAACGCCGCAAATGCGACCAGATCCTCATGCAGGTAATGGCGGTGCGGGCGGCCCTGGAAAAGGTGGCTGCCGCGGTGGTGGCTACCAGCATCGATGAGTGCCTGGCGCTCCCGCCCGAGCAGGCGCGCAAGGTGATTGGCGACAGTGTCGGGATGCTGACCCGACTATAGGCGCACCCGACACATGCACACCATACCGTTGTCATGCCCTCCCTCCGGCCTCGCTTCGTCGGCTAGGCGAAGTGCCGCGAGATCGGGCTGTAGCCGTCTACCACCGGAGCGGTAAGCGCGCATAAGCCTCGGATCAAGAAGAGGCAGGCTAAACCGACGGCGTTTGGCTATCCCTGGAGCGGCGGCGCTGTGCAGCAGACACGAGTACGTGACAGATCTTGGTCAATCGCTCACTACGTGTAGATGAGATAACCCGAGGCTAATGCGGGCTTATCCCAGGCTTGATCCGGGGCAAGAACCGGCTCCAGTTCCGTCGAAAGCACAGGTGGAATGGCGGCAATTGACCTGCATGATCTTCGCTCCTAGCGTAACTTGACGATGCCCCGTACCGAGTGGTGCACGCCACGACGACGCAGGGTGTGTAACCTACTCCGTGCGAGCAGGTTACACACCCTGCGTTTGACCTACCAGCCCTTATTTCCGTGCGATATGCGGACTTAGGCGTTTAGGCGTGCAGATCCTTCATCTGGATAAAGGCGCCGTGCCAGGTGTGATACCACACCTGCCCCGTAAAGCCGTTGACCGAGAGCATGCCCGTCACTTTTCCGTTCTTCAGAATGTGCATCGTGTAATAGCCGGGGAACTGATCAGGCGTCTCCGTCGTGGCGCCGGCCTGGTGCTGTTGCAGCCATCGCGCGGCAATTTGTGTCGCCTGGGTCGGCGTGATAGTCATAGGTCCAGTAGATTGTTGATACCCCATCATGCCGCGCACCATCCCGTACTGCGTGTTCCACATCATGGCGGGACCATATTCGGGGAAGACCGCGCCCGTGACCTTATTGACCAGGACCTCAAAGGCGCCGTGCCCGGTCGGCTTGTCCTTGACGATGGCATAGAAGTTGTTTTGGAACTCCATCACCTCATCGATGGCGAGGGTGGTCGTCCCGTATTGGGCGATGTACTGCTGCACACGCTGCTGCGCCTGGGTCAGCGTCAATGTCTTGCCCTGTGCGGTGCCCTGAGTCGCACCGCCCATCATCCCACTGGGATAGCAGTTGCTCCACATGCCGCCAAGGTTATTGTTGCTCATCATGGCGCCGGGAGTAGCGGTGGCCATCATACCAGTCGATCCATACCCACCCATCGTCGTGCCGTATTGGGGGCTACCCACGCTCACGCTCCGCCCCGGCACGGACATCGCCCTTGCCGCCAGGACCGTGCCTCCCAGTAACATCGCGCCTACAACCACACCGCTGATCACCGCTGTCGTTCGTCGTTTCATCGTCACGCCTTTCGGGATGTATTGCCGCAATATGCTCTTGTGCGTACCAATGTCCGCTACTCGATTGCCCGTCGGGTCCGCTCGTACTCGGCAGAACTGATCTCGCCGGCGGCGTATCGTTGCTTGAGCACATCACGAGGTTCGGCGCGCGCGCTTCCGGGTAGGCCGGGAAATTGCCCGCGCACGGCCCAGACCACAAGCAGCAGCACCGCGACCAAGACGACGACCATGAGCAGGCCTCCACCTACACCCATGCTCCAGTTCCCGCCATATCCATTCATCATGGGAAGTGCCTCCTTCAACCCGATCGAGTCCCTTCGTCCAAACTCAGCGCTCGGCGGCGGGACTGATGCCCTACACATCCCACTCTAGGCTTCGACCTGCGGCACCGCTACAGCCAACCAGCCCTATTCCTCAAGCCGAAGGTCCTTATCAGCGCCTCGCCGCACCGTGAATCACTATGTGGACACGAGCCGACGCCCGTGAGAGATGGTGAATATAGACGGTTACGATCTCGGCACGGGCGTCGGACCCGTACTCCTGTCCCGGCTACCTGGTGCCATCCGCCCTGATTCAGGAGGTCGAATGCCGGCATCTTGTGCCTATACAGGCTCATGGTGCTAGGGAATTCGG
>Ga0307374_10006830_pt1 | contig 17739 bp, 19 predicted proteins | sample OX3MG_FD_202532 | JGI IMG/M metagenome (GOLD analysis project Ga0307374, IMG submission 202532) | Soil microbial communities from Risofladan, Vaasa, Finland - OX-3 | ecosystem: Environmental > Terrestrial > Soil > Coastal area > Acid sulfate soil | place: Finland: Risofladan, Vaasa | collected... | reverse complement strand
GGATGAGCCAGCCCCGGGTCTCCTGGCACCTGGCTCTGCTCCGGCGCGGCGGCGTGGTGACGCAGAGACGGGAGGGGCGGCAGGTCAACTGCTCCCTGGACCGGGAGTCGCTCCGGCGCTTCCAGCTCGCGTTCTGGGAGATGCTGGACCAGCACAAACGGATTGAGGTGAGGAAGGTTTGAGCAAGCACAACGGCAAAGGCAAGGTTCGAGTTGCGGTGGTGGGCGTGGGCAACTGCGCGAGCTCACTGATTCAAGGGGTCACCTATTACCGAGACGCGTCGACCGAGGACTTTGTCCCCGGTCTGATGCACGTCGATCTGGGCGGATATCACATTCGCGACATCGAGTTCGTGGCCGCCTTCGACGTCGACCGGACCAAGGTCGGAAAAGACCTCTCAGAGGCGATCTGGGGCGGGGCGAACAACACCGTCAAGTTCTCCGAGGTGCCGCATCTGGGCGTCAGGGTGGAGCGCGGGATGACCCATGACGGGATCGGTAAGTACCTGGAGGACGTGATCGAGAAGGCTCCCGGGGAGACCTGCGATGTGGCGGGCATTCTGAAGCAGACGGGCGCCGACGTGGTCGTCAACTACCTTCCGGTGGGTTCTGAGGAGGCCACCAAGTGGTACGTCGAGCAGGCCCTTAACGCGGGCTGCGCATTCGTCAACTGCATCCCCGTCTTCATTGCCCGAGAGCACTACTGGCAGGGCCGTTTCGAGGCTGCCGGGCTGCCCATCATCGGCGACGACATCAAGTCCCAGGTCGGCGCGACCATCATCCACCGCACCCTGGCGCGTCTGTTTCGGGAGCGCGGAGTCAGGCTCGAGCGCACCTACCAACTCAACTTCGGCGGCAACACGGACTTCTTGAACATGCTCGAGCGCGAGCGCCTGATGTCGAAGAAGATCTCCAAGACGCGTTCGGTCACCTCGCAGCTCGACTACGAGATGGGCGACGAGAACGTGCACATCGGTCCTTCGGACTACGTGCCCTGGCTGCAGGACCGCAAGTGGGCCCAGATTCGGCTCGAGGGCAGGAGCTTTGGCGACGTGCCTCTCAACGTCGAGCTCAAGCTCGAGGTCGTGGACTCGCCCAACTCGGCCGGGATCGTGATCGACGCCGTGCGTTGCTGCAAGCTCGCCCTGGACCAGGGCGTGTCGGGGGCCCTGGAGGGCCCGAGCAGCTACTTCATGAAGTCGCCGCCGCGCCAGTACACCGATCCTCAGGCCCGCCAGCTGACCGAGGCTTTCATCGACCAATACGCCAAGACCAAGACCGCTGAAGCCGTTAAGAACTAGCTACACGATCGGGGCCCGCCTTGTGCGGGCCCTCCCTCCAGGTCTGGGACATGGCGCCGCCGCGGCCGGCGGTGGGCTCTGGTTTCGGTTCAACGCGGTCCAGCGCGAGTACGCGCTCGACAACTACGCCGCCGTGCTCGCTCTGGACCGCAGCGATCCTCGTGTGCGGCGTGTCGCTCGCGCCGCGTTCCAAAACTACGGACGGATGCTGGCCGACTTCGTGCTCCTGGGCTCCCTCAGTGCCCACCAGCTTCTTCGACGGGTGCGATTTGAGGGCCTGGAGCATGTGGATGCGGGTCTGGCCACGGGCCGCGGGGTGGTCGTGGCGATGCCGCACATGGGCTCGTGGGACGTGGCCGGGTCGGCTGCGGGAGTGCGCGGATACGAGGTGACGACGCTGGCCGACCGCTTTCCGGGTTCTCTCGACGAGGCCGTGGTGGCCAGCCGGAGGCGGTTCGGCCTCGAGGTTCTGCCCCCCGATCGGGCCTCCCTGCACCTCCTGCGCGAGGGACTCCGGTCCAACCGGGTGGTGGCGCTGGTGTGCGACCTGCCCCATGGACCAGGGGTGGAGGTGGAGATGTTCGGGCGCCGCTTGAACATGCCCTCGGGACCGGCCGCGCTGGCCCAGCGGCACGGCTGCGATCTGATCACGGCCGCGATCGTCCGCGAGGGTAACGGATATGCTGTGCGCGTCGATCCGCGCCTCGAGGTGGCGGGACTGACGCGGCAGGGCATCATGCAGAGCGTGGCGCGAAGATTCGAGGTTCACATCCGGGCTCAGCCCGACCAGTGGTTCGCCTTCATGCCTGTATTCGGGTGACGCCCTGATCACATTCAGGGCCTTTCTGCTCGTTCAGGGCCTGGTCGAGCGCCTGCCTCGACGTGCCGGCTACGCCTGCGCCATTGTTGCCGCGCGCTTCGCCTATCTTTTCGCGCGGCGCGCCCGCGGCCGGCTCTACGTCAACCTCACGGCCGCCCTTCCGGGGCTGACTCCATTGCAGCTGCGCAGAGTCACGTGGCGCAATTTTCGGGATCACTCCAAGGCCTACATCGACCTCATGCGGCTGCCCAGCGCCCGGGTCGAGGATCTGCGGCCGCTGCTCCGGGTGAGCGGGGCCGAGCACCTGGAGACGGCGCGCGCATACGGCCGGGGCGTGCTGGTGGTCTCGGCCCACATGGGTTCCTGGGAGGTCGCGGCCGCCATCTGGTCGGCCACCATCGCGCCCGTGTGTCTGTTCGCCGAGGAGCTCGAGCCGCGGGAGATGTATGAGTGGTATCGGAGCACGCGCCAGCGCCTGGGCATCAGCGTGCTGCCCCTTAATCTAAGCGGATTGCGCCAGGTGGTGAGGGCGCTTCGCAACCAGGAGATGGTGGTCACCGCGATCGATCGCGACCTGATCGGCACCGGCCCGGTGATGGAGTTCTTCTCCCATCCGACGCGAGTCCCCGCGGGCCCGGCCGAGCTCGCACTGCGCTACGGCACCCCGATCCTGCCGGTGGCGGTATACCGACTCCCGGACGACAATTTTCAGGCCCAGGGCTACCCACCCATCCTGGCCCAGCCCAGTGGCGACCACGAGGCGGACGTGCGCCAAATCAATCAGCGCCTGGTCCGTCACATGGAGGAGACGATCCGCGCCCACCCCGATCAGTGGCACCTGCCCCACGCCATCTTTCTCGACTCCTAGATCGCCCCCAACGTGCCCCGCGGACGTGGCCACGGGCCCGCGCCAGGTGTCAGACTCCGTAGCATCTCGATGAAGATCGGACTGGTCTCGCCCTACGATTTCAGCCATCCCGGCGGGGTGACAGAGCACATCCGCCACCTCGGCCATTGGCTCACCGAAATGGGGCACGAGGTGCGCACTTTCGCCCCCTCCAGCCGGCACGACGCCGAGGGTCAGTATCCGGGCTTCTATCGCATCGGGCGAGTTTTCCGCCTCCCGGCCAACGATTCGGTGGCCCGGGTGACGTTGAGCTTCCACCTCGCGCGCCGGGTTTCGGAGATCCTCGACGGCGAGCGCTTCGACGTTCTGCACTTCCATGAGCCGCTCATGCCCGCCCTGCCCCTCACCCTGCTCCGCATGGCCCAGACGGTGAGCGTGGGCACCTTCCACGCCTTCGCCCGCTCGAACCTCGGCTACTACTACGGCCGGCCCATCCTCAAGCCCTATCTGCGCCACCTGGGAGCGACCATCGCGGTCAGCCAGCCGGCGCGGGACTTCGTCCGCCAGTACTTTCCCGAGGTCGATCCGGTGGTGGTTCCCAATGGCGTCGACGTCGACCGCTTCGGGGCCGACCTGACCCCGATCCACCACCTCCGCGACGGCTGCGTCAACTTCCTCTTCGTCGGCCGGCTGGAGAAGCGCAAGGGCCTGGGGGATCTGATCACCGCCTTTCAGCACGCGTCCTCCCGGCTCGATCGGGTGCGCCTGATCATCGTCGGCGACGGTCCCCTGCGGGGCTCGGTTGAAAGCATGGTGGCGCGGCGGCGGCTAAAAAACGTGGTCATGGTCGGTTACGTACCGGCCGAGGTGCTGCCTCGCTATCACGCCAGCGCGGACGTGTTCTGCGCTCCCGCCAGCGGACGGGAGAGCTTCGGTATCGTGCTCCTGGAGGCGATGGCGGCCGGACTCCCGGTGATCGCGACCGAGATTCCGGGCTATCTGTCGGTGGTCGCAGCCGGGGTTGACAGCCTGACGGTGAGACCGAACTCGCCGATCGAGATGGGGGCGGCGATGACCGTGCTCGCGCGCGATCCCGAGCTGCGGCAGCGTTTGGGTGCGGCCGGTCGGGCAAAGGCGCCGCTCTATGCCTGGCCCCGCGTCGCCGCCCAGGTGGTGGAGGTCTACGAGCGAGCCCGCCGGCTCTCTCAAGGGGAGGTGTCCGGTGTTCACGACCAGATTCCAGTCCTGGGTTAGGGCCCGGGCCCACACCCTGGCCGCTCGCCTCGGTAACCTCCCGCTGAGCCCCAATCAGGTCACCGTCGCGGGCATGCTGGTCACCTTCGGCGGATCGGTGATGGTCGGACTGGGCATGCTCCGCCTGGCCGGAGTGGTGCTGGCCCTGAGCGGGCTCTTCGACATTCTGGACGGGGCCCTGGCCCGAGCCACCGATCAGATGCGGCCGTTCGGCGCCTTCCTCGATTCGACCATCGACCGCTACTCGGAAGGCGCGGTCTACCTGGGGCTGGCGGCCTACTTTCTGGACCGCCATGACGCGTTCATGCGTCCCGAGGTGATCTTCTGCCTGCTCGCCCTGGGCGGCTCGCTGCTGGTCTCTTACGCTCGCGCCCGGGCCGAGGCCCTGGGATTTGAGAGCTCGGGCGGCCTCTTCGCACGCCCCGAGCGGGTGGTCGCGATCGTGCTCGCCCTCGTGCTCGCCAACCCCTGGCTGCTGGCCGCGGTGGTGGCGCTGCTCGCGCTCCTGACCAACCTGACCGTGCTCCAGCGCATGCGCGCGGTGTGGGTTCAGGCCGAGAATGGCGAATCCACCCGGCTCCGCCCCGGCACCGGGCCCCAGGCCAGCTCGACGGGGAGCTCGACGCCCTCTTGAGCACCGGTTCCCCGCGCCTCGTCTAACCTTCTGTCCAGTTTGGACGTCGACCCTTTCGAGCAGATCACGGGCCAGGAACGGGCACGGCGCCTGCTTCGGGGCCAGATCGACAGCGGTCGAGTCGCTCACGCCTACCTGCTGGTCGGGGAGCACGGGCTGGGTAAGACCCTGCTCGCCCGCGCCCTGGCCCATTCCCTGCTGCCCGAGGCGGCGCTGGATCGACATCCCGACTTCTGGGAGGATTTGCGCAATTCCCACCTCTCGCTGGACGAGATCCGTCTCATGCCCTCGCGCCCACCCACCCATCATCGCCACACGCTGCAGCAGTTCTTGAGCTGGAGGCCGGCTCTGGGGGCCCGCCGGGTGGCCCTGGTGCGCGGGCTGCAGCGGACGGATCAGAACCTGCAGAGCATGGTGCTGAAGACCCTGGAGGAGCCCCACCCCGGTCAGGTGATCATCCTCACCGCTCCCAGCCTGAATCCCTTCGTGGTCCTTCCCACCCTGGTCTCTCGCTGCCAGCAGGTGCACTGCCACGCCCTGCCTGACGCTCAGGTGGAGGCGCTGCTGCGGACGCGGGGCGCGGGGCCCGAGCAGGCTACAAGTCTGGCCAGGTTGGCCCGTGGGCGACCCGGCTGGGCATTGCGCGCGCTCTCCGATCCCGAGCTGGCCCGCCTCCAGACGGACTGGCAGGCCAGCCTCGAGTGGGTCTTTGGAGCTCCCGCCGACGTCGCCCTGCGCCTGGCGGCCGAGATCGACCAGGAGAGTCAGCGCTGGCGGGCGCAGCGCCGGACCGAGGATGAGGGTCTGGGCGAGGCGCAGGAGGACCCGGCCCAGGCCGCGGTCAGAGCGTTCCAGCTCGGACTGCGCCGGCGCATGATGGATGCGCCCTCGCCCCACAACGCCGGCTTCGCCGAACTTCTGCAGGCCTCCTATGAGACCCTGGGACACTTGGAGCAGAACGTGAGCGCCCGCCTCACCCTGGAGGTCTTCCTGCTGCGATGCCGCCTCGTTTCCTGAAGCCCGGCCTGGCCGGCTTTGAAGCCTACGTCCCGGGCCAGCAGCCGCCCGACGGCGAGGACTGGGTCAAGCTCAACACCAACGAGTGTCCCTGGCCCCCCTCGCCCCGAGCGCTCGCGGCCGTGCGGGATGCCGTGGGTCCCCAGCTCCGCCTCTACCCCGATCCCATGGCCACCCCGGCCCGCGCCGCCATCGCCCGGTTGCACGGTCTGGATCCGGCCTGCGTGGCCCTCGGTAACGGGGGGGACGAGCTCCTCGAAATGGCGTTTCGTGCCTTCGTGGGTCCCGGCTCCCGGGTCGCCTTCGTCGACCCCACCTACCCTCTGGTGCCCACCCTGGTGGCGCTGCATGAGGGGGTGCGCTCGGCCCACCGCCTGGGCCCCGCAGGGAGTCTTGATCCCGGGTTCGCCCAGGACCCCGCCGGACTTAAGATCCTGGTCAACCCCAATTCGCCGACCGGCACCTGGCTGGGCCGGGAGGTGGTTCAGGAGGTGCAGGAGCGTGCCCGAGGCCTACTCCTGCTGGACGAGGCCTACGTCGACTTCGCGCCCGAGGACCGGACCGACCTGCTCCGGGCGGGGGCGACGAATCTGCTCATCCTGCGCACGCTGTCCAAGTCCTACGCCCTGGCCGGGATGCGTCTGGGTTACGCGCTGGGGGCGCCGGAGGTGATCGCGGCCCTGGATCTGGTCAAGGACTCGTACAACATGGACCGGCTGGCCATCGTCGCGGCGAAGGCGGCGATCGAGGATCAGGAGCACCATCGCGATCTGGTCGAGCGGGTGATCGCCGGCCGCGAGGAGCTGAGCGGCGAGCTGGTCCGCCGGGGATTCGAATGCCTGCCCTCGGCCACCAATTTCGTATTCTGCCGCCCACCTGAGGGGCGGAGCGCGCTGAGCCTGTACGAACACTTGAAGTCGCGCCGCGTGCTCGTCCGCCACTACGCGGTCGAACCCATCGCGGGCTGGCTGCGGATCACGGTCGGCACCGACCAAGACCACCGGCGGCTGTTCGGCGCGATCGAGGAGATGCCGCTTTGATACCGACCCGGGAGGAGGCCTTGGAGCTGGTCCAGAAGAACACCTCGGGGATCGGGCTGAGACGCCACATGCTGAGCGTGGAGGCGGCCATGCGGGCGTACGCAGTGCGCTTCGGCGAGGACCCCGAGCGCTGGGGCCTGGTCGGATTGATCCACGACTGGGACTACGAGTCCGGTCCCGATCCCGAGCAACACCCGCTGCGTGGCAACGCCATGCTGCGCGAGCGGGGCTGGCCGGAAGACGTGCTGGAGGACATCGCGAGCCACGCCGAGTACCTGAACGTTGCTCGCTCGACCCGCCTGCGCCAGACCCTGCACGCGGTGGACGAGCTCTGCGGCTTCATCCTCGCCTGCGCCCTGGTCAAGCCCGATCGTTCCCTGGGCGCGGTCGAGCCGGGTACGGTGAGACGCAAGATGAAGGACAAGGCTTTCGCCCGCGGTGTGCACCGCCAGGTGCTGCTCGAATCCGCGGCCGAGCTCCAGGTGGACTTCGACGAGCACGTCGCATTCGTGCGCGACGCGCTCATCCCCCACGCCGCCGAGCTCGGCGTCAATCCTTGAGCCGACCCCGGGTGCTGCTCCTGCATCCCATCCTGGAGCCCGCCCTGTCGCTACTGCAGGACGGCCTTGATCTGGTGCACTGCACCTCCGACCAAGCCCAAGATCCAGCCCAGGTCGCCGATCTGGCCGAGGGCTGCCAGGGCATCGTGAGCCTCATCACCGATCGCGTCGACGCCGCCCTCCTGGCCACCCCGGGGCTGCGCGTGGTCGCCAACGTGGGGGTGGGTTTCGACAACATCGACCTGGTGGCCGCGACCCACTTTGGGGTCCTCATCACCAATACCCCGGGGGTGCTGGACGAGACCACGGCCGACTTTGCCTTCGCGCTCATGCTGAGCGCTGCCCGGCGCCTGGTCGCGGCCGACCGCATGCTTCGTGAGGGTGATTTCATGGGCTGGCAACTGGACCTGATGCTGGGCGTGGACGTGCACGGCTCGACCCTGGGCGTCGTGGGCCTGGGCCGCATCGGCCGCGCCCTGGCCCGGCGCGCCCGCGGCTTTGGGATGCGGATCCTGTATAACTCCCGCACGCCCGCTCCGGACGCCGTGGAGAGCGAGCTAGGGGCGCGCGCGGTGGGACTCGATGAGCTGCTCGGCGAGTCCGATTTCGTGAGCCTGCACGTGCCCCTGACGACTCAGACGCGCCACCTGATCGGAGAGCGTGAGCTCGGCCTGATGCGGCCGACCTCCGTCCTCATCAACACCTCGCGCGGTCCGGTCGTGGACGAGCGAGCGCTGGCCCGGGCGCTGAGCCGGGGCACCATCTTCGCCGCCGGTCTGGACGTGTACGAGCACGAGCCGGAGGTCGACCTAGAACTCCGACGGATGCCCAACGCCGTGCTGGCGCCGCACATCGCCAGCGCGTCCATCGCGACCCGCTCGGCCATGTCCGAGCTCGCCGCCCGCAACCTCTTACAGGCCCTGGCCGGCGAGCGTCCGGCCCACCTGGTCAACGCCCAGGTGTGGAGGTAGCCCCCCTGCGCTGGCGGCTGCTGGCGTTGGACCTCGACGGGACCATCGTTGGTCCCGGGCTCGAGCTCGATCCCCAGGACGAGGCCGCGCTGCGCCGGGCGGAGGCGGCGGGGATGGCCGTGGTGGTGTGCACCGGGCGCCCCTTCCCAGGGGCTCTGATCTGGATCCGGCGGCTGGCGCTGACTGGCCCCTTCGTCTGCTACCAGGGGGCCCAGGTCCGGCTCCCCGACGGGGAGACCCTGCTCGATCACGGGGTCGCCAGGCCTCTGGCAGCGGAGGTGATCGAGTACTGCCGGGAGCAGGACCTGCACGTTCAGGCCTATCGCGACGACCGGCTCCTGGTGGAGCGGGACCGGCCCGAGGCCCATGAATATGCCCAGCACGCCCAGATGGAAATCAACCTGGTCCCCGATCTGGTCGAAGCCATGGGACCGACCACCCCCAAGCTGGTCGTGGTTGCCAACAAAGACCGCGTCGAGCAGCTTCTGCCCGAGATCAGATCGCGCTGGGCTGGTCGACTCAACGCGGCGACCTCGATGCCGACCTACCTCGAGATGACCAGCACGCGTTCCGACAAGCGCCTCGCCCTGCGCTTCCTGGCCCGGCGTCTGAGTGTGGCGCAAGAGCACATTGCCGCCGCCGGGGATGGACGCAACGATGAATCCATGATCGCCTGGGCCGGAATCGGTTTCGCGGTCGAGGGCGCGGCCGAGGAGGTGCTGCGGGCTGCCGCCGGGCGTACCATCCCACCTCCGGGGCAGGGCGGAATCGCGCTCCTGGTGGACAGGTTGTTAGAGGGGTGAGCACCCTGTTTTTGGTCCATGCGCATCCCGACGACGAGTCCATTGGCACCGGCGGCGTCATGCTGCGGGCCAAGCGAGCCGGTCATCGCGTGGTTCTGGTCACGTGCACCCGAGGCGAGGAGGGAGAGATCCACAACCTGCCGGGAGGAGAGACGCTGCGCGACCGCCTGGGCGAGATCCGAACCCAGGAGATGCTGCGCGCGGGCTCGATCCTGGGCCTCGATCGCCAGGAGTTCTTGGGCTACCGGGATTCCGGCATGGCCGGGACCCCCAGCAATCTGGATCCGCGGAGCTTTCATCAGGCCCCGCTCGAGGAGTCTGCCGAGCGCCTGGCGCGGCTGCTCCGGGAGGAGCGGCCCGAGGTCGTCGTCACGTACACCGCCGACGGCACCTACGGCCACCCCGACCACATCAAGGCCCACCAGACCACGCTCGCCGCGCTGGCTCTGGTGAGCGCCGAGGGTTGGGAGCCCGAGGCGGTCTACCTGCACGCCATTCCCCAGAGCGCGGTCGCGCAGATGGAGGCGCGGGCTCGCGAGTTGGGCGTGGTCACCCCGCCCGCGATGGCCCTGCGCGGGACGCCCGACGCCGAGATCGCGCTCCGCGTCGACGTGCGCAAGGACGCCGCCACCAAGCTCAGCGCGTTTACCGCCCACGTCAGCCAGAACGCCCCGGACTCGCCCCTGCGCGGCATGGGTGAGGAGATTCTGGAGGCCGCGCTGGGGACCGAGGCGTTCGTGCGCTGGCGGGGCCCGGACCGGGTCTCGGGCCCCGACGACGATCTGTTCAGCGGTCTGGAAGCGGGCTGATGGAGGTCGTTCGTATAAGTCCGCGAGGCTACTGCCACGGCGTGGTGGACGCCTTTCGGATTGCCAACCAGGTGCGGCGGGAGAGCTCAGGACCGGTTCACATGCTCGGCCACCTGGTCCACAACACGCACGTCACCGACGACCTGCAGGCGCAGGGCATCGCGCTCGTCGATCCCCCGGATCGGCTCGCCGGGCTGGATCAGATCAAATCCGGGACGGTTATCTTCACCGCCCACGGGGTGTCGCCCCAGGTCAAGCGGCGGGCGGCCGAGCTCGGGCTGGAGGCGGTCGACGCCACCTGCTCCGATGTGATTCGCACCCATGAGCTGGTCGCCGACCTGGTCCGGCGCGGTTATGAGGTGGTCTACGTCGGCCGCCACGGGCATCCCGAGCCCGAGGGCGTGCTGGGGGAGGCGCCAGGGCGCGTCCACCTGGTCCAGGACCCCGATGACGTGGCTGGTCTGGATCTGGTCGGGGATCGGGTGGCCGTAACCTGCCAGACCACTCTCTCGATCTGGGACACCGAGGCCATGATCGACGCCGTGCGCGAGCGCTGGCCCCAAGTCGAAGTTCACAACGAGATCTGCCGGGCGACTCAGGACCGCCAGGAGGCTGCCGTGCTCGCGGCCCGGCAGGTCGATCTGGTGATCGTGGTCGGCAGCCCGCGCTCCTCCAATTCCCAGCGCCTGGTCGAGGTGGTTAGAAAGCTGGCCGGAAAACCGGCCCACCTGGTCGACGACCTCGCAGATCTGGATCTGAGCTGGTTTGAGGGTGTGGGACGGGTCGGGGTGACGAGCGGCGCCTCTACCCCGAGCCAGCTCACGCGCCGGGTTATCGAGTACCTGGAGGGGCTGGCGCCCTCAGCTGCCTCCGCGCAGCCGGCGCAGGACTCCGCCTAGGCTCCGTCCCGAGCGGTGGGGATCGTCAGGGGCGCCATCGGTCTCGGCAGCGGCGGTCGCCCGGCGTGTCCGGGGCCGAGGCAAGCTCGCCACCGGCGCCGTAGTGGGGATATCCAGGGCTGCGGGGGACGCCAGAGGGGCAGCCGGGCTGGCATCGGCGGGTGGCCTGCGGGGGGTGCGGCGGCGGGCCGCCGGGATGGCTGCAGGCGGCGCCGACTCGGGCTCCGGCACCGGCATCGGCTGGTCGGCGGGGCTTGCGCTCGCCGCCCCGGCCTCGCCCGCATCGAGGCCGCCCCGGCCTCGCCCGCCGCGGCGGCGGCGGCGCCGGGCGGGTGGGGCGGGGACGTCAGCCCCGGGCTCCAATTCGGGCCCCCCCGCCGGCGCGGACTCTGCCGGCTCGGGTGCCGCCACGGCGTCCGCTGCGGCCTCAGGGCCGGCATTCTCCTCGCGCTCCCCGGTCCGCCTGCCCCCCCGGCGCCGGCGGCGCGGGGCGCGCTCTAAAGCCTCGGCGGGCACCGGCTCTATCTCCGCTTGGGCGCGCTCGATCAGGCGCACCACGTCGCCCACGGCCACCACCAGACCGTTCTGGTTCTCGACCGAGACCTGCCACCCGGCCAGGCCCAGGCGGGGGTTCTCGATGTCGCGCTTGCGGTTTAAGCGCCAGCGGGCGCGGATGGTGTCCCCGGGACGCACCGGGGCCAGGTAGCGCCAGTTGGACTCCATCATGGCCGCCGTCGCCGGCAGGGCCGCGTCCATCGATCCCAGTCCCAGCGCAATCGCGGTGACCAGGCCACCCGGCACCACCAGTCCGCCCAGGCTGCTCCGGCGCGCGAACTCGACGTCGGTGTGAAGTGGTGCGAAGTCTCCGGCCAGACCGGCGTAGGCGGCGATATCGGCGCCCGTCAGGGTGCGTCTACGGGTGACCCACTCCCCACCCAGGGGCAGGTCGTCAAAGAACAGGATCAGCGCCGATCTCCCTTGCTGGACAGAGCCCTGCGAGTATAGCTTTGTCCACTCCTCGATCCCGCCGCCCCCGCCTCGCGGGCCTAGCATGTTGGCGATGGCGGGGCACTACTGTCTCAACTGCGGTTCCGCGCTGGCTCCGCGGATGATCGAGGAGCGCGAGCTCGAAGCCTGCCCGAATTGCGACTTCGTGCTCTGGCGCGACCCCAAGGTCGTGACCATGGTGGTGGTGGAGGACGGTGAGGGAGGCGTGGTCGTGGGTCGGCGCGCCATCAATCCTGGCTACGGGCTCTGGTGCCTGCCCGGCGGCTACGTCAACGATGACGAGCACCCGGCGGAGGCGGCGGCGCGCGAATGCCGGGAGGAGATACTGGCCGAGGTCACCATCACGAGTCTCCTCGACGTCTACCACATCGACGCCGAGTCGGGCCCGTCGATGCTCGCCCTCGCCTATCGTGGGCGGCTCGCCAGCGGACCCGTGGGTGCCGGACCGGAGATGTTGGAGGTGCGCTCCTTTCCCCCCCGAGCTCTCCCGCCGCTCGCCTTCAGCAGCCATGGTCAGGCCATGCGCGACTGGCTCGACCATCGACAATCGGCCCTGGAGAGAACATGAACTGGTTTAAGACGTTCTTTTGGATGACGGCCATGAGCGTGCTCCTGGTCCTGGCGGGACGTCTTCTCTTCGGGCCGGCCGGGCTCTTCATCGCTCTGCTGCTGGCCCTGGCCATGAACGTCAGCGCCTACTTCTACGGTGACAAGCTGGCCCTGGCCGGGGCGCAGGCCCAGGAGGTCAGCCCTCAGGCGGCGCCGATGCTGCACCGTCTGGCTGACCGCCTGGCGCAGCAATACGGGGTCCAAAAGCCGCGCGTCTACGTCAGCCCCGACCCCAACCCCAACGCCTTCGCCACCGGCCGCGACCCCCACCACGCCTCGATCTGCGTCAACCAGGGTCTGATCCAGATCCTGGACCAGGAGGAGATCTACGGCGTCCTCGCCCACGAGTTCGCGCACGTGCGCAATCGCGACATCCTAATCAGCTCGGTGGTGGCGGTGATGGCGGGGGCAATCACGCTTCTGGCCAGCCTGGCCCAATGGGGCATGATGTTCGGGGGTCTGGGCGGGCGCAACGAGCGCGACCGGGGAGCGTTTGGGGGCCTGATCCTGGTCATCCTGGCCCCCATCGCCGCGCTCCTGATCCAGCTCGCCATCTCGCGCTCGCGGGAGTACGAGGCCGACCACACCGGGGCCGAGGTATCGGGCCAGCCCCTGGCCCTGGCATCCGCCCTGCGTAAGCTCCAGCGTGGGTCGCAGGCCGTGCCCTCTCCCGTGGTCCGACCCGCCTTCGCCCACCTCTACATCGTCAATCCGCTCTCTGCCGGCGCTCTCTCGGGACTGTTTGCCACCCATCCCCCGCTCGAGGAGCGAATCCGGCGCCTGGAGAGCATGCCCCACGGGTGATCGGTCGGCGTTCTAGGTCACGGTGCCGACGAAGTCACCACACAATCCCAGGTCGTTTGCCCGCCCGGGCAGCGTGAGCTCTACGGTGGCCAGTTCCTGCTCGCCGTGGCAGCGCGAGGAAGGCCCAGGTCCCAGGCCCACGACCAGGGTCTGATCGTCCACCCAGCCCTCGGGATGCAGGTTCTGGGGCAGTCTGATCGTCTGTCCCGAGCTCTCCACCACCTCGCCCGCCATGGCCAGTGCCGACCCGTCCGGAGAGAGCTGAAACCAGCCTCCATAGCCCTGCGGACGGGGGTAGGTGGCCTGAAAGAGGGTGCCTCCCGCGCTGTCGCGCACGCTAACCGTCTGGGTCCCTGCGCAGACGATGAGTCCGAGGTCCGACACCGACCAGGGTTGAGAAGCTCCGGTGACCCCGCAGCCGCCCAGCACGGTACTGGTGGGCACCCCAGCCCGCGGGTCCAGGTTGGCCAGGTGGCCGCCCTGGAGCGTCTGGCCGGCGAAGCTCGACGCGCCGAGCGTCGCCGAACCCCCGACCAGCGCGACGGGGCCGTCCTGGTCCCAGCCGACGAGGCGGATCATGTCGAATCCCAGCGCCGAGCCGGGTGCCTCCAAGCTCGCCCAGCGGTGCAGCACCACCGGGCTGGACCCGTTGACCGAGGCGGCGACCTCGAGCACGTAGGGCTGGGAGGCAAAGCTGCTGCGTGGCGCCGAAGCCGGGGCGGGGGACGGCGGAGACGATGGCAGGGCGGGCAGCGTGAGCACGGCGGCGAGCACGGTGCCACCGTCGGGGCTGACCGCGAAGGAGACCTCCTGACGGCTGCTGGAGATCTGGAATGCGCTGGTCGTGGTCACCACCCCGTCCGAGGCCAGGCGCCGGATCACGCCCGCTCCGTCCATGTAGTAGAGCCCCGATGGGCTCACGGCAACGTCGGATGCGAGGGCAGGATTGGCACCCGCGTCAAGGGGGATGGCCCGAGGTTCAAACCCGACCTCGGCTTGAACCGCACCCGTCGGGCTGACTAGGGCGAGCGCGTCGTGCTGCTGGCTGGACGCGGTCTGGGGGCTTTGGGACTCGGCCAGCGCCAGGAGCCCCGGAGCCGAGGGAGACGCGGTGGGCCGGGGTGACGAAGTCAGGTGGCGCGCCCCGGATGCGCGATGGACCGAGCCGCCCGAGGTGCCGCAGGCCATCAGCAGCAGGGCCACGGCGGCGCCCGCGGACTTGACCCTCACCCTCCTTGAACGCCAGCGCCCGCCGATGGTTACCGGCGCCCCCTACACCGGATTTAGGGCCGTCCCTCCGCCCAGCACTCGAGCCACCTCCTCCGCCGCCTTGGTCTGAAGTTCGCGTTCGGCCTCGATCGAGTACCAGGCGACGTGGGGGGTCAGGATTGTGTTCGGCGCCGAGAACAGGGGATGGCCGGCCGGCAGGGGCTCGAGCGTGGTCACGTCCAGGCCTGCCCCACCTAGGTGGCCCGAGGCCAAGGACTCGGCAAGCGCGTTCTCGTCGACCAGGCCTCCCCGGCCCACGTTGATCAGGATCGCCCCCTCCGGCATCGCCGCCAGCTGCGCGGCCCCGAACAAGCCCCTGGTCGACTCCTGCAGGGGCAGGTGCAGGGAGAGGGCGTCGCTCTCCGCCAGGAGACGGTCCAAATCGACCTTGACCACCCCCAGCGCGGACATCCCCGAGTCGTCGACGAAGGGGTCGTAGGCGATCACCGTCATGCCCAGGGCCCGCGCCTTGCGTGCCAGTGCCCGCCCGATGCGTCCCAGGCCGGCGATTCCCAGACTCAGCGTATCCAGCCGGCGCAGGGGGTGCTGGCGGTCGATCCCCGGGCTCCCGGCTCGCAGGCGGGTGTCGTAGTCGAGGAGCCGGCGCTGCAGCGACAAGAGCAGGGCCAGGGCGTGATCGGACACCTCCTCCACGCAGTAGTCGGGGACGGCGCAGACCACGATCCCGCCCTCGCGTGCCGCCTCCAGGTCGACGTTGTCGACCCCCACCCCGTATCGAACCACGACCCGGCAGGAGCTGAGGCCGCCCAGGCGTTCCCGATCGAGCCGGAAGCGAGAACCGAGCAGGACCCCGTCGACGTTCCCGGCGCTGGTCATCACCTCTAAGTCGGGCACCCCTCCCAGGTCCAAGATCTCGATCCCCTGTCCATCGAAGACGGCGCGCTCGGGGTCGAGACTGGCGAACCGATGCCCGATGGTGGCGACTCGCAGGGAGGGCGTTTTAGGACCCAGGCCGGGTGCGGCCGGTCGACGAGTCCAGGGGATGGAGGGTTTTAACGAGGCGTTCGTCGAAGGGGTAGGTGGTGTAGATGTCGGGCTCGGAGTCGGTGACGACGAGGTTGTTCTCGAGTCGGATGCCGCCCACGCCGGGTTGGCCGGCGTAGGGTTCGAGGTTGAACTGCATGCCCTCGCGCAGGGGCATGGGGTCCTCGATGGAGTGGGGACTGAAGTAGGGGGGCTCCCAGGGGGCCATGCCCGAGCCGTGGCCCAAAGAGTCGAGGACGTAGGGGTCGGCGGCGGCGAAGACGTCGGCCGTGGTGTTGCCCACGCGTCCGGCCGCGCAGGCCCCCCAGAGGGCGTCGTAGCAGTGCTGGTGGAGGTCGATCTGGGCCGGGGTGGGGCGGATGTCGCCGCAGACCCAGGTTCGGGTGAGGTCTCCCCAGTAGCCGTTGAAGCAGCCTCCGATGTCGATGATCACGAGGTCGCCGGAGCGGATCAGGCGGTCGGAGGTGAAGCGGCGGTAGGGGGCGGTGTAGGGGCCGGAGCAGACGATGTTGGAGCACTGGGTCCACTCCGAGCCCATGGCCGTCATGCGCTGCCAGGCAGCGGCCAGAACCTCACACTCGCGCACTCCGGGGCGGAGCAGGGAGAGGGCGGCGTCCATCCCCGCCTCGGTCACCGAGTTGGCGATCTTAAGGCAGGCGATCTCATCTGAGGTCTTGATGATCTTGGCCTCCATCAGGATCGTGTAGCCGTCCACGAACTCGCTCTGGGGGAAGACCGCGCGCACGTGGCGCTCCACCGTCGGGCTCCACAGGTCGACCCCGATGCGCTTGCCGTTGAGGTCGCCGAGCAGCCCGCGCAGCGTCTCCGCCCACTTGCGGATGCCGACCTCCTCCCGGAAGTTGGCGCGAGGCTGAATCGACGACTCTGAAAGCCAGGGCATGCGGAGCCGGCAGTGCTCGTAGTCCATGGTGAAGAGCAGGGGCTCGCGGTCGGCGGTCAGGACCACGGTCGCGTTGCCCAGGAGCGGGGTCGGACCCAGGTGGTGGCGGTAGCCGGTGAGGTATCGCGCGTCCTCGGTCCGGAACACGAAGAGCACGTCCGCGTCCGACGCCGCCAACGCTGCCTGCGCCTTTTGCAGCCGCTCCCGGCGCAGCCGCTCGAAGTCGATCCGCTGCTCCCAGTCCACCCCGATCAGACCCAGATCCATGTCCACCCTCCTCTTACCGCCGCCCATCGCCGGCCGCATCATCATCCCAGGGTTGCCCCTCATCTCGCGCCTGAGTTCCAGGAGCGGTCTCCCCGTCCGTCTCCCGGAGGTGGATGACGTCGCCGACGCTGATCCGTCGCCCGGAGACGATGAGCGCTCCGTCACCGTCAACGTCCTCAGCCAGTCCCTGCTCGGAGCGACCGTCGCCCAGCTCCACCCGGACCTGCCGGCCCAGGGTATGGGAGAGCTTCCGCCACACCTGCAGGACGGCCTCGGGGGGCGAGGCAAACCAGACCTCGAGGCGCTTGCACAGGCGCTCGAGCAGCGGGTCCCGCTCGAGGTTGAGCATCGCCGCGCCGGGCGGGGCCCAGGTCAGGTTCACTCCCACTCCGACGATGCAACGCTGGCCGTGCGACTCAACCAGTATGCCGCCCAGCTTGCGTTCCTCCAGGTAGAGGTCGTTGGGCCACTTGAGTCGCACCCGGGGAGAGCAGGCCTCGGCCGCCGCCACCCCCGCCGCCAGCGGCGCCAGGGGGTGCCCGGGCAGCACGAACGAGGCCAGCAGCGCGGTGCCCGGGGGAGCCACCCAACGCCGGTCGAGACGCCCCCGACCCGCGGACTGGTGATCGCTGACCAGGACCGACCAGAGCGGAAGATCACGGGCCTCATCCTGGGTCGAGGTGACGCTGGGCAGCCTCAGTATGTTCACCGCTGGGACCTAAGCTTAGGGCTGATCATGGCGGGCAACTCCTGGGATCGGATGGGTCGGATGGAGGCTGCATTCGAGTCCGTGGCGCCGGTTCTGCGGGCCGCTGCCAGAGCCGCCGGAGCGCGCGTTGAGGAGTACGTTCAGGAGGATCCGGTATGGCGCCTGCAGGCGCCCGCGGGCTCGGTCGACGTGGCCTGGTCGGAGCAAGCCCCC
>Ga0307374_10006829_pt1 | contig 17740 bp, 21 predicted proteins | sample OX3MG_FD_202532 | JGI IMG/M metagenome (GOLD analysis project Ga0307374, IMG submission 202532) | Soil microbial communities from Risofladan, Vaasa, Finland - OX-3 | ecosystem: Environmental > Terrestrial > Soil > Coastal area > Acid sulfate soil | place: Finland: Risofladan, Vaasa | collected... | reverse complement strand
TCTGATTAATCGAGTGTTTTCAGATTGATTGGGGTCATCGGTATCAGGGAAACACCCGAAGTGTACATCCGCTCGCCGTCAGGCGGTGATTTTCAGCATTTGTATCGCTTTCAGATCTGAACTCACCGCTTTGTGCTAACTAGGCAGGCTGCATCCTGATGAGCTGTCGTCGCACCATATATAGATTAACGAGCGCGCAGGTCACGAACAACCGGTGGGCATTTTTCATCAGCCCTCGGTAGCGCACCTTCACGAAGCCGAAGGTGCATTTGATTACCCGGAACAGATGCTCGACTTTGGCCCGGACCTGTGATTTGGTGCGGTTCCGGTCACGGTCAACCTCCGTCAGCGTGCGGTTGCGGCAGCCCTTGTGGTGAGTGAAGTCCTGGGCATAGGGAGCGTGCTTTCGGATCACGTCCGTCTGTCCGCTGTAAGCACTGTCACCCCACACCCGGGTCTCCTGCCCATGTAGCAGATAGGGCAGCGCCTGGGAGTCATGGGTGTTGGCTGGGGTCGCCATCACCGAGTGAATGAGCTTCGACTGGCTGTCCACCCCGATGTGGCCCTTCATGCCGAAGTAATACTGATTACCCTTCTTTGTCTGGCACATCTCTGGGTCCCGTTTCCCTTCCCGGTTCTTCGTGGAAGACGGGGCGCCGATGATGGTCGCGTCCACGATGGTGCCGCTGTTCACCTTCATCCCCTGTTTCTGTAGATGCGCGTTCACCGCTTTAAACAGCTTCTTGCCTAAGGCGTGTTTCTCCAGCAGATGTCTGAACTTGCATACCGTGGTCTCATCTGGCGCCGGTTCCCGACCCAGGTCGATCCCCGCAAACGCACGCATCGAGGTCGAATCGTACAATGCTTCCTCCACCGCCGGGTCCGACAGGTTGAACCACTGCTGCAAGAAGTAGATGCGCAGCATGCGCTCTAGCCCCACTGGGGGCCGGCCCGCACCTTCAACCTTCGGATAATGCGGTTCGATCACCGCGACGAGTTTCGCCCAGGGCACCGCCCGTTCCATCTCAGCTAAAAACTGTTCACGCCGCGTGATCTTGCGATACTGCTCGAATCCGGCTTCAGCAAACGTCGCTTGTATGTCGCGCATCGTCACATCTCCATCAATTCATTTGATGTATTCTATGACAAGCGGATTCAATCAACGTTTCACGAGAGCGAGAGAATTAATCAGAGTTTCCATAAAGGATATCAAATCAGTCACATATACGTTGGTTATGAACGCATATTACTGTTTACGCTTGTTTAATTTGTTGATTATTGTTTTATATGTTTTATCCAAAGGTTGTATTTCACGTTCCAAAGTACGGACTAACCTTGAATCAGCGACATTACCGGATAGTTTCAGATAGCGGATATGTTCGATGGCTATATTCCGTGTGTATGTTTTATCAAATATCTCATAATGGTTGATAAAATGCTTTAATCTCGAATTAAGCGGTACCCATGGACCGCTCTCAATTTCCTTCGGATCCTGATTTAAGAGCAGAGAAAAGTCAAAGTTTTCACGGGAGCGCCGCTTTCGTGCCCGATGAACGTCCCGTCTGAAATCGGAATTATGCGGCAAGACCCGATCGAGCTGCTGCTCCACTTCACGTATAATCTTGTTTGTCTTTTCGAAGTCGGGCTCAATTGCGTCCCATCGGTTTCGTATCAATCTTCGTTCAATGAGAAATTCAAACAGCGCTTGATGTTCGTGTGTGATTTGTAGACTCTGGCAGAAACGCGCCGATGCCACTGCAAGTTCCTGGCGCAGAAACAACGCATCATCCAATATATATGACAACAGGGCTTCTCGGTACATTAGGCCGAGCATCGCCAGATCGTCAATGCTAGATCCGCGTACTAACGCTTTGACAAATTTCTTATAGCTGTATGCAGAACGTTGCTGAAAAGCAGGTTCGTTTGGTAGAAACGATCGTCCCACCACCCTTTGCTCCAGAGTGGCGCAGAAGATATTTAGTTCCTTTGCCAGCGTCTCAAGTTTCTTGCGAGTCTCTAACAGGTCCAAACCAGGGGGGATGATCAGATCCCAGAAAACGGATTTATATAACCGGGCGCATCCACGGTATGCGCGACGGGTATCGAAGCGCTTAATGACGCTAAATCCCCGCGATCGATTCCGGTCTTCGGGGTCGTCGCCTAGGAGTCGCATGCGGCTGAACAACCGGCGCCGGGTGGCCTGGTCGTCTTTTTTATTGATGCCGGTACGAGGAAACAGAATATCGTCGAACTTATCATCGATACGGTCATTCCGGGCCTTCAACCAGGCACAGACCACCCAGATGCGGCAGCGGTAGGCCCAGTCTTTGGCGGAGCGCGGACGCCGCTCTTTGGGTTTAATCCCAGAGTTTTCTGACTCCTCCATATGGATGCAAATAATCTCATAAAAACATCCATAACACATCCATACCGGCCTGTGTTCTGATTGCCACGTTTCGCGGGAAATCCGCCAGGGGTAGTGATGGCCGAGGATGGATGTGAAAGTAACGCAAGCAGACGCGCCACAGTACGCGAGGCCAAGTGCTGCTTAGCAGAGATCAGACGGTTTGGCTGGCCCGTACTGCGCGGGCGTGCATTGTGGACGCTGCTTGGCTACCGAAGCGAACGGTCCTATCAGCGAGCAGTCCAGACTGGGCTGCATCCGAAGGGTGTACGACTTTATCCGATCGCAGGACAAAAGGGCATGTGTGCCCGGACTCCTGAGATGGCCACATGGTTGGTGAGCCAGGCGAATTGGGAAGAAAGAATTGCAAGATTGGCGGCGCTAGCCAGAAAAAAGCGGCCCGCCACTTAAGGTAAGCGAGGGATAGACATGAAGATTTAGAGGCCCAGTAGCGCAAAAGCCCAAGCTTACGACTTGGGCTTAGCGCTCGCGATGATAGCGAGGACCTAGTAGGGTCTATCAAAATCTTCGCAAAACCCACAGGGTCTGTCAATAGACCCCAGGGATGGCTTTGCCCAGCAGTTTGTGCCGGGTAAGTCGTGGCCTCCCGTCGTCCGGCCGGGTGCCGGCAACACTGGAGCAAAGCGATGTTAATAAAGCATGTTGAACAAGTACCTGTACCGCACGTATTTCCGATTCCGGCGGCCCCAGCTGAAGCTGGCGATGGCGGAGGCCGCAGGCGGAACGGTCTGCCCATGGGGTTCGGCCCAATCTTAGTGGTTCCACGCCAACGCAAAATGGGACTGGGTTATGGCGGAAAAATCATGGGCTGGCACCCGGTGAAGGCCGGGCATGGTGCGGTTCCCTACGAATCGAGCTTGGAACGGGATTTGCTGCCACAACTGGGTGGTCTTCACTGCTTACACAAGGTAGTGGCCCAACCGGTGACGATCCATTTCCACTTCCAGGGACAGCGGATGCGGTACACGCCGGATTTTTGGGTCTGGCTTGTGTCTGTTCCACCAGGGCTGGCCGCGCTCGGAGTTTCGAATACTCGCTTCTTTATTGAAGTGAAGCCGACTGAGCGGCTCGAAGCCTGTCAGCACACTCTGGAAATAAAGCTTCTGGGCCTGCGTTTGGCCATGAGGCTGCCCACCGTGGTCTGCACCGAAGTTGAGATACGCAACCGCCCGCAGGAGTACTTCTATGAATAGTCCATCGGTGTCATGTGAGACCGGTACACAAGTCGTCTGGAATGCCCGTCAATACACAATCGCGGGCATGTGGTCGGGCACGGAAGCCCTGCTGCGCGATCCCTCCACGGAGAAATCCCACGTTGCGAAGGTGATGGATCTGCAGCCGTACCTTCCGGAAAGTGCAGGGGCGGCATCGCCGCCCTTGCATGATATGTGCGACGAACAATGGGACGCGCTGATTCAGCGCTTCAATTTAATGGCAAAGCTCTCGGAGCTTGTGAATCCGTGCAAAGCGGATTTTTGTAAGGTCGCCGGGCAACTCAAGGTTTCTGTCTCGACCGTGAGGCGTTATTTCTCCAAATACAAGCGCACGGGGACGGTGTCGGCCTTGATGAATACGCCCCCCGGCCCGAAAGCAGGAATGCGTAAGTTGCCCGCCGCTGTCGAATCGTTGATTACTGATGAAATCAAATCACGGTGGTTGACGCGGGAGGAAACCTGTCAGGCCGAGTTTGTGAAAACGGTACAGCGCATTGCCCGTACGCAGGGGCTTAAGGCGCCTTCAGGGAAGGCGATTATTGTGCGCTTGCGCAACCTTCCGGACCGTGAATCACTTCGCGCACGGCGGGGCCGGAAGGCCGAGGGCGAAAAATTCGAAGCACGCACTGGCACGCACAAAGTCGATGATGCGCTTAAAGAAGTTCAGCTCGATGCCACGCTCGTGGACATCATCGCGGTATCGGATGACGAATTCAGGAATCCGATCGGCCGTCCGTTTCTGACGCTCGCGATCGATGTCTGCACACGAGCGATTGTGGGGTATTACCTGTCCCTGGACAAGCCCGATGCGTATGCGGCGGGTCTGTGTGTCGCGATGTCCTGCCTTCCGAAAGACGCACTCCTGAAAGATCTGGACATAACGGATGCGACATGGCCCATGCAGGGCTGCATGAAGAAACTGTTCATCGACAATGCGAAAGAATACCACTCGCTTGCGCTGAGGCGTGGCTGCGAAGTGCAGCTGATCATCCTTGAGTATCGCCCGCCAGGACTTCCATATTACGGCGGTCATATCGAACGGCTCATCGGTACGATGATGCGCCGTTTTCATGCCCTACCCGGTTCGACACACAGCAACATCGTGGCACGCGGGGACTATGATTCTGAGAAAACTGCCGTCATGACCTTGCCGGAGCTACACAAGTATCTGATATTGCAGATACTCGCCTATAACTCGGAGGTGCACAGTAGTATCGGGATGTCCCCGAATCACGCCTGGGAACTCGCTTTTGCCGGCAAGGACGCATCGCAGTTGCCGGTTCTACCACCCGCCAGTCCGCAATTTTTCTCAAGTTTCATGCCGTTCCAGCGCCGCAAAATCCGGCGGGATGGCGTTGAACTGTTCGCCAACCGCTACTGGGACGCGGCGCTGGCGCCGCTCATCGGGCACCCGGAGAAGCTGGAAGTGCTTTACGACCCGCGTGACATGTTGCGAGTGCTTGTACGGGATCCCGGCGGGCTTCTGATCCCGGTGTCCTACGCCGATCCCACGTTGCCACGGCTGAGCTTGCGGGAGTGGACCTTCATCAAGCGTCGCGCGCATGCCGAGGGCCGGCGTCCGCATGAGGTTGCGATCAACGACCATTTGCTGAACGCGGCAGACGCGGTGGAGGAGGAGGCCACACAGAAACAGCGCAAGGCCAAGCGTAAACGCCGCGAGGCGCTTAAAAACACGCTTGCCAATGCTGATCGCACGCAGCGTCTCTATAAAACCTGGCCGTCACCCGCTGCACCGGTGATCGACGTGCCATTGGACTTCGATCCCGACTCAGTTTCTGCCTTTACCGTTATTAACAACGAGGATAGGCCATGACACACGAGAACTATCTATTGCACCTGGGAGAATCTGTACGTCCGCAGGCCTTGCTGCCCGACGCCATCCGGGTACAGCGCATTCTGCGTCCGCTGTTCGTTGAGCACACGGCCGTAAAACTCATAATGAACGAGGTCGGCTGGATGCTCAGCGACCAGTCCCACCGCGCCCCGGGACTCGCGGTCTGTGCGCCGCCGGGATCCGGCAAAACGGAGTTGTCGATGCGTGTGGACCGCGCCTACCCGCGGCAACAATCGGGTGAAGGAGGGTTGCCCGTGATGCCGATCGTGGCCATCACGATGTCCGGCGCCTACGACATGCGGACGGTTTATGGCAGGGTGATGCTGACGCTGCAAGTGCCGTGCTCGGACAAAATGACAAAAAATGCACGCGAGATCCAGGTGCTGCATCTTCTGAAACGCGTGAGCTGCCGCCTGCTGGTGCTGGATGAGTTTCAGGATATATCGAAGGGGAGCGAGCGGGATCAGAACCGGGCGCTGGACGCAATCAAGCTGCTCATGAACCAGCTCAATCTGCCGATTCTCGCCCTGGGAACCCAGGAGGCGGGAAGGACGCTGCAGTCGGACGCGCATTTGGCCGCGCGTTTTCGCCACATGGCGCTACCAGTCTGGAAAAGGGACGCGCATTTCGCGGCTCTGCTCAAGGCCATACATAGCGAGCTGCCGTTGCGCAAATCCTCGTCACTCACATCGCCCGACGTCATGAAATGTCTGATCACGCATTCGAAAGGGATATTGGGCGTAATCATGCGTCTGCTGCAGGATGCCGCCATCCACGCCATTATCGAAGGCCAGGAATATATTGATGTGCGCATGATCGATCTCGCGGCAGACCACCGGCCGGACCTGTCGGTGCTGACTGGCGGACTGGGTGCCGGCAAGCAATGCGCCTGATTCTTTCGCGGCCGCCATCCGATGAAACGATCAGTTCGATCGTGGATCGTGCCTGCAGCCTTTACAACCTGTCGCGGGCGGCACTGATCGAGGAATTGTGCCCCGGGCTGCGAATCCGTCTGTCTGATATCGATCTTGATGTGTCACCGCCACCCGCGATTGTGGCAAAACTCGCCGAGGCTTTGGAAATGGATCCGATGCAGCTCGAATCCTTGCGACTCGGAACACCCGCGTGGCGACTTATTCCAAAGGCGCGGATAGCGTGCTGTCCAAAATGCCTGACCGAAGACGTACGCACGGGACGCGATCCGTATTTTCGGGCGGATTGGAGCTGGTGTTTTATGACGCACTGCACAAAACACAAATGCCCACTGGAGGTGTGGTCGCACATCACTGAACGGTTGGGAGAACGACACTGGTACCGCTTTCACCTTGCGAAGGGTGTCGAATCCTCACCGGTCCCGGACTATTACGACAAAACCCGCCCCTTCACCTCTATAGGCAGAATAAATTGGGAGGATGCGATCACTAAACGCGTATGGCGTGCGATTACGGAGCATGAAAGGAAGCTTCTGTCGCTCATGCAATCGTACGATACCGCCCATCTGTCGATTCAATGGCGCATACGAAGGCTGTATATATTAGCTGCCGGTAAATGGTCGGGTGCATTTCACGTGCCGCTTATGAACCAATTCACTCCGACCGGGAGTCCTGAGCGGCTTTTCAACTTGCCTCCGCATCGTCTTACTCCCGGCAAGGGCGTAGCCGATTCATGGAAGCGGTTCCGGTCCATACCAGTTCCGGGGTATCGGCGTTCCGCCGTGTGGATCGTATCCCAGCTGAGGAGTCCCGGGCCGCCGGCTTCTCTGAAATGGTTCCCGGATGCAGGCAGATCACGACGCCGTCATTGGATGAAACATCTGGTCTGGGAGTGTCTGATCGAGAGTGGACGACCTCTTTTTCTGGAAGCATTTTCTGAGGATAGAAAATACCAAGAACCGAACAGGGGAATAAGCCGAGGTCTTACTCAGAAAGCAATCCGGGCAGATCAACACCGTGCGGCGTAAAGAGGCTGTATTTATGAAACACATTCCGAAGAAGCGAATCGATCCAGGGATACCACTGGGAACAGTGGGGGAATTCAAGATGCTTGGACTTAGGTTGCCAGCTCAAATAGCCAATAGCAATCAATTGAGCGAATCCGATGTAATCAAGATGCCGGCATCGGCGGCGATCAAAGTGGTATTCGCTTTGTTCGAGCAATGGGACATACCAGCTCATATTCAATCTCAAATCCTCGGCGTAACCAGAAATACCTATAGTAAATATGAACGCGGTGGATTTCCGACCAGAAAAGCACAGCTACTACGTATAGAAGACTTATTAGCGATATACAAAGCATTAATGGTGCTGTTTCCAGAGCAGGGTGACAGCGTGTTGCGTTGGTTGAGAGTAAAGAATGAGATATTGATGGGAAAGACCCCATTAAAGCTAATGAGCGCCGATGGATTAAGAAAAGTAAGACTGTATCTGGAAGGACAACTTCTGGGCTGAATGCCGAGTTCAATTGCGGTCAATTTGGCGGTGAGGTTATCGCTATGCTGCCAATAAATAATTCTAAAACTAGTGTTTACTTACTGAGAAATTTCGACGCGCAATTCGCGAGACTTTCACGGTTCTGCGTCTCGCACTCTCGCACTACTAAAGGTCTTCCACCCGAGCTCCTACAACAACCGCAATGAAAACTCGTCACGCATGCAATTGCAATTGTTTTTTTTGTTCCAGTATCGCTTGTTGAATTTAGGCTTGATTACATCGGCACACTGGGTGCTGGTGCAAAAAGCAGCCGTGAAAAATATCACCTTGTGTCGCGATTGGCGGTATGTGACGCGGGTGGGTGTGGCCAAAAAAGGTACCTGCTATCTCTATCGGCACTCGACGACGACATTGACACTTCGGGTCGGCGCGCGCGTATTCTAGTGAAAAGCGCCACCTGTTTCGGTTTCAAAACCGCCGATAATTCCGTTGGGAAAACCACCAGTGATTCCAGTCCAAACCTGCCACCACCTGGTTCCATCCTAATCAGCCGGTATGGGTTAAAATTGATGCCAAGCGGTGAGCTATGCGCTCAAGTTCTGGGAGGCGCTGACCCGCCATACATAGCCGTGAGCACGCTTGTTGTATGGTTAAGGTAAAGGCAGGTCAGTAACCAGCTTTCATCAAGGGGGGGCGCTGCAATGCAGGGAGCTGTTCCCGCCGTTCCTACACTGCAATTCTGGGCACTATAGAAGTCTGCACGTCACTAATAGATCGATGTCCGGGCATTCGCGTGAATATCAGAAGCGCATTAGAAGCGCATTGCGTCGGACAAAGCCGGCATTGGCTTTACCTATGTGTAAACGAGAGTGTCAGTAAGGAACGTTAAATGGATAGTCAAGAATTGGAAGTCGATAAGGATGTTAGGCGAGCATTTGATTACTTTGCTTCATACTTGAAGCAAGACGTGTGGAAGAAACGAAGAACGGCGATCGAATCTCAAATCGAATCATTCCACTCCAGCGAGCCAGGTGCGCGACTCTCTATCGCGGATGATCGCTCTGGATGGTATTTATATCTTATTGAATGCTTCTTATTCGATCAACAAAAATATGAGCCCTTACAGGGATGCAGGATATTACCTATTTTCAAAAGATTAGGAGAAGATTTAGAACTGCTGAAACAGATACATGGAATCGATAGAAAAATTAATGCACTACTAAATCGCGATTTGCAAAATCCAGACACTACGCTGTTTGAAATCTTGATTGCGCTTCTGTGGAAGCGAAACGGATGGCCGTTGGTCGAGTTTATTGATGAGAGTGCCACCGAAAAGACGGCAGACATCAGAGCGACGAGTGACGTAGACGAATGATTTATTGAGTGTAAACGGCTGGCAAAGACTTCCGAATACAGTGAAAAAGAGCGGCAGAAATGGATACAAATGTGGGCGCCATTTGCCAAAGTTCTCCATAAAAAGGCGTTACCATATATTTTTGATATCAATTTTCACGTTGAATTGAATTCGTTACCTGATGACTATCTGGTAGCAAAGTTAGTGCCTGCTCTGCTTACTTTAGCGCCTCCATCTAATATTGCATCTAATGAAATCTGGACTGTCAATGTAGACGTCGCTAAAATAAAGGAAGCGAAAAAGTATTTAAAGAAATACCTAGTCAAATACCCGTCGGAGCAGCTAAACCGCTTAGTAGCTGGAAGAAGGGAACCCAATAGATGCTTTACCGTGACAATGGAGGTTAACGCTGTGAGAGTCGGAGATGGTAAGGGGAACAATGTATATGTTAATGATATTGGATTCTGCGCTGGTTCCTTTTGGAGTTGCGATGCGGAACAAGCAACTGAAACGAAAGCGAGAGATATCAGGGCGAGGCTTGCTCAAGCTGTGGAGCAGCTTCCCGATGGTAAAAAATGCGTAGTTCATTTTGGCATTGAAACGCTAGATGGTGCACTCGTGGAGCAAGAACGCTATCGCCGAATAGCGGACATCATTTACTCATTTGACACAAAAGGTAAAGACCTCAGGTAGATCTATTGCCATCTGTTCCAGTCATATTCGCCACCAGACCAAGCATGGGTGCAGGATGAAACCGTGTACATATATGGTTATACCCGCGAGCGTATTAATGAGCCGGTATTAATCCGTACGGCCATAGTCCCTGATGAAAACGGTGATGAAGCCGGAGTACACTGGCTGCGCGGCACGCCATAGGCCCGTTACGTGAAGGGGTCTTGAAACTGGCGGTATGACCGTAAATACGCAGGTGGCATTTCAACCAAAATGGGTGGCGCTTTTCCCACCTGACCACGTGGCGGCGTTCAGAGAATAATCGCTGGCGGAATTCGACCGGAATACGCAGCGCGGACATCCACCACGTCCAGGAGATGTTGGGTCACGCCGATATCAGCACAACCCAAGTCCACACCCACGTCGCAATCAAGTCGCTCAAGTAAGTGTATGGCCGCACGCATCCGGTTGCTCGGGAAGGGGTGAGCGATGGACAGTAATCTTCAGAATGTGGCGCGGGAAATCAGCACTAGGCTCCGGCGCGTTGAGGCCGACTACTGGGGCACTGTGAGGGGCGCGTTTCTGAGGCTGGAACAGTTCGACCCCGAGACTGCGTGGCTTGCCATTTAGGTTGTGGGCGACCACCTAATTCGGCACGATCGGCAGGAAGATCTTTGCTTCGCGCTTTGGAATCCATCCTGCGGAACAGAGCGAACCAGTGCACTAATACAATCTGTAGTACTCCCGAAATCTGGCGATAGAACAGTCCATGGCAACGCCTCATTCAACTCGCAATACCTTGAACGGGTAATCGGCGAAGCGCTGAATCATAGTTGCGGTATTGCATTTCTGCACAGCCATCCTGCCCATGGCTGGCAGGGTATGAGTCCTGATGATGTAGCAGCGGAAAAACTTTTGGCGCCGTCCGTCATGGGCGCGACTGGTTTACCGGTTGTTGGTCTGACGCTCGGGGCAAATGATGGCGCATGGAGTGCAAGATTTTGGAATAAAGGCACCTCTGGTCAGTACCAACGCGATTGGTGCGAGAACGTGCGAGTAGTTGGGTCAGGTTTGAAAGCCCACTACTGTGACAAGATTCTGCCTCCCCCAAAATACATGGGCACACAGATTCGCACCGTGTCAGCTTGGGGAGAAGAGGCGCACGCTGATTTCGCGCGACTCTTGATAGGAGTTGTTGGCGTCGGCTCTGTAGGAAGCATCATCGCGGAAGCTCTTGCGCGAATTGGTATCGGTCGGGTCATGCTTATAGATTTTGATACTTTAAAAGTACATAACCTCGATAGGACACTAAACGCTTACAAAGAGCATAGTCGTGGCGACCAGTCCAAGGTATCTGTTGCCGAGCGTGCACTAAAGAGGAGCGCTACCGCGGATCGGTTTTTGGTCGAAAGTTACGAGTACAGCGTTTGCGAAGAAGAAGGCTACAGACATGCTCTCGATTGCGATGTATTGTTTTCTTGCGTGGATCGCCCATGGGCGCGAAGCGTCCTCAACTTCGTTGCTTATGCACATCTTATTCCGGTAATTGATGGCGGAATATTCGTTGCGCGTACACGAACCCACAAGCTGCGCGGCGCGGATTGGAAAGCCCACGCTGCCGGTCCAGACAACCGCTGTTTGCTGTGCCTGAAGCAATATGACCCGGGACTAGTGGCTGCAGATAGGTCCGGGGATCTTAACGACCCACGGTACCTCGAAACATTAGCTGATGACCATCCAGCGAGGGTCAACGAAAATGTATTCGCATTTAGCTTGGGGCTGGCATCTCTAGAAATTGCACAACTCATCATGTTGGCAATACGCCCTCTTGATGTTGGGCCAAGCCCTCAGATCTACCATCTTTTTACTGGCCAAATCGACATCGGAATTTCTGGATGCGATTCTGATTGCACATTCCCGAAGTTGATAGCTTCTGGTGAGCGCGAGCACCCTGGCGTTGATAGACATTTGTCGGCGGAAAGGGAAAGGTCAGCGCGGAATACGCAAGCGTCTAAGAAGCGCTGGTTCAGTTGGCTGACATAACTATTTAGGTAAACCCCCAAATAGCTTTGACCAGCCAGCATGATCGCAGGTTCATTTACCATGATTGAATTGACCGGAATACTACATTGAACTTGGCAGAAAGAATTCAGGCCGGTCACTGATCCGCACCCTTAGCGGAGCTCGCTATGAACACAAAGAGAGCCGAATTCGTTAATAGTCGACTATAAGGATATGCGTTTCGCGGCCATCTTTGAACCATACCGGCACCATAATGGGTACCCTGCCAGTTTTGAACTACCCGCCTAGGCCAACTGTTCGTCACATTTAAGGCCAAAGGATGGTCACAATCGCACTTGTGCCTGATACCGTAGCTTGACCGCGGACTAATACCAAATTCTGACCGGCGTCCGTCAATTTTGCGTAAAGCACTGGTTTAGTTCAGGAAAGCCACTTCTTGATGCGGGCTAGCAACCCTGACTGTCCCGATCTTTCGGAACCTTCGCCTCCGAAATCTGCTCCAAGTTCGTGTTCATCGACTGAGTCATGCTGACCACTGAAATACCGGTCCCTCAGACGTTGATTGGCTGCGTAGTGTTCATTTATTTCCCACTTCGACAGCTTCGGAGCCCATCGTACCTTGTTGCCACGAATCCAATAGTGCGACTGGCAAGGCAACTTCCAATTCCCTATTGACGGGAAGAGCGTGACATTATCACCGTTGAATCTAAGTTCCCAACCTGTACGCGAAATTGGAGTAACTACCTTTGAGCCGCAGCCGCAGCAGCACAGGTGGAGCATTACCAGGTTTTGGCACGATATGTAGAGCACCCCTTCCTCTAGGGGCGAAGGGGCGAACTCAACGAACTCAGGTCTTAGCTCACTTACGCGTGGCATTAGGCGTCTTCCGCAGATAGCGTGCTAAGCGTACTGACGTAGACACTGTGATGTTCCTTTTCAAGGTCACCATAGTACCCATATAGCTTCTTCCACCTTATCACCGCAAGGGCGGCGTTCAGAGCGTTAAGGTCGGCCACCTGTATGTTCCGCCGATAGATATTGTCGCCGTCAGCCGGCGCAAATGACACGCGGTCTTTGTCCCTAATGTGTGCCCTGTGACCTTCAGTGCTGGTCGTTACACGCACCATGGCCTGCAGAGTATCGCCGATTAGCTGGACCCCCATGCCAACATCAATGAACGAAATTTTGTGGTCCTCGAGCCTCCGCATAATCACATCTTTCAGCTCGCCGCTGTCTAGGCAGAGGAACACAAAGTTCATCCGATCCAATTGATCCAGATTTGTCGCGTCAATGCGATACGGATGAGCATGGATCCTCATATGCATTTGTGAATAAACGTCGCGAAAATGGTCAACCTTCTTGAGATTCGCCTTCAACGTGCTCTTGGCGATGGTACCTGGTGACCGGTACATGTTGTGCTGGTGGAAGTCATCGTCGTCGAAAAGATGAATGTTCTTAACCCTGGTCTTGGCAACCAAGTCCAGTATGTACGAGCCAGTTCCGCCGACGCCAAGAATCGCCAAGTTCTCAAGTTCCAACTTATGGGATAGCGCCTCGATTCCAGCCCGGTTTGCTGAGGTGTCCTCATATACGAAAGGCGAGTCTCCATCTTCCGAAGGAATTTCTGGATAAACATCGGCCTTGATGGTGGGATCGTTCGGATGTGCAGACCGAGCATGAGAAAGCATAAGGTTCACGTAGTGAACCATTTTGTCGTAGTAGTCCTTGTACGGTACAAGTTCAGTTCCTTCGCGATGCTTGTATGAGAACTGAAAGTTAACCGTTACGCCCTCAACCAATACTTTGGTAGTTTCGTCGACGATGAAGTCCTCTTTGGTCATGGCAGTACCATCGGAGTGGTGCGGGCGTTCGCCGACAAAATATGCTGTATGGTCTTTTGGCGGAACAGTGCAATCCTCCGCGAGCTCCAAAGGCGAAACCCAAATGCCATCAAATCGCACATCCTTCGCCGCCGTAACGTAGGGGACGCTGCCGACAAGCAAGTGAGTGCCCACCAGCTTTACGTCGTACCCCTCGTTGCGGAGGCGTTGGAGGTCTGGGTGTTTACGAGCGTCCAGTTTCATCGACGGTAAACACCATGCCATTTGTTACGTAGACGTGATCTCCTTTGTTCATACTGCCTTTAGGATTCTGGGGCGGGCCCTTGGCGTATTCCACGGTGTACCCGATCTTCGAACCAGGCGGCGGCGGCGGCGGGTTCGGGAACGCCAAGTCGACCACTTGCTGGTAGGAAATTTTCTCCTTGTCCCAGGGCTTCTGCTCCATGTTCACGACGATGGTGAAGTCGTGTTTCTTCTCAGCTTCGGCATTCATTTTTCAGTTACTCCGTAGGAAGACATGTTCGTCTGTTGGGTTATGGTTAAACTTGTTGCGTTCGCCCGCATCATGTGGCAAAATAGATGTTATAAATGCAGAAAACGCGCATAATTTTATCATAAAACAAGATATATGTCAAGATAGCGCTAGTTTGTGCAGAAAATGTGCGAGAAATGGCCTCATATATGGCCTAACCCGGGACGCAACTCATGCTCGTATCGTTCTCCGTAGAGAACTTCCGCTCATTTCATGCGAAGCAGACTTTCAGCCTGATTGGAGAGGCGGACAAGTCGCTGCGGGAAACCAATTGCATCCAGACTCCGTTTAGGCGGGCCGAGTGGATTCACGCGACTGATGGAATATTTGGTGCCAACGCATCTGGCAAGACTAATCTTTATCTCGCGCTACTTGCGTCCTGGTATTTCGTCCAATTTTCATCCGCACAAACGTGGCAGCAATGGGGCTTCGCCCGGCATCAGCCATTCGCATTTTCGGACGATTCAAATAAGTCACCTACCGAATTCGAGATCTGCTTCATCCAAGATGAAAAGATGTATTGGCTGACTATCGCGTACACCAAGTCGCGTATTGTCAAAGAATCACTTTATGTCCAGGAAAACGTTAAGCGGGTACTGCTTTATAACAGAACGGTCGACCCAACAGACGAAGCGAAGGATACGTGGGAGTGGGGCTCGTCACTTGAAGGAAAAAAAATCACTTGGCGCGACTTAACCCGCCCTGACGCTCTTTTTTTGTCGACCGCTGTGCAGTTCAACAGCGAACAATTGGCCATTCCCCACAAATGGTTCGCAAACAATCTGTACCTCATTGCTCAGCACAGTAATTCGCTGGGCACGCAGGTTACAGATCAATTTGTGGAGTCAGATAAGCAGCGAGTGCTAACGCATTTGAAAAAAGTGGATTTCGGACTTATTGATGCCGCATTCGAAGATGAGACGATGCAGAGCCTTGCTCTCAAATTGACCGGCGGAAGTGGCCCAGAGGGAGTAGTTAGTCAACAGTCAATAAAAATATTGCGCTTTACACACGAGTCCCCTCTTACGCACAAGACAGCGAAATTTCTTCTTCAAGAAGAATCCGCCGGTACGAATACCTTTTATAAATTAATTGGCCAGGTATTAAAGGCGCTGGATAACGGGGCAACACTATTTATTGATGAAATTGATACTAGTCTTCACCCGCAACTCGTAAGCTACATTGTCCAGTTATTTAATAGCAAAGAACATAACAAGAAAAATGCCCAACTGATTTTTATTACGCATGATGCCACGCAGTTTTCCCAAGACACACTCCGCCGCGATCAAATCTGGATTTTTGACAAAGAGCCATCTCTGCAGTCCAGAGTCTATCCGTTATCATCGTTTTCTCCTCGGAAAGGTGAAGCCATCCTGAAGGGTTATCTTGCCGGTCGTTACGGCGGCATCCCATATATCGAATAGGACGGTTATGGCACGTAGCAGCCGAACGATCGCGTCGGTGCCCCGTCAGGCTGCTCGCGACGTCTATTTGCTTGTCTGTGAGGGTCGACAAACGGAACCCGGCTACTTTGCACATGTTCGAACACTATATGGACTAACCAATCTTCATATCCGCGCGGGAGATAGCGCCACAGACTATCAGTCAGTTTTGCGGCGCACAGAGCAGCTTTGTAGGGAGACCGAGGTCTGTGACTATGCGTACGCAGTTTGTGACGGTGATGCTATACGGGGCTTGCCTATTGAGCCGGAAAAACGGGTGCGCACAGTGACGTCCAGGAACTACGCTATACAGCGTTCTGCGATAACACTACCTTGCATTGAGTATTGGTTATTACTTCACTTTGAGTACTCAGATTCCATAATGAACTGTCGTGAAGTCGAATCAAGATTGATGAGACGTCATTGGCCGACATATGCGAAACGTTCTGACATCTTCGGATTTCTCGAAAAAGAACACATAGAGCGTGCACGTGCAAATGCTCGGCAACTTACTCGCAGTGGTGTGACAGACATGCGCGCAGACATTGGGGCGCTTCTGGACCAGATATTGCGATAGTCCTGCGACTCGATTCCACTGCAGTTGGAATTTTAAAATAAGGAATCATCGAAAATCCCGCGACTCCGCGTGTAGACGGCCGAGCACCGCTGTGTGATCCACAAGGTCCTTAGCTAGTACCTGCAAAACGTAGCCGTCGAATTGCACCTTCCCCTTTTCACCTACTGAGTCTCGCATAATATAGTGATAATGTGGTCAAAAAAATAGGCCGGCATGATGCAGGAATGAGAACCCGAGATTGCGCCGGCGGCGCACGCGTTCCAGGCCGCGCCGCACGGCATGGGCAGATTCGCCGAGGTCGTGGGCACACCGATTCGCTAATTCCCGTCCTTTGACATTGCCCCACACCGCTTCCACCGGATTGAGCTCCGGGGCGCAGCCGGGAAGGCGATCGACGTCAAGCCAGTGCCGGTGGGCCGCGAGATACGCCTGCATCTTCTTACTCTTGTGCGCAGGCAGGCCGTCCCAGATCAGAATGCACCGTCGTCCCCGCAGCGCACGCTACATGCCCCGGATGGTAGGTCACCCCAGTGAGGCGCTTAATCACCTGCGCCACCCGCGGCAGCGTCCACAGATCGGTGCCGAACCCGTGTGTTTGCGCCCCCTGACGCAGTGCCGCATCGAGCCGATTAAGCTGCCGGCGGTCCAACCGGGGCTTGCGCCCAGCGCGACCGGCCCCCGTCATCTCCGCCGCGCCACCCTGACGATACTGCCGGTACCAGCGGCTGACACTTTGGCGGCTCACGCCCAGCCGGCGTGCGACTTCCGCCTGGGTGTGTTTCGCTCGAAACAGCCGTGCGGCGGGGGGGCCGCGCGCGAACAGCCGACGTTCATGGCAATCTGCCGGCGGCTCAGGTTCGCCTCAAACCGTAATCTCAGAACGTCGCGTATCGTTCTCATGGACAACCTTTGCTGTGCCATCTCCGGTCTCCTTCAATACAAAGGAGCCAAACGATAGCGGGTTGTCCCACTTCCCCCGATTTACCCCTTCATAGGGGTGGCCGCCATGACGTGAAATCTCCGGCCGGCATGGTGTGAAATACGCAAGCCGTAAGGCGTAACAGCTTTTCGGTTGCCAGCCACTGGTCGTGCGATTAGCGGTTCGCGGGGCTTTGGTGGACCTATCGCTGTACTTTACCCAATGCATTTTCGACCGTAATTTCCGATAAACCACTGTCAGACTGACGGGGATTCTCACGATCTAGGGACAATTGCAAGAAATTCTCATTATCTAAGGATCGTTTCACGATCTAGGGGCATTTTTGCATCAACCAGGGTATGTGACGGAGCCCTGGTTCTTGAAATGACGTGAATAATCAATTAACTCATTGTATTTATTGATTTATTTATGTGTATGTGCCTACTGGGGTGTGAAGA
>Ga0307374_10006826_pt1 | contig 17745 bp, 4 predicted proteins | sample OX3MG_FD_202532 | JGI IMG/M metagenome (GOLD analysis project Ga0307374, IMG submission 202532) | Soil microbial communities from Risofladan, Vaasa, Finland - OX-3 | ecosystem: Environmental > Terrestrial > Soil > Coastal area > Acid sulfate soil | place: Finland: Risofladan, Vaasa | collected... | reverse complement strand
GCTGGCGTCCGGGTACGTGCGGGCGCTCGAGCGGCTGATCGACGCCGCGGTGGCCGCCGCGCCGGCCGGTCCGGCGCCCGAGGACTTCGCGCTGTCGGACGTGAGTCAGCGGGAGCTGGACGCCGCGCTCGACGAGATGGATCTGTAGAACGGACCGGATGGCGAAGAACCTCGAAGACGTCTACCCGCTCTCGCCGCTCCAGGAAGGGCTGCTCTTTCACAGCCTCTACGAGCCGGAGTCGTCCGTCTATTTCGACCAGCTCGCCGTGACGCTGCGCGGGCCGCTGGACGAGGAGGCGTTCGGCCGCGCCTGGCAGCAGCTCGTCGATCGGCATCCCGTCCTGCGGACGGGGTTCGCCTGGAAGAGCGGCCGGCGTCCGCTGCAGGCGGTCGCGCGCACGGTCCGGCTGGAGATCGCGCGGCACGACTGGCGGGGAACGCCGGACGCCCAGGCGCCGTCCCGCCTCGACGCGTTCCTCGAGGCCGACCGGCGGCAGGGCTTCGAGCTCTCGCGTCCGCCCCTGTGCCGGGTCGCGCTGCTCCGCCGGACGGACGATGAGCGGGTGATGGTGTGGAGCCGGCATCACCTGCTGCTGGACGGCTGGAGCGTGTCGCTGCTGCTGCGCGAGCTGCTCGACCGCTACGCGGCCCTGACCGGCACGACGACCGGCCGGCAGGCCACGCCCCTCCGGCCGGCGCCGCCGTATCGCGAGTTCATCGACTGGCTGCAGCGGCAGGACCGCGCGCAGGCCGAGGCGTTCTGGAGGCGGACGCTCGCCGGCTTCGCGGCGCCCACCGCGCTCGGCCTGACACGGCCGGCCGCACCGCACGGCCCCGGCGGCGCGAGCGATGCCGAGCGGATCGTCCGGGTGTCCGCCGCGGACACGGAGCGGATTGCCGCGGCCGCCCGCGGCGCGCGGGTCACGCTGAACACGCTCGTGCAGGGAGCCTGGGCGCTGCTGCTCGGCCGTCTCAGCGGCGACGCCGACGTGCTCTTCGGCGAGACCGTCGCCGGCCGCCCCGCCGACCTCCCGAACGCCGATGCGATGATCGGTCTGTTCATCAATACGCTGCCGGTCCGCGTGGCGCTGCCGGACGCGCAGACGGCCGGCGCCTGGCTGCGCTCGCTGCAGGATGCGCAGACGGCCGCCCGCCGCTACGACTACTGCTCGCTCGTCGACCTGCACGGCTGGAGCGAGGTCCCGCGGCACACGCCGCTGTTCGACAGCCTGGTCGTCTTCGAAAACTATCCGGCCGACGCGCGCGACGCCGGCGCCGCCGGCCTGGCGGTCACGGCCGCCGAGACGTACGAGCGGACGAATTATCCGCTCACGCTGATCGTGTCCCCCGGTCCGGAGCTCGAGCTGCGCTGGATCTACGACACCGGGCGGTTCGACGAGGAGGCGATCACCCGCTGGATCGGCTACTTCCGCACGATCCTGCTGGAGCTGACGGCGCGGCTCGAGTCGCCGCTCGGCCTGCTGTCCCCGCTCGACGCCCGCGAGCGCCGGCTGGTGCTGCGCGACTGGAACGCGAACCATCTCGACTTCGACCGCACGGCCTGCCTGCATGAGCTGTTCGAGGCCCAGGCGGCCGCCACGCCCGATCGCACGGCGATCGTCCGCCAGGGAACGCGCGTCACGTACGCCGGGCTGAACGACCAGGCGAACCGGATCGCCCGCCGCCTGGTCGCGCTCGGCGCGGGGCCCGGGGTGCCGGTCGGCCTGTGCGCGCGCCGCACCCCGGCGCTGATTGCCGGCATGCTCGGCATCCTGAAGGCCGGCGGCGCCTACGTGCCGCTGGACCCGGCCTATCCGGACGAGCGGCTCGCCTTCATGGTGGAGGACGCCGGGGTCGCGCGGCTCGTGACCGAACACGATCTCGCCGCCCGCTTCGACGGCATGACGGCGGTGCGGCTCGATGCGCCGGGCGGCGAAGACGACACCGCGACGGACGCCACGGACGGGGGCGCGAGAGCCGGCGCGGGCGACCTTGCGTACATCATCTATACGTCCGGCTCGACCGGCCGGCCGAAGGGGACGGCGATCGAGCATCGCAGCGCGGTCGCGCTCATCGCCTGGGCGCAGAGGGTGTTCGGCCCCGCCGAACTGGCCGGCGTGCTGGCGTCGACCTCCATCTGCTTCGACCTGTCGGTGTTCGAGATCTTCCTGACGCTCGCGTCCGGCGGCACCATCGTGCTCGCCGATCATGCGCTGGAACTGCCGGCGCTCGACGCCGCCCGGGAGGTGACGCTCGTCAACACCGTGCCGTCGGCGATCGCCGAACTGGTGCGCCAGGAGGCCATCCCCCCTTCCGTCCGGACGATCTGCCTCGCGGGCGAGCCGCTGACCGCCGCCCTGGCCGATCGCCTCTACGCCCTGCCGGGCATCGAGCGGGTCTACGACCTGTACGGCCCGTCCGAGGACACGACCTACTCGACGTGCGCGCTGCGTGTGTCCGGCGGTCCGGCGACGATCGGCCGCCCCATTGCCAACACGGAGCTGTACCTGCTCGACGGCCGTCTCGAGCCGGTGCCGGTCGGCGTCGTCGGCGAGCTGATGCTCGGCGGCGAAGGGCTGGCGCGCGGCTACTTCGCCAGGCCCGATCTGACGGCGGAGCGGTTCATTCCCGATCCGTTCAGCGGCCGGCCCGGCGCGCGCCTGTACCGCACCGGCGACCTCGGCCGGTTCCGGGCCGACGGGTGCGTGGAGTTCCTGGGCCGCGGCGACCAGCAGGTGAAAGTCCGCGGCTTCCGGATCGAGCCCGGTGAGATTCAGGCGCGTCTCGAAGAGCATCCCGCCGTCGCCGACGCCGCAGTCGTCGTCCGCCGGGACGACACCGGCGAGCCGCACATCGTCGCCTACTACACCGCGGCCGGTGCCGGCGCTCCGGCGGCCGCGGACCTGCGCGGGTATCTGGCGGGACGGATGCCGGCGTACATGCTGCCGGCCGCGTTCTGCCGCCTCGAGACGCTGCCGCGGACGCCGAACGGCAAGCTCGATCGGGCGGCATTGCCGGATCCGGACGGCCGCGAACGATCGGGGCAGGTCGCCCCGCGCACCCCGACCGAACGGACCCTCGTCGACCTGTGGCAGGGCGTGCTCGGTCTCGATCGCGTCGGCATCACGGACAACTTCTTCGACCTGGGCGGCCACTCCCTGCTCGCCACCCGTCTGACGGCGCGCATCCGCGAGACGATGAAGGTGGAGCTGCCGCTGCGGCTGGTGTTCGATGCGCCGACCATCGCCGAGCTGGCGGCGGCGCTCGACGACGCGGCGGCGTCGGGCACGGCCGCTGGCGATGCCGCGGACCGCATTCCACCGCGGACCGGCGGCGGTCCGGCGCCGCTGTCGTACTCGCAGCAGCGGCTGTGGTTCCTGCAGCAGCTCGATCCCGCGAGCGCGGCGTACAACATTCCCGTGGCCCTGGAGTTCGACGGTCCGCTGAACGTGACGGCGCTCCGGACGGCGCTCGAAGCCGTGGCCGCCCGGCACGACGTGCTGCGGACGAAGATCGTGACGGTCGACGGCCGGCCTCAGGCCGACGCGGACGCCGCCCGATCGCCGGAGATGCGTCTCGTGGACCTGACCGGCGCGCCGGCGACGGAGGCGGCCGCAGAAGCACGGCGTCTGGCCGGCGTCGAGGCGCTGACACCGTTCGACCTGGAGCGGGATCCGCTCGCACGGCTGACGGTCGTGCGCACGCGCCCCGACGGCGGCCTGCTCCTGCTGACGCTGCATCACCTCGTCGCGGACGAGTGGTCGCTCGAGCGGCTCCTGCAGGATCTCGCCCTCGCGTACGGCGCGGCGGTCGAAGGCGCGGATCCGGCGATGCCGCCGTTGCCCGTGCCCTACGCCGATTTCGCCGTGTGGCAGCGGAAGTGGCTGGAGGGAGCCGGCCCCGAAGCGCAGCGCGAGTACTGGAAGCGGCAGCTGAGCGGTCTCGAGCCGCTGGAACTGCCGACCGATCGGCCCCGGCCGGCGGAGCGCAGCACGAACGGCGGCACGGTGACCGTCACGCTCCCTGCGCCGCTCACCGACGCGCTGCGGCGCTTCAGCCGCCGCGAAGGCGTCACGTTGTACATGACGCTGCTCGCCGCCTTCCAGGCCTTCCTGTCGCGGTACACGGGACAGACCGACATCGCCTGCGGGTCGCCGATCGCCGGCCGGCGACGCCGCGAGCTCGAACCGTGCCTCGGACTGTTCGTCAACACGCTGGTGCTGAGAACGGCGGTCGACCGCCACCTGTCGTTCCGCGAGCTGCTCGCGCGCGTCCGATCGGTCGTGCTCGACGCGCACGCCCGCCAGGACGTGCCGTTCGATCTGGTCGTCGAGGACCTGCACCCGGGCCGCGATCTCTCGCGCCATCCGCTGTTCCAGTCGATGTTCTCACTGGAGCGCCCTGCCGTCCCGGACAGGGCATTTGCCGGCCTCCGGCTGCGTCCGCTGGACATCGAGAACCGCACCGCCAAGTTCGACGTGAGCCTGACGGTCGTCGATGCGGACCACGAACTGAGGGCTTCGCTCCAGTACAGCACCGATCTGTTCGAGCGCGAGACGGCCGCCCGCATGCTCGAGCACTACGTCATCCTCGTGCGCAGCGCGCTGGACGAGCCGGACCGGACCGTCCCGGCCCTGGCGCTGATGACACCGGGCGAGCGGCGGCGGGTCGTCGAAGACTGGAACCGGACCGATCGCTCGTTTCCGCCGACCGCCTCGCTGCAGGCCATGTTCGAGGCGCAGGTGCAGCGGACGCCGTCGGCCGCCGCCGTCCGCTTCGGCCACGAACGCGTCACGTACGAGGAACTGAACCAGCGGGCGAACCGCCTCGCGCATCGCCTCCGCGCGGCCGGCGTGGGCCCGGACGTCGTGGTGGGCGTGTTCCTCGAGCGATCCGTCGACATGGTCGCGGCGCTGCTCGCCGTGCTGAAGGCCGGCGGTGCCTACCTGCCGCTCGACCCGGACTACCCGGCCGATCGGCTGCGCTTCATGCTCGACGAATCGTGCGCGCCGGCCGTCCTCACGCAGGCGGCCCTGCAGGATCGGCTGCCGCCGACCCGCGCGACCGTCATCGGCATCGATGGCGCCACGACGGCGGCGGCGCGCGAACCGGGGGGCCGGCCGCCCGCGGCGACCGGCGGAAGCCGCCTGGCCTACGTGATCTACACGTCGGGATCGACCGGCCGCCCGAAGGGGGCCATGATTTCGCACGAGGCGATCGTCAACCGCCTCCACTGGATGCAGGCCGCCTACGGTCTGACTCCGGCCGACAGGGTCCTGCAGAAGACCCCGTTCAGCTTCGACGTGTCCGTGTGGGAATTCTTCTGGCCGCTGGCCATCGGCGCGGAGCTGATCGTCGCCCGCCCCGGCGGTCATCGCGACAGCGAGTACCTGGCGCGGCTCATTGCGGACGCCGGCGTGACCGTCCTGCATTTCGTGCCGTCGATGCTCGACCTGTTCCTCCAGGAGCCCGGCCTCGAAGAGCGCTGCCGATCGCTGCGGCAGGTCTTCTGCAGCGGCGAGGCGCTTTCGCCCGAGCTGCAGGCCAGGTTCTTCGCCCGGCTGCACGCCGGGCTTCACAATCTGTACGGCCCGACCGAAGCGGCCGTCGACGTCACGAGCTGGGCCTGTGAACCCGCATCGGACCGGCAGCGGGTGCCGATTGGACGGCCGATCGCGAATATCCGGACGTACGTGCTCGACGCCAGGCTCGACCCGGTGCCGATCGGCGTGCCGGGCGAGCTGTTCCTCGGCGGAACGGGCCTGGCGCGCGGCTATCTCAACCGGCCGGATCTGACGGCGGAGCGGTTCGTGGCCGACCCGGTCGGCGCGCCCGGCGGCCGCCTCTACCGCACGGGCGATCTCGTCCGCTGGCAGGCCGACGGCACGATCGAGTACCTGGGAAGGCTGGATCATCAGGTCAAGATCCGCGGCTTCCGGATCGAGCTCGGCGAGATCGAAGCGGTGCTGATGCAGCACGGCGCGGTGCGGCAGGCGGTCGTGATCGCCCGCGACGAAGCGTCGGGCCACCGGCGGCTGGTGGCGTACATCGTCCCGTCGGGCGAAACGCCTGCGGTTCCCGGGATCCGGCGCCATCTCCTCGCGTCACTGCCGGAGTACATGGTGCCGGCCGCGTTCGTGTGGTTGAGCGCGATTCCGCTGACGGCGAGCGGGAAGGTGGATCGGCTGGCGCTGCCGGCTCCCGAGCCGCGCCGCGCCGGCCCGGACGGCGAGGCGGCCGTTCCCCGGACGCCGGTTGAAGCCGCGCTCGCCCGGATCTGGCGCGACATCCTCGCGCGGCCGGTCGTCGGCATCCACGACAACTTCTTCGAGCTCGGCGGCGATTCGATCCTGAGCGTGCAGGTCGCCTCCCGCGCACGCACGGCCGGCCTGGCGGTCAGCCCGCGGCTGATGTTCCAGCACCAGACGGTCGCGGAACTCGCGGCCGCGCTCGGCGATCCGAACGGCCCGGCGGCTGCGGCGGCGGCCGTCGCGAGCGGGCCGGTCACCGGGCCGGTCGCGGCGACGCCGATGCAGCACTGGTTCTTCGCCCTGCCGCTCGCGGATCCTCACCACTGGAACCAGGCCGTGCTGCTGGAGGTGTCGCCCGGCTTCGACGACCGCCTGGCCGGACGCTGCCTCGAGATGGTCGTGCGCCACCACGACGCGCTCAGGCTGCATGTCGATGGACCGACCGGCTCCGGCCGGCTGGTCTGCGCGCCGCCGGACGGGCCGATCCCGTTCGCCCGCATCGATGGCCGGCAGATGGACCATGGCGCGTGGGCGGCCGAGCTCGACGCGAGGCTGACGCAGGAACAAGCGGCGTTCGACCTCACGACCGGGCCGCTGATCCGGGCCGCCTGGATCGATCGCGGCGGCGCGGCGGCCGGCCGGCTGCTCATCGCCGTCCATCATCTGGCGATCGACGCCGTGTCCTGGCGGATTCTGCTGGACGACCTCAATCACCTGTTCGTGCTGGCCGGACGCGGCGAGCCGCTGGCGCTGCCGCCGCGCACCGCCTCCGGCGGAGCGTGGGCCGCCCGGCTGGCTGACTGGGCGTCGCGGCACGGCGGCGCGGAGCTCGACTACTGGACGGCCCGCGCGTCGGGCGTCTCCGGCCTGCTCCCGCGGGACGCCGAGGCGACCGGCCGCGCACCGGCGGCGACGCAGGAATCGAATCTCGTCGGCAGCGAGGCTTCCCTTCACCTCGCGCTGAGCGAAGCGGACACGCGCCTGCTCCTGACCGACGTGGCGGCCGTTCATCGCCTCGGCCTGGACGAGGTGCTGCTGGCGGCGCTCGCACGGGCCGTGACGCGCTGGACGGGCCGTTCGTCCGCGTGGTTCGATGTGGAAACGCACGGCCGGTCGCTGCCGGGTCCCGCGCCGGAGGAACTCGACGTTTCGCGCACGGTCGGCTGGTTCACGGCACTCTTCCCGCTTCGGCTCGACGCGCCGCCCGATGACGAGGCCGGGGCCTGGCTGGCGCGGGTGCGGGATCAGCGTCGCGCCGTGCCGCACCACGGCGTCGGCTTCGGCGCGCTGCGCTGGCTGCATCCCGAGGCGGCGGTGCGCGACAGGCTCGCGGCGCTGCCCGGGCGGGAGCTGGTGTTCAATTACCTCGGCCGGTTCGATCGCGACCGCAGCGACGGCCTGTTCCCGGCGGCGCCGGAATCGCCCGGCCTGACGCGCAGCCCGCGCGGCCGCCGGCCGTACCTGATTGAGGTCAACGGCGGCCTCGAAGCCGGGTGCCTCGCGCTGGACTGGACGTACGGCACGGGCCGCCATCGGGCCGCCACCCTCGAGCGACTGTCGACGGCGTTCGTCGACTCGCTCCGCCTCTTCGCCGGGGCCGGCCAGCCGGTCGGGCCCGACACGGTTTTTTCCGACTCCGGTCTGAGCAGCCGCGATCTCGACCGTCTGCTCGGCCGGCTGAAGTAGATCACGCACCGAACCCATGGCCGTACCGATCGACCGGGCAAACCTCGAAGACGTCTACGAGCTGTCGCCCCTCCAGCAGGGACTGCTGTTTCACGCCGTCCGCGACGCGGCAGGGGGCACCTACCTCGAGCAGCTGAGCCTGCTGCTGGTCGGCCGGCTCGACGCCGCGGTCTTCGAGGAGACCTGGCGGCAGCTCATGGCGCGGCACGCCGTGCTCCGCACCGCGTTCGTCTGGGACGATCTGGAGAAGCCGGCGCAGCTCGTCCTGCGGAACGTGCCGGTGCCGCTCGAGATTCTCGACTGGTCGGGCGCGCCGGAGCGCGCGTGGCGGGAGCGGCTCGACGCGTTCCTCGCCGCCGACCGCGCGCGCGGCTACGACCTCGGCCGCGCACCGCTGATGCGGCTGGTCCTCATCCGCCTGGCGGACGACCGGCACGCCTTCGTCTGGAGTCACCACCACCTGCTGCTCGACGGCTGGTCGACGGCGATCCTGCTGCAGGAAGCGCTCGCGCTGTACGAGGCGGCCGCGCAGGGGCGGCCGGCGGCGCTGCCGCCCCCCGGCCGGTATCGCGAGTTCGTCTCGTGGGTGAGGCGCCAGGATCAGGCGGCGGCGGAAGCGTTCTGGCGGCGGACCCTGGCCGGCATCGATGGCCCGACGCCCCTGCCGTTCGTCGCGCCGTCCTCCCGGGGAACGCCCGGGGCGTTCGACGAACAGCGCCTGCGGCTGTCGAAGGAGGAGACGACGGCGCTGCAGGAGTGGTGCCGCCGCGAGCATCTCACCCTGAGCACGGTCCTGCAGGGCGCGTGGGCGGCGGTCATCGGACGCCTGACCGGCCGCCGCACGATCGTCTGCGGCGCCACCGTGTCCGGCCGGCCGCCGTCCCTGGGCGGCGCCGAGACGATGGTGGGGCTGCTCATCAACACGCTGCCGGTCCGCGCCGAGATCGCGCCCGACCGCCCGGCGGCCGGCTGGCTGCGCGACTTCCAGCAGCATCTGGCCGAGGTGCGCCAGTTCGAGTACGTCCCGCTCACGCGGATCCAGCAGTGGTCGGCGGTTCCGGGCGGCACGCCGCTGTTCGACAGCCTCGTCGTCTTCGAGAACTATCCGACGCCGCAGAGCGCCGCGAACGGCTCCGGCCTCCTCGGCGTGGAGGAGGTGCGCGCGTACGAGCGGACGCACTACCCCCTGACGCTCGTCTCCGCGCCGGGCGACACGCTGCCGCTCCGGCTGCTGCACGACACGACGCGCGTGCCGGCCGCGGCGGCGGCCCGCCTGCTGTCCTGCCTGCGCGAGCTGCTGCGGTCGCTGACGCGGCGGCCGGACCAGCCGGTGGGCGATTTGAATCTGCTGTCGGACGCGGACCGCCGGCAGCTCGACGGGTGGCACGGGGCCGGCCGCAGCGTGCAGGGCGAGCGTCCGGTCACCGCGCTCATCGCCGAGCACGCGGCGGCGACTCCTGACGCGACCGCGGTGCAGCAGGATGACGAGCGCGTCAGCTACCGGGAGCTCGACGCGCGCGCGAACCGCCTCGCGCGGTTCCTGCGGCGCTCGGGCGTCGGCGCCGGGGATCGCGTCGGCGTGTGTCTCGACCGCTCGCCGGCGCTCATCACGTCGCTGCTGGCCACGCTGAAGGCCGGCGCCGCCTACGTGCCGCTCGACCCGTCCTATCCGTCCGAGCGGCTGGCACACATGGCAGCCGACGCCGCCGTCCGGTTGATTCTGTCCAGCCGCGCGACCCGGTCCCGGATCGACGATGCCGGCGGCGCGCCGGTCGTCGTGCCCGAAGACGAAGCGGCGCGGCTGGACGCGCTGCCGGACACGGCGCCAGACGTCCGGATCGACCTCGACGGGCTGGCGTATCTCATCTACACGTCCGGATCGACCGGCCGGCCGAAGGGGGTCGCGGTCACGCACCGCAGCCTGCTGCACCTCGTCGGCTGGCACCGCGAGGCGTTCGCGCTCGGGCCGGCCGATCGCTGCACGCTGCTGGCGAGCTTCGGGTTCGACGCGTCCGTCTGGGAAACGTGGCCGACGCTCGCGGCCGGCGCCACGCTCGACCTCGTGCCGCCCCCGCTGCTGCTGGATCCGCCGGCGCTGCGCGACCATCTGCTCCACCGCCGGCTCACCGTCAGCTTCGTGCCGACGCCGATTGCCGAGCAGCTGCTCGACCTGGACTGGCCGCGCGGCGGCGCGCTGCGGCTGCTGCTGACCGGCGGCGACCGGTTGACGCACTTCGCCTCGGATCGCCTTCCGTTCACGCTCGTGAACAACTACGGCCCGACCGAGCACACGGTGGTGGCGACCTCCGGCATCGTCGGCCCGCGCGACCGCGAGCGCGAGGCACGGGTGCCGGCGATCGGCCGCCCGATCGCGAACACCCGCGCCTACATCCTCGACGAACGGCTGAATCCACTGCCGCCGGGAGCCGATGGCGAGCTGTTCCTCAGCGGGCCGGGCGTGGCGCAGGGATACTGGCAGGCGCCCGATCAGACGGCCGAGCGGTTCCTGGCGGATCCGTTCGCGCCGGTTCCCGGCGCTCGGATGTACCGCACCGGCGACCGCGTCCGGTTCCTGTCCGACGGCCGGATCGAGTTCCTCGGGCGGGCCGACGACCAGATCAAGCTGCGCGGCTTCCGGATCGAGCCGGCGGAAATCGAGTCGGCGCTGGCCGCGCATCCGTCCATCCGCGAGGCGGCGGTCGCGCTGCGCGAAGACCGGCCGGGCCAGCCGCGGCTCGTCGGCTACCTCGTCTGGCGCGAAGGGGCGGCGGTCCCCCTGGCGGCGCTGGAGGACGTCCTCGCCGAACGCCTGCCGGACTACATGGTGCCGAGGGTCTGGGTGACGCTCGCGGCGTTTCCGGTGACGCCGAACGGCAAGATCGACCGCCGCGCGCTGCCGCCGCCCGCCGATGAGACGGCCGGCCAGCGGCCCGCCGGCATTGTCTTCGCGGACGCGTTCGAGGAGCTGCTCGCCGGGATCTGGCGGGAGGTCCTGCAGCTCGACCGGCTGCCGGCGCCGGAAGACGACTTCTTCGCGCGCGGGGGGCACTCGCTGCTGGCGCTGCGCCTGCTGACGGCGATCAGGCAGACGTGGGCGATCGACCTGCCGCTCATCACGCTGTTCGAACGCTCCTCGCTGCGCCGGATGGCGGCCGCCATCCGCGACGCCTCGCGCGCGGCCGCGGCCGCGACGCCCGCTCCTCCGCTGACCAGGCACCGCCAGGGTGACGCGCCGCTGTCGTTTCCGCAGGAGCGGCTGTGGTTCCTGGAACAGCTGCCGAAATCGGCGCAGGCGTACCACATCTCGCTCGGCTTCCGGATCGACGGCGTGCTCCGGCGCGACCTGCTGGAACGGGCCGTCAGTGAAATCGTCAGGCGCCACGACGTGCTCCGGACGTCGTTCCACCTGACGGACGGGCGGCCCGTGCAGCGCGTCGAGCCGGCGGCGCCAGTGACGCTCGCGCTCGCCGATCTCACCGGCACGCCTGACCCCGCGCAGGAGGCGGCGATCGCGCGGCTGGCGCAGGACGAGGCGGCGCGGCCGTTCGACCTGACGCGCGGACCTCTGCTGCGCGGCCTGCTGGTCCGGCTGACCGATCGGCGCCACGCGCTGCTGCTCACGCTGCACCACATCGCCGCCGACGGCTGGTCGATGGGCGTGCTCGCGCGGGAGTTCACGGCGCTGTACGCGGCGCTCGCCGCGGGGACGCCGTCGCCGCTGCCCGAGCCGGAGTTCCAGTACGCCGACTTCGCTGCGTGGCAGCGCGGCTGGCTGGACGGGCCGACGATCGAGCGCCTGCTCGCCTTCTGGCGCGGCCAGGTGGAAGGCGCCGAACCGCTGGAGCTGCCGGCGGACCACCCCCGGCCCGCCGTGCAGAGCTATCGGGGCCGCACGCTGTCGTTCACGCTGCCCGCCCCCACGGCTGCCGGCCTGCGCGCCCTCGCCCGCGGCGAAGGCTGCACGCCCTACATGGTCGGCTTCGCCGCCTTTGCGACGCTGCTCGCCCGCTCGTCGGGCCAGGACGATTTCCTGGTCGGCTCGCCCGTGGCCGGCCGCGACGTCGCCGGCACCGAGCCGCTCGTCGGCTGTTTCGTCAACACGCTGGCCGTCCGCTGCCAGCCGGACCTGGCCCAGCCGTTCCGGGCGTATCTCGCCGAGGTGCGGGCGCGGCTGCTCGCGGGGTACGCGCATCAGCAGCTGCCGTTCGAACAGCTCGTGCAGGCGGTCGCGCCGGAACGCGACCTGAGCCGGGCGCCCCTGTTCCAGGTGATGTTCGTCTGGCAGCACATGCCGTCGGCGCGCGTGGAGCTGCCCGGCGTGGTCTGGACGCCGTTTGCCGTCGATGGCGGCGCGGCCAAGTTCGACGTGACGCTGACGATCACCGACGGGCCCGAGGGGCTCGCCGGCAATGTCGAGTACAGCACCGACCTCTTCGACGCCGGCACGATGGAGCGCTTCGTCGCACGCTGGCAGCACCTGCTCGCGGCGATCGTCCGGGAGCCGGACGTGGCGCTCGGCGATCTCCCTCTGCTGCCGGACGAGGAGCGCCGGCTCGTCGTCTCGGGGTGGAACCAGACGACCGTCGCGTATCCGGACGCGCGGCGCCGGCTGCACGAGCTCGTCGAGGCGCAGGTCGGGCGGACGCCTGACGCGGCGGCGCTCCGCTTCGAGGAAGAGCGGCTGACGTACCGCGAGCTGGACCGGCGCGCCAACCAGCTCGCCCATCGACTCCGGCGCGCTGGCGTCGGGCCGGACACGGTCGTCGGCGTCAGCCTGGAGCGATCGCTCGAGCTCGTGATCGCGCTGCTGGCGACGCTGAAGGCGGGCGGCGCGTATCTGCCGCTGGATCCCGATTACCCGCGGGAACGGCTGCGCTTCATGCTCGACGAATCGGACGCGCCGGTCGTTCTGACCTCTGCCGCACTCGAAGAGCGGCTGCCGGCGCGCGCCGGTGTCACGATCTGCCTGGATCGCGACGCGCCCGCCATCGCCCGCGAGGCGGACGGCTCCCCTGAGGCGGCGGTCGATTCGGACCATCTGGCGTACGTGATCTACACCTCCGGATCCACCGGGCGGCCGAAAGGGGCCGCGCTCTCCCACCGCGCCATCGTCAACCGCCTGCTCTGGATGCAGGACGCCTACGGCCTGACGCCGGCCGACCGGGTGCTGCAGAAGACGCCGTACAGCTTCGACGTGTCGGTGTGGGAATTCTTCTGGCCGCTGATGACCGGCGCGGAGCTCGTCCTCGCGCGCCCGAAGGGGCATCAGGACCCCGCGTATCTCCGTCAGTTGATCGTCGACGCCGGCGTCACGGTCCTGCACTTCGTGCCGTCGATGCTCGAGCTGTTCCTGGAGACCCCGGGGATTGACGCCTGCGCGTCGCTGCGGAAGGTCTTCTCGAGCGGTGAGGCGCTGTCGCCCGAGCTCCAGGCCCGGTTCTTCCAGCGGCTGAAGGCCGAGCTGCACAACCTGTACGGCCCCACCGAGGCGGCGGTCGATGTCACGAGCTGGCGCTGCACGCCGGACGCGGGCGGATCGTCCGTGCCGATCGGCCGGCCGATCGCGAACATCAGCGCCTGCGTGCTCGACTCCCGTCGGCACGCGACGCCGATCGGCGTGCCGGGCGAGCTGCATCTCGCCGGCGTCGGCCTGGCGCGCGGATACCTGCACCGGCCGGATCTGACGGCCGAGCGCTTCGTGCCGAGCCCGTTCGGCGGGCCGGGCGAGCGGCTGTACCGGACGGGCGATCGTGTCCGGTACCGCCCGGACGGGGCGATCGAATATCTGGGACGGCTCGATCATCAGGTGAAGCTGCGCGGCTTCCGGATCGAGCTCGGCGAGATCGAAGCGGCGCTGGCGCGTCATCCGGCCGTCCGCCAGGCGGTCGTCCTCGCCCGCGACGCCGGCCCGGGCGGGCGGCAGCTGGTCGCGTACCTCGTCGCGCCGCGGGATCTGCCGCTGGCCGACCTCCGGGCGCACCTGCTGTCGACGCTGCCCGATTACATGGTCCCGTCGGCGTTCGTCACGCTCGACGCCCTGCCGCTGACGGCGAGCGGCAAGGTGGACCGCCGGGCGCTGCCGGCGCCAGACGCCTCGGCCGTCATCGGGAGCGCCGGTCGAACGCCGCCGCGGACGCCGGTGGAGGAGATGGTCGCCGCCCTCTGGGCCGGGCTGCTGAAACGGGAGACGCCCGCGGTCGAGGACAGCTTCTTCGAGCTGGGCGGGCACTCGCTGCTGGCGACGCAGCTGCTGTCGCGCATCCGCGACCTGATGCAGATCGATCTGCCGATGCTCAGCATCTTCGACGCGCCCACCCTCGGCGACTTCTCCCGGGCGGTCGTGGCGGCCGAACCGTCTCCCGGCCGCGCCGAAGAGGTCGCGCGCGCCTGGCTGACGGTGCGCAGGCTCTCGCCGGAGGAGCGGGCCCGCATGGTCGCACGGAATCGCCCGGAGGCCGTGTGAGACGCTCTCTGCAGGCGGCCGCCTGACTTGATGGTATAGTCGTTAGAATTCACGGCCGGCGGCCGTGCCTGGTTCAAGCGAAAGGACGTGACACCGTATGAAACGCGCTCTTGTCTCGATCGGCTTCAGCCTCATGCTCGGCCTCGCCGGCCTGGTGGCGGTGGCCACGCCCGCGGCGGCGCAGAATGCCGCACCGGCCCGGGTGACCCTGGTGCTCACCGACGGCACCCATCTGGTCGGCACGGTGACCAAACAGGAAGGGGACAAGGTCTACTTCAAATCCGACCTGCTCGGCGACATGGTGATTGAAAAGAAGGATATCGCGAGCGTCGGCGCCGCCCAGGTCCCCACCCAGGCCGCGGCCGGCCCGAGCGCGACGGAGGTCAACCCGACGGCGACGAAGACCGCGGCGGTCAAGTGGAACAGCACGTTGAACGCCAGCTACGCCTTCGTCTCGGGGATGGCGCCCGCCCTGAACGTCGGCAACAGCAACTCCGTGCAGCTCTCCGGCTTCGTGCAGCGTGCCACGAAGAAGGACGCGATCGCCGTGATCGGCAGCTACACGCTGCAGAAGACCGCGCCGAATCCTGACACGGCCAACGACTTCCAGACGACGGTGGCCTACAACCGGCCGCTGAACGAGAAGCTCAGCTTCGTGAGCCGCAACACCGTCGACATCAACAAGGTCCTGCAGTACAAGTACTCGTTCACGACGCTGGACGGCGTGGCGTTCCTGCCGGTGGCCACGAAGATGTTCAAGCTGTCGGTGGCGCCGGGCATCGCCTACACGCACACGGAGTTCGAGAACACCGGCGCGTTCGCCGCCATCCTCCGCTCGATCAACTTCAACGGGATGGGCATCGGCGCCTACCAGACGCTGGTCGTCCAGTTCAACCCGGCGATGTCGCTGACGCAGTCCCAGATCTACATCTACACGCCGAGCAGCGGCCGCAACCAGGATTCCGGCTCGATCGCACTGCTCGGGATGGTGTCGCCGCGAGTCGGCCTGTCGATCGGATTCAACTACCAGTACGACAGCATCCTGCCCTCGCCGGTCATCCAGTTCTACCGGACGTTCACGTCGGGCATCCAGATCAAGTTCTGAGGGCGGGCGTCCGGCTGGCCGGACCCCGCGTGCGCGGGCCTGCATTCCAGGAAAGGGACCCCGCCGGTGCACGCACCGGCGGGGCACGACCGTCCGGTTCACTCCGCCGGTTCCAGCCTCACCATCCGGGCCGACCAGAGCGGCGTCAGTTCGTCCAGCAGCCCGGCCGCCGCCGCCTCGTCCAGTCCGCACGCCGAAGCCAGCGCGCCGACGGTTCGCCTGCCGTCGGCGTCGGCCAGCAGTCCGTAGAGCGCCGGCGACAGCCTCGCCGACTTGCCGTGGTGGTAGGTGAACGCGATGCGGTGCGACCGCTCGACGCGCACGGCATCGACGTGCCTGGTCTCTCCCGACACCACCACCGCCGGCGGCAGCGAGACGCGGAGCGCGAGCCAGTCTGCCGTCCGGGCGGTGCGCTTGGAGACGAGGTAATCGCCGACCACCAGATAGTGCAGGTCGGTCGTCAGAAAGCACACGACCGCGTCGCGCACGGAGTCGACGATCGGCTCCGCGTGATTGTTGAACGACGTGTTCAGCACGATGGGCACGCCGGTCCGCCGGCCGAACGCCTCGATGAGGTCCCAGTACCGCCGGTTCGCGTCGCGATCCACCGTCTGGATGCGCGCCGTGCCGTCCACGTGGGTGACGGCCCCCAGGAGCTCGCGCTTGTCCGGCTGCACGTCGACCACGACCGTCATGTAGGGAAACCGCTTCTGCGCGGCCGGCACGACGAAGAAGTCGTCCACCCGCTCCTCCAGCACGGACGGGGCGAACGGCCGATAGGCCTCGCGCTTCTTCACCATGCGGTTGATGAGATCCTTGTGCTCCGCCGGTCGGGGATCCGCCAGGATGCTGCGGTGGCCGAGCGCCCGCGGCCCGAATTCCGCGCGTCCCTGCACCCACCCCAGCACCTTGCCGTCCGCCAGCAGGTCGGCCGCCGCCTCGACGATGTCGTCGCGCCGCTCGAAGGCGACGAACCCCGACCAGGCGGCCAGCTCGCGCTCGACGGCCGCCGCCTCTCCGATGTCGGTTCCCCAGAACACGTGCGCCACCGGCCCGGCCGTGCGGCCGCCCCCTTCGGCGAGCTCGACGGCCAGCGCCGCGCCCAGCGCACAGCCGGCGTCGTGCGAGGCCGGCTGCACGAACATCCGGTCGAACAGACCCGAGTACAGCAGCTTGCCGTTCAGCGAGCAGTTGTGCGCGACGCCGCCGGCCAGACAGATCTGCCGCTGGCCCGTCGCCTGCTGAAAATGCCGGACGAGGTGCCCGCCGACGATCTCCAGCGCCTCCTGGAGCGCCGCCGCCAGGTCGTGATGCGTCCGGGTGAACGGCTCCCCCTTCTTCCGCGGCGACAGGTATTCGAACAGGCCCGCCACCCGCTCGAGGTGCAGCCGGTATTCCCCGTCCGGCAGCAGGTCGTAGAACGCCGTGAACAGGCGCCGGAAACGCGCTGGATCTCCGTAGGGCGCCATGCCCATCACCTTGTACTCGTCGAACATCTCGTAGCCCAGGAACCGGATGACGTCGCGGTACAGGAAGCCGAGCGAATCCCGTTCCGGCATCGACCGCAGCAGCTGCAGCTCGTGTCCCGTGGCGTCGAACGCCATCCCCGAGAGGCCTTCCCCCTGGCCGTCGATCGTCATCACCAGGGCCCGGTCGAAGCCGGAGAAGTGGTAGGCGCTGACCGCGTGCGCCCAGTGGTGGCCGACGAACCTGACCTTCCGCTCGTCCAGGGTCCGCCCGAATTCGCGCAGGACGATCCGCTGCACCATGCCGCGCGGCGTCAGCCGCTCGCACCTGGACGGATTGCGCAGGTGCAGCAGCTGCAGCACCCGCTGACAGTAGTCCTCGGTCGCGTAGAAGGCGACGGCGTCGAGGTCCTCGAGCGTCGCGCCGGCGGCGTCGAGGCAGGCCCGGATGGCCGGGCCGGACGTCTTGTTGGTGTGCTTGATCCGGTTCAACCGCTCTTCCTCGACGGCGGCCACGACGCGGCCGTCGCGCACGAGCGCGGCCGCCGAGTCGTGCACCTCGTCGAACGCGAGGTCGAATACGGTTTCATGAGCGGCGTCGAGGCCGCCGGTGAGGCCGAGCACGAGCATGATGCGAATCCGTCTCTGTCGCCGGCCTGGCGGCTGCCGCGGGCCAGCGACTCCCGGCGCGTGGCCGGGTCAGGGCCGCGCCGGCTCACCGGCGGTCGTCGCCGACGCCAGAAAGCCGGTACGGACGAAATAGTCGAAATAGCG
>Ga0307374_10006823_pt1 | contig 17751 bp, 19 predicted proteins | sample OX3MG_FD_202532 | JGI IMG/M metagenome (GOLD analysis project Ga0307374, IMG submission 202532) | Soil microbial communities from Risofladan, Vaasa, Finland - OX-3 | ecosystem: Environmental > Terrestrial > Soil > Coastal area > Acid sulfate soil | place: Finland: Risofladan, Vaasa | collected... | reverse complement strand
TGCTTCCCGACATGCAATTCCGTCACCTACGCGTTTATTGATGGCGACAAAGTGACACCGCTCTCGCGCATCGTCAATGTGTATGACTATCTCGACTACATCACCAACCGCGTGATGCCGGACTTCAGTCTGGAGATCAAGAAGGCGCTTGAAGGACTCTGGTCGTCCTCTGCGGTCTCGGGTTCGCAAAAGTCGGCGGAGCAGTTTGCCGTCTCCTGCCAGGCGTGCGGCCTGCCGGAAAGCCTGACCATCGGCGACATCGCAAACAACATGATCATGATCATGCTGCAGGACTTCATGGACCCCTGGACATTCAACCAGAAGAACCTAATGAAGTGCTGCAAGGAATTCCTGGTGCCGGGAGGCAAACAGATACCCTTTTGCGCCTACAACACCGTGGGCTACCGTGAACAGGCCCGCGCGCAACTGGAAGCCATGGAACCCCAGCGGAAACGAGCTCGCCGTGACCAACTGCCGTATGTAGTAAAGCCCGTAGTCTTTGACTTCAAGTCAGGCGCTACTCGGGCTGAGGGGGTCCCACTCCAGCAAATTCAACCGAATGGATCGCGTTAGAGACGACCAGATGGAAGAGCAGAGCGTCAAACAGTGCTGTGCGGCCTTTTATGGAAGCGATTTTGCGCGCCTCCTGCTGGGAGACAGCTTTCATCCAGGGGGCACGGAACTCACGCATCACCTGGGCGCGTTGCTCAGACTAACGGGTGCTTCCAATGTGCTCGATGTCGCCTCAGGCCGTGGTACCAGCGCGTTCCATCTGGCGGAATCCTTTGGTTGCCATGTCACCGGCGTGGATCTGAGTGAGGAAAACGTGCGCTTCGCCACAGACGAGGCCCAGCGGCGGGGATTGACGCAGCTGGTGAGCTTTGAACTCGGTGATGCGGAACGCCTGCCTTTCGCCGACAACACCTTCGGCGCCATTGTCTGCGAGTGCGCTTTCTGCACCTTCCCCAGTAAACAGATAGCCGCCAGCGAGTTCCATCGTGTGCTCAAACCAGGAGGATTGCTGGGCCTCAGCGACCTGATAAGAACGGAAGAATCGATTCCTGATCTGGAAGGGCTGCTGGCCTGGATCGCCTGTATCGGGGATGCGCTGCCGGTTGAACATTACAGTGAAATCTTGCGTGCGGCTGGATTCCAGCTTGAGACTGTTGAAGATCAAGGCCATGCCTTAACGGAAATGGTGCGGCAAATTCAGGGAAAATTGCTGGGAGCCGAGATCATGGCGGCTCTTAAAAAAATCGATATCCGTGGCGTTGACTTTGCCCTTGCTAAGCAGTTTGCTAGGGCTGCCCTCGATGCGACCCAGCGCGGAAAGTTGGGCTACGCGGTCGTGACCGCACAAAAGACATGAGCCTCGTAGTTGTCGCCTCTTTGGTCAACATACGTCCTTCTACATTTCTGTCTTCACGCCTCGGCGAATGAGGAGCCAATTTGCAGGATAGGTAGTAGTGAATCCGACAATCATCGCAATCTGCATCATGAACCAATACACAACGCTATCGGGATGAAGCGGCCGGGCGAAAAAGACCTCGGCTGTAAGAGCCATCCAGACAAACATGCCGATCTCAAAAGCGATGAGCGAGATGGTGTCTGCTTTGATAGCCTCTCTGATGCCTTCGCGAAAACCGAGTTTGCGCATCGGCACAATGGCGAAATACTGAAAAGCGATTCCTATGATGTATGCGGCGATGAAATCCCAGAGGAAAGCTGCGTAAAGCACAGAACCGGCGAGCGTAATGCCGGTTAGAAAAATCGTCGATTCTGCCAGGACATCGCCTAAGCTGCATCCTGCGCCACAGTGCGTGGAACCAACAAAGACGGATTGCCAGAATGGTTTCTTCTCAGAACTATGTGCAATGACCTCTTTCGATCCAGTCCTGCCCATGCGCCAGTACGCCCAGATTCCGACGATCCCGAGGTAAAGCCCTGTAATCGGCCAGACGATATTCATTATGATCATGCGTTGCCGATGACCCTTGAGAATGTCAACCAAGATGACGACTGCAGAAAAGATGCCAACGGAAACAGAGACGAGCGCAAGCAGATGAAGCCACTGCGGCACCATGGATAGACCTCGTTTTCTTAAAGTTGGATGTTGCGCAGCCGCAAGGCGTTGCTGATGACCGAAACCGAGCTGAATGTCATGGCTGCGCTGGCAAGGACCGGGCTCAGCAACAAGCCGAAGAAGGGATAAAGGATTCCAGCGGCGATTGGCACGCCCAGAGTGTTGTATCAAGAACCATGGGTTGCTGCGCTCGCGGAATTTTAGCTTCAAAGTGGCTGCTCGTAATGGTTGTGATGTTGGTCATTTCTTTCACCTCCCGTTCTGCGACTGCAGCTGCCGCTGGGAGTCGCTGTCTTCCACCATGCGTCCATCCATGAGGTGAATGACACCATCCACTTCGCTGATCATGCGGGTATCATGCGTGACTACCAGAATTGCCGTGCCCTGTTCCTTGCTCACCTTGCGCAGTAGTCGCATCACGCTCAACCCGCGTTCGGTATCCAGCGCCGCCGTGGGTTCGTCGGCAAGAATGATGGCTGGGTTGTTTGCCAGGGCGCGAGCGACGGCCACCCGCTGCCTTTCACCTCCGGAGAGTTGCTCAGGAAGGTTATCAGCACGATTTGCTACTTCCAGATATGCAAGCAATTCTGTCGCGCGTTTATCCGCCTGCCGTCCGACAATGTCGACCAGTTCCAGAGAGAGCAGTACGTTTTCCTTTGCAGTTAAGAACGGAATGAGGTTTGAAAACTGGAAGATAAAGCCAATCTTTTCGCGGCGAAGCCGCTGCAAATCGAACCTCTTTCCTTCATAAATGCTTTTCCCTTCCAGCAGTACGCTCCCTTCGCTCGGTTCGGTGACGAGGCCGAGAATCATCAAGAGCGTAGTTTTCCCTGACCCGCTCGGTCCCATGATGGCGAACAGTTCTCCAGGTTGCACTGCCATGCTGATGTCCTTGAGCGCATCGACCTGTGAATGTCCTTCACCGTAGCTTTTAGACAGGTCCCTCGCTTGAATCGCGTACTCCATCCGTTCTTCTCCTTATGTGCCGAGCACGCTGCGCGGGTCTACTTTCATGGCCCGCCGGAATGGCCATGATGCTGGCCAGAAACGCAATGACGCTGATGACGATCAGCATCTGCACAACATCGCCGCGCGTAGCCACGACTCTTCTTGGGAAATAGGGTTCGCTGGCGAACTCCAGTGCCGCCCCAAGCAGGGTGCCCAAAAGCCCCATCAACACTGCCTGTTGCAGGATCATGGAATAGATACGGCGAGTTTGCGTGCCCAACAGCTTCAGCACCGCGATTTCCTTCAGCTTGTCCAGCGTGAATGTGTACGTAATAAGCCCGATCACAACTCCCGCAATGATCAAGAGGATGAGGCGGAACAGTGACAGTTGCAACAGGATGAGCCGGTTCGATCCCATGAGTTGCATATTCACCTCCCGTGCGGACGTATACACAGTGAGGTGTTTCCAACGCGCGATCTCCCGCGCCACCATTTCGACCGAAACTCCTGGCTGGACCTTCACTGCCACGGCATTCACAAAGCTGACATTTTCGGCGATTTGGGAGGCATGGTTTGCCAGCGGGCCACTTAGTCGTGGATCAAGAGTGGCTGCGCTGAGTAGCTGTTGCTGCGTTCGTCTGCGTATGTTGCGCAGAAGATCAGGATCGGCTTCTAACAAGATGTTCTGTGCGTCATTCAGAGTGGCGTAGATGACGGGATCGGCGGTGTAGCCCACTATGTTTTTCGTCAGCCCAACCACTGTGTAATCAAAATCACCCAGACGGATATGCTCACCGGGCTCAAGGCCGGTTTTTACATCTGCAACGATTTCGTAATGACTAGCCTCGATTCCACGGCCAGCGACGATCACGGGAGGTCCGCCAAGATGGCCGGGTTCATAACCAATCACGATGAACCGCAGGTCATGCGGCATGTCCATCCAGCCTGGCTGCACCATCGTGCGTGTCCCGATCACGGTATTCATATACATAAACTTCATCAGGGGTGTTGGACGCATCGGACGTTCGATATGATCCCAGGCCATGACCAGGGGGCTGACTTCGTCCACCCCATGCATCGACTGAATGGCGTGGTAATAATCCTCGGGAAGCCTCGATATCTCGACGAATGGTCCGAGCCAGTCTTTCTGGACAACCCAGAGGTCCGCTCCGGTTGCGTCGATGATCGTGGATGAGTCCAGGATGATACCGCGAATAATGCCTCCGATGGTCAGCACTACCATCAGAATGAGGCCGACACCGACCGTCGAGCTGATGAACTTGAACAGATGGTAACGAATGTCTTTGATTGCCAGGTTCATGTGGCATCTCCCTTCAAAGGAGATGCCGCTTGGGCGCGAACCTTTTCCCCTGGCTTCAAGCCGATCGGCTTGAGTATCACTTGCTCCCCGGGCTTGAGGTCACCTTGTACTGCAACCAATGGTGAACGCGGACTGCTTGCAATTGGCTCTACCTCTACCCGCTTTACCTTGCGATCTGTGCCCACAGCCAATACAAAATGCTTGTTGCCCATTTGCATGACGGCGGCGTTCGGAACCACCATTGCATCTTTTGCCTTGCCAACGTCGATATACACGTCCGCCCATTGTCCGATTTCAAGTTCTTTTGGAGGAAGTGGAAACGCGACCTCCACCGTCATTTCCTCCGTGCCGGAATCGGCCTGTGGGCTGATGCGAAGGACATGCCCTTGAAAGGGCTGGCTGTCTCGTCCTCGTACGATGACCGTGGCGGGCTGTCCAGTATGCAGTTTGCCGGAAAACCTTTGGTCCACAAATGCGTCAACCATTGTTACGCGCGGGTCTGCGACAGTGACTACTGGCTCTCCGGGGACGATAGCATCACCCGGCCGCTTGGGCAGATTCACAACAACGCCGGGCAGGTAGGTGAAAAGCTTTGTCTCGGAAAGATTGAACTCCTGGAACTGAACATCCGCTTTCGCAGCTTCAGCCTTGCTTTGCGCAGCCCCAACATCGGCAACTGCGGCTCTCACTGCGCTGGCTGCCGTTCGGTACTGCTCCTCGTAGGAATCTGCTTCCTCCTGGCTAACCGCCCCGGTCGCAAGCAGATGTTTTTCACGTTCCCAGGCGCGCTGCGCTTGCCATTCTGTCGCGCGCTTTGCCTCTTCTGTCGCGCACGCCGCCTGTATCGCCGCACGCCGCCTGCACCAGGGCCTCGGAAAGCTGGATTTGTCGCCGGATATCGGTATCTTCCAATGTGGCAATCAACTGCCCTTTGTGGACAAGATCACCCTGATCGACGAACACCCTGTCAATTCGTCCAGCAATCTTTGCACCTATGTCGGCCTGCTGATCAACGGTGATAGTTCCCGTTCCTTGAACTTCGTGCTGCCGCACGCGTGTCACCATCACCGAAGGTGGCGTGAAGAACTTGGCTTTTATAACAAAAAATGCAATCACGAAGAGCAGCACGTACAAGAGGCGCTTGCTCAATTTCCTCATGTTGTATCGCTCGCTTGGTTGAGCCTGTTCCGTGTTGTCCATTGCTCCCCCTTACTGTCCTGTCTCGCGCTTGAGAGATGCCGTTGCAATGGCGTAGTCGGACAGCGCGCGATAATAGTCCGCTTCCGATGTCAGAAGAGCCGCCTGGGCGTCCAACACATGCTCGATAATTCCGCGTCCGTATTTCAGCTTTTCCTGTTCGATTCGCAAGGCTTCGCGCGCTTCCGCAATCGACGACTGCGTGGCTTGAATGCGCGCTTCGGCATCTCGTAATTGCAAGGTTGCAGTCCGCGCACGCTGCATCGCGTCCAGGCGCGCCTGATCTGACCTGGAGCGGTCTTCAAGTTCAAGGCTTTTCGCCTCCTGCACGCGATGGTTCAAGGGCCGGTCGAAAATTGGATAGTTGAAGGAGAATCCGGCGATCGCGCCGCCGTGGTACACAGAGAATGGATCTGAGCTCTGCTTGAACAATTCCGCCGAAAAAGAGAGGGTTGGTCGAAGCTGTGACTTCGCCAGATCTACGGACTTCTGCGCAAGTTTCGTCTGTGCCTCCGCAAGCTGGTACTGCGTATTCCCGGTGGTGGCGGCGAGAGCGGCTTGGTCTGCGGAAATCGTAACTCCCGGATGTGGCAGCGAGATTTGAGCGACCACAGGAGAGTCAACGGGTCGCCCCATCAGGGCGTTCAACTGGCCGACAAGAATCTGTTGTTCATTCTCCAGATCGATGTCTTCCGCTCGCACACTAGCCAGCCGCGTATCAATCTTGAGCAGATCTACGCGCGCAATCTTGCCAACGCTCAGCATTTGACTTGCGATACGCTGACTCTCTGTGAGAGTGGCAACGGATTCCTGCGCTGCCTGGACGTCCCGCTCAACTTCGACCATTCGCGCATAAGTGGTAGCAACCTCATACTCCAGATTGCTTTCGACGTCATGCACGTTCGTCTGGGCCAGGTCGCGTTCGGCCTCAGCGACATGCGTCTCTGCGCCAATCCGACCACCGGTATAGATGGGCACAGTCGCGCTCGCAAGGCCAGTCAAGTGTCCATTCCCGAACGGCTGGTTGGGTATATCTGCCAGCGGAGTCAGGGGAAATCCCAGAGCGCTCTCCGTTGGCTGGTTGCTTCCTCGCAGGGCGGCATCCACGTCCACACGAGGCAGTTGCTCAGCCTTGGCTGCGGCAATTGCCGCCTGTTTGGTGAGCACACTCTGCTGGGTCGCAGCTAGTAAAGGACTGTGATGTTCCGCATAGGCGATAGCGGCATCGAGTGTGAGCGGCTCGCCAGAACTTCCGGTTTGACCGTGCGCAAAGCCGCACAGAAGTGCCTGGATTATCGCGCTAATTACAGAGAGCCTCAGCAAACCCCGGTTCATTGATCCTCCTACATCGCGCTCTTCTGCCCAACGGTTCGAAGTGATCGTCGTCACACATTATCATTGAGCGATCCAGTACCGCCTGTTGAGAATGTCTGCACCAGCTTCCTGTAAAGGAGGAAAGTACCCGTAAGTGCGAGTGTGCCAATGCCGACCGACACCGCGTATTTGAAAGTAGGTGAGGTCATGACGAAGGGCAGCAGCCCAATGGACAACGCCGGCGGCATACGCAGGCGAAACAATCGAAGGAAGACGACGCTGGCGGCAAGCGTGAACATCACAGCGAGTGGCTCCGGACGTATCCACCTGCACGCCAGGACTCCTGTTACCGCAGCGAGACAACAGGCAAGGGGGAAATAAAACGGTGGCTTCGCCCACGCGCAGGTATCCGGATGACCTAACATCTCATAAGCCATCACCAGTAAAGGTGGAAACAGGATGAACCTCCATCCGGTCAATGCGGCTAACACACCCATGACGGTCGTAAACAGAAATAAAATGACAAACCAGGAGTTGCTTTTAGGTCTTGTCTCAAGCACTTCGATTGCGCGCAAATCCGACCGATTAAGGTAGCCGAGTTTCCTTGCCGGAGCACACCGCCTCCAAACTAGCAGCACCCCTGACAGAACGATTAGCCCAAAGAGAATCGAAGGAGGGTAGAGCCAGCTTCTAACCCCGAGAATAAGGGGCAGGACGCCAGCAGAAATTGCTGGCACCACGGCCGATCGAAAAATGAGAATGATTGCGATGCTCAAAGCCATAATGAGCAGAATGCCGGAAACACCATATGCAAGGTGCCGGCTGACTGCAACGCCAACGACAGCCGTTGCAGCTGGCGTCGCCACAAGCTTCCACGGCTCTTTTGCCCATTTGCCGTATGGCCGTGTCAAGACATCAATTGCAAGTGCCCCTAATTCTGGGAACAGAATGTAAAAAAGATGTAGACGATTGGCGCTTGCTGCAATCCCCGCCATGTATAGAGTTGCGAGAATCTCCGCCGAAGTACGCGGCTCGCGTCCAAACCGTTTTATTCGCGAGCCAAGACGACGAACGCGCCTGAGCCGTCGTGGAACGAGTGTTGTGTCCGCTGTCATCGAGCCTCCCAAATTGCGCGAGGCCCTTGATATTGGATGTGATCCTGATGACAGAACACGCTGTGCCCATTGCACCCTGTTTGCATTTTGGGGTTAGTCAGAATATGCTCCAGGATCGCAGTCGCACACGTACGGCTCAGGGCGAGTGAAACAATCGCACGAGGGTAAAGCCAATGCAGTACCATTAAAATCAGTCGCCTCTAGTTAGAGCCGGACATTTCTAAGTCGCAGCGCGTTGCTGATGACGGAGACCGAACTGAACGTCATTGCTGCGCTGGCTATGACCGGGCTGAGCAGTAAGCCGAAGAAGGGATAGAGGATTCCGGCGGCGATCGGTACACCCAGAGTGTTGTATGCAAATGCGAAGAAGAGATTCTGGCGGATATTGCGCATCGTCTTGCGGCTAAGTTCGATGGCTCGCGCGATGCCGCGAAGGTCGCCCTTCACAAGGGTTATGCTTGCACTTTGGATTGCAATGTCCGTTCCTGTCCCCATCGCAATGCCCACATTCGCTGCTGCCAGCGCGGGTGCATCGTTAATCCCGTCACCTGCCATGGCGACAATTCTCCCGTTCTCCTGCAACCGCCGGACCACCTCACCTTTCTGCGTTGGGAGCACCTCTGCTTCAACCTCATCAATCCCCAGCTTGCGGGCGACGGCTTCGGCGCTGGTGCGATTATCTCCGGTTAACATGACGACCCGGATGCCCATGCCCGTTGAAAAAGCGGCCAGCCGGCCCAGAGGACAACCGGTGTCGCCAGCGCGAATTGCAGCCAAAGGAGAGCACTTCCAAGGACATGCTGAAGCGGTTGGCCCGGCATCCAGTTGGCGATCATAGCGCCGAGGAGAGGGATCGTGAGGGCAACGCCGACCCAGAATCGTCGGCGCATGTCGTCATGCTCGGGATTCCGCTCCTCCGCCGTGATCGTGCGCGGCTCCGGAGACATGCCGCATTTCGGGCATGCCCCTGGTTCGGAACGTACGATCTCCGGGTGCATCGGGCAGGTGTACTCGGTACGCACCGGTGGAGATACGAATGCAGGTTCGAGAGACATGCCACATTTCGGACAGCTCCCAGGGCCCTGCTGGCGTATTTCGGGATGCATGGGGCAGGTGTACTCAACCGCGGTCGCCGAGGCGGCCGGAGCATCTGACGGTTCTTCAGTCTTTCGCAGATAAGCTGCTGGATCGGAACGGAACTTCTCGGCACACCCTTTGCTGCAAAAATGATGGGTTTTGCCGTCGAGTTCGACCGATGCCGCGCACTCGCAACATCGATCGCCATTCCGCAAACCGGATCATTCACGCGGTGTATTTCTTGTTCTTTTCGACCGATTATCTCCGGCATTGCGGAAACCTCCTCTGCTGTAACGACATGCTCGTGTATCGGAATACATGGATCCGGACTCGCACGCCCTGTCAGGGCATTTGTGGAGCCAGACGATGAGCAGTTCAGTTCACTGGAAAACCTTCCCGTCGAGGTTTTCAAGAATTGGGCATTCCGAGGCTGGTCCGCCGCCGTGGCAGCTCTCAATGAGTTGTGTGAGGCTCTGCTGAATATCCTGCAAATGCCTGATTTTCTCCTCAACTGAGACAAGCCTGGCCAACGCTCGCACTCGAACGTCGGACGCTGTTGCATCCGCATCAACCCTCAGCGAAAGGAGTTCTTTGATTTCGTTCAGAGAAAAGCCGAGTTCCTGAGCGCGTTTAATGAAGCGGATACGCCGTACCGACTCCTGCTGGTAAATGCGGTACCCAGCTTCAGTGCGAGCCGCAGGTGACACGAGACCCTGCCGCTCGTAATACCGAACTGTTTCCGGATTCACACCCGCATTTTTGGCTAACCAACCAACCGTGAGGCTACTCATGATTCCACGGTAAACCCTGTACCCGAGTCCGGAGTCAAGGGTGGCCTGAAGAATTCTGAGCGCGAGAGCAAAGACTGCGGGAAATCCCTACCTAGCGCTGGTCAATTGTCGTCATCTTGCGCTAGTGACTGGATAATCGGGCAAATTCCTCGTTTATGTTTGAGTTCGCACTGTCGAACCATCTTCCGCAGTGCATCTCGGATCGATAGCAGCGCGGCGATCTTCTCTTCCACAAGATGTAACTTGCTTAAAGCCACGTCATGCGTCACGCTGCAAACCTGAGGGCCATCCAGCTTGAGCAAACCGGCGATGTCCTCCAGACTGAAGCCAAGGGTTTGTGCCCGTTTGATAAAGCGGATACGCTGCACATCTGTCGGGCTATATTCCCGATATCCCGACGCAGGCCGTTCCGGCTCTGGCAACAGTCCAGAGCGCTGATAAAACCGGATCGTTTCCACCCCGACTCCTGCCGCCTCCGCCAACTTCCCGATAGTTAATCTGGGTTTCATGGTTGACTCCGTACCTATATACGGAGATTACTCTGTTCACACAGAGGAAGAAAAGAAGACCTATGGCGTCTGAGGAATCGAAATCCGGCGTGCTGGCGCTCGGCGGCTTAGCCGCAATTCTCGCCTCCACATGCTGCCTGGGCCCGCTGGTACTTATCGCCCTCGGCTTCAGCGGAGCCTGGATCGGCAACCTGTCAAAGCTGGAACCCTATCGCCCCATTTTTATCGGGGTGGCACTGGTTGCTATGTTCTTCGGGTGGAGGCGTATTTACCGGCCTGCCGCGCAGTGCAAACCCGGAGATGTCTGCGCTCTGCCGCAAACCAAACACCTCTACAAAGTCCTGTTCTGGATCGTTGCGGTCCTTGTACTGATTGCCCTGTCCTTTCCTTACTTAGCACCACTTTTTTACTAGAGGAACTTCATATGAATCGGAAATTCGATCTGGTTGCGATTGGAACGGGATCGGCAGCATCGGTGGCTGCTTCCCGGTGTCGTGCAGCAGGATGGCAGGTGGCGGTTGTTGACTCGCGACCGTTTGGGGGCACCTGCGCGTTACGAGGATGCGATCCTAAGAAGGTTCTGGTGGGCGCTGCGGAAGTGACCGACTGGGCGCGTCGCATGCAGGGCAAAGGCGTTGACGGCGGGCAGCTCAAGATCGACTGGCCAGAGCTGATGCAATTCAAGCGGACCTTCACCGAGCCGGTGCCGGCGAAGCGCGAAGCGGGTCTCGCCAAAGCCGGGATCGCTGCCTTCCATGGTCGCGCGCGCTTCCTCGGACCATCCACACTTCAGGTGGGCGAGGATGTCTTGGAGGGGCGCTTTGTGCTCATCGCTACGGGACAGAAGCCAGCCGACTTGAAGATTCCTGGTACGGAGTACCTGACCGACAGCGAACAGTTTCTCGAACTGGAGCAGCTTCCGCGACGAATCGTGTTCATCGGGGGTGGGTATATTGCCTTTGAGTTTGCGCATATCGCGTTGCGTGCAGGTGCGCAGGTGACGATTGTGCATCGAGGCGCTCGGCCTCTTCCACTCTTTGATCCTGGCCTCGTCGCGCAACTTGTAAAGCAAACTCGTGAGCTGGGCGCCGACATTCAACTGGGGAACGAGGCCATCGGAATTGAAAAACGAGATGGCGGTCTGACGGTTCGAACCTCAACATCGGGAGAACAGCTTACGTTCGAAGCGGACCTCGTCGTCCATGCAGCAGGACGTGTGCCCGAGATTGACGATTTGAATCTCGAAGCCGCAGGAGTGGAGTGGAACAAACGCGGCATCAAGGTCAACGGGTTTCTGCAGAGCGTGTCGAACCCAGCGGTGTACGCCGCCGGCGACGCTGTGGCAAGTGGAGGTCCTCCGCTCACTCCAGTGGCTGCCTACGATGGCATGATGGTGGCCGCCAACCTGCTCAAAGGCAACCATCAAGAGCCAAACTACCTTGGCATTCCCACCGTCGTCTTTACCATCCCTTCACTGGCTTCTGTAGGCCTCAGCGAAGGCAAAGCGCGGGAGCAGGGTCTCAAGTTTCGCGTGAAGCATGAAATGACCTCCGGTTGGTATCAATCCCGCAGAGTCGCTGAGGCATATTCCGGCTACAAAGTTCTCGTCGAAGAGGAGAGCGATCTGATCCTTGGAGCGCATCTGCTTGGAAGTGGAGCCGAAGAAGTCATCAATCTCTTCGCAGTGGCCATGCGGTCCGGGATGCGTGCCTCCGATCTCAAGCACATGTTGTTCGCCTATCCGACACACGGATCTGATGTGCCTTACATGCTGTAGTTCGCAAAGCGTTGTTACAACCGGCGTTCATTCGCGCTCATGTTCCAATCCATAGCACCATCTCATTTAGAAGGAGTAACCCATGAAGATCGCAAGCAAGCTATCCGCCCTCCTGATCCTGACCGCAGCTATACCTGCTCTGGCCGCAACCAAAACCGTTACGCTCGATGTTCCATCCATGACCTGCCCTGTCTGCCCTATCACGGTGAAAAAAGCTTTGACGGCAGTATCCGGCGTCTCCAAGGTCGACGTCGTTTATGCGAAACGCGTGGCCGTCGTCACCTATGACGACGCCAAGACCACAGTGTCCGCACTGACCAAGGCAACTGCCAACGCAGGCTACCCCGCTACACCGGAAGGAAAGGTGCAGTAATGTGTTCCGAAAGTTGGTTTTCCAAAGGTGGGGCTGCGCTGAAAGAGGATGCCTGCTGCGCCGCGCCGCAATCGAAGGCGCTCAAAGTTGCCGTGATTGGCAGCGGCGGCGCAGCCTTTGCAGCCGCGATCCGCCTCCAGGAAGGAGGGGTGGAGGTGACGATGGTGGAGAGAGGCACAACCGGAGGCACCTGCGTGAATATCGGCTGCGTTCCTTCGAAGATACTGATCAGTGCAGCACATGTTGCCCACATTCGCACGTCCAGTCCGTTCGATGTCGGGATCTCCGCAGCGCGACCCAGTGTGAACCGTCCCGCATTGCAGGCGCAGCAGCAAGCGCGTGTGGAGGAACTGAGAAAGGGCAAGTACGAATCGATTCTCGAGCATAGTTCCAACATCCGGCTAATTCATGGCGAAGCCCGGTTTGCCGACGACCATACCTTACAGGTGACGGACGGGAATGGCCGTGAGCAATCTCTGCAGTTTGATCGCGTGCTGATTGCCACCGGCGCATCTCCCGCAGTTCCGCCAGTGCCAGGTCTCTCCGGTACGCCCTACTGGACCTCCACCGACGCATTGGCTGCGCAAGACTTGCCGGAGCACTTGATCGTCTATGGCGGTTCCTACATCGCGCTGGAACTTGCTCAGGCATTCCTGCGCCTCGGCAGCAAAGTCACGATGATCGTCCGATCCCGAGTCTTGTCGCGCTATGACCACGAGATCGGGGAGACAATACAGAAGATCCTGATAGACGAGGGTATGCGCATACTCGCAGGTCAGCAGGTCCGGCGTGTCGATCACGACGGACACCTCTTCACTGTGGACACTGGTATTGAGCGTATCAGCGGGGATCATCTGCTACTTGCCACAGGCCGCAGGCCCAACACCGCCAGCCTTTCCCTTGGAAATGCCGGGGTCTTTATGAACGAGAATGGCGCTATTCCAGTCGATGAGTTTCTGCGTACCTCGAATCCTCGCATCTTCGCTGCCGGTGATTGCACCACGAACCCTGAATACGTTTACGTCGCCGCTGCGGCCGGCACGCGGGCTGCAATGAACGTGCTCGGCGGAAAAGAGCGGCTGGATTTATCGGTAGTGCCGGGGGTGGTATTTACCGATCCGCAGATTGCGACAGTTGGCCTGGATGAATCCGCAGCCCGTGAGAGCGGATTCCGTGTGGATACTCGAACCCTTACATTGGACAACGTGCCGCGTGCCCTCGCCAACTTCGATACGCGCGGATTTATTAAGCTAGTTGCGGAAGTGGAAAGCGGCAGGCTTCTCGGCGTACAGGCCGTGGCCTCGCAGGCCGGAGAATTGATCCAAACCGCGGCAGTCGCGATTCGCGCGCACATGACTGTCCATGATCTTGCCAGCCAACTCTTTCCTTACCTAACGATGGTGGAGGGAATCAAGCTGGCAGCGCAGACCTTCACCAAAGACGTCAAACAGCTTTCATGCTGTGCCGGATAAAAGGATAATTGCATACGCGACTCGTAAGCTACTGTAAAAAACCAAAATACATCAGGGCTTACGGAAATGCAGACACGGACTTAAACCCGGGATAAGTTTCAACTCAACTCCACAAACAGGACACTGGGGCAGCGAAAAGGCGGTCTCCGAAAGGTACAACCTTCGTTCCGTCGTACAGCACAACTCCAAGCTTCAGATCGTCACCACAGATGTCCAACAGTTTCCGAATTCCCTTGAAGTCGCTCGCATGCACGGTCGCACTTGCTTTGACTTCAATACCGAGCATTGCGCCTCGCTCATCCTCGACGATGATGTCGACCTCGTCCTGATCCTTGTCCCGATAGTGATAGAGCGTATAGCTGTCATCGCACCATGCCGTCTGCTTCATGACCTCAGAAAAAGCATATGTCTCAAGCAGAGCACCAAATGTGGAGCGGTCTTTCGCGATCTGCTCGGCGGTTAATCCAAGCAACGCAGCAAGCAGTCCAGAGTCCAGGAAGTGTAGCTTGGGGGTCTTTATCAAACGCTTGAGCTGATTCCGAAACCAGGGGGGAACACGGTACACGAGAAATAATTGTTCGAGAATGCCAATATATTTTCGCGTCGTCTTGTCGTCGATCCCGAGTTGGCCGCCTATTTGAGTGAAGTTGGTAAGTTGCCCAGAGTGGTGAGCAAGAACCTGGAGCAGTCGTGGCAATTGATCGAGCTTCTCAACCTCTGCAATATCCCGCACATCCCGCTGTACGATTGCCTTCACATAGTCGCGTGCCCAGGTCTGCCGGCGGCGGGAATTCTCGCGCCGTAGCATTTCTGGATAGCCGCCGACCAACACAGCATGCACAAGTTCGTCGCCGATTATAGCTGGGTTTGGCTTGACCAATTTGCCGGTGAACGCCGTTTTCAAGAAGGCTGGCTTTTTGCCCGCTATCTCGGCTCTGGAGATCGGCATGAGGTTCACAATTTCCATGCGGCCTGCCAAACTCTCCGAGACTTGGGGCAAGGTGAGGATGTTAGCAGAACCGGTCAGCAGGAAACGGCCTGCTCTTCGGTCGCTGTCGACCGAGCGTTTGATGGCCCGCAGGAGTTCTGGAGCTCTTTGCACTTCGTCAATGGTGACCAAATCAAATCCACGAACAAAACCAGCCGGGTCACTGCGTGCCGCCTCCAGCACGGTATCGTCATCCAACGTGATATATTCGCGCTCTTTGTCGACAAACTGACGAACGAGTGTAGTTTTGCCGCATTGGCGGGGACCGATCAGCATGACCACGGGAGTGTCCATAAGCGCAATGGCTACGCGCTCTCGTGAAAACCTCTCAAAAAAATGAAATTCAGGCTCGGCCATCCCGGATTATTATAGCGTCCAATCCGGATTACGGTCGCGTCTAATTCGGATCGCGGAGGCGTCCAGATCGGAGCATAAGGTGCCTTCTCCGCAATGAGGTTCTTGTATATATTTCTGAATTGTGATTTCGATTCAAACGCAATTGGCAATCCACGAGGCAACGCAGAGAGAAGCAGGGCTAATCCCGCCCGATCAGCCCGTTGGCCCGCTCGGGTAAATCTTGGCAGGAAATTGGCGGCAAGTAGCGCCGACTGTACCAGGTTTGTCGACTGTGCTGGCTCATAAGTGCTGTTCCGTCGTTCCGCCTATAATTTGCGGTTTAGGTTTATTCAAGGCACGGAAGAGATCATTAGTTCGATCGTGTCCCCGGAGTAAGACCCGTCAAAATGAGGGAACAAACAAGGAAACAATAAGAAACTGATTCTGTATCTTACTGATTCCTAATAGAGACTAGGGGTCATCTACGCCGCTATAGATCTTTTAGAATCAGTTGTGTAGCCTTCTCATAACCCAAAGGTCGGTATTCGATTAGCTGATTGCCGGTACTGATCGTCTGGACGGCGATGAATTCGCAATTTCTCATCCATCAACTGGAAACCATAGCTTCCACAACCCCTTCCACAAATCGCCTAGTCTTAGCCGACTTCCAAGTGCTTGGGTAGCCTTCGTGGTGTTGTAGGTTGTTCAAAGACCGGAAGGGCGTGACTGGCACGACAGAGGTCGCGGGCACGAATCGTACACGTGTCATCGCCCGTGTAAGAGGATAAGAAATCCCTTTCTGTACTGAACGCCCCTCGGCTATAAGGGCATGTGTAGGGTGTGGAGCACATGTTTTTTCTTTAGGATAGCTTGGAGCCGAGAGGCGTTTTTGGAGTCTCTACGGCGCACAATTTGACCAAGGATTTGACAAACCTATCGTTCGCGACCAGTGCCTCGCAGCAAGTCTGCTACTGCGTCGACCGTTAAAGGCTTGCTGAAGTAGTAGCCTTGAATTTCGTCACAATGATGTGCCCGCAGAAACGACAATTGGGCTTCGTCTTCGACGCCTTCCGCAATCACCTTGAGATGCAGGTGTTTTGCCATGCCGATGATTGCGATGGCTATCGCCGCGTCATCAGGATCCACGGCGATATCCCGAACAAACGAAGAGTCGATTTTGAGCTTGCTAACCGGAAAGTGTTTCAAGTAGCTGAGGCTGGAATAGCCAGTCCCAAAGTCGTCAATCGTTAGCTTCAACCCCATAGCCTCTAATTCCCGAAGAACCGAGAACGTCACGTCTGCACTCGATAGCAGGAGACTTTCCGTCAGTTCCAATTCAAGACATTGGGAAGCGAGGCCAGTCTCCCGGAGCACACTGCCGATGAGTTTGCTGAAGTCCTCTTGGCGAAACTGTACCGCTGAAACATTTACGGCCACCGGCACTGCGAGAAGCCCCTCGTCTTGCCATTTCCGGGCTTGAGAGCAGGCAGTCCTCAATACCCATTCACCGATACGCAGGATCAGGCCGCTCTTCTCCGCAGTGGGTATGAACTTATCCGGTGGCACGAGGCCCAATTTCGGGTGTTGCCAGCGGAGGAGAGCTTCCAATCCTGTGATCCTTCCCGTGCCAATATCCATCTGCGGTTGATACACCAGAAAGAATTCCTTTCTCTCGAGCGCCAGTCGCAAGCTGTTTTCCAAAGTCAATCGCTCCACAATCTGAGCGTTCATGTCCTCAGTAAAGAACTGAAAGTTGTTACGCCCCCGACCCTTGGCGAAATACATGGCCGCATCGGCATTCTTGATCAGGGTTTCGCCGTCCGCGCCGTGTTCCGGGAAGATGCTGATGCCGAGGCTGCCAGTAATCACCAACGAGTGATCTTGAACGGCGAATTCAACGGTCATTGTATCCATAAACCGTTTAGCGGCAACTGCTGCTTCGGAGATGTCCTTTACACCGGTAAGAACAATGAGGAATTCATCCCCGTCTAGCCTGCACACGTCAAGCCGGGCCACCGTGTCTTGTTCACGCACACAGATCTCAAGCCGTTTTGCGACTTCTTGCATGAGAAGATCGCCGAGGGGGTGTCCGAACGCGTCGTTGATGTCTTTGAACCGGTCGAGATCTAGGAACAGAAGCGCAACTTTGTCTTTGCGCTGGCGAGCTACGGCGAGCGCTTTTGTCAATCGATCCTGAAGAAGAGTGCGGTTGGGCAGACCCGTTAGAGCGTCGTAGTAGGCCAGGTGTTGGATCCGTTCCTCGGCGATTTTGCGGTCCGTGATGTCGCGAACGAAAGCCTGCAAATACCCTGCCTCATGAGTGATGCCCCGATTCAGGCTCACTTCCGCATCAAAGGGGGTTCCGTCATGACGAAGATGCACCCACTCAAAGACCTGGGGGAGACCATTCAACGCAGCCTGTATTTTTTCTGCCGCTTTTTCCGACGAAA
>Ga0307374_10006822_pt1 | contig 17752 bp, 16 predicted proteins | sample OX3MG_FD_202532 | JGI IMG/M metagenome (GOLD analysis project Ga0307374, IMG submission 202532) | Soil microbial communities from Risofladan, Vaasa, Finland - OX-3 | ecosystem: Environmental > Terrestrial > Soil > Coastal area > Acid sulfate soil | place: Finland: Risofladan, Vaasa | collected... | reverse complement strand
TCGCAGCCGCTCCATCTCGCCGCCGTTGCGCAGGTAGCGAGTGGCGAACGTTTGCCGGAAGCGGTGGGCGTGGACGGGGAATCCCACGCGATAGCGGACCCGGCGCAAAAGGTTGGCCACACACATCAGGTTGACCGGGCGCCCGTTGGCGAGGACGAAGAGCTCCTTGGCCGAGGTCTCCGGCCGCCCCCGGTTGAGATACCTGACCAGCTCCCGGCGGAGCCGGCTGGAGACTGGCACCCGGCGGAACTTGGCCCCCTTGCCGCGCTTGATCTTTAAGAATGTCACCTCGCCGTCGTCCTCCACGTCCTCCAGCGCCAGCGCGGCCAGCTCCGAGATCCTCATCCCGGTCCCGAGCAGGATCTGGATCGCCAGCCGGGACCAGCCTGGTGGGGAGGCCTGGAAGATGGCATTCAGCTGGGCGTCGGAGTAGGTCTCCATCTCCAGTTGCGGCACCTTGGGCGGCCGCACCTTGAGCAGGCTCGAGTCGACCGGATAGCCCTCGCGGTCGGCCCAGTTGGCGAACGACCGCACCACCTGGAAGAAGCCGTGGACGGTGTTGGGAGAGAGCCCGCGCTCTTGGAGCGAGCCCAGAAGACGCTTCAGTTCGAACGCGGTCAGCCGGTCCAGGGTCTCTGGTCCGCCCTCCGACTCCAGGTACCACTTCATCTTTTGCCGGTACCACTCGATGGTCCGAGGGGAGCGGCCCATGACCCGCAGCTCGAGGAGCCACTCCGCGATGAGGGGCTGGAGGCGAAGCCGCCCCGCCGCCGAGGCAGGCAGGGGCTCTCGGGACTCGAACTCCCCGATCCCAGGCGCGGGGAGGGCGGGTACGACCCGGGCCGGCCGCCCGGGCTGGCCCCGTCCGGGGGCGTCGGGCCAGAGCTCGCCGGGGTCAAAGGCCTCCTCGGCCGACACAACGGTTTTCGAAAAACACAACGGTTTCGGGGTTTTTTCCAGCCTCTTTGCCACCTCTTTCCACCCTCCTTGGAGCCCGCCATCCAGGGCCCTGAAAACAGGAAAACCCGGCCCCAAGGACCGGGTTTCGAATTCAGCCTACCCTTTGCAGGCCCCCGCAAAAAGGCCTCGGGTTTGGTGGGCCGGGAGGGAGTCGAACCCCCACAGCTTTCGCGGCGGTTTTACAGACCGTTGGGCTCGCCACGTGCCCATTGCCGACCCATCGCCCTAGGGATTGCTCCGGCTGGGCTTCAATATGGTAGCGAACCGACCTGATGCCTACTGCGGCGCGGACTCCCCGGAGACCATTGATTGCATCGAATCCGTTGAGCGCAGGCACTTAGCGGGTGGCGCTGAGTCGGAGCCGACGGGCACGGTTCCGACGTCAAGATGGGGGGGTGCTGAGGACAATTCTGCCGAATGTATTTGAGTAATGCTCGACGAGCCCGTGCTCGGAGTCGGTCTCGACACCCAGTTGAATCCGCTTTCCTGATCTCGACGTGACGCATACCTCCCGGTGTAGGTGGCCGTATCAGCGCGTCCGGTATCTCCTGCTCTGCTCCCATCCCGAGCCGGTGCTGACGGTGAGTTCCGCCGCGTTTCTCCTGGCTCTGGCCAGTGGCCGCAGCTGGGGCAGTCTGTGGGTTGGCTCCGCAGTGCTCACAGGCCAGCTGTCCATCGGGTGGCAGAACGACTGGCTGGACCAAAAGCTGGATCAGGGGCGGGCGGACAAACCGCTCGCATCCCGCGTCATCGCGCCCCGGCTGGTTCGCCAGGCCTCTGTGCTCGCGCTGCTCGCCTGCATCCCGCTCTCATTCGGATCAGGGCCCCAGAGCGCGGCTGTACATCTGGCCGCCGTCGCCTCAGGGATCCTGTACAACATTCGCCTTAAGTCGACGCCCGCCAGCGTGGTCCCATACGCCTTCTCGTTCGGGATGCTTCCGGCGGTTGCCACTCTGGGGCTGTCGGGGCACCCATGGCCTCCGCTCTGGCTCACCGTCGCGGCCGCGTGTCTGGGGAGCGGGGCGCATTTCGTCCAGGTGCTGCCCGACATCAACCGAGACCGCAGCTACGGAGTACTGGGCCTGCCGCAGCGACTCGGACACAGCCGATCGCTTGCGGTGGCTATCGCGTTGCTGGGCGTGTTCGTGGTGACCCTGGCTCAGGGGATTGGCCTACGAACCGGGCCGGGCGTTGCCGTCCTCGTCGCCGGACTGGCGCTATGCCTCGCCGTGGCCGGCGCCGCCCTGCTATCGCGTCCAAGACTGGCTCTGCGCATAACCATGGCCGGAGCCGCCGGACTCGCTCTCGTGCTGCTCGGCCTCTGGGCCGGGCGGGTGGGATTTAGTAGATGAAACCGATGAGGGGGACACCGCCCGGCTTAATCGTCCGGTAGTCCACGATCCCAAAGCCCTTCCAGTTCATCTCCGACACGACCCATGAACCGTCTGGGTTGACCGACTCCACGTAGGCGACGTGGCCGAGGCTGCTTTCCCAGGTGACCATGATCGCGCCGGGGCGCGGGGTCATGCCGGTGGCGTAGCCATAGGCCTGAGCGTTGCCGAACCACTGGTATGCGTTCCCCAGCCACGGGACGGGTCGCCGGTTGTAGACGTACCAGGTGCACTCGCCGTAGAAGAACCGGTTGCCTGGTGCTCCGCCCGAGATCGCGCTCGGGACGACCCGAGCCACTCCCGCGCCGGTGCTCACCGTGGTGCTGGCGATGATGGGAACCACGGGCTGAATCAGGTTCGGCCCGTGACCACCTGGGATGACCAGGAGCTCGCCCGCGGGCAGACTCTGGGTGGCGCCACTGCGGATGTAGTTGAAGTCCATGACCGCGTTGACGTCGCCGCCGTAGGTGTTGGCGAGATTCTGGATGGTGTCGCCAGCCTGGGTTTCCACTGCGACTCCGTCGATCGGCGGAATCAGAATCGTGGTGCCGGCCCCGACATCGGTGGCAACGTTCTTGAGCAGGTTGTAGTTGGACCAGCGGATGCTGTTGGTCGATACGTGGAAGCGCTGGGCGATGGCGGCGAGCGTGTCACCCGGCTGGACCTGGTACTGGGTGGCGTCGTGTGACACGGCCACCTCGGTCGGAATTGCAATCGGCTTGACGATGGTGCCCAGACGGCCCATCTCAACCGATCCCGCGCTCCCGCCCTCGCTCATCATCAACCCCTGGGCGTTGACCGTTCCCAGGCGGAGGTTAAGAGCAGCCGGCAGCTGGCGATTGAGCGAGACATAGCTCGAGAGCATGATCGCGAGCACCAGCACTAAGGCATGGGTAAGGTAACGACTTACCGCCACTAATTCCCCCCCGGGCGGGCCGCATAAGGGCCCGCCGTTCGTCATGCGTAATTGAAACCTCGGTCACCCTATCAGCCCTTGGCAGTGAACGTCAACCGCATTCGGGGCCTAAAATCTGGCCATGCTTCAAGAGACAAATGACCGTGTAGCACTAGGTGATACCCCACTAACAATCATTGGGCCAGTCCTGCACTCCGGAGAGCAGGCGCCCGAGTTTCAGCTGTACGGGAAGGGGTTCCTGCCCGAGCCGATCCGACTGGCCGACTATCGCGGACAGACCCTGATTCTGTCCTGCGTGCCGTCGCTCGAAACCTCCGTCTGCGACCGCGAGACCCGGCGCTGGGACGAGGAGGTGCAGCGGCTCGAGGGCAAGGTCCAGATGCTCACGGTGAGCATGGATCTGAACTTCACCCAGGTGCGCTGGTGCGGGGCGAGTGGAACCACCCACAAGACCGCTTCGGCCCACAACCAGCCCGCCTTCGGCAGGGACTACGGCGTGCTGATCAAAGAGAACGGTCTCCTGGCACGGGCCGTTTTCGTGATCGGACGCGATGGCAATCTGGTCCACGTCGAGTACTGCAAGCACATCGGCGATGAGCCCAACTACGAGGAGATCCTGGCCCGGGCCGTCGCCGCCGCCGAGAGCGACAGCTGAGCCGATCCGTGCGCCGCGTCCGTTGGAGCTGGGCCCTGGTCGGCCGCTTCCGGCCCGGCCATCGGCCCGGGTCCAACGCCAGCTCATTTTTTTGGTGCCCCGCGGAGGATTCGAACCCCCGACCAACTGCTTAGAAGGCAGCTGCTCTATCCACTGAGCTAGCGGGGCATGGCTGAAGCATGCCACGCACGTCGCACACCGGCCCGTCGGCGCGCGCGGCTACCGATCCGACGAGGCGCTCAGCACGTGCTCCATGAAGGCCGCTACCAGTTCACGGTCCCACTGAGCGCCGGCGCCTCCCCATAGAATTTGGGTCGCCTCGGTCAGGCTGCTCCGCCGCCGGTAGGGGCGGTCTGAGGTGATGGCGTCCCAGCCGTCGCAGATGGCGACGATGCGGGCGGCGACCGGGATCTGTGATCCGCGCAACTGGTCGGGATAGCCTGATCCGTCGATCCGTTCGTGATGGTGGCGGACCATCGGCACCACCGCGATGGCGGAGCGCAGGGGGCGCACGATCTCCTCGCCCGTGAACACGTGGTTGCGGGCCACATCCATCTCCTCGGCTGTCAGCGGCCCGGGCTTGTTCAGGATCGAGTCGGGAATCCCGATCTTGCCGATGTCATGCAGGACGCCGCCCAGAAACAGATCCTCCAGGTTCTGCTCCCGCAGGCCGGCCACCTCACCCAGGCGTCGAGCCATACGCCCCACGCGCTCAACGTGGGCCTCGGTGTGCGCGTCCTTGGCTTCGACCGCCCGGGCCAGGGAGACCATGACGCGCTCCGAGTCATCGAGCCGGTCGAGCAGCGACTTAACTCGGAGAAGAGAGCAAACCCGGGCCACGATCTCGGTCCGCTCGACCGGCTTGGACAAGAAGTCATCGGCCCCCGTCTCGATCGCGCGTACTCGATCCGCGCTCTGGTCAAGGCCGGTCACCATGACGACGGGGAGCAGGCTGGTGGCGGGACTGCTCTTGATCTGGCGGCAGACCTCGAAGCCGTCGGGTGTCGGCATCATCACGTCCAGCAGCACCAGGTCACAGCGTTCCTGGCGCAGCACCGCCAGCGCTTCGTGGCCGCTGCGCGCGAACACGACCTGCACCCCCAGTTCGGATGGGTAGGCGTTGGTCAGGTCCAGGTTGAGGGGACTGTCGTCGACGACCAGAACGCGAGCCATGGGCCGCGGTCAGATTAGCGAACCCTGATCCCAGGTCGCGGTTCAATGCGCCGCAGCGCTTTAGGGGGTCGAGCGCCACGCCCGCGCGACGCGGGAGGGCAGGTCATGGCCGAGTTGCTGCTCGAGCCAGCTCGTGACCTCGACCAGGCGATCCATCGAAACCCCGGTCTTAATGCCCATCCCCTCCAGCAGGTAGACCAGGTCCTCGGTGGCCACGTTGCCGGTGGCGCCGGGGGCGAACGGGCATCCTCCGGCTCCGCCCACAGAGGCGTCGAGTCCGGAAGCGCCGGATTCCAGGGCGCTGTAGGCGTTGGCGCAGGCCATCCCTCGGGTGTCGTGCAGATGGACCCCGATGGCCGCGCCCAGGCTGCACAGGTCGCGCACCAGGGATCGCACCTCCGATGGGCGCGCCACCCCGATGGTGTCGGCGACCACGATCTCGTCGGGTGCCTGCTGCATCAGCTCTTGGGCCAGCTGAAGCACGTGAGATGGGGCGACGGCACCCGTAAACGGGCAGCCGAAGGCCACGCTCAGGGTGATCGTGATCGGGCGCCCGGCCGCTCGCGCCATGGCCGTGAGCTGGCGCGCGCTGGCCAACCCCATTGCGACGCTCGAGTTCTGGTTGGCGTGGGCAAAGGCATCGGTACAGGCGAAGGAGAAATGGATCTCGTCAGCGCCCGCGGCCAGCGCCCGCTCAAAGCCGCGCTGATTGAGGACCAGGGCGGAGTAGATCACGCCCGGGACCCGGTGCAGGCCGGACATCACCGCCTCCGATCCGGCCATGGCCGGAACCAGATCGTCTCGCACCATGCTCGCGGCTTCGATCCGGCGTAATCCGGCGCCCGCCAGCCGATCAACGAGCTCGGCTCGGACCGAGGGTTGCAGCGCTCGGTCCTCATTCTGCAGGCCGTCTCGGGGACCGACCTCGAGCAGGCGGACGGCGGTCGCGGAGCCCATCGCCTAACCCTAGTGGGCTCTGGCGGTTCGGGGCTGCCGGGGGTGCAGCCCAACCTCGCCGAGGCGAGGTTGGCTTCCGGGGCTAGGTGGCGTGCGCCTGACCCTGGGCGGGCTCGGAGCGTGGCCAGAGCGGGGTCTGGACCTGGGTGCCCGCCGACAGGACTAGCCGGCCCTCGAGGCCCAGTCGGGTCAGCTCGGTCAGACCCCGCTCTGGCCCGAGGATCAGGGCGAGCTTGGCCGCCACCTCGGCTTCGGCGCAGCTGGGGGCGGCCACGCTCGCGGTCACGACCTCGGATTGGCTGGGAAGCCCGGTTCGGGGATCGATCAGGTGGTGGCGGATCTGGCCCGATTTGAACCAGCGCCGACGCAGCACGGTCGAGGTGGCCAGTGCGCCCGAGTGGAGCTCGACCACGCTGGCGCCGAAGTCCCCCGCGTCCTCGAGAGCGACCGTCCAGCCGCCCCCGCCCGGAATCGTGCCCAGCACGGCCAGATCGCCACCCGCCTCGACCGCGCCGAAGCGACCGCCGATCTCGCCCAGCCTTTTGAGTGCGGCGTCCACCGCCATTCCCTTGGCGATGCCACCGAGATCGAAGGCGGTACCCGGGGGCATCTGGACGGTTCGAGAGGGCTCGTCCAACCGCACCTGGCGCCACCGCCCGCCGGGGCCGGGAGGGGGAGGGGAGGGCGAGAGGGGGTCCAGCTCGGTGAATGTGCGGTCGTATCCGGCGGCCAGGAGCTGCGGCAGCAGGCAGGGATCGAACACGCCCTCGGTCGCCCGCGCGGCGGCGAGCGCGCGCGCCAGGACCTCGAACAGTAGCGGGCTGACCAACACCGTGAGGCCGGCCGACGAGTTGAGGCGGGACAGCTCACTTCGGGGATCAAAGCGGGTCAGGGCCTGATGCCAGCGGGAGAACAACTGGCTGACCTCATGAAACGCCTGCTCGCCGATCTCCTCCGGTGCCAGGACGCGAACCGTGGTGCCCATGGACTGGAACTCGTACCGGGAAATTCCGTGCGGGGTGTGCAGATCCATGCGGCTCCGTCGGTCCCCGGCCCTGACCCTACTGGGCGGTCGCGTCCAGGGTCCCGGTCACGCGCCCGGTCTGGTCCCCGGTGAGGGAGATGACGACCTGGACCGCGGTGCCGTCCGAGGTCTGGCAGTCGGACACGAGCTGGCCCTGGACCATGCCCACCGGTCGACCCTGGCACCAGGTGGTGCCGGAGGCGGTAAGGAGCGCGAAGGTGCTGCGCGTGGGATCGATGGAGGTGGCACCCGAGTCGTCACCCACCACGCGCAGGGTCATGGTCGCCCGGGCCCCCGCTGCCGCCTGGCCCTGCAGCGCCAGCTGCAGCAGGATCTCGGATTCGTTTCGACCATAACCGATGGTGCCCTGGACGTCGGCGGCCAGGGGAACCGAGAGGCCGCCGCTGGCGGCGGGGATGGGCGAGGCTCCCGGGCTCGGGCTGGTCGCGCTCGCGGCGAGCTGGGCGAGCACCTGGGGGTCGCGCACCCCGCTGCCGCGAGCGGCGTTGGCGTAGGTGTTCCAGCCCGGCTGCAGGGGACCGGTGAGAGCCCAGTTCCAGCCCCACAGGCCAATCAGAGCGGCCGCTCCGCCGGCGGCGAGGCGGGTTCCGATCGAGCCCGAACGCGACTCCAACAGGCGCGCGGCGAGCAGCGTCCCCACCCCGGCGAAGGAGCTGGCGTAGATCACGAAGGCCCACCAGCTCTTGCTGTCGCTGCCCGTGCCCAAACCATGCGCGGTGCTCAGCAGCCAGACCCCAAAGGTGAGGAAGTGGAGACGTCGCCACCAGCTGTATCCGATCCGTGGGCGCAGATATTCGGAGACGTAGAGGGCCACCATGAGATAGCCGGCGACGATCCCGAGTGCGATCCACAGGGGGCGGTAATGGCTCTGGAGCGGAACCAGGATCTCGGGCAGGCTGAAGCGCTGGAAGGGATCGATCCAGACCGCGAAGCCGTGTATCGCGGTGAAGACCAGGGCCAGCAGGGCCAGGTGTTGATGCACGTCCGAGGTCAGGAAGCGGGGCCAGGCGGCGTTTCGCCATTTAAGGCTCAGGACCAGCCCCAGCAGGACCGAGAGGGTGACCAGGAGGTAGGCCGTGAAGCCGCCCGCACGGGCGACATCCCAGGTCAGCTGCGACAACTGGGTACCCGGGCTAGGAGCCGCCGCTGCTCATCAGCGGGGCCTGAGCCGGCGCCGCCGGAGCCGAGTTCGAACCCAGTCCGGAGGAGCCGGAGTTGGAGAAAAAACCGCCCCCTGACGACTGCGAGCTGGACGGTGCGGCGGAGCTCGGCGCCGAGCCCGAGGCGGAATTCTGAGCCTTGGCCGTCACGCCCACGGCATCGGTGGCGGCGAGCGCGAGCAGGGCCAGGAAACCGACCCCACTGGCCACGACGGCGGCGTTGCGGAGACTGTGAAGCCGGGCGCGTGCCTCCTCTCGGTCCGGTGGGCTCTGGCTCATCTCGATCCCACGCTACAAAAGCCGGCTTGGAATCCGATTGACCTGGGCTCAAGAATTCCTTCGATTGGAGCTACATTAGCAATGTATTGAGTGGAGCGAGGCTGCTGCTGGTCGAGGACGAGGCGGTTCTGGCCCGCCTTATCGCCCGCGTACTGGGTGAGGAGGGATACCGGGTTCAGTTGGAATCGCGCGGGCGCGCCGCGCTGGCGGCGGCCGCAGCCGATCCCCCCGACGCTGCGATCCTCGACGTGGGTCTGCCCGACCTCGACGGGCTGGCCGTGTGTCGCGAGCTCCGCCGCTCCGGTCTTCGCTGCCCGATCCTGATCCTCACCGCCCGTGATTCGGTACCCGATCGAGTTCGAGGCCTGGACGCGGGGGCCGACGATTACCTGATCAAACCCTTCGCTTTTGAGGAGCTGCTGGCCCGCCTCAGAGCCCACCTGCGGCGCGATGGGGGGCCGGTGCGAGTCGAGATCGGGCCCGTGACCCTCGATCCAGAGTCGCGCGAGGTCACCTCGGGGGGCAAGGACATCGCGCTCACCGATCAGGAGTTCCGGCTCCTCGAGCTCCTGATGCGCCATCCCGGCCGGGTGCTGAGTCGCGACCGCATCCTGGAGCATGTGTGGGGATATGACGCCGATCCCCGCTCCAACGTGGTCGACATCTACGTCCACTACGTGCGCCGAAAACTGGGATCCCAGGCTGCGGGCATGATCCGCACCGTGCGTTCGGCCGGCTACATGCTGAAGCCGTGATCTTCGAGCGCCTGCGCCGGCGGCTGACCCTGATCAACACGCTGGCTCTGATGGTGATGGTGGCCGTCCTCGCCGGCGGCGCATTCTTTGTCACCAACAAGCTGCTCTTGGAGCAGGAGCAGGCGCCGCTGCGGGCCGATGCGCTGCAGGCCGCGCACGAGTACGGGGAGCGCGGCCCGGTCTCCTTTCAGTTCGAGCACGGCGGCTACCAGCTTTCGGGTGACTTCTACATCCTCTGGGACTCCCAGGGCCGGGTGATCTTCGATCCCGGAACCATCTCGACCGCGCGGCTCAAGGACTCGGCGCTGGCCGTGGCGCGCAGCCACACGCCGACATTCACCGAAGTCGAACTGCCCACGGGCGACGCGCTCGTCTACGGCCAGCTGGTGGACTATCCCGGACCCAGCTCCGGGCAGCAACAGACAGCGGTGCTCCAGGTCGGGCGCAGCCTGGGCAGCGTTGCTCGATCCGAATCGGCCCTGATCTCGGTCCTGGCCGGCGTCGCCCTGGCCGGGCTGCTCTTAAGCCTGCTCACGGGCTGGGTCCTGGCGGGGCGAGCCCTGGTCCCGATCGAATTGGCATTCGAGCGCCAGCGGCAGTTCGTGGCCCACGCCTCGCACGAACTGCGGACGCCACTCGCCGTGCTTGACGCGTCGGTTCAGGTTTTGCTTCGCCACCCCGAGCGCACGGTGGCGGACAGTGCCGACACGATCGATTCGGCCAGCGCCGAGCTGGCGCGGATGCGGCGCCTGCTGGAAGACCTCTTGACCCTGGCCCGGGCCGACTCCGGGCGCCTCGAGCTGGAGCTGAGCGAGGTCGACGTGGACGCCCTGGTGGCGCGCCTGATCGACGACCTCCGGCCCATCGCCGACGCCCACAGCTCCCCCATTTCCGCCCAGCCCAGCGGCGTCGGAGTCATGATCGCCGACCCCGACCGGCTGCGCCAGCTGCTCTTGATCCTGGTCGACAACGCGCTCACCCACACCCCGCCCGGGACTGAGGTGCGCATCGGGGCCGAGCGCCACGGGCGCGACCTGGCTCTCGTCGTCGCCGACTCTGGCCCCGGGATTCCCGCCCACGCCCGCGAGCTGGTGATGGAACGTTTCCGGCGCCTGGAGGAGGGCCGCTCCAGTGCCGGCGCCGGCCTTGGGCTGTCTATCGCCTTGAGCTTGGCCGAGGCCATGGGGGGAAGGCTTCGGCTGTCCGACAACCACCCTGGACTTAGAGCCGAGATCACCCTGCCCGTCTCGGGACCCGAACCCGCCGACGCCTGAAGGGCGGGATCAGCCGCCGCCCAGCCAGCTGAACGGGCTCGGGTGGCCGAACATGAGCGCCAGCGCCAGAACCACGCCCAGAAGCAGGCTGGCACCGAGCAGCGAGCGCCGTCGGCCTGCCCCAGGCAGAGGCCTGGTCAAATCGCGCAGGGCCAGGGCCGGCGCGCGCTCGAGGTAGGCCAGCACGTGCACCGACATGACCAGGAACCAGAGCACGAAGGTGGCCTTGTGGGCGGTGATCCAGATCGACCCGAACCTGAGCCCGAAGGCCCAGAGCTCGACCCCGCTCGCGAGTACCGCCAGCGTGAGCAGGATCACCAGCGGGCCGAGCAGGCGCAGCAGCAGGGCCGGAGGACCGGCCCGCCGGTAGTCGGGGGCGCCTGCGTAATAGCGCAGAAACCGCGTCCCCGTTGAGCCCAACTTGAGCACAACGGGGGGGATAAGGACCAGGCCGAAGAAGTAATGCCAGGGCAGCAGCCGACCGATCGAGAGCACGGTGAACCCCTCGGCGGCGAGGAGCACCAGGAGAATGACCCCCGCCGCCCCGGTCAGGCGGGCGTTGGCCTCCACCCGATCGTAGGCGCGGAACATCGACTTGGGAACGGCCATGAATAGGAATTGTGTGAGTGGTGGATTAGCCGCCGATTGGAACGCGCCCCGGACTCGCCTCCTCGCCTCGCGCGTGCTGCGCGCGCCCGCGCCAGCGCCACTCCTCGGGCAGGATGGCCTCGAGCAGGTCGTCGTGGGTGATCACGCCCAGAATGTGACCCTCGGCGTCCACCACGGGCAGGGCCAGGAGGTTGTAATCCGCCATCTCGACCGCCACCTGGGGCACGTCGGCGTTGGCGTAGACCGCGACCGGGTCGGCCTCGGCCACCTCGCCTAGGGACGCTCCCGGAGCACAGCGGAGGAGGTGGGCGAGGGTGATGGAGCCGCTCAGCACGCCATCGTGAAGGCAGTAGAGCACGCTCAGAACGTGGGCCTCATCGGGCAGTCGCCCCAGATGCTCGAGCGCGGCGGCCACGCTCAGATGGTCGGGCAGTGCCACGAATTCGTTGCTCATGAGGCCGCCGGCGGTATCCCCCCCGTAGCCCAGCAGGGCCCGGACCTTGGCCTGCTGCTCGGCCGGGAGCGCCTCCAGGATTGGTCGTCGCCGGGGCTGGGAGAGTTTGGTCAGCAGGTCGGCGGCGTCGTCGGGGTTCATGTTGGCGAGCACGTTGGCCGCGTCCTGATCTGATCGTGCGTTCAAGAACTCGAGCTGCTTGTCCTCAGAGAGTTCCTCAAAGACGTCGGCCTCGAACTCGGGGTCGTGCTGCACGGCGGTCATGATCTGTTCGCCCTCGTCGTGCGACGCCGCCTCGACGATGTCGGCGATGTCGGCCGGTCGAAGCTTGGCCAGACGCGCGAAGGGCAGACCTCGGCCCAGTGTGGGCACGTGCCCAACCAGGGGTTCGATGCGGACCCAGGGAATCTGCTCGCCCCCGCGCGCCTGGCGCCCCAGGGCGCTCCAGAGCAACCCGCTCAGCGAGCGCGGTGGAGCGGCGACAACCGCTGAGACCTGCCAGCGGCTCGCCTCCCCCTCCAGGATCACGTCCTGCACGCGGACCAGCCGGGCGCCCTCGACGTCGATCACCGCCCGACCCCGGATGTCGGCGTCGAGCAGGACCTCCCCGGCCCGGCGTTCAAAGGCGCGGGTGTCGAGCTGGCCCGTGCGGAGCTGGAAGGCGCCGTCGGCCAGGAGCTCGACGTCGCTGACCGAGATGAATACATCGCTTCGATCCAGGCGGAGCAGGAGCCCGGTGAGGCGGGGTAGCGAGCCGTCGATCAGCCTCAGCACGCCGTCGGCCACCGCTCCCACCCGGTCCCCGTCTCGGGCCAGCACAGGTCGGCCCACCATCCGGGTGAAATAGACCTTCAACAGGTGCTCATCCTAGCGCGCTCGTACCCGCTCGGCCGGCTGTTTCAGCCTCCGCCGCCGGCCAACTGGACGACCTTGACCGCCAGCATCACCCCCGCGCCGACCAGATAGATCCACATCGCTCCCAGCGCCAGCCGCCGGGCCAGCGACTGCGGAGGGCGCTCGAGCAGGGCCAGCGCGGGCATGGTCCACATCTCGCGCCCGGCCCGCGGCAATTGGGGCCGGCGGCTCGGAGGACGCAGACCGTACAGGCCGCCCAGGGCGAGCAGCCCGATCACGAGCGCGCCGCCGACCACCGCGACCAGGCGGGGTACGTCGACGGTCGGGAAGACCGTGCTCACGGTCAGGATGGCGGAGAGCGCGAGGAGGGTGGAGATGATGGCCACGGCCACGGCGTTGAGCCAGCGCGGGTTGACCCAGGGCCCGAGCACGGCGACGTCATTGCAGAGCAGAAGCAGGAAGACGGTCGCGCTGGGCAGGAGGACGCCGGCCAGGGCCTGGACCGCGGTCGTGATCAGGCCCAGGGGGGCCCGGGGCACCAGCACCGTGCCCGCTGCGGCCAGGATCAGGAGCGCGAAGCTGCCGTAGAAGCCGCGCGCCTCGCTCAGGCTGCGGTGAAGCGAGTGCCGGATGCCAAAGGTGTCACCGACCGCGTACGAGGTGGCGATGGAGAGGGTTGCGGCTCCGATCAACGAGGCGTTCAGAAGCACGATCGAGTACAGCGCCCCAGCCCACGGTCCCAGGCGCAGGCCGAGGCCTCGCGCGACCGCGCCGGCGTCCTTGAAGGCCCCGGCGTACGGGGCGGACCGAAACGCCAGGGCGCAGATCACGATCAGGGCGGCGGCCGCGAGCACGGTGACAAGGGAGCCGAGCACGGTGTCGAAGCGCTCGTACGAGATCCAGCGCGGCGTGATGCGCTTGTCAACAATGTTCGACTGCTGAAAGAACAGCTGCCAGGGCGCCACCGTGGTGCCGACGATGGCGATGACCAGCAGGACCGAGCTGCCGGTCAGACCGCCCTGGATGCCGGGGACGAGGAAGCCATGGACCACCGGTCCCAGGTGGGGATGGCTCATCAAGAGCAGCGGGACGACCAGAAAATTGGCCGCGATGAACAGGAACATGAAGCGCTCCCAGCGCTCGAAGCTGCCGGTGACGGTGACCGCGATCAGGGCCAGGGCCATCACGGGCACCGAGATGTAGGGACTGACTCCAAAGTAGCCCAGGGCCAGACCCACCCCGATGAATTCGGTGACCAGGGTGAGGAAGTTCAAGATGAACAGGTCGCCGACCGAGAAGGCGCCCCAGAAGCGCCCGAAGCGTTCGAAGATGAGCTTGCCGTGCCCCATGCCGGTGACGGCGCCCAAGCGCACCACCATCTCCTGATTCACGATCAACACGGGGATGAGCAGGAGCAGGACCCAGAGCAGGCTGAGTCCGAAGTCCTGCCCCGCCTGGCTGTAGGTGGCAACGCCGCCGGCGTCGTTGTCGCCGACCATGACGATGATCCCGGGCCCGGCGATGGCCATCAGGGCCAGGAGCCGGCGCCGGAAGCCGCGGGGTCGCTCCCCGTCCCCGCGCAGCGTGCCCAGCGCCCCTCGGATGTCCGACTCGGGGGCTGATCTGGGTTCCGGCGCAGGGGCCGTGGGGGCGGCGGCGCGCCTCATCCTGGGTGGGGGCGGCATGGCGTCACTCCACCGGGGGACGAGGGTGCCCGGGCACCGCGTGTGGCCGGCGACGAGCAGCGATCAGGATTGGAACCTCCATGTCTTCGGCAACGGGGGGTTGTGTCGCTCCCACCGTCCCCGGGAGGGCCCGAACGCGGTCGTTAGGCTGGTTGGCGCCCCGGGGAAGAAGGGAGGCGGGCTAAAGCTGGTCGGGGGTCCGGTTTCACTCGACCTCCTTTACACGCCCGCCAGAGCCGGCCTCCGAGTGTGGTGGCGCCTTGGGCAGGCTCCCGAGCGGCGAACCGCCGAGCACCCCACTCGTTTCAGATTTGGCACCGCCCGGCGTAGACACCGGTCAGCCGCTTGGGGCGTCCCCTTGTTCCGGAGACGCCTGTCCTGATCCGGTCCGTCTCTCGACGCTAGCGATCAGCGGCCTGTGTCCGAGCGGTTGCCTCACCTAACGAGGTGCAGCAAACTTCAGGCACAAACTTACCACGTCCCCGCGAGCGTACGGCGGCCGCGCCGCTCAGTCCCTGCCCCCGGCGTGATCATTCAATATTGGCAGCCATGCACCACGCCGTCGCTTCCCGCCGACCCTCGCCGGCGGCCGATTGAACAGCACGCTCGGCTCACCCGCCGAGGCCGATCAGGGGCGCCGATACATCGGCCTGGTCACCATGTCCCACGCCCTTCAGCACGCCTTCTTCACCGCCTTGCCCATCACCTACCCGCTGGTGGTGAAGGAGTTCGGCGTCTCCTACGCCACCCTGGGGCTGGTCTTGGCCGTGGCTGGAGTCACCGGCGGCCTGCTCCAGGGCGCCGCCGGGCTCTATGCCCGGGTGGAGGCGCGGACCATCTTGGTCTACCAGAACCTGCTCACCGCGGTAGTGGCCCTCGTCACTGGTCTGTCGCCCTCCTTCGCGTTCTTCGGCGCCTCGCGCTGGGCGGGCGCCGTGGTCACCTCGCCCCAGCATCCGGTCGGGGCGTCGATGCTTGCCCGACGCTTCCCCGAGCGGCGCGGATCCGCCCTCGCCTGGCACACCACGGGGGGCTCCATTGGCAACCTCTGCGCGCCCCTGCTGGCCTCCGTGCTGATCCTCGCCGTGGGCTGGCGATGGACGCTGGCCCTCTTCGCCCTTCCCCTGTTGGTCGGCGCGTTGCTGCTCTGGCGCTACCTACCGGCAGAGCGCGAGCAGCCGGCGCATGAGCGGTCGGCGATCCCGCTCTGGCGGGTGGTGCTGCGGCGCCGGCCGCTGCTCCTGATCCTGGCCTCGACCGTGGCCGGCGCCGGCCGCGGATTGGGTTCGCTTTCAGCCTACGTACCCGTGTACCTGGGCAACGGTCTCCACCTCGATCAGATCCTGGTCGGACTGGTTTTCACCGTCCTCCTGGTGGGCAGCGTGGCGGGCCCGCTGGGCGCGGGCTGGCTCGCCGATCGCTGGGGCCGGCGACCCCTCGTCATCATCTCCTACGTGATCGGAGCGGCCACGCTGGCCGCCTTCGGGCGCACCGGGGGATCGCTCTGGATCCTGCTCCCGGTGGCTCTCCTGGTCGGGGTATTCGTCTACTCGGAATCGCCGCTGCTCCAATCCCTCTACTCCGACGTGGTCCAGGCCTCCTCGTCCAGGGGCGCCTTCGGGGTCTACTTCATGGCCGCCTACGGCGGCGGATCGCTCTGGCTGGTGGTGCTCGGTGCGGTCATCGACCGCTTCGGCTTTGGAGCCGCCTTCCTGGTCATGGCCGGCTCGTTCCTGCTCGCGGTGCCGCTGGTACTGCTCGCCGGGAGCGAGCCGGCGCCCTCGATGCCCGCCTCAGGCGTCGCGGGCTGAGCCCGGACTCAGCGCCGACAAATCACCGCCCGGCCAGGCGCTCGACCACGGGGGCGAAGGCGTCGAGTTCGCTCCAGATCATGATGTTCGAGATCTGCCAGCGCTCGCGCATGGCCAGGCACTTGTCGACCAGCTGCTGAACGGTCCCGAAAAATAGATGGGGCGACTCCAAGATCTCCTCGGGAGTCACCCTGGCTCCGAAGCGGGCTTCGAATTCCTCGGCCACCTCGCGGGCTCGGCGCGAGGCCTGATCGGTGATCTCCAGGGGTTTTAGGAATCGATAGGTTCCGATCTCCAGGTGCTCCAGGCGATCGCCCGCCGCGGCGCGAACCCAGTCCATCTTCTGGTCCGTGGCCGGCGCCAGCATGTCCGCGATGTCGGGCTTTCCGGCGGCTATCACCCGGGGCGCGAGCCCGACCAGGTCGGCCTCCCTGGCCGCCAGGGAGAGGATGGTCCGGCCGCTCCCTCCGATCAGGAGTGGGGGCGCCGGCTGCTGCACGGGATGGGGCCAGCCCAGGACCCCGCGGATCTGGTAGAACTCGCCCTCGAAATCGAATGGCGCGCCGCCGAAGAATCGCTTTAGGACCTGCACCGACTCGCCCAGACGACGCACTCGCACGGCGCCCGAATCGAAGGGGAGCCCGCACTGCGCGTACTCCTCGGCGTTCCAGCCCGCCCCCAGGCCGACCAGAAGCCGCCCACCGCTCCAAACGTCTATGGTGGCCAGCTCCTGGCCCAGCACCACGGGATGCCGAAAGTCGTTGTTCAAAACGTAGGTGCCGACCCGAAGCTTCTGGGTCGCGGCGGCCGCCATCATCATCGACGGAATCGGGGCCGGCTCGTCCCAGCGGTGATCGGAGAAGACCATGCAGTCGTATCCGAGCTGCTCCGCTCTGCGCGCCGTCGCGGTCAGCTGCGCGCCCGTCTCACAGCTGATCCCGGCCACCATGAAACGAAATGGCCGATTCACCGCGCCAGTCTCGCACGGCGCGCAGTCCTCGGGCGGGACAATTCCGGGCGGCCCTCCCGGCCGGGCAGCGCGCCAGCTCAGCACGTCGCCGCGAACTCAGGCCTTGGCCATCGAGTGGCTTGGAAGCTTGAGCCCAGGCGGGCCAGCCCGTCGAGTACCGGGGATCAGTTGAGCGCGGCTTCGATCTCGTCCAGATGCTCGCTTCGGTGGTTGGCGCGCGCCGGGTTGAGTGGGCTCGACTCGTCCAGACCCGCCACGAACTCATCCGCGAGTGCGGCCACGACCTCGTCCGCCTCCTCGGCGATGCTGATCGCAAGCTCGGCGAGCGCGCGTGGTGTGATGGCATGGATCAGAGGACGCGAGGCGTCATTGATCCAGTCGACGTCCCCCTCTTCGGAGGCCGTGAGAGGCTCGCCACGCTGCACCTTGCGCGCAAGAAACAGCGCGCGCCCGTCCCAGAACGCGATGTGGCCCAGAATCCCGGCGACGCTCCAGTGCTCGTTGACCATCGCCCCCAGTTCCCGGTCGCTCAGCCGGGAAACAAGCGCCCGCAACCGTTGGAGCTCGATGGCGTTCGCCCGAACGTAGGAGCGGTTCATCGCGCGAAGCTTAACCGGGGCCGGCGCACTACCTCGGGGGGAGCGACCAGGCCGCGCCTTGGTCTACCGGGAGGGCGGCTTGGCCCCGAGCACCGCGGTGCCTGCCGCGAGCGGGTCCGAACCGGGAAGCCGAGTTCAGCCGCGCCGGATTCGGCCAGTTACAAAGTGCAAGCTTGGGGTCGCTACCTGGAAGATCTTAGAACC
>Ga0307374_10006821_pt1 | contig 17753 bp, 5 predicted proteins | sample OX3MG_FD_202532 | JGI IMG/M metagenome (GOLD analysis project Ga0307374, IMG submission 202532) | Soil microbial communities from Risofladan, Vaasa, Finland - OX-3 | ecosystem: Environmental > Terrestrial > Soil > Coastal area > Acid sulfate soil | place: Finland: Risofladan, Vaasa | collected... | reverse complement strand
GCTTTCACAATATTATAACTCAAACTCAATCCCAGTCCAGTTCCTGAGCCTGTTGGTTTGGTAGTAAAAAATGGCTGAAATATTTTATCTACTACTTTTTGCGGAATACCATTGCCGTTATCTTTCAACGTTAGTACTACTTTATCATTTATCTTTTTGGTGCTTACAGAAACCTCAGGCCCATAGCCTTCATGTTGTTGCTTCTTTTTCTCATTCACAGCATAAAATGCATTGTTGTATAAGTTAAGCAGCACTCTCCCAATGTCTTGTGGGATGATATTGATGGTAGCTATTGACTGATCAAAATTGGTTTTCATGATAGCATTGAATTCTTTATCCTTTGCCCGTAAACCATGATAACTTAATCTCAAATATTCATCAGCCAAAGCATTTATATCTGTTGGCTCTTTTACACCTGTGCTTGACCGTGAGTGTTGCAACATTCCTTTTACAATGGCATCGGCACGTTTGCCATGATGATTTATTTTTTCTGAATTTTCTATTACATCATTAGCGATTGATTTTACTTCATCAATATTCCCTTTATCTGCCTCTTCTTTTAGTTCTCCAAGCAATTCCTTATTCACTTCAGAAAAATTATTTACGAAGTTTAATGGGTTCTGTATTTCGTGAGCAATGCCTGCGGTGACTTCACCGAGAGAAGCCATTTTCTCGGATTGTATTAGCTGGGCCTGCGTTACTCTCAGGTCCTCAAGTGCCTGCTCAGCTTTTGCTTTTTGTAAATCTATCTGCTCCTTTTGTTTTTGAAGCAGCGCAAAAGCTTTTTGCCTCTGCCGGTTATTTCTGAACAATATGACTGCAATCGACAATACCATCAATAATATGCCCAGCAAAGAATACATTTTAAGACGGTTTTCGTATTGGAGTTTCGAAGCTTCGATTTCTTTTTGCTTCTCCTGTTCTTTAAACGCAAGGTTTTGAAAAGCGATTGTTTTTTCTCTGTTAAACAAACTGTCTTTTAAACTGATAGAAATTTTTATGTATTTGAAAGCACTATCCTGTTTGTTTTCCGATTCATATAAATCTGTGAGTATGGTTGCTGCATGTAACAAACCGATAGGATACGTTTTTCCACTTTTTTCATCCAGGGCTTTTTTGGCATACCATGCAGCAGAATCCAAATTACTTTTTGCTTTATAAAGTTGAGCAATCCCGCTGTAAATATCAATCAGATCTACTTCCGTATGGTTTTGCAAAGCGAGTGGAATCGCTTTTCTGTAATAATACATTGCAGAATCATAATTACCCTTTTTGGCATAGGAATTTCCAAGTTCCACATTTACAAAAGTCCTGTTACTTAATATTTCATAGCTCTTTTTTAAAAACAGAATTGCAGAATCAGGTTGATTATTTCTTTGATAGACAGAACCGATTAAACCTGACACCATAGCAATCGCCCCCGTATCTTTTCCTGCTAACTTCAGCGCCTTGTTAAAATAGACCAAGCTGTTGTTGTAATCTCCCAGGTCCCTGTAACAGCCGGCAATCAATTGATTTGTGAATTGCAGGTTTTGACCATCATTTGTTTTTTCATAAAAAACCAGTGACTTAAATGCGTTGTCCAGGGCACGGGAATAATTTCCTAACGTTGTAAAAGCAGCGCACATATTTAGCTGTGCATCTGCTATTCCTTTCTCCATATTTATTTTTTGTGCTAAATCCACTGCATGTTGCGCATACATGATGCTGGTGTCAGCATCAGACCATGCATAACGGAAACTAATTGCATTAAGCAAGTTTACTTTATTAGTGTCCTCTTTCGCAGTTGCAAGCCGTTGTAACAGAGTGTCTCTACTCTGCCCAAATACTATGAGGACTGAATTGACAGCAATTAACAAAACTAGGAATCTTTTCATTATAGTTAGTTTATGCATTGAAAATTACCGGTAATTGAATAATAAATTTACTTCCTTTCCCTTCTTCACTTTCCACATTCAACTCTCCACTGTGTGCCTTCACAATATCATAACTCAAACTTAATCCTAGCCCCGTTCCCTGCCCTGTTGGTTTTGTGGTGAAGAAAGGTTGAAATATTTTTTCTTTTATTTTTTGAGGAATGCCATTGCCATTATCACTAACAGTAATCAACACACTATTTCCGGATTTCTTTGTACTTACTGAAACAGTGGGCTCATAACCAGCTTCTGATGATTTCTTTTTCTCAGTTACTGCGTAAAATGCATTGTTGTATAAATTCAACAGTACCCTTCCTATATCCTGTGGAACGATATTTATTTTTCCGATCGTCGCATCAAAATCTGTTATCATTTCAGCATTAAATTCTTTGTCTTTTGCACGTAATCCATGGTAGCTTAATCTCAAATATTCATCAGCTAATGCATTAATATCTGTTGGCTCTTTTACACCTGTGCTTATCCGTGAATGTTGCAACATTCCCTTTACAATGGCATCAGCACGTTTACCATGATGGATAATTTTATCTTCGTTACTAATTACATCATCTGCAATTGAATCCACTTCATTCATATTTCCTTTTTTAATTTCATCTTTCATCTCAACCAATAGTTCTTTATTTACTTCAGAAAAATTATTCACGAAATTTAGCGGGTTTTGTATCTCATGAGCAATGCCGGCGGTGAGTTCTCCAAGTGAAGCCATCTTCTCAGATTGGATAAGTTGCTTTTGGGTTACCTGTAATTCATTCAGGGTATGGTCTACCTGTTTTTTGGCGGCTTCCAGTTTATTAAAATCTTCATAACGTGCATAGGCAGTCGAGAAAGCATCAGCCACTGACTGTATCAGATCAATTTCTTCCTTACCTAATTTTGTTGCATTCCCGACATATAACATGCCTTGTAAAAAGGGAAGGAAGTGCAGGTAAAATCCATCCGGGGGAAGTGTTTGCATGTATTGTTCTGAAGAAGCAAGAGATCCCTGTTTTACTAAAGTATCAGCAAATTCAGTAAAGGTTGCTTCATCCCAATGATCTATATAATTTTTCCCCTGCTGCCAGTGATTTAATACCTGCCCGATATGGCCAGGAGAATTGTATGGTAAATGAAATGCAGCGATCGCTTTTCCTTCGGGAGTAGAAAGGAAAGTATGAATGAGCTGTTGTTCATTATCCATAATAAAAACACCACAACGGATAAATGGAATACCGAGTATGGTAAGTTCATTCCAGATCAACGGTGTTATCCTGTCAAGGTCACTAATAGTTCGCATAGATGCAATGTCTGCCCGTATGCGATCAAGAGCAGCCTGCCTTATAGCTTCTTTGGCATTGGCTTCTGATTGCTGCAATTCAATATAACGCCTGAAAGTAAGATCAATGATCGTGGCAAATCTTTTTAAAATTTTTATTTCTGAATCATTATAAGGAAACTCTGACCACGCATATAAACAACCAACCGAGAAAGCAAGAAAATGACCGTATTGTTTTTGTGCGTCTTCCCAATCCGGTACTTTTACCGGTAAGCCTTTTAGAAGCAATTCGTAATAGGATTTAAGTTGTGCTCCGCTTAGTTCAGGAAAATAATCTTCGTTCTTTAACCATGTATCATAAATTTTCTCAAGCACAGGATGTTCCGATAACATGACCCAACCAACCAATGCAAGGCTATCTCCGGCAGTGGATGAAGTGGCAGAATATAATTGTGCTTTTCTTGATTCTTTATTCAGCAATCCTACCCCGCAACGTATTGGATTAATACCTAACTTTCTCAACTCTGTAAAAACCATGCTCGCAGTAGAAGAAAGATCATTACTGTTGTGCATAGCCATTGCATTTCCGCGAACTTTTTCCAAAGCTGCTTCAATCTGTGCTTCTCTTGCCTGTGCTTCTGCTTTTTGCAGATCGAGGAAGCGGGTGTATGATTGTTCGAATACATTCCCAAACCTGCGAAGGATTCCATTCTGTTCTTCCGTATATGGTTCGGCATCATAGTTGGCAATTGTCAAGGCTGTGTTTTTTAAATAAACTGTTGACCATGCAAAGCCAGGGGCATCGTAAGAAAATCTTTTTCTTTCTTCAGAAGCATTTTTTGCGATTGTGGTAGAATACAAATGATCCAGAAATTCGTCTTTTTCTTCTTTGCTAAAAACAAAAGCAGTAAAGTCATCGCCATTAGCAAGACTTTCCAATGTACGGTTGAAGAATGGAGTATCGAGATAGGGAATGTGAATTTGGTCAGGATACATTGGGGTTCCGGGATTATATAACCAAAGATTCCAGTCCTTCTGACGGTAGCTGGTATTAAAATTTGCAGAATGAATTTTGAATCCAAGATGAAGGAACTGTTCCGATAAAACACTGATCACTTCTAATAAATCACTGCTTTTAAACATGGCCATTGTTTGTCTTCTTACCCTTTCCAATGCCGCTTCAATGGTTGCTTCTCTTGCCTGTGCTTCTGCTTTTTGCAAATCATTAAAACGGGTATAGGTTAAATCAAAAACTTTTGCAAAGCGAAGCAATATATCAAAATGCTTTTCCGATAAAGGTTCAAGTGTTGCCAGCGTAAGATTTCCGAAATTGTTGAACGAGGCATTCAGATAAACTTTGTGCGGCGCTTTCATCCCTTCAATTACAAAATCAGGCAATGTTTTTAATTCTGTTTCATTAAATAAAAAATTATCGGTAACAATTTTGTTTTCGCCTTCGAGTATGTATTGCCATTTTAAATCACGTTCTTCCCATCCTTTCAGGTTCATATTAAAAAATGGAAGATTAGCGTACTTTACAAAAAAATTCATTGGGGCAGACGGAGCCTCTGAATTTGCCATCCACCACTGTGCTCCTTTTGTTTCAGCATCATAAATTATAATTACACATCTTGTTAAAACCAATTCCAGTTTTGTAAGTTCAGTAAATACAATTCCAATAAGCGCATTGAGTTCTTCTGAGGTTTGCATAGCCATAGCTCTCGCACGCACTCTTTCTAATCCTAATTCTATCTGCGCTTCTCTTGCCTGTGCTTCTGCTTTTTGCAAATCGAGAAACCGTGTATAAGACAAATCAAATACTTTACTGAAGCGTTGTAATATATCAATACTTTGATTGGAAAATGGTTCAGGACTTGACACTTGTATAGCTCCGTAATTATAGTAAGAGGCAGCAAAAAATACCTTTCCAGGTTTCTGCATTCCCTCTTTAACTTCCTGCGGAAGAAGTCTGAAGTCTGTGTCAGAAAAGAGGAAGCTTTCCCACTTAATTTTTGCTTCATTTTCCAGCATATATGTCCAGCTATGGTTTCTTTCCTTCCATGCTTTAAGCATCTCCTGATAAAAGAGCTGTTCGTTATGCGGTATCAGAAGAACATAGGGTTCGTTCGTTTTGAGATGAATCATCCAGGCTCTTTGATCCAAAGTAGCCCCATCAAAAGTGGCGATCAAACAAGCCTGAAGATTTACATCAAGATGGGTCAGCTCTTCGAATAATGTCCTCACCACTTCCTTCAACTCTTCAGAACTGTGAATAGCCATAGCTCTTGCCCTTACTCTTTCCAATCCCAATTCTATCTGTGCTTCTCTTGCCTGTGCTTCTGCTTTTTGCAGATCGAGGAAGCGGGTATAGGTTTGTTCGAATACTTTGGCGAAGCGTTTTATTATGTTAATCTGATCTTCAGACAGAAATTTGTTTAAAATATTATTTACGGTGATAACTGAGTTTTTTTCAAAGGCAGTCCAATGAGCAAAACTATCGCTTTCCAATAAAACTTTTTTAAACTCGTTTGGTAGATTTTTAAAATCTGTATGCTCAAAAGCCCAATTAAACCAAGTGTTTTTTTCTTGAAAAGAATAAACATGAAAAAAGAAATCCTTTCCTTCTTTTTTAGCCCGGAGAAAATCTGCGAACACAGGATTGTCATTATAAGGAATCCGGTATGAATTAACTGTCTGCAACATGGGATCAGCGGACCACTGAATAAATTCATTTGAATCTTCATGAAATATTCCGATTTGTGCTGCACCTCCTTCCATTACAAAACCCAGGCTTTGTAATTGTTCTAATACCACACTAACTACATTTCTCAGATCATCACTTTTATACATAGCTAAAGACCGTGAGCGAACTTTTTCCAATGCTGCTTCTATCTGTGCTTCTCTTGCCTGCGCTTCTGCTTTTTGCAGATCGAGAAAACGGGTATAGGTTTGTTCAAACACTTTGGCAAAGCGTTTGAAAATATCATAAGCTTCGGGTACCGGCTCATAGGTAATAAACTTCAGATAACCCTGTGAAAAAAAAGCACAATGCATAATTTGAAAATCGGGTATAGAAAAACCTTCAACAGATACTCTTTCTGCATATTCTCTAAAAACCGGGATTGAATTCATGTACTTGTAATGAGTTTCCAATTCCTTACCGGCTTGTTCTCTCACAAACAAAGATTCGCCTCTTTGGGCAGCATCATGAATATCAAGAAATATATCTTCAGAACTTGATGTTTTGAATGGTGGCGGAAGGTTATCTGTTATAACGTTACACATCCAGGCGGTTGCAGCTTTTCTGTCGTCGTCCCAGATATTAAAACCAGACCCAAATTGTGGCACGCCCAATGTCTGTATCTGTTGTACCATAACACTGGCAGCATCCTGCAATTCATCGCTTCGTTGCATTGCCATTGTTCTTGCACGCACTCTTTCCAATGCCAATTGTATCTGCGATTCCCTTGCCTGTGCTTCTACTTTTTGCAGGTCGAGAAAACGGGTATAGGTTTGTTCGAACACAGATGCAAAGCGTTCCAGGAGTTTTATACTTTCTTCAGAACGTTCTTCATTGGATTGTACATTCAGTAATCCCTTTGTGAAAAAAGCGACGTTAATGACTCTTCGTTTTTCGTCCGGATTTATTGCTGCACCACCTTTCTCAGCACGATAGGCCATAAATTCTGTTAATGCATCTCCGCTCAAATCAATCATCAAAGATTTTTTATTTTCTTTCCAAGCTTTATAAATTTTATTGGTGACGTTTGGTTCGTCAATAGAAAATTTGAATACCTTATTTATTGGTTTTCCATACATCGTAACCCAATATTCGATTAGTTTTTCATCTTCGTTGATTACCCCGATTGTTGCCTGGTCAGGGTTCTCCCCCAGTTCTTCGAACTGTTGAAAAAGAACATATACCGTTTCAGAAAGCTCATCGCTCTTTTGCATCGCCATGGTTCTTGCACGAACTCTTTCTAATGCCAATTGGATTTGCGATTCTTTTGCCTGCGCTTCTGCTTTTTGCAAATCGAGAAAACGGGTATAGGTTTGCTGAAACACTTTTCCCAAACGCATCAGCGTAATATTCTCTTCATCGGTATAAGGAATGCCTTCGAAATTCTCAATGTACAGGCTAACATTATCCAACAATACAGTAGATATAGCGAGACCGGGGCAACTAAAATAATATTCCTTTGCTTCGTCTGGTACACGGAACAATTTAAAAAGATCCTGGTAAAATTTGTTTTTCTCTTCAAAAGAAAGAAGATTTGCAAAGAAATTTTTTCCTGTTGCTTTTGCTTCAATAAAACTATTCCAATGCGGAGAATCAAAATAAGGAATGGTTATTTGTGAGGGAACTTCGTGCTTGTCAGCCAGCCAGATAAACATATCGTCTCTTTTTTTATAATCCAAAATAAACCCCGTATGTTCCACATTAATATTTAAGTGAACAAATTGATCATACACCACCTGGATTACTTCTTTAAGCTCTTCGCTTTTTTGCATCGCCATTGTTCGTGCTCTCACTCTTTCCAATCCTAATTCTATTTGTGATTCTCTTGCTTGTGTTTCTGCTTTTTGCAGATCTAGAAATCTTCGGTACGTCGATTCAAAAACTTTGGCAAACCGCAGCATGATTTGTTGCTGATCGGCTGCGAGCCGCTCTCCTCCGGCAAGAAAAATATATCCCTGACTGAAGTTGACGGAGTTGATGAATACTCTTTTGGGTGAAACATCGAGAAAAGATTCTACTGAGAATGGTATATCGAGGTTATTCTTTTTTATGAAAGCCAGAATTTGTTGCCCTATATAAGTATGATGACGCAACGTTCCTTCTTCATCGAGTTCGATGCTGTTGATGGGTTCTTGTTTTTTCCAACTATGCAAAATGGATTTCATCACTTCGCTCCCGGTATGAAGTAAAACAATAGGCTTGGACCTTTTCCCGTCCACCGGATTGATGCCATAGTAGAGTGCACTCTTGCCATCGTCCATCATGATCGAGTAGGTGACTACAACACTGGTAATTCCAAGGCCGATCATCTCATGATATAATAGTTCAGCTACATCGAGCAGCTCATCAGTCTTGTGCATGGCCATGGCGCGGCTGCGCACACGTTCCAATGCCAATTCTATCTCTGCTTTCCTTGCCTGTGCTTCTGCTTTTTGGAGATCGAGGAAGCGCGTGTATCCCTGTTCAAACACTTTGGAAAATCTTTTAAGAATATCAATTTCATTTTCGGAGAGTGTTCTTTGATGGTGAAAGTGAATACCAACACCTGAGTTTTTTGCCCATGCAAAAGATTGGGTCAGGTATTGCTGTTCTAAAATCCAATTCTTTAATTGATCGGGCAGCGTTTTTAAATCAGTATTTTCAAAAGCATATTTGAACCATTTATTTTTTTCTTCAAAAGAATAAGTCTTAGAAAAAAAATCTGCACCGGATTCTTTAGCTTTTAAAATATCGGTTACAGAAGGGGCATCGTAAACAGGTGTTCTAAAGCAGGATGGATATTTAGCATGTTTGTCACCTATCCAGATATTGATATCTTTTGAGTTTTCAATAACAGTACCGATAAAAGCTGCTCCATCAATTGCAAAATCAAGTTCTTGTAATTGTTCAAAAACTACTTTAACTACTTCCCTTAGTTCATCACTTTTGTGCATGTCAAGAGAACGTGAACGCACTCTTTCCAATGCAGCTTCTATCTGTGCTTCCCTTGAATGCGCTTCCTCACTAATTTTTGTTTTCTTTTTCATACGCTCCAAAGAGGCGCTTTTTCTCTTTAATTGTTTTTGCAATTCATCTTTCGTTAATTGCAATGTTTGTTCTTTTTTCATTTGTGTATATTATGTCAATGGATATTATTCTAAATTCCTTCCGTTTTAATCCTTTTAATCCCAGCCTGGCGCAAGGCAGGCGTGATTCAGACATAAGGTAACTGAATAACAAACTTACTTCCACCACCTTCTTTGCCTGCCTGCGCTGCTGCTCCGGCAGACAGGCTCTCCACTCTTATCTCCCCTCCATGCGCCTTCACAATATCATACTCTTTTGTCTGAACCATGATTTATAGGATTAATTTGATTTATTTGATTTAAAATACCGGTCATACTGGTAATTGAATAATTAATGTTGTTTTCTCTGCTTCCTTCCCTGCCTGCGCTGCCGCTTCGGCAGACAGGGTCTCCACTTTTATTTCCCCACCATGCGCTTTCACTATATCATAACTCAAACTCAACCCCAATCCTGTTCCACTTCCCGTCGGCTTTGTGGTGAAGAAGGGTTGAAAGATTTTATTAGCAATGTTCTGTGGAATGCCACCTCCATTATCACTAACGGTAATGATTACATGATTACCAGTTTTCTTTGTAGTTACTGAAACTGTTGGTTCATACGAAATAGGATTTTCACTTTTTTGTTCGTTTACAGTATTTCGGCTTCGCTCAGCACAGGCGTAGAATGCATTGTTGTATAAATTTAATAACACTCTTCCTATATCCTGCGGAATGATATTTATTTTACCAATGCTATTATCAAAATCAGTTATCATTTCAGCATTGAATTCTTTATCCTTTGCTCTAAGTCCATGATAACTCAATCGTAAATATTCATCAGCCAATGCATTAATATCGGTTGGCTCTTTTACCCCTGTGCTGGTCCGTGAGTGCTGCAGCATGCCTTTTACAATGTCGCCCGCTCTTTTACCATGATGATTTATTTTTTCCAAATTTTGTTTGATGTCAGATGAAATGGCTTTAGCTTCTTCAATATCTCCTTTATTTAATTCCTCGTTCATTTCATCAATTAATTCATTACTCACTTCAGAGAAATTATTCACGAAGTTCAACGGGTTTTGAATCTCATGGGCAATGCCTGCCATTAGTTCACCCAAAGAGGCCATCTTTTCAGATTGGATCAGTTGCGACTGGGTTGTCTTTAATTCTGTATATGCTTTTTCTATTTCTTTCGCCTGTGCCAATTCCCTTTCCTGCGCTTTCTGACGCTCTTTCAGAACAATACGCCTTCGCATAAAACGATCGAAACCAAATAGTGCTGCAATAAATAACAATGCATAGATGATATAAGCAAGTGTGGTTTTATACCATGGAGGATTAATAACAATTTCCAATGCTTTCTCCGTCCAGTTTCCGTATAAATTTGAAGCCTTTATCCTGAATACATATTTTCCCGGCTGCACGTTATAATAATTTGCCTGGTTTTCACCATTATTTTTCCTCCAAGCTTTGTCGTAGTTTTCCAGTTTGTATAATACGTTTTTCTCCGATGGATCGGTGAGGTAATCAATGTTGTCATATTCTAAGGTAAAATTATTCTGAAAATAATTAAGGGTAATTTTTTTCGTTTTGGAGAGCGGCTGCGAAAGAACCTCATTTGAACCGGGAATAACCTCATTTTTGTCGAGGTAAAATTTGCTTAGGTGCAGGTTGGTTATATTTTCCTCTTGCTGTGTAAAATCCTTTGGATAAAAATGATAATAACCCGCTGTATCACCAAAAAATATCTCACCCTGCGAAGAAGTAAATCCTTTATAGCTCATAATATTTGGATTAATACCCCAGCTTTTGCCAAACAAAACCGCATTTTTTGTGTCAGGATTTAACCGTAGAATACCAAGTGATGAATTTATCCACAATGAATGTTCCTTATCCTCCGTAATCCCATAAACGCCCAGGGAGTTGGATATTAACCCGGTGGAATCAGTAAATTGAATAAAATCATTATCGTTGGGATTTTTTATCAGTAATCCGTAATTTTCAGATCCCAGCCATATCCTGCCCCGGGTATCTTCATAAATACAGGTTATTGATAGCCGGTGTTTTCTTATTATTTCGGTAAATTTCCCGGTAATCGGATCTATCCGGTAAACTCCGTTTACCGAACCTACCCATATATTTCCTGATTTATCTTTTTTTACAGCATAAATTATATTATCATAGGTTGCATTTGAAGTTGTCTGATCATTTTTAAAATGTTTAAAAATGCCTGTCTTAGTATCCAGTAAATCCAATCCCCCAAGAGTGCCAACCCAAATCGTCCCGTAGCCATTCAATTGTGTAGAATATACAGTATTGGATGAAATACTGTTTCGGTTTTCAGGGCTATGTTTGTATTCTTTAAAAGCCCTGGAATTTGTGTCAAAATAATAAAGACCGCTTCCTGAAGATACCCATAGGTTATTCTTAGCGTCAGGTTCAAGATTACTGATCACATTATTTTGCCCATTATCATTTTTATCCAAAAGAAAGTTCTCGTAATCCTTGCTTTTGTTTTGTAGCATCAGGCCATGGTTGGTTGCAAACCACATGTTACCAATAGTGTCCTGCGCAAAATCTTCTATGGTATTTCCCACATGTGAATAGTTAAGTCTTTCTGACAGGATAGAAATTTTATATAATTCCTGGCCTTTAGTAGCCGGAGCCCAGGTAGAAATCCATAACAAATTATCTTTTGTTTTCAAACAAGACCAGAAGTCATTTGTTTCAAGTTTATTCGCCCCGGTAGCCGATGTTCCGAAATATTCGACGGTTTTGGTTACAGGATTGTACCGGTTTATTCCTCCTGAAAAAGTTCCGATCCAGATAAAGCCTTCCGCATCTTCATTTATAAATGTGATGTGGTCCACCGCATAACTAAATTTATTATCAACAGGCGGCCGGCTGAGTTTTTGGGGATTTTCAGGGTCGTAGCGGAGGCGTTGGAACGTGCCTTTTTCACGGTCCATGATGTGCAGTCCATCGCCTGCTGTGCCCACCCAGAATGTTCCGTGGCTGTCTTCAAAGATTGCCCGTACCCGGTTATCGATCAGACTGGTTTCATCGCCTTCTTTATGGAGGTATTGCGTAATTTTCCCGGTAGCCCGGTCCAGTTTATATAAACCTCCCGGTACTGAATTGGTGTAATTTCCGTAGTCAATCGGGAAAGGGCTTCCGCAACCGATCCAGATGGTACCGGCCTTGTCTTCGTATAATGCCCTTATCTGGTTCCGGTTTAATGCAAGCCCGGCCTCCGATGGGTCGTTAATATGGGTAAATTTACCGGAAGCAGGGTCAAAACTATCAAGGCCATTCGCTGTGCCAATCCATAATATTCCATCATGGCTTTGAATTATTGCCCTTATGGAATCACTGCGAATAGTTGAGGAGTCTGATTTGCTATGCCGATAGTGGGTAAAGGTTTCCGTTTCAGGGTCAAAACGGTCGAGCCCGTTTTCAAAGCTCCCTATCCAGATATTCCCGTCTTTGTCAGCACAAATACTTTCCAGGACGTCTGAACAAATTGAATTCGGGTTATTCCCATTTGATAAATAAGACTTTACCAGTGTTCCATCATATTTGTATAGTCCATTGGAAAACGTGGCCAGCCATATAAATCCGTTATTATCCTGGCACATTCCGGCAATTCCAGTCAAAGGAACAGAGGGAAGGGGTACAGGAGTTATGGATACCTGCTGGCTTTTGCCCGGTAATGTAGCACAAAGTAATATCAGTCCTAACAGGAGGCTTTTCAAATTGATGCGTCTTGTATTTTGTACATATTTATTTTCCATAGTTTTATTGATTTACTGGAATTTTAATAATAAATTCCGTCCCATTTTTTGGTTTGCTTTCCACAGATAACTCACCTTCGTGTGCTTTTATAATATCATAAATCGTCTGAATCACGCCTGCCCGACTGAGTCATTCAGGCGGGGATTTACCACAGATTTATGGATTTCACAGATAAAAGATAAACACTTATTTCATGCTTTACATCAGTGTAATCTTTTAATCCTTTTAATCTGTGATTCAGACAAAAGGTAATTGAATAATAAACTCCGTCCCCTCATTTTCTTTTGTTGTTACTTTTATTTCCCCACCATGCGCTTTTACAATATCATAACTCAAACTCAATCCCAAACCTGTTCCTTGTCCTGTAGGTTTTGTGGTAAAGAATGGCTGAAATATTTTATCAACAATGTTTTTCGGAATGCCATTTCCATTATCACTAACGGTAATGATTACATGTTTATCCGTTTTCTCTGTAGTTACTGAAACGGTTGGTTCGTGCAGGGTTGCCAACCTTTCAAAGGTTGGCAACCCTTGTTCAGCCACTTCTTTTTGCTTTTGCTGAATAGCGTAAAAAGCATTGTTATATAAATTCAATAACACCCTTCCAATATCCTGCGGAATGATATTAATTTTTCCAATTGATTCATCAAAATCGGTTTTCATCGTGGCGTTAAAACTCTTCTCTTTTGCTCTTAATCCATGATAACTCAATCGCAAATATTCATCCGCCAATGCATTAATATCGGTGGGTTCTTTTACACCTGTACTTGTCCGTGAATGTTGCAACATTCCTTTTACAATATCTCCGGCACGTTTACCGTGGTGATTTATTTTTTCAGAATTTTCTATTACATCATTTGCAATTGCGTTTGCATCATCAATATTTCCTTTATTCATTTCGTCCTTCATTTCAATAAGCAACTCTTTATTCACCTCAGAAAAATTATTCACGAAGTTCAATGGGTTTTGTATCTCGTGTGCAATGCCCGCGGTGAGCTCTCCAAGGCTGGCCATCTTTTCGGATTGGATGAGTTGGGATTGTGTAGATTTAAGTTCGGTAAGTGTTTGTTCAACATTTTTTTTCTGCTGTTCAATCTCAACATTTTTATATCGCAACAGCTCATTTGCTTTTTTGCGGTTGCGATTATTTCTGTAGAGCAGAAATGCTATCAGCATAAAAACGACAATGCCTGCAAGCATTGCATAGGTCCTGATTTTATTTTGCGTTTTTATTTTTTCTTTTTCAAGCTCATCTAATTTTAATTGCTGATCAAAGCCTATATTTTGAAATTGCTTCACTTTATCGGCATTGTTCAAGCTATCATTTAGGTTCATTGCTAAATGCAGGTATTTATAAGCACTGTCTGGTTTTTTGTCCAGGTTGAAAAATTTTGACAGCGTGAAGTATGACTGTAAAATTCCCAATGGAATGCCTACTTCAAGAATAATCGTTTGACTGGCTCGCGCATAATAGTATCCTGAATCTAATTTACCGGTTGACATGTACAAGTCAGCGAGTAAACCATATGTTTTAGACAAACCGGCTTTATTGTTAAGTTTTTTACTTGAAATTACCGCTTCTGAAAAATACGTATGGGCTGCAACAAAGTTTTTTCTATTTAGATAAATATTACCTATTGCCGTAAGTGTAGAACCTTCATACTTTTTATATCCTGATTGATCCTGATATAACCGGCTTTGGTTGTAGTAAAGTAAAGCTGAATCTGCGTTTCCATTATTCAAATTTACTTCAGCAAGCCGCGTGTAGGCAAGGGAGAGAACGGTAAAGTTATTTATCGGGGTTGCAGTACTAATGCTTTTCCGGGCATAGATGGCCTCTTTGTCAAAATTTCCGGTAGCAAAGTACAAGCTCGATAAATCCATATATATCGTTGCCAGCATATTTTGTCTTGCAACGAACGGGTCGTTTATGCTCGAGAATTTTTTAATATTCCAGATGCCATTTTCACTTTCTTTATCTTCTGCTATTTCAAGAGATTTGTTAAGCGCCTTCAACGCATCTGTGTAGTTACCAAGATAAAATGAAATATCGCCATATAAATCCATGGCATCGGCTTCCCAGAGTTTTAACTTTAGCCTTTCAACTATAGGCAATTCCTTTTTAATAAAATAATAAGAACTATCTGAGTTGAAATCTAAATAATATAAAGCCAATTCTCTCAGCGATTCCATCCGGATGGTATCATTGGTAGTTTGCTTTAATACCAACTCCAAACTGTCTGCCTGTTTTTTTATGGGCTCAATGAAAAGAGGATTTACCTGAGCCATGGAAAAAACAGGCAGTAGTACCAACAGAAATATTTTCAATACGCACTTCATCATTTATATTTTATAGATTTTGTAATTGAATAATAAATATTGAACCTTCCCCCTCTTTCGTCTCCACTTTTATCTCCCCACCATGTGCTTTCACAATATCATAGCTCAAACTCAAACCTAATCCCGTTCCCTGCCCTGTTGGTTTGGTGGTGAAAAATGGTTGAAAGATTTTATCCAATGCTTTCTGCGGAATGCCATTTCCGTTATCACTCACTTTAATTTCTACTTTATCTCCAACCTTTTTTGTAATCACTGAAACAGTCGGTTCATACGAATTAAGATTCCTGCTTTTTTGTTCGTTTACTGCATAAAAGGCGTTATTAAAAAGATTAAGTAACACTCTTCCAATATCCTGCGGAATGATATTTATTTTTCCAATCGTCGCATCAAAATCTGTTTTCATTTCAGCATTAAAGTCTTTGTCTTTGGCCCGTAAACCATGATAACTTAATCGTAAATATTCATCTGCCAAAGCATTGATATTGGTGGGTTCCTTTACGCCAGTGCTGGTTCGTGAGTGTTGCAACATGCCTTTTACGATGTCTCCGGCACGTTTACCGTGGTGATTTATTTTTTGTTCGTTTTCTTTGATGTCTTTTGCAATAGCTTTTACTTCATCCAAATTTCCTTTTTCAGCTTCTTCACCCAATTCATCAATCAATTCGGTGTTCACTTCCGAAAAGTTATTCACGAAGTTTAAAGGATTTTGTATCTCGTGTGCAATACCAGCTGTGAGTTCTCCAAGGCTTGCCATTTTCTCTGATTGGATGAGTTGGGATTGAGTAGATTTAAGTTCAGTAAGTGTTTGCTCAACATTTTTTTTCTGCTGTTCAATCTCAACATTTTTATGTTGCAGCAAATCATTTGCTTTTTTACGATTACGGTTATTTCGGTACAACAAAAAAGCTATCAGCATAAAAACAACAAGCCCTGCAAGCAATCCATAAGTCCTGATTTTATTTTGCGTTTGAATTTTTTCTTTCTCCAATTCCTGCGACCTCAATGCTTCCTCAAATCCTGCAACCTGGAATTCCTGGATTTTTTCCTTTTCTGCCTTGTCAAGTTTATCATTTAATACCGTAGCCAGTCTTAAATAAACAAAAGAACTGTCTGATTTTCCCAGGCTCAAATAACAATCTGAAATCATCCTGTAGGCAATTGCAGTTGACTTTTCCTTGCCCGTAATTTCTAAAATCGCAAGCGCTTCCTTACTGTGGTAAAGGCTTGAATCAAATTTGCTTTGTGATTGAAAAAGACGGGCTAACTCAAGCTGTGCTTCTCCTCTTAGTATAGGGTTATTATACAATATACCCGTCTGTATGGCTTTTACAAAATTTTCTTTAGCCAGGATAAATTCCCCCTTTTGCTTAAATATTTCTCCAATCTGGATATAAACATCAGCCAGATATTTTCTCTCTATACCAGCTTCATAAAAATCCACTGCCCCCTGGCAATAGTACAGTGCTGAATCCAGCTTATTAAATTTGATGTAAGCCTCAACGATTGTGGAATATGAATAAGCCAGATCCAAAGTGTCTTTTAAATATTCTGCAATTCTTATCGCTTCTTTTCCTGATACAATAGCTTTTTCATAATTATCCGTGTAGCTATACAAACCACAGAAGGTCATATGAATATATGATAACCAGTATAGACGGATTGAGCCGGGTGTTTGCCCTTTTGATACATTATAAATGTATTTTTCGTTAGCAGGGTTACCGAAAAAATCCAGATCCATGTTCAGTAATTTTAATGCCCGGGGATAATTTCCCATCTTAAATATTGGCCAACAGATAAGGGCATTCGTTGTTGCTTCATCGAATCTTAATTGTAATTGCCCTGCAATTGCTATTGCTTTTTCGGAATAGTGAACGGAACTATCCAGGTTTACATCATCGTAATAACCACCCAAATCTTTCAAAGCATTCATACGGATGGTATCATTCTTTGCAAGCTGAACCTTGAGGTGCAAGCTGTCAAGTTCTGATTGCGGAGACTGAGCCTTAGAAAAAAAAGGCAACAACAAAAGCAATAATATTTTTATAAATAGTTTCATGCAGCTTGTTTAAGAATTTGGTATTTGAATAATAAACTCCGCACCTTTCCCTTCCTTCGTCTCCACTTTTATCTCCCCTCCATGCGCTTTCACAATATCATAGCTTAAACTCAATCCCAGCCCTGTGCCTTGCCCCGTTGGTTTGGTGGTGAAGAAAGGTTGAAAGATTTTGTCAACTATTTTTTGTGGAATACCATTTCCGTTATCACTAACGGTAATCAACACACTATTTCCTGATTTCTTTGTGCTTAGAGAAACTGTTGGTTCATAAACGGCTTCGACAGGCTCAGCCTGACAAGCTTTTTGCTTTTCACTTACTGCGTAAAAAGCATTGTTGTATAAATTTAATAACACCCTTCCAATATCCTGCGGAATGATATTAATTTTTCCAATTGATTCATCAAAATCGGTTTTCATGGTTGCATTGAATTCTTTATCTTTTGCTCGCAGGCCATGATAACTTAATCGTAAATATTCATCCGCCAATGCATTGATATCAGTGGGTTCCTTTACGCCAGTGCTGGTTCGTGAGTGTTGCAACATTCCTTTTACGATGTCTCCGGCACGTTTACCGTGATGATTTATTTTTTCT